>Ga0307934_1000160_pt1 | contig 55514 bp, 45 predicted proteins | sample OrgLakmetageno90_FD_201838 | JGI IMG/M metagenome (GOLD analysis project Ga0307934, IMG submission 201838) | Saline water microbial communities from Organic Lake, Antarctica - #90 | ecosystem: Environmental > Aquatic > Non-marine Saline and Alkaline > Saline | place: Antarctica: Organic Lake...
CCTGATCGAATGCGCCTTTTTACGTTAAGCGACCCTTACCGACACTGATCAGGGATCCGGGAGAAACATGCTTCAAGATATTCGGGAAAATTCCCAGGGCACGATTGCCAAAATCATTATTGGTCTTCTGATTGTCTCACTGTCGATCTGGGGGATGGATGCCATTATTGGCGGATTTTCTGGCGAGCCTGAGGTGGCCACGGTTAATGGCGAAGACATCACCGAGCGGGAATTCCTGCGAGTGGTGCAGCTTGAAAGCCAGCGTCGGCTGTCACGTATGGAAACGCCGGATCCGTCCCTTCTAAACGAAGATCAGATTCGCGGGGACGTACTCCAGTCCCTGATCCAGCAAAAAGTGCTTACCCAGGATGCGAACGAGCAGGGGCTGGCTCTGTCAGACGCTGATATTGACGCGCTGATCACCCAGATGCCGCAATTTCAGGTTAATGGGGTATTTAACCGGGATCGGTTCGTGGCCGGCGTCCGGAACATGGGCATGGGCGTTACCGAGTTCCGGGAGACCATGCGCAAGCAATATGTCATTAACCAGATTCGCACCGGTATTGCTCAGAGTGGTCTTTCGGCCAGCCAGAACGCCGCGCATCTGTTGGCGATCCAGAACCAGACACGCGATTTTCGCATAGTCACACTGCCGGAATCTGCAGTGAGCGATCAGGTCATCGTAACGGAAGAAGAGATCGCGGGTTACTACGAGGCGAATGCGGAAGACTTCCAACTGCCTGAGCTGGTGAATGCCCGTTATATTGTTCTCTCGCTGGAAGCGCTGGCAGAGTCCATTGAAGTCACGGATCAGGAGCTGCAGTCGTATTACCAGGAGCGTGCTTCCGATCTGGCACGGGAGGAACGCAAGGCGTCGCACATTCTGATCGAAGATGGCGCGGATGCCGAAGCGGCGATGCAGGCCATTCAGGAGCGTCTGGTCGCTGGCGAATCCTTTTCGGACCTCGCCGAGGAGTATTCGACGGATACTATCTCAGCAGAGCAGGGCGGCGATCTGGGCTATGCGGGCCGTGGGGTTTATGACCCTGCCTTCGAAGACGCTCTGTTCGCTCTGGAAGATGGCGAGGTGTCAGAGCCTGTTTCAACCAGTTTTGGCGTTCATCTGATTAAAGTCACTGATATTCGGAGGTCCGCGGTACCGCCGCTGGCAGAGCTGGAAGGGCAGTTGCGTCGCGAGTTGGCGCGCAGTCGCGCGAACGAACGGTTTGCGGAAGTGCGAACGAATCTTGCCGATCAGGCCTACTCCGAGGACAATCTGGACGTTCCGGCGGAACGTCTGGGCCTGGAAGTCCGCTCCAAAGAGGGGATCACCCGGGATGGCGGAGAACCGCCGTTTGATCACGCCGGGCTGGTGCGCCAGCTATTTTCTGAAGATGTTCTTGATGATGGTTTTAACACTGAGCTGATTGATGTGGGTGATAACATGTCGGTTGTCGCCCGTGTCGGCGAATATTTCGAGAGCCGCCAGCATCCGCTGGAAGATGTGGCGCCGGAGATCCGCGCACAGCTCACCCGTCAGAAAACCGAAGCCGCGCTTCGTGAGCGCGCAGATTCCATTGTCGCTGAGCTGGAAGCGGGAACGGATGCGTCGTTTCTGGATCTGGGTGAGTGGACAACTTACACCGACCAGGGTCGCAGCAATCCTTCCCTCAGACCTTCTTTGCTGTCAAAGGTGTTTTCTCTCGGTCGCCCGGATGATGGTGGGGTGTATGGCTCTGAAGTCTCAGGCGCAGGGGTAACCATTATTGCATTGGATGCGGTGGAAGAAGGGGCCGTTGATCCGGACAGCCAGGAGTATCAGCAGGTCAGAGATTTTCTTGCGACTATTAGTGCTCAGCGCGAATATGGGGCCTATCAGGAGTATCTCCGTAATCGGGCTGAAGTCGAAAGGCTCTGACAAAAAAGCACCCATCGGGTGCTTTTTTTGTATCTGATATTTTTACGGCTGGCACCAGAAATTACCTGGGAATTCGTGTCGGGCGAAGGCTCTCCTTGATCTTTTTCAGGTGATCCAGAAAATCGGCACCTCGCTTCAGCGTGACGCCGGTGGCGAGAATGTCAATGACGGTCAAATGAATGATCCTGGAGGCCATCGGCATATAAACCTCAGTGTCCTCTGGTGCAGTGACACCAACGACAACGGTACAAGCATCTGCAAGGGGCGAGTCAGGTGTAGTGATACCGATAACCGTCGCCCCGCTGGCCCTGGCATTCTGTGCAATTTCGATCGTTTCGAGTGTTCGGCCAGTGTTTGAGATCAGTACGATCACATCGCCGGTTGAGCTGCCTGCAGCCACCATTCGCTGCATCAGTGGGTCATCGTAAAACATCACCGGAATATTAAAGCGAAAAAATTTGTGCTGGGCATCCATGGCCACCGGAGCGGATCCGCCCATGCCGAAAAAATGGATCTGCTTTGCCTGAATAAGATGATCGATCGCAGCGGCCAGCGCGCCCGGGTCAAGAGACTGGCGGGTTTTTTCCAGATTAGCGATGGTGCTGAGCATGATTTTGTCGGAGAACTCATCAACGGAGTCGTCTGGCTCTATATTCTGCCCGATGTAGGGAGTGCCCGTGGCGATGCTTTGAGCCAGCCGGATTTTGAAATCCGGAAAGCCGGTGGCTGAAAAGCCCCGGCAGAACCGGTTGACGGTAGGTTCACTGACATCGGCGGCGCGGGCCAGTGCAGCAATGCTGTACCGGGTGGCAGCCGTCGGGTCGCGCAGAATCGCTTCAGCCACTTTACGCTCGGACTTGTTCAGAGAGTCTAGTCGGTTCTTGATGTCCTCAAGCAGGTTGTCATCGCGTTGTATTTTATGGGCCGCCATCGCGGGCACTCCTGAAGCTGATGGGCTTTTTGTCGAAATTTTCGCGATTATAGCGTGTTTATCGGTTAAATAGGGTAGTAAACCTATCATTAAGGCCAGTGAGGCCTTGGAATACCCGGCACTTACTGTCATTATTTTGATAAAACTACTACTGAATGATGCGGCAAATAGTGTGGCAGACCCACGGTGTTTGTGCGACCCGGAATCAGGGAGATACGAAATCGATGGCTGATCGTGAAGAAACCCGCTGTGATCTGATGATGTTCGGCGCCCTCGGCGATCTTGCACAGCGGAAACTGTTTCCAGCGCTCTATCAGCTTGAGCGTGCCGGATTGCTGCATGCAGACAGCCGCATCCTTGCCATCGCCCGCCGGACGTCAGGCACCGAGGAAGTCCGCGAACTGCTTCAGAAAAAGCTTGAGGAGCATGTGAAGCCAGCCGAGTTTGAAGCCGGCGTGGCCGAACAATTTCTGCGGCGCGTTGACTATCAATGCCTTGATTTTACCGATCCTGCCGGATTTTCAGACCTTAAGGAGTGGCGCAGCTCTGACCCCAGCAACCTGGTGGTGTATATGGCAACGCCACCGGCCATGTACGGTGAGATTGCCCGCAATCTCCACAGTAACGACTGCTGTGATCACAACACCCGGGTTGTGGTAGAAAAACCGATTGGCCATGACCTTGCCTCCTCGAAGATTATCAACGACGAACTGGGCGAGGTTTACAACGAAAATCAGCTCTTCAGGATTGATCATTACCTGGGCAAAGAGACCGTTCAGAATCTGATCGCCTTACGCTTTGCCAACAACCTTTTTGCCTCCCAGTGGGATCAGAACCACATCTCCCATGTGGAAATTTCGGTGGCTGAAAGCGTGGGGATTGAAGGCCGCTGGGGCTACTTCGATAAAGCCGGCCAGGTCCGTGACATGGTGCAGAACCACCTGCTTCAGTTGCTGTGCCTGATCGCCATGGATCCGCCCTCGGACCTGTCGGCAGACAGTATCCGGAACGAAAAGGTGAAAGTGCTGAAAGCGTTGCGCAGGGTAACGCCGGACATGATGGAAACTCATGTTGTTCGTGGGCAGTACACCGCAGGAACCAGCGTGGGAAAGCCCGTGCCCGGCTACCTGGAAGAAGAGGGCGCCGCCAGGGGCAGCAAAACCGAAACGTTTGTCGCGCTGAAGGCTGAAATCGACAACTGGCGTTGGTCCGGGGTGCCCTTCTATATCCGCACGGGTAAGCGCCTGCCGGAGAAGCTTTCCCAGATCATTATTCACTTCAAACCGGCACCGCACTATATTTTCGATCCGGACCAGAAGCACCTGGCCAACAACAAACTGATCATCCGCCTGCAGCCAGACGAGGGTATGTCCCTACAGATCCTGACCAAGGATCAGGGCCTGGAAAAAGGTATGCGGCTGAGACAGGGGCCACTTGAACTGACCTTCTCCGAAACCTTTGAAACTGATCGGATACCGGATGCCTACGAGCGGCTGCTATGGGAAATCATGAAAGGAAACCAGTACCTGTTTGTGCGCCGTGATGAGGTAGAGCATGCCTGGCAATGGGTTGACCAGATTATCCGGAACTGGGACGACAGCGGGCAGCCGCCCAAACGCTACGCCGCCGGAACCTGGGGGCCGATGGCCTCCATTGCGATGATCACCCGCGACGGAAGGAGCTGGTATGAAGACGCGTGACCTGAATTTGCCGGAAGGTGTAGACGCACACTTTTTCGACACCCCTGATGATGCCGCGATAGCGTTGGCCGACGCGGTTGCCCGACACATTGCGGAACGACTCCTGATCGCTCCCCGCGTCAGTCTTGTGGTGTCCGGCGGCTCTACGCCGCTGCCGTTCTTCGATGCCCTGCGGGAGAAGCCACTGGACTGGGCGAGGGTTGATGTACTACTGGCAGATGAACGCTGGGTGCCGGAAGACGATAAGGACAGTAATACCCGGTTGGTGAAGGAAAGCCTCTTGCAGGGACCGGCTGCGGAAGCCAGGTATCTGTCTCTCAAACAACCTGGCGACACTCCGGCCGATGGGCTGGCAGCAGTGAAAACGGCCCTGCAGGATCTTCATTTGCCACTGGATGTGCTGATTCTTGGCATGGGGAGCGACGGTCATACTGCTTCCCTCTTTCCGGACGCCCCTGAGCTGAACCAGGCTCTGGACAAGGATTCCGCAGAAATTGTCGCGCCGATGACGCGTCCCTCCCAGCCGCAGCAGCGGATCACACTGACTCTGGGTGCATTGAGCCAGGCGGGTTTCACGGCATTGCACCTGAAAGGCGACAGCAAACTGGAAACGCTGCAGGCTGCTTGCAGCGATACCGGAAAGATCGGGGAAATGCCGATACGAGCCTTCCTGAAGCCTGGGCTGCAGGTTTACTGGAGCGCCTGAGTTTCAACGGGCGCTGGTATATTTTACCGGAGATGATGATGACTCAACTGTCTGACTACCACCGCGAACGCGTCCGGTCTGTGCTGAGCGCTTCGCCTCTGGTTCCGGTGATCACCATCAACTACCCGGACGAGGCGCTGCCTCTGTGCCAGGCTCTGGTTGATGGCGGCATCCGTGTTCTGGAAATCACCCTGCGCACGCCCCACGGCGTAAAAGCCATCGAGCAGGTAAGAAAAGCCATCCCGCAAGCTTGGGTGGGTGCCGGCACGGTAACCAGCATTGCCCAGTACCGCGAGGTAGAGTCAGCCGGCGCCCAGTTCGTAATCACTCCGGGCGTCACCGAGGCCATCCTGGAATTCGGCGTCACCTCTGAAGCCTCGCTACTGCCGGGCATTTCGACCATTTCAGACCTGATGCTGGGCTACAACCTTGGTTACCGTGAATTCAAATTCTTCCCGGCCGAAGTCGCCGGCGGCATCCCGGCCCTGAAAGCCTTCTCCGGCCCCTTTCCGGACGTCACTTTCTGCCCGACCGGCGGCATCCGCCGCAATACCGCCAAAGACTATCTGGCCCTCGACAACGTTACCGCTGTCGGTGGTTCCTGGTTAACGCCGGGTGATCTGGTTGCCTCTGGTGACTGGGCTCAGATCTCGGAGATCGCCCGTGGGAGCTTGTTGGACCTTTGAGGTTTTTCCTCTGTAGCCTGATGCGGCGGTGGTTTCGCGGTTGGTGGTAGGTTCGTTCGGGAAACGCTACGAGCACATCCATGTGCGCTTGAGGCTGGCCGTCCTTGGCCAGCCACATTCCCGAAAAACCCTCCCACCAACCGCTTGTTCCAGCTTTAGAGATATGTCCTTTGGTGCTTCAATCGATTAAAAACGAAAACATGTTGCAGTTGCTGATAGCGTACGCGCCAGCAGTGGAGGTATCGGGCAATGGTTCGGCACGGAGAGCGTTTTGGAGCGATATCTGATCAGTTTGAGGGAAGCCCCGCCCCGCAGCCTCCCAGCACCAAACCAGCAGGCTACGTCAGTTGAACTCTCCCAGTTAACGGAAAATCAGCGAATATCCGCACCAACGCGAACAATCTTCATGGTGTTGGTACCACCCTGGGCATTCACATAATCACCCTTGGTAATCACCACCAAGTCACCCTCCTTGACGACCCCCATCCGAACCAACTCATTCACCGCTCGAGCATTCGTGTGCTCATTCGGAACCTCCGCCGAATCAAACGGCACCGTCTGCACGCCACGGAACATCGTCACCCGATGCTGAGTGGAATGATGACGGGAGAAGGTGAAAATCGGCAAGCTCGATTTGATGCGGGACATCAGCAGGGGAGTAGCACCGGTTTCGGACATGCAGATGATCGACGTTACACCCTCCAGATGATTGGCAGCGTACATGGCAGACAGCGCAATGGCCTCGTCCACATGCTCCATGCTTTCGTGAATCCGGTGCTTTGACTGGTGCATCGAAGGCTGCTTTTCAGCGCCGATACAGATACGCACCATCGCTTCAACAGCTTCGACCGGGTAATCGCCAACGGCGGTCTCGGCAGACAGCATTACCGCATCGGTGTAGTCCATCACCGCGTTAGCCACGTCCGACACTTCAGCCCGCGTAGGCATCGGATTCTCAATCATCGATTCCATCATCTGGGTGGCGGTAATGACCACCGTGTTGAGGGCTCGTGCGCGGTTGATGATATGCTTTTGCACGCCCACCAATTCCGCATCGCCGATTTCTACAGCCAGATCGCCCCGGGCCACCATGACCGCGTCGGAGGCTTCAATAACTGCATCCAGGGCCGCGTTGTTGTGGGCCAGTTCGGCCCGCTCGATTTTGGCAACCAGGCGGGCTTCCGAGCCGGCTTCTTTCAGCAGGCGGCGGGCCACGTGCATGTCTTCGGCGGTGCGCACGAAAGACACGGCTACATAGTCGGCGCCCAGGCGGGCGGCGGTTTTAATGTCCTGTTTGTCTTTCTCGGTCAGCGCTTCCGCAGACAAGCCACCGCCGCGCTTGTTCAGGCCCTTGTTGTTGGAGAGAGGGCCGCCAATAAGAACTCGGGAGGAGATGGTTGTGTCGTCGACTGTCTCCACTTCCATTTCAATACGGCCATCGTCCAGCACCAGGATATCGCCGGGTTTAACATCCTTGATCAGTTGCTCGTAATCAATGCCAACCCGTTCATCATTGCCGGCTTCCTTGTCCATGGCAGCGTCCAGAACGAATTGCTGCCCGACTTTGAGAGTGACCTTGTTCTCGGAAAAGCGGGCAATCCGTAGCTTCGGCCCCTGCAGGTCCGCCAGCAGAGCCACAAACCGGCCGTTCGCCGCGGCGCTTTCACGCACCCGGCGGGCGCGTTCCATGTGATCTTCCGCGCTGCCGTGTGAAAAGTTCAGCCGGGTTACGTCTACGCCAGCAGCAATAATGGCTGACAAGGATTCCGGTGAGTCGGTTGCGGGGCCGAGTGTGGCAACGATCTTGGTGCGCCTGAGCATGGTTCCTGTTTCCTTTTGTTTTCTTGTGAAGCTTTCCGGGTACCTATCGGGACAGAGCCGCAGGTCGTTACAGCGCCGCGGGCGGCCAGGGTTACTGGTTCGCCTTTTTCATCAGCGCGACGGCATTGTCGAGCATCCGGTTGGAGAAGCCCCATTCATTGTCGTACCAGGCCATGACTTTTGCATGACGACCGATGGCACGTGTGTGGTTGGCGTCAAAGATGCTGGACAAGGCGTTGTGGTTGAAGTCTATGCTGACCAGTTTTTCGGCATTATAGCCCAGCACGGGGCTGTTTTCCGCGGCAGCCCTGACGGTTTCGTTGATTTCTTCCACCGTGGTGTCGCGGCTGGCAATAAAGCCGAAATCCACCAGAGACACATTAATAGTAGGAACCCGCACGGCCAGCCCGTCAAGTTTTCCGGCCAGTTCCGGAATCACTTTGCCAATGGCGGCGGCAGCGCCGGTTTTGGTAGGTATCATGGACTGGGTGGCAGAGCGCGCGCGGTAAAGGTCAGAGTGGTAAACGTCGCTCAGCTTCTGGTCGTTGGTATAGGAGTGGATGGTGGTCATCAGTCCGCTCTCGATGCCGATTTTATTGTGCAGAGCCTCAACCACCGGTGCCAGGCAGTTAGTGGTGCAGGAGGCATTGGAGATGATGCTGTGTTCCGCGGTCAGTATGTCGTCGTTGACGCCGTAAACCACCATGGCGTCTGCGTCCGGTGAGGGTGCAGAGATGATGACTTTTCTGGCGCCTGCCTTCAGGTGGCCCTCTGCCTTGTCCCGGGAGGTAAACAGGCCGGTACATTCGAGTACCACGTCCACCTGGTAGTCTTTCCAGGGGAGTTCTTCAGGATTGCTGATGGCGGTAATGGCGATCTGGTCGCCATTTACTGACAGAGACTCGTCATCGTGGTTTACACTGCCACTAAAGCGTCCGTGAACGCTGTCGTATTTAAGCAGGTGTGCGTTGGTTTCGGCATCTCCGAGGTCGTTGATGGCGACAACCTGAATCTGGTTGCGGTAGTCATTTTCGTAAAGTGCGCGGAGAACGTTGCGGCCAATGCGTCCGAAACCGTTGATTGCGATCCGAATAGTCATGTTCTGGCTCCAAATCTGGTTGTTTATTGTTCGTTTTGTTGGTTCATGTAGTAAATATAACAACAATAATCGGATAAATGAACAATTGAAGGTATTATATACGAAAAAAGGTCGTAACATTACGCGAATTAGAAAGTGAGTCACGAACGAATCTTCAGGAGACCTACTATGCACCCGACCGTAGAATCAGTAACCCGGCGGATTATCGAGCGCAGCCGCGACACCCGTCAGGACTATCTGGACCGGATGGAGACACTCAAGGCGCAGTCGCCCCAGCGCAGCACCCTGTCGTGCGGTAACCTGGCTCACGGGTTTGCGGCCTGCAACCAGTCAGACAAAGACACCCTGAAATTCATGAACAAGGCCAATGTGGCCATCGTTTCCGCTTACAACGACATGCTGTCGGCCCACCAGCCTTACCAGGACTTCCCGGACGTTATTCGCAAGGCGGCCAATGGCATGGGCTCGGTGGCCCAGTTTGCGGGTGGGACACCGGCCATGTGTGATGGCGTGACCCAGGGCCAGCCCGGCATGGAGCTGAGCCTGTTCTCCCGCGACACCATCGCCATGAGCACGTCGGTCGCGCTCAGCCACAATATGTTTGATGCCACTTTATTGTTGGGCATCTGCGACAAGATTGTTCCGGGTTTGCTGATCGGATCCCTGAGTTTTGGTTACCTGCCTACTGTGCTGGTGCCGGCGGGGCCCATGCCTTCCGGGCTTCCCAATAAAGAGAAGCAGCGTATCCGGCAGTTGTATGCCGAGGGCAAAATCGGCAAGGACGAGTTGCTTGAGGCGGAATCGGAGTCTTATCACAGCCCGGGTACTTGTACATTCTATGGCACCGCCAACAGCAACCAGCTACTTGTGGAAGTGATGGGGCTGCATCTGCCCGGTTCGGCATTTGTTAACCCCGGCACGCCCTTGCGGGAAGCGCTGACCCGGGCCGCGACCGAGCAGGTCATTCGCCTTTCCAAACCCCACGGGGGAGCGCTTGGCCTGGGCGACATGGTTGACGAGAAGAGCATCGTCAACGCCCTGGTGGCGTTGCTGGTCACCGGCGGTTCAACCAACCACACCATTCACTGGATCGCTATTGCACGGGCAGCCGGCATCATCATCGACTGGAATGACTATTCCGAGCTGTCTGCGGTGGTGCCCTCGATGACCCGTATTTACCCCAACGGTGAGGAAGACATAAACGCCTTTCATGACGCCGGTGGTACGCCTTTTCTGATCCGTGAACTTTTAAATGCAGGCGTGCTCCACAACGACGTCGAGACCGTCATGGGGCATGGTCTTGAGCGTTACGCGCAAATGCCGGAAATGGACGGTGATAAGCTGGTCTGGAAGCCTGCTGCCGCAAAAAGTGCCAAACCGGATGTGCTGAGTACCGCCAAAGAGCCCTTTGCGCCGGATGGCGGCCTGCGGGTTCTTGACGGTAACCTGGGACGCGGCGTTATCAAGGTATCTGCGGTTGCCGAGGAGCACCGTATCGTCAGAGCGCCAGCGGTCGTCTTCAACGATCAGAACGAACTGAAAGCGGCGTTCGAAGCCGGCAACCTTGATAGGGATTGCATTGTGGTGGTGCGCTTCCAGGGCCCCAGAGCCAATGGCATGCCGGAGTTGCACAAACTGACGCCCTATCTGGGCGTGTTGCAGGATCGGGGTTTCAAAGTCGGTCTGGTGACCGATGGCCGCATGTCCGGCGCTTCCGGAAAAGTGCCCGCCGCCATACATGTCTACCCGGAAGCCGCAAACGGTGGCCCGCTCTGTCGGGTAAAAGAAGGCGATGTGATCAGCCTGGATGCGGTGTCCGGTCAGCTGGAAATTGAGGTGCCTGCAGACGAGTTTGCCAACCGGGAAGCCGAAAAGGCGGACCTTAGCAGCCACCACCATGGCCTGGGCCGGGAGCTGTTTGGCTGGATGCGCAAAGCGGTCAGCATTCCGGAAGAAGGCGCCAGCTTTTTCTGGAATCATGACGCGTGACAACAACCACCTACTCGCTGGTAGGAGATATCGGCGGAACCAATGCCCGGTTTGCCCTGGTGCGTTCCGGTGAGACAACACCGGAAGCTGTGAAGGTGCTGGCGTGCAGAGATTACGACAATCTCGATTCCGCCATAGGCGATTACTTTCGGCGGGTCGGAATCGCGGAAGTGCAGGGCGCTTGTCTCGCCGTAGCGGCCACCCCGGCTTCGGGCACGCAAGTGAGGATGACCAACAACCACTGGTGTTTTGACAGTGAGGAAGTGCGCAGCCAGTTCGGCTGGGGCGTTTTCAAGGTCATCAACGACTTCACGGCCATGGCTCTGGGGATTCCCCATGTTGACCCCGGGAAACTGATTCGCGTCTGTGGTGGCCCCGGGGATGCCCGCCGACCCCGGCTGGTGATCGGGCCCGGAACGGGCCTGGGGGTGTCCGGCCTGGTGCCGTCACGGAATGGCTGGATTGCGCTGATGGCCGAAGGCGGCCACGTGGATTTTGCGCCCACGGACGACACCGAAATGGCCGTACTGACAATTCTCAAGGCCCGGTTCGGCCGCGTGTCTGTAGAGCGGATTCTTTGTGGTCAGGGGTTGCTGAACCTTTATCAGGCCCATGCCGGTATACAGAATGTGACGGCGCCCCTGGACACACCGGAGAAAATAACCGCCGCCGCGCTGGACGATTCCGACCCGCTTGCACGGCAGACGCTTTGGCATTTCTGCGAGATTCTCGGGCGTGTCGCCGGGAACGCAGCGCTGACCCTTGGCAGTACCGGTGGTGTCTATCTGTGCGGTGGTATTCTCCCGCACTTTATCGACTTTTTCCTGGAGAGTCCGTTTCAGAAAGGTTTTGAGGACAAGGGCCGTATGCGGCCAATGCTAGAGGCCACCCCGGTTTATATTGTCACAGAAGGCTATACCGGCCTGTTGGGCGCGGCGGAAGCGCTGATCAATCCTGAGGTCTAGGGAGCAGGTGCCGTTACCGCTCAGCACCGGAAATGCTACAGCGCCGGTTACAGGTAATGGACCAATTCAGCCTTGTCGAATCGGTACTGGCGGTTATAAACCCCTTTCTCGGAACGCTTTCCTGCGGCCAGTATCATGGTGACCAGGCCTTTTTTGGGAAGCTTCAGCAGTCGCCTTACCCGACATTCATCAAAACCTTCCATCGGGCAGGAATCGTAGCCATGGGCCCTGAGTGCGAGCATCAGGTTCTCCGCGGCCAGAGCGGTGGATTTGGTGGCCCAGATTTTCATCTCATTGGGGGAATAGGGCCCCCTGGGAACCGGGCGTGTCAGGCCCACCAACAATCCCGCCGCTTTCTTGGCAGTGCCGAATAATCCGAAAGGCCCCTGGCTGTAATGAATCGGGGCGATTTTGGAGTAATACTTTTCCACAATCCCCGGCAGCTTTTCTTCCGGCCATTGCTCCAGCGCCATGCGCGAATGCTGGCGCCAGGTATCGGTGCGCGCGACCACGACGATCAGTACGGGCGCGGTTTTCGCCGCGTTCTGCCCGAGGCAGGCCTCAGCAAGCTGCGCTTTCAGGTCCGGCGTTCTGACCACAAAAAACTCCCAGGGCTGAAGGTTGCTGGAGTTTGGTGCCAGCATGGCCAGATCCAGGCAGTCGTCCAGTACCTCTTCCGGCACCGGCTCGTCGGTAAACCGGCGCACCGAACGGCGACTGCGAACCACCTTGCGAAACTCATCCAGCGCCGGGTTAGGAGTGATGTCCGGAGCGATGTCTGATCTGGCATTCATGATGAGCCGTCCTTCTTGCCGTGTTCGGTATGGCCTATTTGTGGGTTGCAAGCTGAGGCATTAAGGTTACGGTAACCGATTGGTTATGCAATGGCTTTTTCTTCAAAGGTAGTTGGCAACAATGACCAGTAATTATTCCCGGATGCCGTTCGATGAGTTGGTGGCTCGGGTTCGCCAATGCAGGCTTTGTGAGGCGCAACTTCCCCAAGCGCCACGTCCGGTTATCCAGATTTCCCGGTCGGCACGTATTCTGGTCGTAGGCCAGGCACCTGGCCGCCGTGTCCATGACACGGGCCTGCCGTTTAACGATCCCAGTGGTGACCGCTTGAGGCACTGGATGGGAATTGACCGGGATGCCTTCTACGATGAGCAGACATTGGCGATTCTGCCAATGGGGTTCTGTTATCCCGGCACCGGAAAATCCGGAGATCTTCCGCCGCGGCCAGAGTGTGCTCCGGCCTGGCGGGATCTGTTGCTTGAGCGCCTGGACAGTGTTCAGTTAACCCTGGTGATCGGCCAGTACGCCCAGGCCTGGCATTTACCACGGCCGAAAGCATCGGTTACCGAGCGGGTGAAACGCTGGCAGGAAGTGTGGCCCGACATGTTGCCACTACCGCACCCCAGTCCCAGGAACAATCTCTGGTTACGGCGCAATCCCTGGTTTGAGCAGGATGTCATCCCTGAGTTGAGGCAACGTGTCCAGAAAATTCTTGAGTGATGAGTACATCAGGCTCTTGCTCAGTTTTAACCGGCTTCCTCCCAACGTAAAAGTAGGTCCTCGTAGCGGACGGTGCGTCCTGCCGGTTTTTCGTTCTGCAGTTTTGGTTTCGGTGCCCCTGGCTGCGCCAGCCACCAGTCACGACCCTTGGGTTCGGCTAGTCGGGGCGGGCAATTATTCACCGCAAACGTTCTCTCCATCACTGCCATTGCACGGTCCTGGCTTTCGGCCAGTTTGTCCATCGCCTGCTGGGCTGTGCGTTCTCCGGACATGGCATCTGCAATGTTTGGCCACCAGAGTTTCGCCAGCCTGGGATAGTCGGCAATGTTCAAGCCGGTAGGCGTCCAGGCTTCCCGCGCGGGACTGCGGTAGAATTCTACCAGCCCACCCAGTTCAGCGCTTTTGGCCTCCATTTCCGGGGAGTTCAAATCAGACTCACGGATTGGCGTCAGGCCCACCAGAGTTTTCTGCAGCGACACGGATTTTGACACGGTGAACTGGGCATAGAGCCAGGCGGCTTTTTGCCGGCGTTTGCTCATTACCCGGGGAATGGTCCAGGCCCCCACATCCTGATAGCCAAGCTTCATGCCTTCTGACCAGTAAGCGCCATACGGAGAGGGCGCCATTCGCCACTTGGGAGTGCCATCTTCATTGACCACCGGCAACCCCGGTTTGGTCATGTCCGATGTGAAGGCGGTATACCAGAAAATCTGTTGGGCAATCTGTCCCTCAGCGGGCACTGGGCCCGCTTCAGAGAAGTTCATGTCTGGCGCTTCGGGCGGTGCGTAGCTACTGAGCCAGTTAATGTATTTTTGCAGGGCGTAGACTGCAGCCGGGCCGTTGGTGGCGCCGCCCCTTTTAACAGAGGAGCCAACAGGGTGACATTCCTCCATACGGATGCCCCATTCGTCTACCGGCAGGCCATTGGGCAGGCCGGGATCACCGGCGCCCGCCATGGACAGCCAGGCGTCAGTGAAACGCCAGCCCAAGGATGGGTCCCGCTTGCCGTAGTCCATATGGCCGTAAACCCTCTCCCCATCAATCTCTTTGACGTGAACCGTAAAGAACTCGGCAATGTCTTCGTACGCGGACCAGTTCAGGGGAACCCCGAGTTCATAACCATAGCGCTGGAGGAACTTTGCACGTAGTTCGGGGCGTTGGAACCAGTCGTAGCGGAACCAGTAAAGGTTGGCGAATTGCTGATCAGGCAACTGGTAAATTTTGCCGTCGGGGCCGGTCACAAAGCTCAGGCCGATAAAGTCGTCCAGGTCCAGGGTAGGGAGGGTAAACGCCTTTCCTTCACCGTCCATGTAATCACTGAGGGCCAGCGCCCAGCCGGTGCGTGAGTGGGTGCCTATCAGGTCTGAGTCGTTGACGAAGGCATCGTATCGACCTTTTACCGCCATGATCCGTTGCAGGTTGACCTGACGGATGACCTCACCTTCGGGTTTCAAATCGTGGTCGACCTTTATGCCTGTGATTTCGGAGAAGGCACGGGCGAGGACTTCCGACTCGTAACGATGCGTGGTGAGCATCTCGGACAGCACGGAAATTTCAAGGCCTTCCAGGGGAGCTGCCGCGTTGGCAAACCAGGCAAGTTCTTCGGCTTGTTGCTCGGGCGTCAGGGTGGACGCCTGAAAATGTTCGGAGATCCATCGACCAATGACTTGTTTGCGGGCTTCTGGCAGTGCGTCAAAAGTGTCTGATCCATGACTGGCTGAACCCAGGAAAAGCAGGCACACGGTAATTGAGACAATCGGCCATATCTTCATGTGACACCTATTTTTTTTGTTTGTTTTACTACGTCGAAGTTTTCTTTTACTACACTTTCGAGCCTAATGTTCGCTATACAGTTCGTCAACGAAAATTATTGACCATTTTTGTAATTTTGTAAAAGTGTTTTAAAACAAATGTTTAAGTAATTATTGTCGAATATTGTGCGAAAAAAGTGCAATAAAATTGAAAAAAATATCTTCTAAAACTTTCCATTTTTTGCGACAAACGCTAAATTTGTGTTGTCTCGAAAACAGAAACCGGTCCCTGACCGCAGTGAATGTTCGGGAAGGTGTGTTCGCTAGCAAACAAAGGAGGTAATAAGGTACTGAAATAAAGGGACAATCGCGATAAATGCGATAGTCAGAGTTGGCGAACCTGAAGATCTCAAACAATAATAGGAAGCTATCATGTTCGAAAATAAACATCGCACAAATACAACAACGGTGTCTGCAAATCCGCTGCGTCGCTCTGCGCTGGCGATCGGGGTTGCGTTGGCTGCCGGAAGCTTTGCAGTTCCCGCGGCAGCAGAATTCTCCCTTGAATCGGACAGTGGTTGGAAGGCAGGCTTTAACGGCCACATACCTGTTTTCGCGGTTATCGGCAGCTACGACGACCCGGAAGAAGATTCGTTCAATATCACAACTGGCTTTAATCCAGCCACTCTCCAAACCAACATCTATGCGCCCACCCAGAACGGGATCGACGTTTCCGGTCACTTTCAGATGAACGCGGATTTCGCGCCTGGCGATGCCGACGCTAACTTCCGCAGCCGGGTGTCAGAGATTGCCGTTGCCGGTGACTTCGGTACCGTCAACATCGGCAAGGGCTTTGGTATTTTTGGCGTTCCGGCCATTGGCGATAATGGCAGCGCCCTGGGTGTTGGCCTGATCGGCAACCCTGATAGCGTTGCTGCGACCGCTGGTCGCATTGGCAACGGTTACTTCTACGCGAACTTCAATCCTCGGGTGATGTATACCTCCAACAGCATGGGAGGTCTTCAGTTCAAGGTGGGTGTGTTCAGTCCTTCCAAATTGAGTAGTGCCGATGACGCTGAATACAGTTTGCCGCGGTTTGAGGGCAACGTCGTTTACTCGACAGACATGTTCTCGCTATGGACCAGTGCATTTACCCAGGACGTAGACTCAAAGACCGGCACCTTTGACGGCTACACCATGTCGGGTGTCGATGTTGGTGGTTCGGTATCTGCCGGCGGCCTGACCGTCCGTGGTAACTACTCGATGACATCGGGTACGGGCAACGCGGTGTTTGCTGCTCGCCTGGATGCGAACGAAGAAGATGCCAGCCAGTGGTACGTCGAGTCGACCTACGACTTCGGCCGCACCACACTGGGTGCCAGCTACGGCGAAGGTGAGGATGACATCAACTCGGACGCTAACGACACTGACCTGACCATGATCTTTGGTCGTTACGCAGCAACGGACGCTCTGACCTTTATGGCTGAGTACACGATGTTTGGCACTAATGGCGCGCCGGGTGAGTATGATGCTTTCATCGTCGGCTCACAGCTGACCTTTTAAGGTCAGATCCGGGAAAATACTTCAGTCAGTTCATGCGAGGAGCATGGCTGAAGATTGGATCAGGAAGCCGCGAGGCTTTCTGGTTCTTTTAGTGTCCGAAGACCAAAAAATAGTATCTGAAGACCAAAAAAACTCCAGTCGGAATCACCCGGCCGGAGCAAAAATGCCTGAGAGAGTCAGTCAAGCGCTGTGATGGAGAGCAACGGTTTGCGGTTGCGGGGCCGCCTGAGCCGCCAGGTATCTGTCGAGCTCACGGACATCGTCTTCAGTGGCATAAAGCCCCTGCTTGGTGCGACGCCAGAGAATGTCCTCCGACGTCATCGCCCATTCATGCTTGATAAGGTACCTGACTTCCTCTTCATACAGCGTACCGGCGAACCGGTAGCCAAGGTCCTGTACAGAGGTGGTATTGCCCAGAATCTTGAAGGAGTCAGTGCCATAAGTGCGGACGTAACGGCTGGCGACGGCTTCGGGTAGCCATGGGTAATCTGAGGAAAGTCGAGCCTCCAGGGTGTCATGGTTTTCGAAGTCACCGCCGGGCAGGATGCCCGTTTTGGTCCATGGGCCACTGGCGTGCGGAAAGAACTGGCATAGTTTGTCGGTTGCTGCTTCGGCGAGCTTTCGATACGTAGTGATCTTGCCACCGAACACCGAGATAACCGGCGCCTTATCTTTCTCTTTGCTGACTTCAAAGGAGTAATCTCGTGATGCTTTTTTGGCATCGCCTTCTTCGTCGTCCATCAGCGGACGCACACCTGAGTAGGACCAGACAACATCGCTATCCGTCAGTTGCCGCTTGAAGTGAGTGTTGACGATATCAAGAAGGTATTCCGTCTCTTCCGGCGAAATCCTGGCTTTCTTCGGATCACCTTCGTAATCCACGTCGGTTGTGCCCACCAGCGAGAACTGATCCTCATAGGGGATCACGAAAACGATACGCTCATCCTCGTTCTGCAGCATATAGGCCTCGGTTTCGCGGTTCAGGCGGGGAACCACAATATGGCTGCCCTTGACCATACGAATATTCTTCGGCGCCTTCATGGAAAGGCTGTCACCAAACAGACTGCTTACCCAGGGGCCGGCGGCGTTGATGATGACCTTGGCCGTTACATGGTGAATGCTGTTGTCGTTCCTGTCCTCGAGCGATACGTTCCAGGAATCCGCACCGCGCTCGGCGTTTACACATTTGGTGCGGGTAAGGATGGTCGCGCCGCATTCCTGCGCTTTCTTGGCTGTGAGCACGACCAAGCGAGCATCGTCTACCCAGCCATCGGAGTATTCAAAGCCCCTGGTGATGTCAGACTTCAGGGGATCCTTTTCGTCAAACTTGATCGAGCGGGACCCGGGCAGTATTTCCCGTTTTGCCAGATGGTCGTAAAGGAATAGCCCCATTCGGATCATCCAGGCCGGACGAAGGTGCGGTTGATGGGGCAAACGAAAGCGCATGGGCCACATGATATGCGGAGAGTTCCTAAGCAACGATTCCCGCTCTGCCAGGGCCTCGCGAACCAGTCGGAATTCGTAGTGCTCGAGGTATCGCAGGCCGCCATGGATTAATTTGCTGCTGCTGGAAGACGTTGCTGATGCGAGATCGTTCATTTCACACAGCATCACTTTGAGGCCACGTCCCGCGGCATCCATTGCAATGCCGGTTCCGTTGACGCCGCCGCCCACAATGACAACGTCAAATTTATTGTTTTCCTCGGTCATCTCGTGTCATCTCCTGACGCCAGTGAAAGGACGCTTCCGGCGCTCTTTTCGATTCTCATAGAAGCGTTTTCTTATATTATGCGAAAGCAGAATATATTCGTAAAGGAAAATACAGAAAAAAAACGAAAAAATGTGGCAAATGATGGAGGCGTCACGCAACAGGATTGTGATCCGAGTTCTGGCTGGCTGTGCCGGTGGTCAGACCAGATGCAGCTCTACGTTGTTTTCGCGCAGAATCTGGCGAATCTCGGCGGGGGGTGTTTCGTCAGTAAACACATGATCAGCCTGGGCAATGCTGCCTAGGCGCACCATGGCGTTACGGCCGAACTTGGAATGGTCAGCGGCCAGCAGAACCTGGCTTGAATTTTCAATAATGGACTGGGCAACACGAACTTCCCGATAATCGAAGTCAAGCAATGAGCCATCGCTGTGGATGCCGCTGATACCGATGATGCCGAAGTCCATCTTGAATTGGTTGATAAAGTCTCTGGTGGCTTCGCCGACGATTCCGCCGTCGCGGTTTCTTACTTCGCCGCCGGCAATAATGATGTGGAAATCGTCCCTCGCGGAGAGGATGGCCGCTACATGAAGGTTGTTGGTGACTACCTGCAGGTTGTTTTTTTCGAGCAGGGCTTTGGCAATGGTTTCCGTGGTGGTTCCAATGTTGATGAACATGGAGGAGTTGTCCGGGATCATAGCCACCAGGGCTTCAGCAATGCGCTCCTTGGCTTCCAGGTCCATGATTTTGCGGGCCTGGTAGGCTGTATTGACCGTGCTGGAATCGATGCCTGCACCGCCATGATGCCGGCGCAGTTTATTCGTGCTGGCCAGTTCGTTCAGATCCCGACGTATGGTTTGCGGCGTGACCTTGAACTGGTCAACCAGCTGTTCAGTCGTCACAAAGCCATTTTTCTGGATAAGCTCCATGATCAGATCTTGTCGACGTCGCTGTGCCATTTAACTCTCTCTCTGCTTGCCGGGCTTGCCGGTTTTTCTGTAACGAACGAAATAGCAATGTCAAAGCTGTCATTATTTTAGAGTGTTTTTCGGCTTTGTGCAGCCTTTCTAAGGAGTTGTGGCATGCGTTCGGGTTTTCGACCGTAAAAAGGGTTGGCTTTTGTTTTCAAAAAAGTAAAAATACGAAAAAATAAGAACACTTAAGGCGAAGCAACTATGACTCAGTTTATTCTGTCGATCGACCAGGGGACAACCAGCTCCCGAGCCATTCTGTTTACTCTGGATGGCAATATACACGCTACCAGCCAGCAGGAATTCCCTCAGCATTTCCCTGCCAGTGGCTGGGTCGAGCACGACCCCGAAGATATCTGGCGTACCGTGCGTGAAACCTGCGATGAGGTCATGGAAAAAGGCTGTAGTGAAACCGACGAGGTGATCGCTGTCGGGATAACCAACCAGAGAGAGACCACCGTGCTCTGGGACCGGGCGACTGGCGAAGCAGTGTACCCGGCCATTGTGTGGCAGGATCGACGAACGGCTGAGTGGTGTGAATCCCTCAAAAAGCAGAGCCTCGAGCCCTCGGTGAACAACAAGACCGGGCTATTGATTGATCCCTACTTTTCCGCAACAAAGATTCGCTGGGTGCTGGACAATGTGCCGGGCGTCCAGCAAAGGGCCGAGAAGGGCGAGTTGGCGTTTGGCACCATTGACAGTTTTCTGCTGTGGCGGCTAACCGGCGGCAAAGTGCATCGGACGGACGCGACCAATGCCAGCCGGACCATGCTATTCAATATCCACAATCAGGAATGGGATCAGGAGCTGCTGGACCTGTTCGGTATTCCCGAGTCCCTGTTGCCGGAAGTGATGGATTCAGCAGCGGACTTCGGCCAGATTGTGGGCAGCGGGCGCCTGAACGGCGCCTCCGTCATGGGGATGGCAGGCGACCAACAGGCCGCCCTGTTTGGCCAGACCTGCTTCGAGACAGGGATGGCAAAAAGCACTTATGGGACCGGCTGCTTCCTGATGCTGAATACGGGGGACAAGCCGCTGACGTCGGAGCATCGGCTGCTGACCACCATTGCCTATCGTCTGAATGGCAAGCCGGTCTATGCGCTGGAAGGCAGTATTTTTGTCGCCGGTGCTGCCATTCAGTGGCTGAGGGATGGGCTGCAATTGATCAAGAATGCCAACGAGACCGAGTCGCTTGCCGAGGGCACACCGATGGACCACGGGGTCTATCTGGTACCAGCATTTACGGGACTCGGCGCACCCTACTGGGACCCCAATGCCCGTGGCGCCATTTTTGGGCTGACCCGGGATACGGGCATAAAGGAAATTGTGACCGCTGGCCTGCAATCTGTTTGCTATCAGACCAAGGATCTCCAGAAAGCCATGGAGAAGGATGGGATCAGGCCCATTACTCTGCGGGTGGATGGCGGCATGGTTGCCAACAACTGGGTGTTGCAGTTCCTCGCGGACATTCTGGGGGCGCGGGTAGACAGGCCGGCGCTGGTTGAGACCACGGCGCTAGGGGCGGCCTACCTGGCTGGCCTGCAGGCAGGGGTGTACAAGTCTCTTGATGAGCTGGCCAGCATGTGGCGATGCGATCGAAGCTTCGAGGCCATCATGACGAAGACTCAGCGAGACAAGCTCTACAATGGCTGGATAAAGTATGTTAGCAAGCTCTGAACCAGTGATGGCTATCGTGCCGTGCCCTGGGCTTGTGGCCGGCGCACTCTCTATCTTACCCCCAGGTCCCGAAGACGTTTATAAAGGGTATTGCGGCTGACGGCCAGCTCTTTTGCAGCGCGGGATACATTGCCCATGCACTGGCGATAGACCACAAGAGTGCGGTTCATTATGTCACCGCCGGTGTCGTCATTTGCCTGACGGGCCTGTTGGGGCGAAGGCGTATCGAGCGTCGGTTTTTGTTCCGTTTCTTTCCCGCCTTTATATTCTGCAATAAAGTCCTCCGGCAGGTGCCATAGCTGTACTTCGTCGCCGTCGGCAATGGCCACAGCGACGCGGATGATATTCACCAGTTGGCGAATGTTGCCGGGCCAGGGATGATTCTCCAGTGCCGCCATCACCTCTGCATTCAGGTGATCTGGCTGGCCGTCCTCGCAGTGCTCCTGATAAATTCTGCGGACGAGTTCCTTTCTGTCCATCCGTTTCCGCAGTGGCGGAAGTTCAAGGCATAGCCCGTTGATACGGTAATAGAGGTCTGCCCGGAATTCGCCGCTGTCAATTCGACCGGATAGCGGGCGATTGGTCGCTGACACCAGCAGAATGTCCACCGGAATGCGTTCTGTGGATCCCACCGGCGTGACCTCCCGCTCCTGGAGTACCCGCAACAGTCTAGACTGGGCAGCAAGGGGCATTTCGCCTATCTCGTCGAGGAACAGGATGCCTTTGTCGGCCTTTCGGATCAGGCCAAGGGACCCCTGAGCCCGGGCGCCGGTGAATGCGCCGGCCTCATAGCCGAAGAGCTCGGATTCGACGAGTTCCGGGGGGATAGCGGCACAGTTAACCGACACCAGGGGCTGGCTAAGGCGCTCGCTTGTCCCGTGCAGGGCTTTAACCATCACTTCCTTGCCAACACCGGTTTCGCCACAGATCAATATTGGAACGCCCCTTTCCAGTACTTTGCGTGCGTGATCAGCGCAACGCTTGACCAGCGGGTCACCATGTTCGAGTTCATCCAGAGCGCTGCTGGTGTAGCCAGGTTTTGATTTTCTGGGGCGGGGCATTGCGCGCGATGGTTTCAGGCCGGAGGCCCCTAATGATACCGGGCGCTTCAGTAGCCCGGACAGGCGCACCCGTTGGGTGGTGGTGAGCTGGATGGGAGCATTGTGGGAATGGTTCAGTACCTGATTCCGGTTTTCTATGAACAGGGAGCTAAGGTTCCGCCCGGAAAGGGGGTCCCCAAGCAATTGGTCTGCACGCTGATTGGACGCGATAACCCGACCGTTCTGATCGAATGCGATCAGGCCGGACCAGGGGCTGTCGATGTTGTCCGCCGTGGTATTGAGCGTGAGGATAAAGTGGTCGCCACCCAGTTGCCTGACAATCAGGCGGTTTTCAACGGACTGGGACAGTAGCCGGACCATTCCCAGGGTATGGGCCTGGGGCAGATAGGCATCACTGAAGGCGCTCAGTACACCCACCAGGGTTCCGTCAGTATTGAATATGGGAGCAGCCGAACTGATGATGCTGCGATTGAGCTTGAGAAAATGTTCGTTTCGCTGCACCTGTACCGGTAATCGGGTCGCAATCGACGTGCCAATGGCATTGGTGCCGGCGTGGCGCTCATGCCAGTTTGCCCCCGCGCCAAACCATGGACGAAGGTGACTTTCAGTAATTCGCTGATCGCCCCAGCCCTTCAATACCCTCGCTTCGGAATCTGCAAGCAGGATCAGACAACGGCTGTTGGACATGATGTTGTTGTAGTAGGGCAGCACTTCCGTTTCCGTTGTGCTCAGCAATACCTCGTAGCCCTGCTCCAATTCACGGCGTGCCTGATCGTCAAGATTTGCCGGTTCCGGTTCATGGTCGTGATGGAGACCATAGCCGATACAGCGACTCCAGGAATCGGCAATGATGGATCGGTATTCTGCCCGTTCGTGTTGTCTTTTCACGGGAGCCCTCCGTGCTTCTGCGGTTTCGTTTTGTTGTTGTAGGGCGCGCGCCAGGCTTTCGATGCCATAAACCTGTTCGCGATCTGTTCGATAGTGTGCTCAATGACTGTTCAGGTCAATGTTCAAACTGAACAATAAGTTTGATAACGAACATTTGTATTTTCAAAAAAGAATGTCATCGAAAAATTAAATCGAATAAAAACAATATAATGGAAAATTTATCCGGATTTCTACCTATACTGGTATGCTCATTGCGTTAATGTATTCGAAATCGAATAACGTTCTACAAGAACAAAAAAGGAAAGCCTATGTCCTTAACACTGGAGAACCTCTCCCGTGTCGTGGATGGTGTGGATTACATCCGCGACGCGAATATCACGTTCGAGGCAGGTTCGTTCAACGTTCTGCTTGGGCGCACACTGGCCGGTAAAACCTCAATGATGCGGCTGATGGCCGGGCTGGATAAGCCTGACGAAGGCCGCCTCATCTACAACGGCAATGATGTCACCGGCCAAAGCGTTCAAAAACGCAATGTCTCGATGATCTATCAACAATTTATTAACTATCCCAGCATGACGGTGTATGAAAACATCGCCTCGCCCCTGCGTCAGGCCAAGATGAAGGAGGGCGAGATTGATCGGCGGGTGAAAGAAACCGCAAACATGTTGCAGATTGACCCTTTGCTGAAGCGGCATCCGCTGGAACTTTCCGGTGGGCAGCAACAGCGTACGGCGATGGCCCGGGCACTGGTAAAGGATGCCACCCTGATCCTGTTTGACGAGCCCCTGGTGAACCTCGATTACAAACTGCGTGAAGAGCTGCGTGCTGAACTGCGGGACCTGTTCCGTGAGCGCCAGTGCATTGCGGTCTACGCCACCACCGAAGCCAACGAAGCGCTGGCGCTGGGCGGTGTTACAACGCTGCTTGATCAGGGGCGCATCGTTCAGTCCGGCCCGGTGATGGAGGTTTATCGTAACCCGGTGAACACCCTGGCCGCGCAGCTGTTCAGTGAGCCGCCCATGAATATGATCAAGGGGCGTGTAACCGACACCGAAGTGACCTTTGATGAATACTCCCACCATGCGCTGACCCATGAGCTGGCGAAACTCGAGCCCGGTGATTACTGGTTTGGTATCCGGCCGAGTCATATCGGGCTTGTGCCCAATAACGAAGACGACCTTGAGATGTCCATGGAGGTCGAGCTCAGCGAGATCAGCGGCTCGGAAACCTTCATGCACGTGCAGAACCGGCACTTCGAGATGGTTATGCAACTGATGGGGGTACACCAGTATCGCACCGGTTCGCCTATCAAGATCTACCTGCCCATCAATAAGCTGTTTGTATTCGATAAAGACGAAAAGCTGGTGTATACCCCGGCACAGGTAACAGGAGGGTTCGTCTGATGGCTGAAATTCATTTGAAGTCCCTGGCTCACAGTTACAGTGATACTCCGGCCGGGCCCGAAGACTACGCGATCCGCCACCTTGACCATGTCTGGGAGAAGGGCGGTGCTTATGCCTTGCTGGGGCCTTCCGGCTGCGGCAAAAGCACGATGCTGAACATCATTTCGGGGCTGCTGCAGCCGTCCGAAGGCGATGTGCTGTTCGACGGCAAGCGGGTCAATGAACTGTCTCCGCGGGACCGGAACATCGCCCAGGTGTTCCAGTTTCCCGTTATCTATGACTCGATGACGGTGTACCAGAACCTCGCGTTTCCACTGAAGAACACCGGCGTGCCCGCGCCCCAGATCAAGACCAAGGTGCACGAAATCGCCGAGATTCTGGAAATTGAGAACGAACTGCACAAGAAGGCCAAGAATCTCTCGGCTGACCAGAAACAGAAAGTCTCGATGGGGCGTGGCCTGGTCCGGAGTGATGTCTCCGCCATCCTGTTCGATGAGCCTCTGACGGTGATTGACCCCCAGCTTAAATGGAGGCTGCGCCGCAAACTCAAGCAGATCCATGAGCAATTTGATATCACCATGGTGTATGTCACTCACGACCAGTTGGAAGCCTCCACCTTCGCCGACAAGATCGCGGTGATGTACAGCGGCCAGATTGTCCAGTTTGGCACCCCAACGGAGCTCTTTGAGCAACCGAACCACACGTTTGTGGGGTATTTCATCGGCAGTCCCGGCATGAATCTGATTGAGGTGGAGCGATGCCCCGCCGGCGTCTGCTTCGGCAGCACGGAGGTGCCAATGGACACTCGGCAGGTTGAAGCCTTGCAGCGTCTGCAATCCAGCAACCTCAAGATTGGAATTCGCCCCGAGTTTATTCAGGCATCCGATATCACGGCAGACGACACGTTTGAAGCCGAGGTTATGGACGTCGAGGATCTGGGCACCTACAAAATCATGACGGTAAAGTTGGATGTCAAAACGTTGAAAGTCCGTCTTAACGAGGACCAGCATTTTGAAATTGGTGGCCAGGTTCAGCTCAGTTTCCCCGAGAAGTGGCTGAAGCTGTACGTGGACGAGTTTCTCGTAGAGGAGAAGCACTTATGAAGAAGATCCCTAATAATCGAGCGTGGTGGCTGGTACTGCCAGTCTTTCTTCTTGTTGCGTTTTCAGCGTTGATACCGCTGATGACCGTTGTGAATTATTCGGTGCAGGACATCTTTGGTCCTGACACTGCCTATTACGTGGGCACAGAGTGGTTCATCGAAGTGCTCGCCGATGAGCGACTGAGAGACTCATTGCTCAGGCAATTCCTGTTTTCCGGCGCTGTGCTGGCGATCGAGATTCCACTGGGCATCGCTGTGGCCCTGACGATGCCGAAGTCCGGCATCAAGGCTTCTTTGTGCCTGATCCTGCTGGCCATTCCCCTGCTGATTCCGTGGAACGTGGTAGGCACCATCTGGCAGATCTTTGGTCGGGGGGATATCGGCCTGTTTGGTTGGGGCCTGAACGCGCTCGGCTTTGACTATAACTATACGGGAAACACGGTGGATGCCTGGCTGACTGTGTTGCTGATGGATGTCTGGCACTGGACGCCACTGGTTGCCTTGTTGTGTTACTCCGGGCTGAGAGCGATTCCGGAAGCCTTCTACCAGGCAGCAGAGATAGACCGTGCCTCGAATTGGGCGGTGTTTCGCTACATTCAGTTGCCGCGATTGAAAAGCGTGCTGGTCATCGCCGTGCTATTGCGATTCATGGACAGTTTCATGATCTACACCGAGCCTTTTGTCCTGACCGGTGGCGGCCCAGGAAGCTCAACCACCTTCCTGAGCCAGACCCTGACAACCATGGCGATTGGTCAGTTTGATATTGGTCGCGCAGCGGCATTCTCGCTGATCTACTTTCTGATTGTACTGCTGGTGTCCTGGGTGTTCTTTACCGCCATAACTCACCTCGACAAAGAAAAATAAGGAGGCAGTGATGAACTATTCACGTTACAAGGGCTTTGGGATAACGCTGTTTATCGTGCTCCTGCTGACCCCGATCTACTGGCTTTTGAACATGTCGTTCAAGACCAACCGTGAAATTCTGGGGGGGCTCACCTTCTGGCCGAAGAATTTCACGCTGGACAACTACGCCGTGATATTCACCGACCCCAGCTGGTACTCGGGGTACATCAACTCGATGATCTATGTGTCCATGAACATGACCATCACGTTGCTGGTCGCGCTGCCGGCCGCCTATGCGTTCAGTCGTTACAAGTTCGTGGGCGACAAGCATCTGTTCTTCTGGTTGCTCAGTAACCGTATGGCGCCACCGGCGGTCTTCCTGCTGCCGTTCTTTCAGCTTTATTCATCGGTAGGGCTGTTTGATACGCACATTGCCGTGGCGCTTGCACACTGTCTGTTCAGCGTCCCGCTGGCGGTCTGGATACTGGAAGGCTTTATGTCCGGTGTGCCGCGCGAATACGACGAGATGGCCTATATTGATGGTTACAGCTTTCCGAAATTCTTCGTGAAGATTTTCCTGCCGATGATCCGGTCGGGGATTGGTGTCGCCGCTTTCTTTGCGTTCATGTTCTCGTGGGTCGAATTGCTGCTGGCAAGAACACTGACGTCCGTGGATGCGCAGCCCATCGGTGCCATTATGACCCGAACGGTTGGGGCAAGCGGTGTTGACTGGGGTGTGCTGTCAGCAGCCGGTGCGCTCACTATTATTCCTGGCGTATTAGTTGTCTGGTTCGTTCGTAACCACATCGCCAAAGGCTTCGCACTGGGTCGGGTATAAGGAGAATTATTATGATTGCGTGGATGAACTGGACACCAGTAGTTGCCATTTTTTTTGCAGTGATTGCGGGAATACTGGCGGTGATGACCGTTTACGAAGTGGTTTCACCCTGCACAGAACGGAAGGGCTTTCTGCCAATTTCAACCACCCGTGGAGATCGCCTTTTCATTGGCCTGGTATCTGCGGCGTATATTCATTTGGCATTCCTCGCTGTTAGCGATATAACCCTCTGGGTTGCGCTGGCGGTTTCGGTGGTCTGGCTACTGGTGTTGTTGCGCTGGGGCTAACGATGAGAGGCATCAGGGATTGACATAGGCGAGTAGTATTGTATTTTCGTTTTCCAGGGATGGACGAAAAAAACTTGTACATTTTTGCTGAAAACGGTTGTAAAAATTTCTATAGCGAACTAATTTCAGATTAATGATCGGAATCGAACATGCAGTCTCGGTTTCGATCTCAGGAATAGCGCAAAAACGCTATACAGGGAAAATCGGAATGCAGATAGTGGTCGTGTTCCGAACAAACTAAAACAAGATAAACGAGGTTGGATATGTTTAAGAACAATAAATATCCGAAAACCCTTCTCCTGAGCGCCGCTATCGGCTCGGTGGGGTTGGGTCTCAGCTTTCAGGCCAGTGCAGATCAGTATTCTGATGCAGCCAAGAAGTGGGTCGACGAATCTTTCAAGAACTCGACTTTGACCAAAGCTGAGCAAATGAAAGAAATGGAGTGGTTCATCAAGGCCGCTGAACAGTTCCGGGGAATGGACATCAACGTCGTCTCCGAAACCATTGCCACTCACGAGTACGAATCCAACGTGCTTGCAAAAGCGTTCACCGACATCACCGGCATTAATCTTACCCATACGCTAATTCAGGAAGGCGATGTGATCGAGAAGCTGCAGACTCAGATGCAGTCCGGTCGAAACATCTATGACGGTTGGGTCAACGACTCGGACCTGATCGGTACGCATTTCCGCTACGGTAAGGTCATGCCCGTTGAAGACATCATGACCGGTGAAGGCAAGGACCTGACTCTGCCGACTCTCGATCTCAATGACTTTATCGGCCTGGACTTCACCACCGGTCCGGATGGCAAGCTTTACCAGCTGCCGGATCAGCAGTTTGCCAACCTTTACTGGTTCCGTGCGGACTGGTTTGAGCGTGCAGATCTGAAGAAGCAGTTCATGGACCTCTACGGCTATGAGCTGGGTGTACCCGTCAACTGGTCGGCTTATGAGGACATTGCCGAGTTCTTCTCCGAACACGTGAAGGAAATAGACGGTAAGCGCGTCTATGGCCATATGGATTACGGCAAGAAAGACCCTTCACTGGGTTGGCGCTTCACGGATGCCTGGTTCTCCATGGCGGGTGCTGGCGACAAGGGGCTGCCTAACGGTTTGCCTGTAGACGAGTGGGGCATCCGTGTCGATGAATGTCAGCCGGTGGGCTCCAGTGTAAGCCGTGGTGGTGCCACGAACGGGCCTGCTGCCGTTTATGCAACCACCAAATACGTTGAGTGGCTGAATAAGTATGCTCCGCCAGAAGCTCAGGGCATGACTTTCTCGGAAGCCGGCCCAGTGCCTGCTCAGGGCAACATTGCACAGCAGATCTTCTGGTACACCGCCTTTACCGCCAGCATGATCGAAGATGGCCTGCCGGTGGTTAATGAAGACGGCACACCGAAGTGGCGCATGGCCCCCTCTCCCCGTGGACCCTACTGGGAAGAAGGCATGAAGCTGGGTTATCAGGACGTGGGTTCCTGGACCTTCATGAAGTCTACGCCCCAAAAGCGTCGTCTTGCCGCCTGGTTGTATGCCCAGTTCACGGTTTCCAAGACCGTATCCCTGGAGAAAACCATGGCTGGCCTGACGCCAATCCGCGAGTCTGACATCAACTCCGATGCCATGACAAAAATGGCGCCGAAGCTGGGTGGCCTGGTGGAATTCTACCGCAGCCCGGCCCGTGTGCAGTGGTCGCCGACTGGCACCAACGTACCGGATTATCCGAAGCTGGCACAGCTCTGGTGGCAGTACATTGCTCAGGCAGCTAGCGGCGAAGCAACTCCCCAGAAAGCACTGGACGGTCTGGCCGAAGCCCAGGATCGTGTCATGGAGCGCCTCGAGCGTGCCAACGTCATGCCAACCTGCGGCCCGAAACTGAACGAGCCGCGTGATCCGCAGTATTGGTTCGATCAGCCGGGCGCTCCGAAGCCAAAGCTGAGCAACGAGAAGGTTCAGGGCAAGACAGTGCCTTATCAAGAGCTTCTTGAGAGCTGGGAAGACGCTCGCGAGAGTTAATTCCTGACGTCTCATAGCTCTAACTTTTACCTGTAGTACCTTGCCGCTGTCCCGAGTCTCCCGGGGCAGCGGCTGACCTAACACCGTCAGGTCAGTGGGTCTTGGCCGGTTGCTTTCCAACCCCCCCCTTACGAGCATTTCAGGTGTTCCCCGGTTTTCCGGGTGTTCCCTGCCGGCCCTTTTTCCCTGCCTGTCTGTAACTTTGACTATCCTATAAATGCCTTTGGTTTTAACAGGTAGTCTCTTGGGAGCATTCGGGGCATGAAAAACATTTCAGTTATCCATCGTCTTTACCTGGGGTTCGGCTTGCTATGCCTGATCATTGCGGGCTGGGGTCTGTTCAACGGAAACATGATGACGTCCATTTCCGATGGCACGTCAGAGGTAAAGGAAAGGATCTTCCCCTTCCAACGTTCGGTTCAGGCGGTGGAGGCAACCACCAGTAGCAGCGGTATGGTCGTTATTTCCCTCGCCCGGGTAACGGACAACGACGAACTTGAGGCCCGCTATGCAAAGTTGAGCCAGATGATGGCCGGGCTTGATGAGCAGGTAAAGCAACTTGCCTCCGACGCCGGCGACATTCACCTGCTAACAGGCTTTGACGAACCAGCACAACAGTATCGACAGGCGTTGGGCGACCTTCAGCAGCAAGCGGCGAGACTGCTTCAGCACAAGGCCGAGGTGATTCGGGTATCAGATTCGGTGAACAGAGACCTGTCCGACTTTCTCGCCAGGGCGTCTGAAATGAAACAGCTACTGCTTCGTGAAGGGGCAGCACCTGCCGGGTCCGATATCTATCTCAAGGACCTGTTGATGACCGTGATGGGCAACCTATCGAATATTGAATTATTGATTATGCAGTTGGTCAGCACGGACGACGCTGAACGGCTGAAAGCGGTGGTAGAAAACCTTCGTTTTAACACGGTGACGGTCGAGCAGGATATCGAAGCGATTATCGGAGAAATTGAGTCGCTGGAAGACCTCGCGCCGCTTGCGAAGGAATTTTTCGAAGCGGTCAACAGTGAGACTGGCATTGTCAGCCAGTATTACGACTACCGCAGCAACCGGCTTGCGGTCGAAAACGCGGTTATGGAGGCGGAGGGGCGGCTTGACCGTCTCAATAGCCATAATGAGGAAATGGTCAGGGTTGCAGGGCTCGCTGCGATACAGGCGGTGGATAATCTGGATTCCACTGCACGCTTCTCCGAACAACTGGTTTATTACCTGGTGCCGCTGATTCTGTTTATTGCTGTTGTGATCTCGGTGTGGCTCGGTCGGTTGATCAGTATCCCGCTGCGGGCAACGGTCACCCACATCTCGGCCATGGCCAGTGGCGATTACAGCCGGGACCTGACGTTCCGGGCCAATGGCGAGTTTATCGAGCTAAGAGACTCCTCTAATAAGCTGGCCGCAGCTATGCGCGAGGTTCTGGGCAGTCTGCAGAAAGCCGGCGGTGAGATCACCGGCGTGGCGTCATCCAACGCTGACTTCTCATACGATCTCAGCCAGCGTATTCGTGGGCAGGCTGATGATCTGAATTCGATTGCAACCGCAATGACGGAAATGGAATCTTCCTGCCATCAGGTCGCAAACGCAGTGAGAGAAACTAATCAACTGGTAGCGTCGGTCAACAAGCACGTCGACGAGAGCAAGGCTACCGCGAGTGCCAACATGGACTGTGTTGTTGAGCTGGAGGACCAGATCCAGCAGACCTCCGGAAAGCTCAAGAAGCTTGAGAGCGCCTCCCACGATATCGGTCGAATCACCAAATCCATTGACCAAATTGCGAATCAGACCAATCTTCTGGCCCTCAATGCGGCAATCGAGTCGGCTCGGGCGGGCGAGCATGGCCGTGGCTTCGCGGTTGTGGCCGATGAGGTACGGACGCTTGCCCAAAAAACCACCTCCAGCACGGAAACCATTCGCGGGCTTGTTACAGGCCTTCAGGGCGAAGCGGCGGAAGCCGTGAGTTCAATGGAAGACAGTTTCCGGCGACTTGAATCGGTGAAGTTTCTGATCACTGATGCATCCAAAGGCGTCGAAACCATTCGGGAAGCGGTCGACCAGATTCGCGACAGTGCTGAGCATGTTCGTTCCGGCATGGACGAACAGGAAGACGTGAGTCATTCGGTTTCGCGCAACGTGACCGAGATAAGCGGTTCTTCCTCAGAGAATCTGGCGCAGATCGAGCAATTGGTGACGACCAGCGATCAGCTAAAGCGCTCAATGGCCGATATCGAGGCATTGATCGGGCGGTTTCGTGTGTAGGCCAAGCGAACCAGAATTCATATCCGGGTTTTCCATATAACAAAATCATATTGAATAATGTTCTTTTTCGCTTGTTAATGTTCGCAAACGAATATTACAATTAGGGCATCTGTAACAAAAACAACACAACCAGGCAGGCTAATCATGAAGGAGTGTATTAAATCCGTATTCGCCCGGGAAATTCTGGATTCCCGGGGCTTTCCTACAGTGGAGGTGGACGTTGAGCTGGCAAACGGGGTAATCGGTCGTGGCCGCGCGCCGTCCGGAGCATCCACCGGCTCCCGCGAGGCACTGGAAAAAAGGGACGGAAACCCGGATCGCTATAACGGCAAAGGCGTGCTGGGCGCGGTGGAGGCAGTCAATCGCCAGATCGCCCCGGCACTCAAAGACCGGGTGGTGTTTGACCAGCTGGTCATCGATCGCCTGATGTGCCAACTGGACGGTACCGATAATAAATCCAGCTTTGGCGCCAACGGTATCCTGGCGGTATCGCTGGCCGTTGCCAACGCTGCGGCCAATTTTCATCAGCGGCCTTTGTATCGCTACCTTGCGGAGCTCTATGGCTGCTCCGGCCCCTGCGTATTGCCGGTCCCCATGATGAACATCATCAACGGAGGAGCCCACGCCGATAACACGGTGGATCTGCAGGAGTTCATGATCCAGCCCGTCGGGGCGCCCAGCTATAGCGAAGCACTGCGAATGGGTGTGGAAATTTTCCACGCACTCAAAGCCCTGCTACAGAAGAAAGGTCTTTCCACCACCATTGGTGACGAAGGCGGGTTCGCGCCCAACCTCGGCTCCAGCGAAGAAGCACTGGATCTGATTCTGGAAGCGGTGGTCAAGGCGGGTTACCGCCCGGGCACGGATATCGTGCTGGCACTGGACTGCGCCGCGTCCGAATTCTATCGCGACGGCCGCTATGAGCTGTCGGGAGCCGGGGAGAGCTTCGATTCTGAAGGCTTCGCCGATTATCTGCTGTCGCTGGCCATGAAATACCCCATCGCCTCGATTGAGGATGGTATGGATGAAAATGACTGGGATGGCTGGAAGCGGCTGACTGAAAAACTGGGTGAGCGGGTGCAACTGGTGGGAGACGATCTGTTCGTCACCAATACGGCCCTGATTTCGGAAGGTATACAGCGCGAGATCGCCAATTCAGTGCTGATCAAATTCAACCAGATTGGCACCCTGTCAGAAACCTTTGACGCCATCGGCATGGCGCAGGATGCGGGTTATACCGCTGTTATTTCCCACCGCAGCGGCGAAACCGAGGACACGTTCATCGCTGACCTTGCAGTTGCGACCAGGGCTGGCCAGATCAAGACCGGCTCGCTGTGCCGATCTGACCGGGTGGCCAAATACAACCGTTTGTTGCGTATTGAGCAGGACCTCGGTGCCCATGCTTTCTATCCCGGCGTTGGTGCGATTCGTTGCGCCCTGGACACATGAAGGATCTCGGGATACTTGAAACGCCACTGAGAGGAAAGACAGGAGACAGACCATGAGAAAGCCGATTCTGATTGCGAACTGGAAAATGAACGGCAGTCTGGAGTCCAATCAGGCGCTGTTGCTGCGAATGCTGGCAAAGCTTCGGCCGCTTTGCAAAACCGTCGATCTGGCGATCTGCCCATCGTTTCCCTATCTGTTTCAGGTGCGGGATCTGTTGGGGTATACCGGCCTGTCGCTGGGCGCACAGAATGCCAGCCTTGCAACGTCCGGCGCTCATACCGGCGAGGTGAGTGCCACCATGCTCCAGGAAATGGGTTGCCGTTTCGTTCTGGTAGGGCATTCAGAGCGCAGGTCGCTTTACCACGAATCCGACAGGGATGTGGCCGCAAGATTCCGGCAGGTGCTTGCGGCGGATATGACCCCGGTCCTGTGCGTCGGTGAAACCCTGGAAGAACGTGAGCAGGACCAGACCATGGCCGTGATTGAGCGGCAGTTGCGGGCGGTGATCGGCGAAACCGGAATGGCAGGGCTGACCAGCAGCGTTATCGCCTATGAGCCGGTCTGGGCCATCGGCACTGGCAGGACGGCAACGCCGGATCAGGTTGCTGAAACCCATCGAGCTATCCGCCAGTTTCTAGACCGTTGCGATGCGGAAGCCGGGCAAAACATGCGCATCATCTATGGCGGTAGCGTGAAGTCGGATAATGCCTCTGAGCTGTTTCAGTCGCCTGAGGTGGACGGCGGCCTGATCGGTGGCGCGTCGCTGCACGCTGACGAGTTTGCCCAGATCGGCACAGCATTGGCAAACACCGTCGCGGAGACCGACAGCCCGTGCGACGTGCTGGATTGACGGGTGATCTGCAACAACACGGGTTAAAGTGGGCTTCGTAAGAAACTGTTTCGGAGAAGAGGTCCATTATGCCGCTATTGGCGAGCCTGGCTTTGATATTGCTGATTGCAGTGACGCCCGCACGGGCTGGGTGGGTGCATGTCAGCGGTACGGCGATGACCACAGCTATCGAAATGGAATACTGGACCGACGACCCTGCCGTGGCGGGGAAAGCAGGCGATGCGGTATTGGCAGTGTTCCAACAGATTGATCGCCAGATGAGCCGGTATCGTGAGGAATCGGAGCTTTCCCGTGTGAACCGCCAGGCTGCCAATGCGCTGGTGGCAGTCACTGACAGTCTTTTCAAAGTGCTTCAGGAGGCCATCCGGGTTTCGAAATTGAGTAGTGGTGCTTTCGATATCAGTTTCGGGTCGGTGGGCTATCTGTACGATTTTCGCGCAAGGCGACAGCCTTCGGCAGAGGAGCTTGCCACCGGTCTGGCCACGGTGAACTACCGCTCGATCGCGCTGGATCCAGAGGCAAAGACGGTTCGCTTCCTTCAAGAAGGGGTGCGCCTGGATCTCGGCGGCATCGCCAAGGGGTATGCCGTGGATCGTGGTATCGACATCCTTCAATCATTCGGTATTCGCCATGCCCGCCTGAGTGCCGGCGGCGACATGCGTTTGCTGGGAGATAAGCAGGGCAAGCCGTGGATTGTTGGCGTGCGTGACCCGAGATCGGAAGATCGCAACGCGCTGGTAATGCCTCTGTCCGATGTGGCTGTTTCCACCTCTGGAGATTATGAGCGGTTTTTCTTTGACGATGCCGGCAAACGGGTTCACCACATTCTGTCACCCGCGACAGGCAAGCCCGCGAAAGGCGTTCAGAGTGTGACGATTCTCGGCCCGGATGCGTTGACCACGGACGGCCTCTCGACCGCCGTGTTTGTCCTGGGCTCAGCGAAGGGACTAGAGCTGATCAACCGACTGGATGGCATTGACGCTGTCATCATTGATGAACTGCGCCAGGTGCATTATTCGGACGGACTGATGCCGCCGGAAAGCGGCTCCTGAGACCTGCCTACCGGCAGGGTCAGGCAATCGAGCTGAGCCCGATCAGTCTGTCCCGGCTAGCGGCATTGCCCAGCCCGTGCCCGGGCATGACGGCGTCAAAATCGCCGATTTGCCCGTTCAGCGCCATGTAGTTCAGAACCACTGTCTGAACCAGCTGGTTGACGTTATTGGCGGCCGGGCTTGAGGCGGTCTCAACGGAGGCGTCAGCGCGCATGAATCCAATCTGGTGGTTGATGACCTCCGGTTTTCCTGTCGGGTTGTAAACCAGGAAAAAGGACGCGGCAGTCTGCTGGTTATCGCCCGTCCATTCGCCTTTGCCACGGCCACCCTCAGAGTCATCGAGACGACCATTGCTGGATACCGAGCCATCGCTGAATACGTACAGCATCAGCTTGGTGTTGGTTTTGTGGGCGTACTCAAGGCAGGCACCCATGCAACGACCCGCCAGATAGTCACGGCTTTCGCCTGTGGCTCTTTCGCCGGTGTGATAGTCATAACCGCCCAGGGTGACGGTGCCAGCGCCGGCGTAGCCGTTCTGGACCAGCTTCATGACAGACGCCGTCTTTTGGAACTCTCGACTCTGGCGGTTACCGGCGTTGAACTCGGCATCGGTGAAAACGCCATTGGTGCCAACGATGTCTGGATCGAGGGCAGGGTTCAGAGCGGTTGGATCGCCGAATCGCTCGGTCAGATCGGCGCTTTTCACGTAGCCGCAGTCCACTTGGTCTTTGATCGCCGTGTCTCTATCGGGCACGCTGGTGTTTACATTGTCCAGTTTTCTGCGGCTGATCTGGCGTATGGATTCCATAACCGCAACCGCATCCTCCTGGTTGAGAATGGAGGTCAGATCCCCCACATCCACAAGGCCGGTCACGTCGGTAGGACGATCCACTTTGGTTGGCCGTGCCTTGGGATTGATCAGGTTCATGGGCGCCATGGAGTTGCCGCCGCTTTCGGAACTCTGGGACCCGATCAGTGACAATAACTCACCGTCAGCGCCCGCTTTCAATATGCCGTACATAGGATTGTGGGGGTTGTTGCCTGTGTCGTTCTCAGAGCGCGCGGCAATGATGGAGCCATCAATGTTTGCACGGGCGCCTACTGATACCGTGTCCTGTAGTCCCCGGAGAAAACCGCTGTCGGAGTGGAATGCCAGGCCAAATTCCTGATTCACAAATTCTGGCTGATTCGGCAGCATGTCGCCCGGCAGGCCGAGCTTGTTGTAGCCGGCTGTACTCAGAAAGTCCATCTGACCACCAGATTTTCCTAACAGCACGTTGGACCCGGCGATATTGGCGCCACCGGCTAGGTCAAAGCAGATGAACGGCACCTTGCCGCCACCTTCACTGCGAATGCCACAGGGCTCTTTGCGGTCTTCAAGCGCCGCTGAAAGGGCATGAGCATGCCTTGGGCTGGCAAGAAGACTGAATAGCGATGCCCCAGACACGGTAGCGGCCCCAGCCATGAATCCCTGAGAGATAAACTCTCGCCGGGTTTTGGGCCGACCGTGATCCGGATGCAGAAGCGGTTGTTCCAGCGACATCGCACGTTTGCGTGAAGTTTTGATCAACATGGTCAATGTCCTCTACTGAATCAGTGTCACGGCGCTGCCAAGTACGGCGGCACAGCTTGCTTTGACGATTGTTTCTGTGCGTCCGCCGCAATTTCCGGAGCAAACAGTCAGTTTGTCGATCAGTCCGTTTAATTCCGTCTCAATAGCGGTATTGGTGGGCTGCGTATTGATGTTATCTCCGACCAGGTTTTCCAGCAGTGGCCCAATAACCTGAGAGCGACCTGTCGCATCGAAGGCGGTGGTGTAGTTGGCGCCGAAATCAAAACCAGGGAAGAAGCCTGCCCGTGCGGTGGTGTCACTCACCAGCGCATCGCAATACTGGATGGCCAGCTGCGTATCGCGCCTGCTTATCTGCCGGATGGCCGCATCGTGTTTTCATCTACCCGCCAGCGCGCATCTCGCGCGATTCTTCTCGATGAGGGGAAGCCCCAGTATGCGGCGCTCGACGAAGAGCGCGAGGTATCTGCTTTCGTTTTGCACGCTATGGACGCTGATGGTGAATTCATTGAGCAGATTACGTTTAACCAGAGCCACGACCTTGACCCGCTGGTTCAGGACAACGGCACTATTCTTTTTAGCCGTTGGGACAACGCCGGTCAGACCCGGAACAACGGGTTCAATCTCTATCGGGTGAACCCGGACGGCACCGGGCTGACTTATGTATTCGGTCGCCACTCCCACAATTCCATCAGTGCCGATACCGCCGTCGAGTACCTGCGCCCGAGGCTGACCGACACAGGCCGTATTCTCACTGAGCTTCGTCCTCTGGAGTCTGACGATTTCGGAGCTATTCCGGCAACGGTTAACACCGCCGGATTTGTCGAGGCCGATCTTGCGGTTGATGGCTCGTCAGGTTCCGGTCAGTCGGCCCTTGTCAGCGGTCTGATACTTGGTGACGGCATTTCATTGAGCGGCAACTATAGCTCGATTTCCCCGCTTCTGGATGGCAGCAATCGTTACCTTGTCAGTTGGAGCCCCTGTCGGCTTCGGCTTATCGATGGCGACGGCACCATTGTTAATTGCACCCCTGACCGGGTGGCTTCCGGCGCCTATGAGGCGGCCCCGCCGGTTTACGGGCTATGGCTGCTGGACGCCAGTGATCAGACACAGCGACCGATTGAGCGTTCAGCAGAAGGGCAGCAGTTCGATGAAGCCGTCCTGCTGCGACAACGCTCACTGCCGGATTTCATCCCGCAAGCCCAATATTTCGATGAGCAGGCCACGCTCAAGGGGAATGGATACGGGATATTGGAAATACGCAGCGTTTACGACATTGACGGGGTCGATACCTCGCCACTGGGCATTGCCCGGACAGCGGACCCGGCTGCTCTGTCGCCGGACAATCTGCCGGTGCGGTTTCTGAGGATCGAAAAACCGGTGTCTATCCCCGGTGAAGACGTGCGGGATTTCGATAACACCGCATTTGGTCGAAGCCAGGGACAATCCATGCGGGAAATCGTCGGTTACGTACCTATCGAGCCGGATGGGTCTGTCAGGGTCGCTGTTCCCGCCAATATTGCTTTTGCTATCAGCGTACTGGACGACCAGGGTCAGCGCCTTGGTGCCCGCCACCAGAACTGGCTGAATATTCAGGCCGGAGAGACGGTCACCTGTAACGGCTGCCATAATCCCGGCAGCGACGTTGCCCACGGCAGGCCGGATGCCTCACCGCCCTCCGTGTACAGCGGTGCGCCCACAACAGGCACTCCGTTTCCCAATACCGAATCGGCATTGTTCACTGACATGGGAAAAACCATGGCACAGACCTGGGCGCGCATTAACGGCACCCGGATGCTGGGCCCCGACCCGACCTATGTGGACCAGTGGACTGATGCCAACGTTGTGCCCAAGGGCGAGCCATTTGCGCTGGCCTATGCAGATCTTGAAAACCCAGCACCCATCCGGTCCGAATGCGCCGTGGAATGGACCCGAGCCTGCCGTATCGTAATCAACTATGAGCAGCATATTCACCCGCTCTGGGCTCAGGAACGGCTTGTTCTTAACGCAGCGGGAGAGCCCATTGGCGACGATACTTGCACCGGCTGCCACACCAACAAAGGCGAAGCAGGTGCCGCTCGGGTACCAGTTGCGCAACTCGACCTGATGGACGGCCCATCAGATCAGGAGCCGGATCACTTCAAGGCCTACCGCGAACTGTTGTTTAATGATAACCAGCAGGAGCTTGAGGGCGACGTGTTGGTTGATACCCAGGAAGATACTGGCGAGGTGTTGCGCGATGATGAGACCGGTGAGCCGATATTGGACAGCGATGGTAACGAGATTCCGATTTTTGCGCCGGTGAACGTGCCGCCAGCCATGTCTGTGGCAGGCTCAAGGGCCAGTGATGAATTCTTCGACCTGTTCCGGGCGGGGGGAAATCATGAGGGTTTCCTGAGTCCGGCAGAATTACGCCTGATCTCCGAATGGCTGGACATCGGCGGTCAGTACTACAACAACCCGTTTGACGCGCCGGCGGACTGATTGGAACCACACAAACTGTTCAATATGCGACTTGCTTTCATTCTGCTTATTGCGGTGTTTTTTCCGGTGACGGCTGCCGCCGACTGGCTTTGGGGCGGTGCGGACGAACCGCAGCCTCAGCCGCAGGTGCAGGTCGTTAAGCCGTTCATTGAGTGGCGAACCGGGCCTGCATCGGGCTATCCGGTCTTCCATGCCAGCGAGAAGGGCGAATGGCTGACGCTTTTAAAACGCAAGACTGCGTGGCTGAAAGTCACGGACGTAAAAGGGCGTGAAGGCTGGGTTCACGTTGATGATGTGTTGGAAACGGTGGATGGCACCGGTGAACAGGTGACGCTGAACGAGCCTCGGTTCGACGATTTTGGCAGCCGCCGTTGGGAAGTGGGTATTTTGATGGGCCAATTTGAGGAAGCCCCATCGACCGCGGTTTACGGTGGATTCCTGATGACCGAAAACCTGTCAGCCGAGCTCTGGGCAACTCAGGTGTTGGGCAGTGCTTCTGAAATCCGCATGTTCAACGCCAATATTGTTCATCAGCCTTTCCCCGAGTGGCGAGTATCGCCTTTCATGACACTTGGCGTGGGCCATATTTTCATTGAACCTAAATCCACGCTGGCGGTACCGGAAGACCGGGATAACAGCATCGGCCATGCGGGCCTGGGCGTTCGCGCCTATGTGACAGACAACTACTTTATTCGCGCAGAAGTGAAGGACTACAAAATCTTTACCAACCGGGCCACCAACGAAGAAGCACTAGAATGGAAAATCGGATTAAGCATATTCTTCTGAAAGGCGCGCTTATAGCCGGTCTGGCAATGATCAGCTCGCTGGTCACCGCCCAGGAGGACGATCTGCCGTTGATCGAGCCGGATGTTCAGCCTCGGGCAGTGGACGAGGCTTTGATCGACACTGAAAACTTCGAAATCGGAGTGTTCACCGGAATCATGAACATCGAAGATTTCGAATCTTCCTTCCTCTGGGGTGGCAAGCTCACTTACCACCTGAGCGAGCGTTTCTTTTTTGAGGCCAATGTCGGTTTTGCGGAGGGCGGCCAGACCAGTTTCGAGAAGCTGGCGGGCAATGTGAGTGTGTTGTCCGATGACGAGCGGGATTATCGCTATTACAACGTCAATCTAGGCATCAATATCCTGCCTGGCGAGGCCTTTCTGACTGAGAACTACGCGTTCAACACCAATTTTTTTCTGATCGGCGGTGCCGGGGCGACGGAATTTGCCGGTGACACCCGGTTTACTGCGAACGCCGGTGCCGGCTATCAGGTGCTGTTGACCGACAGCATTGCGGTGCAGATTGCGGTGCGCGAGCACGTTTACCGAATCGATGTGCTGGGTGAGGAAAAAACCTCAATGAACACGGAAGTCAGCGCCGGCCTGTCTGTCTTTTTCTGATGTAGGAGTTTTGCCATGAATAACGTGATGCTTCGAATAGTGCTGTCTCTCAGCCTGATGTTGGGTGCGGCTGCGGTGCAGGGTAAGGACATGAACGAGCCGGCTCCGGATTTCACCCTTAAAAGCAGGCAGGGCGATAATCTGCGCCTGGAGGATTTTCGCGGGCAGGTGGTCATGCTGAATTTCTGGGCGTCCTGGTGCGGCCCCTGCCGTCAGGAAATGCCACTGATGGATGACATATACCAGCAGTACAAGGATCTCGGATTTACCGTGCTGGCCGTTAACGTGGATGAAAACCGCGACGAAGCCCATCGTTTTCTCGACAAAGTGCCGGTCACCTACCCGATACTGTACGACCCCGAAAGCCAGGTCAGTGAGCAGTACAACGTGCAGGCCATGCCCACCACCGTGATGATCGACCGTAACGGCAACGCGAGGTTTGTACACTACGGCTACAAGCCCGGCTATGAAGACGATTACGAACAGCAGATTCGCCAGTTGGTGCGTGAATAGCGTAGCGGTGGCAGAAGAGAGCAATGGAGGAAACCATGGTTAAAGCCCTGAAAACAGGATTGCCCGCTCTGGTGATCGTTCTGGCGATGTTTGCAACATCAGGCTGCAGCGATATCAAGCCCTGGGTAAAACCCTACGAGCGGGACAAGCTGGCGGACCCGGTGATGAGCCTGAGTCGCCATGGTAATGCAGACGCCTACATGCATCACGTTTATCAGTCCCGGGAGTCGTCCCGTGGTTCTGAAGGCGGCTCCGGAGGTGGATGTGGCTGTAACTGAACGGCCAGTCAGTGTTCGCTCAGCGGTCTGGCTTGTTGTCCTGCTGGGGCTGCTGATCAGTCCCTGGGCGATGGCGGCCACACTGCCTGTGGACAAGGTAGACATGCTTTATCACCGGTATGAGGGTGGTGGCATGCTTATCGACGGCCCTTCCGTTCTGGTTCGCAAAAGCGTCGGGCCCCAGGTGTCTGTGTCGGGGCAGTATTATGTGGATTCGGTTTCAGCCGCCTCCGTCGATGTTCTGGCCACTGCCAGCGAATACAAAGAAGAGCGCACCGAGCTCACCGCCGGTGTTGATTATCTTTACGAGCGATCCATTCTCAGCCTGGGTTTCACCAACAGTTCCGAAAACGATTATGAAGCTAACACCGTGTATTTTTCCGTGAGCCAGGAGTTTTTCGGGGGCATGTCGACGATCACCCTGGGCTACGCCAACGGCTGGGACGAAGTGGGGCAGAGGGGGAACGATTCTTTCGAAGAAGATGCCGATCGGCGTAATTACCAGCTCGGCCTGAGCCAGGTCATTACCACCAATAGCCTGTTGGGCTTTGATCTGGAAGTGGTTACCGATGAGGGGTTTCTTCAGAACCCATACCGGCAAAACCGTTATATCGATCCCGGCAATCCCAACAATTTTCTATATCAGGCAGAGCGTTACCCTGAAACCCGGACCAGTTACTCCCTCGCCGCCAGAGGGCTCTATTACCTGCCGTATCGCGCTTCTATCCGCGCAGAGTACCGGTATTACGGCGATACCTGGGGTATTGGCTCAAACACCTACGAACTGGCCTATGTGCATGCCCTGAATCCGCGGTGGACTCTTGAGGGCAAGGCCCGTTACTACGATCAGGATCAGGCCGACTTCTACAGCGATCTTTATGCCTTTGAAAACTCCCAGACCCATCTGGCCCGGGACAAGGAAATGAGCTCATTCTCAGGAATCACTCTGGGCGGTGGGCTGGTGTATGAGTGGAAACAGACCTCACTGCCCGGGATTTCCCGTTTGCAGGCCAGCCTATTGATTGACTGGCTGGATTTCGACTACGACAACTTCCGTGATGTGACGGCGCCAGGCAATTATTTGCCGGGTGAAGAACCCCTTTACTCATTCGACGCCTTTGTTACCCGGGCGTCGCTGATTCTTGAATACTGACTGGTCAGGACGACTCACTATGATGATCCTTCGCACTGTTCAAACTCTGGCGGCTCAAACTGTGGCTGTCAGGCGAACGCTGTGCCTTATGGGCGTATTGCTGCTGGCGCCGGTTCAAACTCTGGCGCAGGAAACCGGTGAGTCAGATTCGGAAGGCTCGGTGGCGTTGAGCGTGGAGGAGCTGAAAAAGAAGGTCATCCGCCTTAACCGGGATCTGTTCATTCTGGAAGAAGATCTGCTATTCCCGGCCAGCACACAGTTTGCGGTATTTCTCAGCCTCGACACCGGCAAGTTCCTGAAGCTGGACGCGGTCAAACTCAAACTGGATGACGATACGGTGGCTTCTCATCTTTACACCGAGCGCCAGGTGAAAGCCCTTCAGCGTGGTGGTCTGCAACGTCTGCATATCGGGAATATGAAAACCGGCACCCATCAGGTCACCGTATTTGTGGAGGGTATCGGCCCCGACAATCGGGCGTATAAACAGGCCGCGACCCTGGAATTCGAGAAAGGCACCGGCACGGCGGCATTGGAGGTGCGCATTCGTGACCGTGCATCCGACTATCAGCCCGAAGTGGCCATTGTTGAGTGGGAGTGACGCTAGTCGTGGCTGATCGTCTCCGTCGCCTGCCCCTCCGTCAGCGCATCAGGTTTGCCCTGCGCGGAACGGCCTGTTTCGTTCTGCTTGCGTGTGCTTGCGGAACCGCGCTGGCGGATGAGTCTCCGCAGCGCGCCCGCGACGCCGGTTATGGCATGGCGCTTTATGAATACCATCAGGGCAACTTTTTTCAGGCGCTGACCCGGTTGAACCTGGCTAATTCTGACGGCGGGATCTCCGGCCACGGGGATCATCCTTTGCTGGTTGAAGGCGGGCTGATGCTTGGCTATGGCATGACCCGCGAAGCGCAGACGCTTTTCCAGACCCTGCTGGATGAGTCCGACGTGCCCGAACAAACCCGCAACCAGGCCTGGTTCTATCTGGGCAAAGTGTTCTGGCTGGAGGGCGATGCTGACGCATCGGCGGATGCGCTTGAGCGGGTTGATGGTGACCTGCTCGAAGACACGGACGAAGCGCTTTATCACGAATGGTTGTATCTGAAAGGGCAGTGGCTGCTCGGGCAGAAGGAAACAGCGGAAACCGGTAAACGCCTGGACGATATGCTTCTGAAGCTGCCGGAGCAGTCCCCCTGGAGCTGGTACCTGCGCTACAACCGTGCCGTACAGCGGCTTGCCGCCGGTGACCTTCAGACCGCCGTTGACGGCTTGTCGGAGCTGATCGGGCAGGCGGTGCCCGAAGCGAACCTCCCTCCGGAAACCGCCGATGAACTCGGCGCACTGGAACAACAGGCCCGCCTGTTGCTGGGTCGGCTGCATCTGGGGCAGGGGGATTTTGAGCGGGCGATGGCGGTACTGGATGACATCCCGCTGGATGGGCTTCTTGCAGACCAGGCGCTGTTTGATTATGCGATAGCCGCCTCTCAGAAGGGCAGGAACGGCCTGGCCTTGCAGGCTCTGGATACCCTGCAAGGCCGGCCGCTGTTTGCGCCCTGGCTGCAGCAGGTGCCTTACGCACGGGCGTTCACCATTGAACAGATGAATCGGCCAACGGCTGCCCTGGAGGCCTATCGCCGAGCCGCCGAGCATTACCTTCAGCTGGATCAGCGCCTGGCCGCCGAGCAGTTGAATCTGACCGAAGAAGTGCTGGTCAAGGCCTTGAAATTTGTCCGGGAAGGTTCTGGGGAAGGGTCTGGCGAACAGGGCAGTGCCGAGCCATCGCTGGGTGAGTCGGCCATGCTCACCGATTCTTACGGCCGGGTTCAGGTGCACCCGCAGGATTTCAGCCTGGCTGAACTATTAGCCGGAGAAGCCTTTCAGTTAGCGCTGCGGGATCTTCACGAACTCTACCGCCTGGACAACTCGTTGAATCAGTGGCGCCAGCAACTGGCCTCTTTCGACGGGATGCTGGATACCCGCCGAAGCCGTCGTGAGGCCCGTATTCGCGAAACTCGTGAGGCATTGGCGAGCCTTAATGCGGATGAATGGACCGCCCAACAAGCGGAGTTCCGCCGCAGAATTGAACAGGCGACTGATGAAGAAGATGCCACCTTCTTCATGGCCGACGGTCAGCGGCAACTCAGACAGCAGCTTGACCGCGTCGAAGCAACGCTTGCGGCGGTGCCGGACGACGACAGCACTCGCAAACAGCGCCAGACCTACCAACGAATGCGTGCCTATTTCAACTGGTGGGTGGCAGACGAATACAGCGTCAACCGTTGGGCCGCCGTCAGACAGTTGCGGGAGCTGGAAGAGGCTATGGACACGTTCGTTAGCCAGCGCCAGCTCATGGAGCAGGAAATGTCGTCCGATGCGCGGCTTGATGAATTTGCAGGCCGCATCGCCAGCAAAAGGAACGAGCTGGATCAGGTAGACCAGATGCTTGGTCAGGCCCTGAATCAGACCCGGCAGGATCTGATGGCGTTAGTGGAGTCGGAGTTGGCCAGCCAGCGTCGTGAAATTGCCGGTTATCTGAAAGCGTCCCGTCACGCCCAGGCCCGCCTGGCTGATCGCCTGTTTCTGAAACCCGGCGCATCGGCCACCGATGAACCCTCTGACGAGCAAGGTGTTGAATCGGAGGCCGCTGATGAATAGCCGGCGCCGTTGGGAAGGCGGAATGACCTCATGCCTCGCGCTGACTTTCGCGCTGGCGCTCGGCCTGTCCGGCTGCCAGTCAATGTCAGGACTGTTGTCCGGTGAGGGGGGCAGCCAGCCGAAGCCAGGCACTCTGGCAAGCCTGGAGCCTGCCGCCTTGCCGGAAATGCCACAGGGCAATGGGTCTGCTGAGATCAGTCGCGAGGATGTGACCGCAAGCTATCGGGCTTTGCTGCCGCTTCTTGAGGACTCGAGTAAGCGTATTGAGGTGAGTAACCGACTGGCTGACCTGGAGTTTGAGCGGGCGGAAACCGAGCTGGTCGATAATGCCGTGGATGAGATGGCCGGGGCGATCGAAGCCTACCAAGACTTGCTTGCAGAGAACCCGGACCGCAGCACAAACGATCGTATCCTGTACCAGCTCGCCCGCGCTTACGATTTGCGCGGCATGCGCGAACCGCAACTGGCCGCCCTTGACCGGCTGGTTGACGAGTACCCCCGCTCTGAATTCTGGGTCGAATCCCAGTTCCGCCGGGGTGATATTCTGTTCCGGAAAAATCGCTACGCAGAGGCAGAAGACGCCTTTGCGACGGTCATCAATGCGGATTCACCCGACAGCCGGGGCGAATCTTTCCTCGTCAACGCCCAATACATGCGTGGCTGGAGCCAGTTCAAACAGGGGGATTTCTGGTCCGCGCTGCAGAGTTACATGGTCTTGCTGGATCTGGTGATGCCCGGCGAAGTGTCGGTGACTTTTTTAGAGCAGCAGTACCCGACGCTGACCGAGGACCTGTTCCGGGTGTTCGGATTGTCGCTGTCTTATCTCGACGGCGCTAACACCCTGCAGGCCCTGTTTGAGGAGGTCGGTGAGAGGCCCTACGAAGTGCTGGTTTACGATCGTTACAGCAAACTCCTTCTTGAGCGTGAACAGTACTCCGATGCGATCAGTGTTTACGAAGGTTACATCGAGTCCCGCCCCTTCAGTCACTGGGCGCCCAGGTTTCATATGCGCATTATCGAAACCCTTCAGATTGCCGGGTTCAGAGCGTCCATGGTCGAGCGAAAAGCGCAGTTTGTCAGTGATTACGGGTTTTACAGCGTTTACTGGTCCAAGGCTGATGCACAAACTCTGCCATTCATCGAGGAACAGCTGGAAGCCCTGATTCCGGAACTGGCGAATCGTCAGTATGCCCTGGCGACTGATAGTGAGGGGGATAAAGCAAGAGCGCATTACCTTGCCGCCGCGGAGTACTATGAAGAGTTTGCCGACATCTTTCCGGCACACCCGCAAACTCCGGAAATGCTGTTTCTGCTTGGTGAGGCCAGGTTGGCCCTGGAGCAGTGGCCAGAGGCCATCGCTGCGTTTGAACGGGTAGCCTATGACTTCCTGTACGGAGGGGAGGTGCCGGACAAGGCGGGAGAGGCGGGTTATGCCTCGGTGCTGGCGTTTCAGGAATACGCGAAAACCTGGCCAGACGACGACCGGAGCTACGCAGAATTTCAGCAGATGAATCGCCTGCGTTTTGCCAATTCGTTCCCGATGGACCGCCGTTCCGACGATGTCCTGTTCACAGCAGCGCAGTACCGGTTCGGTCAGCGGGGCTATCAGCAGGTAGTCGACCTGAGCGAGCAATTGATTGCCCGCAATCCGCGCCCTGAATTGCTGACCGAGTCACGCCTGCTGAAGGCTCACAGCCTGTTTGAGATGGAACGGTACGCTGCCGCCGAGCTGGGCTATCAGGATGCGCTGACTCTTTTGCCTCTGGAGGACGAACGTCGTTCCGGGCTGGTCGAGAATCTTGCCGCTTCGATATTCCGTCAGGCCGAGGCGCTGGCCGGCGCGGGTAAAACCGCAGAGGCCGTGAGCGAGTTTCTGCGGGTAGGCGTTGTTGCACCCACGGCTGCGCTCCGGGCAAACGCTGAATACGATGCCGCGACCCTGCTGATGGGTCTCAAGCACTGGCAGGATGCGATTGGTGTAATGATCGCGTTCCGGGCCGATTACCCGAACCACGAACAAATCGACACGCTACCGGCCAAACTGGCGCTGGCCTATCGCGAAACCGAACAGTGGGAGAAAGCCGGCGATGAGCTTAACCGACTTTTCGCCATGGCAACCACCGAGGAGGAGCGGCGGGAAAATCTGCTGATCGCGGCGGAGCTTTACCAGCGTTCTGGCAATCTGACCAAAGCCATTGATACCTGGCGACGGTATGCCAACTCCTATCCGCAGCCAACGGACGTCTTCATGGAAGCGGCCAGGAGCCTTTCCGCTCTTTATGCGGAAATCGGTGATGAGGCCCGCCGCCGGTACTGGCTGAGGCAGCAGATGGCGGCCGTTGATGAGGCACCGGATGAGGTAGACGATCGCATGCGTTACCTGGCGGCGGAAGCGTCCGTTATTCTCGCTCGGGAGAAGCTGGATACTTACAACGCCATCCGCCTGACGCTGCCGCTGAATGAAAGCATGCGGGCGAAAATTCGTGCGCTGGAGGAGGCCGTGGCAGCTTTCCAGAAAACGTCTGCTTACGGTGTTTCTTCGTTTTCAACAGAGGCCGGTTACCAGATCGCCCACATCTACGGTCGGCTGGGCCAGGACCTGATGGAATCAGAACGCCCACCAGGGCTGTCTGAACTTGAGATGGCGCAGTACGAGCTGTTGCTGGAGGAGCAGGCGTTTCCCTTTGAGGATAATGCCATCAGCATTCACGAGCAGAATGCCAGCCGGACCCAGAACGGACTTTTTGATGAGTGGGTCAAGCGCAGTTTTGAGGCGCTGAAACGGCTGTTGCCAGGACGCTATGACAAGCCGGAAATGCTGCAAGGAGTCGTTGATGAGCTGGGTTAACGGTTTGAGCCGCGCCGTGATTGTACTTGCGATGATGGCCTGGCTGGCGGGGTGTGCAACGACCTCTGAGCCGCAGGAACAGGCCGCAGTGACGCAAGAGCAGGCCCGCCAGGAGGCGCTTCAGCAGGATTTCATTGAGGCCGTTAATGCCATGGAGAATGGCAATAGCGAATCAGCCAGGCAGCAGTTTGAAGCGCTCCACGAAAAACATCCCGAGCGCACCGGGCCATTGGCGAATCTGGGTATTCTGGCCATGGAAGCGGGAGATCAGGCGCAGGCCAAAGCCCGCTTTGAAAGGGTTTTGGCGCTGGATTCATCGCATGCGGCTGCACTCAATCATCTGGGAGTCATGGCCAGAGAAAACGGCGGATTTGACCAGGCTGAGGCCTATTATCGTAATGCGCTGGCCGCCGAGCCTGATTATCTGCCCGCCATCATGAACCTTGCCATTCTTCTGGATATTTACCTTGGCAGGCCCGGCGAGGCCTTGCCTCTTTATGAGCAATACCAGTCAATGGCGGAAGAACCCAACCCAAGACTCAAGGACTGGATCTTCGATGCCAAAAACCGGATTTGAGGAAACGGGACCCATGAAGCATGCGCTGAAAGTTTGTCTGGTGGCCGGGCTGATGGCAGGCTCGCCTGCGGCAGCGTTTGCGCAGGATGGTGTTATAACACTGGAGGGCGCCCGCATTCGCGGCAGTCAGGAGGCGCCTTTGGTGCTTTATCTGTTGCCCTGGAAACCGCCGGAAGCCAAGTCACTCGATCGTCCGGACGAGGAACTGATGCTTGCACGGCCGATTAAACCGCTCAAACGGGCCGAATTTCAGCGTCTGATGAGCTATCATAAGCACTTTCAGGCGCTGAACCGGCCGGAAGCCGGTCCCGGAAACGCTGATAGCAAGTCGGAATGAGATCCGCATCACGTTTTGGCTGTGCGGGAGTGCATGCAAAAACAAACAACAACAAACTTTTGCGCGAAGTTACCCCAATGGCATTCGTTGCCGAATAGACTCACAACATTCATGGATTATGGAGTGCCGAGAAAATGATTGAAACTGCCGTTCGCTTTTTTCAGGAAGGTGGATTTTTCATGTACCCGATCGCCGCTGTACTGGTTGTCGGGGTCATCGTTGCCGTTGAACGATACATCTACCTTTCTGCCCAGAAGATGACCAACCGCCGGGACTTCAATCGTCTGCATCAGATGATTTCCAAGAAGGATCTCAAGGGCGCGCTGAACTACGCCAATGAAGCAGGCAGTGCGATGGCCTCCATGCTGGGTTTTGGTCTTCAGCGCCTGGCACGACGCCAGTCCAGAGAAGAGATTGAGTACGCGATGGAAGAGGGGCTGCTGGAAGTCATGCCGCGCCTGGAAAAAAGGACCCAGTATCTTTCAACCCTTGCCAACATTTCGACCTTGCTGGGGCTGCTGGGCACCATTATTGGTCTGATTGCAGCCTTTACGGCCGTGGCATCGGCAGACCCTTCGCAGAAAGCGAGCCTGTTGTCCCAGAGTATTTCGGTTGCCATGAACACCACCGCTTTCGGTCTGATGGCCGCGATTCCCCTGCTGCTGGTTCACTCGATTCTGCAGACCAAAACCAACGAGATTATCGACAGCTTCGAAATGGCCGGCATCAAGGTGCTGAACCTGATTAACGACGGAACCGGCGGAAAAACAGCGCCGGGCGCTGCCCCCAGGGCGCCTCAGGGCGAACAGCCGGCGAATCCTGCCGGATCCATGGCGTAACCGTTCATATCAGGGAGCTCAGCCTATGAGGCGCAAGCATCGTCGGCTTCGTAGTGAAGCCGATCTGGATATAACACCGTTCATGAACCTGATGATCGTTCTGGTGCCGGTTCTGCTGCTGAATATGGTGTTCGCACACACCACCGTGCTGGAACTGAATTTTCCGAACACAAACGGCAGCTCTGCTCAGGAACAGAAAGAGCTTCAGCTTCAGGTGATGATTTTTGATGACCAGCTGGTGGTTGCCGACAACCAGGGTGGCGTTATCAAGACCATCCCGCAGAAAGAGGCCGCTTACGATTACGAGCTGCTGGGGCAAGTCATGCAGGAACTGAAAAAACGCATGCCGGAAAAACGCAACATCATCATCATGCCTTCCAGCGATACGTCCTATCAGGCACTGGTATCGGTTATGGATTCCGTGCGCTCTTACGAGGCCGTGGTGGCCGGTGACGTGGTGAACGCGGAACTCTTCCCCGACATTTCCCTTGGGGATGCGCCGGAAATGGCAGAGAGGGCGGAAGGCACATGAAGGAATCTGCCAAGGCGAAACGTCTGAAGCGCCATTACCGGCGCGGTAAGCAGCAAAGCAAGCTGAACCTGGTGTCCCTGATGGACATCTTTACCATTCTGGTCTTCTTCCTGATGGTGAACTCGTCCTCCGACGTACAGGTGCTCAACCAGGAAAGCGCCATCAAACTGCCTGAATCCACGGCCGAAACTCCGCCAGGAAATGTGCTGGCACTCATCGTGACAGATAAGGACATTCTGGTGAACGGGCGCGTGGTGACCAATCTGGACGCCTTCCGGGTATTCGAGGGCAAGGTTGAGCCCTCCCTCAAGGAAGAGCTGGACTATCAGGCTGGCCGCTCCAGTGCCCCGGCGCCAGAGGCTGGCAGGCCCATCACTATTCTGGCGGATCGTGAGCTTCCTTATGACCTGCTGAAGAAAATTATGTCCACTTGTGTGGATGCGGGCTACGCCAGCATTTCTCTGGCCGTTAACCCGAAAGCAGAGCAGGGGGCCTGACTGTGTCGCAGTATCGTCTGGGATTACCCTGGAATCAGGAGAGTGGCGAGCGCAAACGACTCCTTGCAGTTTCGATTCTGCTGGTGCCCCTGTTTGTGCTGGTCGCTGGTTACATCAGCTGGGTGGAATTGCCGGAGATTGAGCGGGAGGAACGCGAAGCGCTGCCACCGCAGCTCGCCCGCCTGGTGGTCGAAGAGGAGCCGTCACCCCCCGTGCTGGCAGAGCCGGAACCCGAGCCCGAGCAGCCGGAACCGGAACCTGAAGAGCCGGAACCAGAGCCGGAGGTGGCTGAGCCCGAACCCGAACCCGAACCCACAGCACCTGAACCGGAACCCGAGCGGGAAGTGGCAGAGGTGCCGGAGCCAACCGAACAGGATGTGGAAAAAGCCCGGGAGAAAGTGAAGAACACAGGCATTCTTGCCATGGGTGATGAACTGTCCAAACTGGTAACCCTGGGTAAGTCCGTCAAACTGGATGCGCCTTCGACTGTCACGGCAGAACCCATTGCCCGGAAGACCGGCGATGCACTGGCGCAAAGAGCGGACACCGGCCGCAGTTCCGGGGTGGATGAAGCGCAGTTCAGGCAGGAAAGCAAACAGATTGCCCTGGCTGAGCGTCAACAGGCGGAAGTAGAACAGGCGGAAGAAATTGTCGCCGAGGCCCGGCAGGCCGAGCGCGAAGTGGCAAAACAGCAGCGAACCCGCGAAGCTGTTGTGCGCACGCTGGATAAGAACAAGTCGGCGATCCAAAGCATCTACCTTCGGGAATTGCGTCGCCAGCCATCACTTCAGGGCAACGTCACGCCCGAACTGGTGATTGAGGAGAGCGGCGCCGTTTCGAGTTGCGACGTCGTGGCTTCGACCGTTGATGAGCCCGGATTGGAGCAGAAAATTTGTAACCGCCTGCGGTTGGTCAACTTCGGTGAGCGCCCGGGTGTCGGGGCAATGACTATCCGCTATCCGATAGAGCTTCTGCCCGGTTAATACCGGCCAGAAGCTTTGCCTCTGATCACCGTTTACCGGCGACAACAGCCAACGCCACGGCAACCCCCCCCCCGCAATCCCCAGCAGTGCAACCAGAATCCAGCTACCCATCCCGGATGCCGGAAAAAAGCCCCTGTGCGGCGGTGGCATGAACCAGTTCTCAAAACCCGGTGGCAGGGCCTCTTTCGCACCGGCAGATTTGAGGCACAGTTATCTTTAAGAGAGTAACGAATTCGGTATCTTACCGTAACAAGATGTAACTCGGAAAACGTCATGTCTAATAATAACAGGGACTTCTTCTAATCATGCTGTTGGTGCTCGCCGGATCAATCCTTTCTTTTACGATGGCCCAGGAGGCTGTAGTTGTTGAGCCTTTCGAGAAAGGCACCATTGTGATCGAACAGGACATCGACTCCAGCCCGATCGAACTGAGAACCGACACCAGAGTTGAACCCCTTGTAGAGCAGAAATTCCGGAACATCGTCCGCCAGTCTTACGACTACAGTTGTGGAAGTGCAGCGCTGACAACCGTGCTGAATTTCTATCTGGGCCGTTCGCTGACCGAAAGACAGGTGATGGAAGGCCTTCTCCATTACGGCGAGAGCGAGCGAATCGTCGAGCGCCGGGCATTTTCGATGCTGGACATGAAGCGATTGGTCACGGCGTTGGGTTATCCCGCCGGTGGCTTCCGGGCCACCATTGATGACCTGATTGATCTGGATCACCCGGCCATCGTTCCCATCGAGCATGCTGGGTTCAAACATTTTGTGGTGCTGAGAACCATTCGCGAGGGTCGGGTATTCATTGCCGATCCGGCAGTGGGAAATATTTCGTTCACCCTCGCGCAGTTCAAAGAAAAATGGGACGACAACGTTCTGTTTATCGTGTTTCCAGGTGGCGACAAACCGCTCGATTACCTGGAACTGAAAGAAGAAGACCTGCGCTATGTCGATGATCAGACGCTGACGTTGATGGCGCTGCAACAGATGCCGACGTTTCACGAAGCGACCGAGCGCAGGATTCGCAATGAGCTGGAACGTCAGAAGAACAATCCGGATGGCAGTGTCGAGAACACTCGAAAAGAGCTGTTCTATCGCCGGAATTAACGTGCCCGGATTGTCCGCGGCACAGGAAACCATACTCGTAAGAATAAGGGAGTCAGGATGAATCGTTGGGTTGTGCGAGGTTTGATCCTTTTTTCCGTGACTGGCCTTTTACCCACCATGGCACTGTCGCAGGAAGGGAATGTTGACAACGCGAGGGAAGCGCTTGCCCGCCAGGAGGGGGACGAGGATTCCTCAAAGCAGCTTGAAGAAGTATTTCAGGCGGCTGAAAACAGCTATTCGCTGCAGAAGAAGGGTACCCATTCGCTTAACTATTCCTTCGACTACACCTACACCGGTGATCAGCGCCTGAATGCATTGATCCAGGATGGAAGTATCCGGCAGCTGGATATTACGCCCAGTGCAACCCACAGCTTCACCAACGCCTTTTCCTACGATTACGGGCTGCTGGACAATCTGACCGTCGGTGCCCGTTTCCCGCTGGTGGTGAAATACGACACCCAGGACGAACTGAGCATTTACGATGTCGGCGATATGTCGGCGACCGCCCGCTGGCAGCCGTTTCCCTATGTGCCAGGCAAAATGTCCACGACACTGTTCGGTTCGTTCTCAAGTAAAACCGGGGTGAGCCCTTACGAGATCGATATTGACGAGCAGCTCTCCACCGGCAGTGGCTACTATTCCTTTTCTGGCGGCGTCAGCTTTTCAAAAGTATTGGACCCGGTGGTCGTCTTCGGTTCAACAAGCATGAGTTATAACATCGCTCAAACGGATCTTGACCAGGTTCGTGGCGGCCGTCGCCTGGTGGAAGTCGAACCCGGTTTTGGCGTTTCCGGCTCCGGCGGCTTTGCATACTCGCTGTCTTATGATCTTTCCCTGAGCATTTCAGCCCAGGTCAGTTATAACGACGAGACGGTGCTGACGTTCTCCGACGGCTCAGCGGCAGTCGCACAGGATCAGATGACCGGTTTCCTGAACATGTCTCTCGGTACCCGAATTAGCGACACAACCATTATAAATACCAGTCTTGGTATTGGTCTCAGCGAAGACGCCCCTGATTTTTCCCTTGGCGTATCCATGCCTATTCAATTTTCTGGACTTAAAGAGTGATCTTAGGCTCTGACGCATTAGGGGAAGGGAAGATTTCATGGTAATTACCAGCCTGAAAAAAAGGATGCTTGGCGCCCTGGTGGCTGCTGCTCTGGCCAGTGGCGCTGACGCGCAGATGACACAGAACCTGACCATACACCCCAAGGCACTGGCGCTGGGCAATGCGGTCACGGCGGACCCTCCGGGTATTATGGCCATTCATTTCAACCCTGCGGGCCTGACCAAGCTGGAAGGGCGTCAGCTTGAAGTTGTCCTGATGAACATTTATCTGGACATAGACGCCGATTTTTCCGCGCCCGATGGCTATGAGATTTTTGGTATCGACGGCCTGGAAACGGACCCGTTGACCGGAAAGCAACGGGATCCGGTCGCGAATTCCAGCAGTCACACCAACAACGTTGCCCTGTATTTGCCCGGCTTCGGCATTCTGCGTGCACCTCCCGGGCCCGCGGTTGCGCCTTCCGCAGGTGTCAGCATTAACCCGCCGGGTTCAAAGCTGACCTTTGGCAACGCATTTTTTTTGCCGATGGCCGCCGGGTTTTATCGAGACAAGAACGACCCGGGTCGATATATGCCCCAGGCAACCGCGCTTCAGCGCACAACCTACCTGTCGCCGACTGTCGGTTATGAAATCAACGACAAGTGGGCGGTGGGCGCCGGGATACACATCTCGCATATGGGACTGGCCGCTGACCAGTACATGCGGGCGCCCAACCTATTGCTGGGCGTGGCAGAAACTCTTCAGACCGCGTTCAACTGTGAGAGCGGTGACGAGCCTCTGCAACCGTGGCTGGCGCTCTGCGGCGGAAACATTGGCCCCTGGGATGATATTGGTGTCCTTAGCCTGAATCTGCAGGAAACCGTCTCACCGACCTATGCTCTGGGTGTGATGTGGGAGCCAACGGACTGGTTTGCCTGGGGGGCCAGTTATACCTCCGAAGCTGACATGAACATGAAGGGCACCTTCGAGATCCAGTACACTGAGGACTGGTCGGGGTTCTGGCAGCGGTTGAACAACTCGGTGCTGGGTGCGATTTCGTCCGCCATTCTCAGCCTTCCCTCCGGTGCGCCGCGGGAAGCGGGTAACGTCTCGATGGATCTGACCTACCCTCAGCATTTCCAGACCGGTGTGAGTGTGGACGTTCATCCCAAGCTGACGGTTAACGTGGATGTGGGCTGGACAGACTTCAAACAGTGGGATGCTTTCAACTTGCGCTTCGACCGGAATCTCGAATTCCTTGGTGCGGCCCGTATACTGTCGACAAACGCTACGCAAGATACTCTCAGTCTCCCGCTGGGGTTCACTGACCAGTGGAACTGGGGCTTCGGTCTGGAATTCCACGCGACTGATCGTCTTGACCTTCGTGCCGGTATGGAAATCCGGGACTCTGTTATTCCTGACGACCAACGGCAGATTCTCGCACCCTTCGGTGGGGCCAATCTTTACAGTGTGGGTCTGGGGTACCGCTGGGACAGGGACACTGAAATCGACCTGAACCTCAGTTTTCTGCAGTCGATCGAATCAATTCCGGCGAATGGCAGTTGTAACCTGAACTGCGATAACATCACCAACATTATCTACAACCCCTACGCGGGGCTGGATGTGAAAACAAGGCTGCTGGCGGTG
>Ga0307934_1000161_pt1 | contig 55440 bp, 48 predicted proteins | sample OrgLakmetageno90_FD_201838 | JGI IMG/M metagenome (GOLD analysis project Ga0307934, IMG submission 201838) | Saline water microbial communities from Organic Lake, Antarctica - #90 | ecosystem: Environmental > Aquatic > Non-marine Saline and Alkaline > Saline | place: Antarctica: Organic Lake...
GATGAGTTCTACTTGATGAGCAGAGGTGTGTGTTCTGAGTAAGAGATTGTTTCACTCGCTATCTTTTTGATTAATATAGAGCGTATCGTGCATTTCTGTTGCAGGATGCGTAGATGGTATATTTACTGATGAGAAATTTTCCCATTGATTTACCATATCGTGTCCATAGGCTATATTGAATCACATTCATTGAAAGATATCTTCTACTCTTCTTCTCGTAGCATTCAATAGATTCATATGTCCTTTATCGATTGGTTGAGGAGGAACACTCCAGTCTACCAAGTCTTGTTGTAATTCGTTGTTTCGTTCTTGTTGTTGAATTTTGTTTTGATGTTCATGAAATGCTTGTTCCACAGCATCAAACAGTGTTTTTATTTCTTTTCCTTTTATTTTTCTTTCATCAGGAGACAGCTTACCAAGTGTTTTAAATTGTGCTGATATGCTTCATTTTTTTCATAGGTAACTACTGTGAAAATCACCAAGTTGATCTTGGGTAGAACAGGTATTGAGTTCTTGAAGGATAGTTTCTAGTGAAAGTGTCATGGTAGGTGTTCACATATACAGTAAAAGTTATGTCATGTATACATATCTTATTGGATAAGTGAAGAAAAAGTAGTATCTATATTATCTATCATACTTTTCGATTAACGATTTGATATCTAGTTCCAAATCTCATGAAAGATGTCCAATTTCCATTATTTCATCCTGCGAATATTCATTGTTATTGTCGATTGCTAACTCTAGATCTATAGAAAGCTTTTTGTAAGTTGCTACGTAGAGTTCATATTGAGCTACTTTTGATCTATGAGCAATTTGCTGTTTTTGCTCAAAAGGGACACTATCTAATAACATAGAAAGATCTTCTAGATATTCCTGACAAGTATCTAACATGTCTTTTGCTTCTTTGATATATTCTTGTTTGAGATGTGTTTGAGGTGAATCACTACGATTAGTATGTGTGTCCAGATTATTTGCTAGTTCATGAGATATATTTTTTCATGTAACACTTTTTCAAATAGTTTCGTCTGGATTTTGTTCAAGGCTGTAAAAATCATATGCTATATTTTTGGGAATAGGAATATTTTTTTTTGGATGCTTATTAAAATGTATTCTTCTTACCATTTATAACTATGAATCTAATAAATCTGTGTTGTATCCCAGACTCTTTCACCAGTATCTGGATATCTTTGATAGGTGTTTTTTAGGTATTGTCCGTCGTATATTTCTTTTGCGAAAAAATCATACTTTCTTTGGATAGTTGGATTTGTTCTCGCGAGAGATCTCAGATAAGAGTGATGGTTGATTCGAAGATTATTAAATTCAGCAAGGTCTTCATACATTCATCTCATTCCATATCCGCTTGCAAAATCTCTAAAGCTTGCGTCTCATCTTCTGGTAGATTCATCTAGCCAACTAATACTATAGTAGTCAATTGATGGATCATCTATTGGTCGTCTTATTTTACCAAACTCAGTATATGCTGCATCCTTCGTGCGGGCATATCATTTGAGTACAGTAAAATCTATAGTATGTCAAAGCTCATGAGTCAGTACTTGCCAAAATTCATCTGCTGAATTGATGAGAGTAGTATTCATTTTTACATATGTTGAAGTTGCACTTCATCTTCTGCTTCAAGGACTAGTATCTTCAAATAACTTTATGTACTGGAGAGAATCTTCTATATTATGATCTAAATAAGCACTAAGCAATTTGAATTTGTAGATCAAGATTGCTTGGTACATGAGTTTTTCGTGTTCTGAGTATGATCCATCTCGTGTAGTTATGTCACATATATCCGAGTATTCAGAACAGATTTCGTTATAGCGTTTTCTTGCATTTGAAAAGTAGGGAGCATTATGTTCATCTTCATCTATGATTTTTACGTTTTCGTCAAATATTTCTTGGATAAGTATATCTACTTCTTTTGTATTGGTCGTAACGGTATTCCATTCTCATACACTACCTGGAGTATCTTTTTCATTATGAAGATGGGTGTATCTTTCTTTTTCTTGTGGAAACAAAAACATCCATAAAATAGAAAAAATCAGAGTAAGTGCACTTACTTTAACAAAAAAATAAATTGTGTACTTATCTTCTCATCTAAAAGGATGAATAGATTCCTTGTCATGTTCTGTCTTCATGTATGCCAACTAAGAGCAAAAGTGTATATTATGAGGCATATCGTAAAATATCGTGAACAAGTTGTTCTTTTTTGCGCCCATGTAAATGATAGAGATATACGTCCGAAAAGTCAAATTTTTGGGCTAATGCTTCGAGGTAAAAATTATATCCTCAAATGCAAATAATTGGCTTTTCGCTTTTTCCTGCAAGATATAGATTTTTTCATATTCATCAGGTAATATTTTCACCTACTATTGTATATGTTTTTTGTATATTGAGTGCAATAAGTTTATTGAACAGCTCTTGGGATGCTTGCTTGGATGTTGAGAAAACAAATTGTGCCGTATTCATTTTTTGGAGTTCAGGGATGATTTTATTTGGTTTAGATTGTGTATGTAAGTTGAGTGATGGTGATATATTTCATCATCATGTTTGCATTGCGCTCTTATCACTATTGGTGAGGAAAATGTATTTTGCTTGTGGAAGTGATGCGGTAAAATCTTCATATCCTAGATAGAGATTACGCTGATGGAGTACATAATACCATTTGTCTCAGTTATACATTTTCTTTTCTATGTTACATGGCTCTTGAAGATACGTAGATAATTTTTTTCGATAGGAATCTAACTTTTTGTTTTCTCCTTCTGAGAGTATGGTCTTACTACGTTGGTGTATATCTTGTATAGTTTTGAAAAACTGAATAGTTTTTGGGAATCTTGTATGATCAGTGATAGTATCTACTTGGAGAGTTCTTTCGGTATAATTAACAAACAGTTGATTGATTTCAGTACTCATCACTCACACAAAGATTGTAGCTTGTTCTACATAATCAGATAGTAGTGCTTGTTGCTCACTTTCTTTGCATATAGTAGCTTTGTATTCCATTTGTTCTAGTAATCAAATTCGATGTAGAGGATCGAATGGTTGCTTCATCCATTTGCTCCGATTAGTATATCGTCGATCATGATCAAAAAACAGAACAGTTGCATCTGGGTGTACGTTATCTCACATTTGAAATAGTTGTGTATGTGTTGATAGAGTTACTCATGATGAGGTGTTTTGTTTTTGTTGAGTAAGTGCATTGAATATTTTATAGTCTCATGTGCTATTTATATCAAGTATGGATATTCATTGTTCGAAATGCGAATAGTATTTGCAGACAAAAAGAACTTCTTCGTCACTAAACGCTCTTTTTTGTAGAAAATTATCTACACGATCTGGATTAAATATAACGTTGCTGTGTAAGGTATTGGTTTCTATTCATAAACTTGTGAGATATTGTTGAGTTAGGTGTTGTTTACTCCTATGGGTAAATGAGAGAACATATTTTTGTGCATATCGATCTATGCTTCTGCAAAATTCCTTGAGTGTATATTTTCATACATACATTTTTTTTCATATGTATGGTTGGAGGGCTAGTGTATCTTTTGAATAGACTTTTCTGTTGGTACTATGTTGTTTTTTTAGTGCTGGAAAAAAAAGTTTTTTTTGTTCGAAAGCAAATGGTTTTTCAGTTCTTTTAATGATATCTTTTAAGATTCCCTGACTATTTTGAATAACATAGTCAACCAAAAGATAGCTGCGGCGAAGCGTGTGAATACGTTCTATATAATGAGAAAAAATATCTAGCGCAGCATAACTATCTGCTAGGGCATCGTGATACTTGACAGAAGTTGACATGTTTTTTAACTTTTGTACTTCTGTGTGGAGAACATCTAATGCATAACTTGCTTTATAGTGTGCTAGTGCTTTCGCATATATATATGTATCTATTTCATAAGCTGGGACAAATGACATATACTTTTGGAGTATTGCTACGTCGAAGTGAATATTATGTCATACTACAACCGTCTTCTCATCAAAAAAACTTGAAACATGGGTAATTATTTCTTCTATATAAGGAGCTTCTTCAAGATCTTCAAGAGTAAATCCAGTAATAAATCTTACTATTTCTTTTAGTTCTTTTATATTTTTTTTTGGCTGTATAAGTGAAGAATAACTTCAGATAACTGCGCATGTGTGGTCAAACTTGACTATTCATATCTGAATAGGTTCATCTTTTTTAACGTCAAGTCATGTAGTTTCAAAATCAAAAGCTACATAAGAAAAATCTGGATTGAGCATAACAGATATACTATTGAAAAAATAATTAGCTGTAAATATATGGAGTGTATGTATATGGTGATACTGAAATAGTTGAATTTTACTATAGAAAATCTCTCCGAATTCTCTAGTATACATGTATGAAAAAGACAATATGAATATTTTTGTTGTTTATGGTATGTTACCATGTTGTGCATACGTTTTTTTGATATGGACTGAGTGTGCTAGATCCGATGTTGATTTCTGTTTCCAAGGATATCTTTCGAGTGTTACTTATAGCTTGGGCTTTATGTGTTCACTATAAAAAAGTTACTACTTTTTTTGCCCTATGGAAGGTGCCTGTTCTATTACTATGTGTATTGATCATCTGGTCAGTATGTATTTCTCTACTTCAATGAACGTCTTTGTCAGCATTGATAGTAGGTTTTAAGTATGATATATATCCATTGTGTATATTGTGTGGTGCTGTGTATATATGACATATGTATCCGCATATAGTGCAATATGTTCAATCAACTCTAACAACATCTAGAATTATACATATTTTCCTAAGTATATTGTGTCTGGGTTTACTCTGGCAATGACTAAAGGTAGTGTTTCCTGATATATTTATGGGGATATGATACGGACCAGTATGAGACTATGTCTTGGGTCAGCAACCACCTATATGGTATCGTACGTGACCATGATGATGGATGAGGCTCCAATGATTGTTTTCCTGACCAAATAATTATTGATTTTTTCTTGTGTGTATATTTTCGTTGTGTTTATGATTGATTCATCATGCTTATGTTTGAAGAGAGAAGCAAGATATGTGATTGAGGATGGCTTTGTGATGTGCGTTTGTGGTAAGTCTAGCATGGACCTTATCTAGATGAGCATGGATATGAATTTTGGTGCAATGTTTGTTGTATGTATGGTATATGTATCCAAGCTATAAAAAATATCTGGTATGGTTAGTATGATGCATGGTATGTGCATTTCTTCTTATTGCTCAACAAAAAATTTGATCAACGTCAGCACATATGATAGCTTGGATTGAGTGAATCGGTGCTTTTATGAGTAATCCATGGGGATATGGATTGGCTAGTGCAGGACCATCTGTTCATTGGGCTGGACTGTATTTACCAGAAAATCATTACTTACAAATTTTATTGGATGTGTGACTGCCATGATTGGTTTTATGGCTATGAGTATTGTTCTCTATAGGATATAAACTCTGGTCAGCTCGTTTTTCTTTTTCAAAACAAGAGCAGGTTATCTTGATGCTTTTTGGTTTTGGTGTATTTGGGTTATTGGTAGAGTGACTATTTCTTCATGTATTTGAAGATAGTATGGTAAATTATTTGTTCTTGGTACCTTGTGGTATTTTTGTATGATCTTTGCTGGAATGAGAAAAAGAAGATACTTTATTAGTTAGCTAGGATCACTACGTATATAAAATAACGATCACTTGATTATTCTTGATCGTCTTCAATTTCTTGACTATCTTCAGGTGGTGTATTTTTATCTTCATCCTTTGGATATTTGCTAGGACTTGGTGTAGGAGGAATAACATGAGGCATTTGATTGATAGTTTTTTCTGAGTCTGGATTGATAACTTGTTGACTAGATTTTGTATAAGATTGCTGTCATGGAACTTGAGTTCCTGGCTGTACAACATATTGATTTATAATGACTTGTTGAGGAGCTTGAGGTGTTACTTCTTTTTCAACTTGAGCAAGTTCACTTCATGTATCTCACTGGGCGATAGCAGCTTCATCAGCTAGTTCTTCCTCTTTAATATGTTTATATACTTTATATCGATAGGTTGTGAAAAATGCTTCTATAATACCATTGATATATGCAGTAATGAGAAACAGTGCTATGATAATGAGTAAGAATATGATCTGTACCACTCAAACGTCTGCAATTCCTATCCAGGTTCCCAAATACATGAGTCATAGGGGAATACCAAAGACAATAATTATATTGATAATAAATCTAAGATGTAAGATTATATCTACTATGATAAATTTGAAGGTAATATTGAAATGCTCGATCGCTGTTTGCATACTTTGCTTCATAGCGTCGAAAAATTTCATATTCTCCAAAGCTATGAAAAATCTCGTGTAGGGTAAAAGAAATTCAGCCATGAGAATAATACATAATCGAATAATCATGAGTGTGACTACAAGAAAATTGGATCATATATCCATAATATATATCCTAGATACAGCTGCTAGAAATATAACAATATTGAAAAAACTAATGGCAGCATCAAATTCAAACATTTGCAAAAACTTTGTCATTCATTTCCCTAATGACGCAGTTCATTTTTTTCTAGGGTTATTTAGGTAATAAATCATAGCTCACTCTCATATTGGAGGAAGTACACTATATCAAATAATGAGAGATATTCATACAATAATAATAACACCTAGAGGTAATTCTGATGCATATGTTGCTATATTGACAAAAAAATCAACAAACACATTTTCCTCTGATCACTGAGCTTTCGTAACAACATGCGATGCTCGATATACAATATATAACAAAAAGAACACAGAATGAACAAACGTGGTTACTGTTGCCAATCTGATAAATTTTGTATCTTGACTAATTTCTTCAAAAGCTGACTGGAGGATAACTTGTTTCATACGTTCTAGGGAGTAAACAATGCAGTGAATTGTTCTGGAATGTCTGTAGTTATTGAAGTTCGAGTATCCTTAAATATATCAAAAAATCAATACTTTCGACTATGGAGCAGTTGTCTATGAATCTGGAGTTCTTTGTTAGTAATACGGTTACTTGGTGCATCTCAGTAGGTGATATCTCATAGGATCGGATGTCAAAGTGATGCCATATGAATTCTGATTTGATGCATTCTTCAGGTGTAGAGTTCTACTTCAATAAGTGATATTGGTCATAGTACAGGATGATCTCTATATTTCTTGGTGGTAAATGATGTTTTTGCTTCTACTCATTTTTGTTTGTTGATAAACATTTTTGCTTTTCATGATGCTCTATCAAATCATTTGAACAATGGTGCCTCAATCGTTCATTGGTCAGGAGCTGTTCATAGGACGACAGCCACATATGTTTTATTTGTCTTTCTTTCTCTGATTTGTTCATTTAGTGACTGGAGTGCTTCATAGGTTTTAGCAGCAATAACAACACCACTTGTATCCTTATCGAGTCTGAAACAAAACGAAGGATGAAATGTCTCGCTAGCTAGTTGTTGTTCTGTTTGTAATAGATAACTTTTCATGATATCATGGAGGCTGAGATCGTGTCCATGTTTAGTTCCTGGATGCATGACCAAACGAGGTGGTTTATTGAAGATAAGCCAGTTGGTATTTTCTTGTAAGATTATTTGTTTTGCGTCTTCTAGTGGATAGTGAAGTATTTTTTCTTTTTTGCTACGTTTGGCATCTTTTGCATTGAGGTCAGTGACAATAGAGTCATCCCAAGCTACTACATCTCAACGTTGCAGTCTATAATTTTCTTTTTGTTTTCTCATATTTACTTTTATTGCTCATTTTCTTATCCACGAAAAAATATCGGAGAGACGTATCTCTCCATATGGTTTGAAATATTTTCTTAGGAATCTATCAAACCTTTGATCTTTGGCTGTGTCGTCTATCTTGATATGCATGTATTGAATATACTAAAGTAGAGTGTAATTTCACTAGCAAAAATTTGCATCAAATACTATTGACATGTATAATATGTATGTTTTAGATTTTATCTACTATATGTCAGTAAACGTTGATCAGTTGTTAGGCAATTTCGATAATCTTGCATATACCAAGAAATATCAACTTATTCTGTGATTATTGGAAAAGCGAAAATGAATAAACAAACGGTATGCTGGTGTCTATACGTTTTTGGTGACAAGTGGGTATATATCAGAATCATTTTTGCATAAAGTATATCACCATGCGTTATCACTTGCGGAACGTGATGAATCTCAGCAACAAGAAGAGCATATCAATGAGTTGATCAAACAAACGAAACAAACTAAACAAACTAAAGCAAGAATTGAAAAGCTCGAAGAAGAAGAAAAATCATCTATTGATGTTGATGGGTTGCTCGATGATATATAACCATTCTAAGAAAAACAAATAATATTTATTGTTAACTAACACAAATATGACTAGTGAATATCCAGAAGGACAAGAAAAGATTGCAACTGCAGAACAGCAGTATACTTGTTGTGAAGAAGCAGCAAATATAGCAAATCCATGTGAAACCGATGGTGAAGGTGTATTTGAGGCTTGTCAAAATGAAAAAAATATTCTAGACAAGACGAATTTTAATCATGGTGAGAGAAAATATTTATGTAATGTGGATACATGTACAATCAATGATGTTATACAACTAGAAGTTTGAGAAGTGGTAACTCTTGATTACACAACAGTAGAAACTGAAAATTGGACTGTGCCATTTGATCTTGCATGACAGTCAGAAATACATGCGCTAAGTACAGCAAATTGATTTAAGATACTAAGTTGACCTGATCATATGACTTGAAAAAGACCATTCATATACAACAATATCGCTGTTACGAGAAAAGCAAAATTATCTTTTATTGGAAGTAATGAAATCAATATCCCAAATGCGACACCATTCAAGATTCATGAACTGGTGCAAGATATTTGAGATATTGTTATTACTCAGTGATCTAAAGTAACTCATGCTATTTGGAAAAAATGATATAGTGAATGATGAGATCCTTTTGATACGTATGTAGATAGAGATACTGGGAAAAGAGTTATAATTAATGGTGAAATTACTATTACTCCAGATAATTGAGATATTGGTGCGGTAGATGTAACGAATAATAAAACTGATGCTTCTGAAATTTCTTATACAGATAGTTATTCTGTTTTCGATCCACTACAGCCATGGAAAATAAATGAGTGAATTACACAAATACCTTTTAGAAATAATGAGGCTGAGCAAGGAGATATAGATCAGGATGTAGATCATATCGAAGAAAATCAAGATGAATGTTATCCATGACTAGAAGAATATTGAGGGAATGAGTTTGATATATTTACATGAATTATAAATAAATATTGATGACTAAATTATTATGGAGCCAATACAAAATTGTCTGCTTGAAATAAATATATTGATAGTATGTGAAAAATTTTGCCTGAGAAGGAATCTATATTTATAAGTAATATTGATAATTCAAATTTAAGAAGCCAAGCAAATGAAAATAATAATCTTATAATTCAAAAATATTGAACTGTATATAATTGAGTTAGTCTTTGAAGTTTCAGTTATTATTTTAAAAATAATTGATGATATCAAAAAGTATTAGAGTGAGATCAGTGAATGTTAGGGTTGAACTATAAAATCATTGAATCTCTAGATAGAATAGACCCTCTAAATGCTTTATTATCAGATCAAAGTAATTGACTTTTACAAAGAGATAATTTGCCAAATACTGTCAGTTGAATTACTGATTACAATACTCATGCTACACTGGATTCTTTAGATAAAGTAGAGTTTAATGAATGAAATGATTGATCAAATGCTTTATATGAAAACGTAGGTAGATACAATGCTATTTTTGAGTCGGTTAAAGAAGAGTTAGAGGCTGCAAATTCACCATTAGAACCAGAGCGAGTTTTAAATTCTGCTCAGGAATATTGAGTACCAGTATCCTACTTAATGGCTGTTATGTTTAATGATAGTTGATATTGAACTAAATGAGCTGCTGTAAGAACTAAAAATCCTTGAAATGTTTGAAATACAGATTCTTGAGCAAGGAGATATTTAGAATGACGAGAAGCTTGAGTAGATAATTGTGCACAGCATTTATGAGAGAGAATTACAGCATATTATCTCAGGTATGGATATAGCAAAATGCCAACAATACTTTCATTAATAACAAATACTTGACCAGATTGAAAATGATTCTATAGGTTTCGTATCTGAAGAACTAATCCTCGTATAATTACTAATGAAAATTGAGTAACTAGTAAAGACTGCTCATGAGTTTATATGACAGATAGAAGAGCCTATACTGGAGTTCCACGTATTGTAAATAAATTTGAATGAAAGTGAATAGATACGATTGTTCCTCCTCCAAGAATAAATGATATTGTTTCATCTAATCAATCAGTTAATAATATTTGATAATTTTAAACGGACTTTCTGTATCATGCTCGACCTTCTCAGAGATTTCGCCCTGCAAACAGAGCTCACGCAAATGAGTGTGATTTTGGTGGTGGTGCTTATTATTACCTGATTCCTCAAAGTCTTGAAACAACCGATTGTAGTGGGGTATTTGATAGCGTGAATCGTGGTGGGTCCAGTAGCTTTTGGGTTTGTGGAAGTGGCTGACCATTCGTTCGTGGAGTTGTTTTCTCATTTGTGAATAGCGTTGTTGCTGTTTATGGTTTGACTATGACTAAATCCAAAGGTGATAAAGGAACATGGAAAAACAGCCATGTGAGTCTGATGTGCACAGATTATATGAACGGTTGTTCTGTGATTGATAGTAGATAAGTTTTTGTGATTTGATTGGGTGACGTCTGCATATATCGCCGCAGGACTGACCTTTAGTAGTACTATTGTGATAGTGAAATTGCTTTCGGATAAAGAAGATCAAGAAACATTGTATGGAAAAATAGCGTTGTGAGTACTGATTATCCAAGATATTGTGGTGATGTTGTTACTCATGGGAGTATCAATTTTTGGAGGAGCGGGTGAGGTGAGTACGAGTATGATGCTGTGGTGATGACTAGGAAGTATCCTAGGAGTATGAATACTCTCGAAGTGGGTATTGCCAAAAGTATTAGACAACTTTGCTCATATGCAAGAATTTTTGTTGCTTATGGGAATCGGGTGGTGTTTATTGCTCGGGAGTGTGTTTTGGTATTTTTGATTTTCATTTGAAATAGGGGCTTTGATCGCCTGAATGTCATTCGCGTTATCTCCGTATAGAAGAGAGATTGCAAATCAGTTGAAGCCTTTGAGAGATTTTTTCTTAGTGTTATTTTTTATACATATAGGTATGCAGTTGCAGTTTGATGCAATTACTCAGCATTGGTTTACTATAGTGGTGTTAAGTATCTTTGTGTCTGTAGTCAAACCATTGTTGATCTGGGTGTCGACAAAATGGTATGGTTTTACCAACAAGACTGCATTGAAATCTGCACTTAGTTTGTGACAAATTAGTGAATTTTCATTTTTACTTATTGGTATCGGTATTAGTGCAGGTCATATTCAAGATACGTGATTGTTGTCGGTGATGATGTTTGTAGGATTGATAACCATTACCCTATCTTCTTACTGAACTATCTATAACAATACCGTGTATGGATGGTGGAGAAAAACCTTTGGTGAACAGGATAGTCAGGTTACAGAGCACAATATGGAAGATCTCGAGTCTGTAGATGTTATCTTATTTGGATATGGTAGAATGTGAGAACCGTTGGCTCATATTTTAGAAGACAATGGACGATCATATCTTGTGGTTGATCATAACCCTGAAGTGATGAAAGTTCTTGATAAAAAATGAGTACCAGCTATATATGGTGATGCAACAAATGATGAACTGTATAAGGAACTACTCAAACGTGGAGTGAAAATGGTAATATCAACTATCAGAGATGTCGATGACGACCGATTGTTGATCAAGACAACCAAATCTATAGATGAGGAGATTATTACCTTGGTAGTATCAAATCATGTAGATGAAGCGTTGGAGTTATATGATCATGGAGCAGATTATGTGATCATGCCAGATTATATTTCAGCACATCATGCCTGACTCATGTTAGAGGAAGTGTGAATGAATCTTCAGAAAATAGTATGAAAAAAACAGGAACATATAGAGAATATAGAATCAAAAGCAAAGATGTGATTGGTAAGTATGGTAAAGAGATAAAATATTGACAAAGTATTATAAATACATACAAACTATATGCATAAGCTATTTGATGATGTCTCGATCATGAATTTTATGGTTTAGAGATCATCAAATAGTGAGATATGGAAGAATATAAGCCTCTGGTATATTTTCTGATAGTGGGTCTGGTTTCTTATATTTTTAGAATGTCAGGCAGAGTTGAAGCTAGAATTGCTGGTTTTATTCAGTTGGTATGTCTATTTTTATTACTATACGTAGCAATAAAAATGAAGCAATTGGGTGCAAATGGATTTTACCACATAGGAATAGCGTTAATAATTCTATTCTTCAAAAGAAATGATTAATACATGGAATCCAAACGGGTTCTTCACCAGCCCGTTTGGATTCCCAAAATGGGTTTTCTTTTACATAAAATGAGTGATATATCACCAACACCACAAACGTGCTCATTTTTCTTGCATAAGTAAAGCGTAAGTGTCTTATTTTACTAGCATCCCTTTGCAAAAAGGGATCTTTTTTTTATACTAAAATATTGTCGAAAAATACGCTAGCTGTTGAGATTTTCATGAAAAGCTAGCAGTCGTACGATTGTTTATTATTTGTTCTACTTGATATGCCTTTAAATTGGATTATTAGCAAACTTGCTGGAGATTATAATGCAAAGCAATTAGCAAAATTACAGCCTACTGTACATAAAATCAATGAATATTATGTTGCTATGGAGAGCCTTTCTGATGAGGAAGTGCAAGCAAAAACACCTGAATTCCAAAAAAGAATAGCTGACGGAGAATCATTGGATGAATTGTTGCCAGAAGCCTTTGCTACCGTGAAACAAGCTGCGAAAAGAATGCTTGGTACGGAAATCGAAGTAAAATGAGAAAAAGAAGTGTGGAATATGGCACATTATGATGTGCAGTTGATATGAGGGATAGTATTGCATCAGTCAGGTATTGCAGAGATGAGGACTGGTGAAGGTAAAACGCTTGTAGCTACCTTACCAAGTTACCTAAATGCCCTTTCAGGGAAATGAGTACATGTCGTAACGGTGAATGACTATCTTGCGTCTCGTGATGCTGAATGGATGGGACATTTGTATAATTGGTTGGGATTGACTGTGGGGTCAGTAACGAAAAAAACGTCTATAGATACCAGAAGAGAAGAATATGGAAAAGATATTACGTATGTAGAAAATTCTGAGCTAGGATTTGATTATCTTAGAGATAATCTTGCGATCAGTATGGAAGAAAGAAAAATGATGCGAAGACCACTAAATTACGCACTTATAGATGAGGTGGATAGTATTTTGGTGGATGAAGCTAGAACGCCAATGATTATTTCGCAACCATCAGGTGAACCTACCGAAAAATATGGTCAGTATGCAAAACTTATTCAATTACTTGTGCCATCAAAGACGAAAAAGAAAGTGAAAAAGTGATTTTTGCAAGAACTTATGAAGGAAGTGAAACAAGAAGATGAAGAGGAGGATGATGGAGGTGATTACTATATCGACGAAAAGACAAAGTCTGTCTCGTTGAGTTCCCATGGTATTGAGAAACTTGAGAAACTATTGAATGTAGACAACTTATACAAAGATATCGGATATGAAGAAATTCATCATATTGAAAACGCATTGAGAGCTCAATGATGTTATCATCGTGATAAAGAATATCTCGTGAGAGATGGACAGATCTTATTGGTAGATGATCATACTGGTCGTGTGATGCCAGGAAGAAGATTTTCTCAGTGATTACATCAAGCGCTTGAAGCTAAAGAGCAAGTAACTGTGCAGAGAGAATCTAGTACACTTGCTAGTATTACCTATCAACATTTCTTCAAACAATACAACAAGCTTTCAGGGATGACAGGTACAGCCTTGACGGAAGCAGAGGAGTTTGAAAAAATCTATGAACTAGAAGTGATGACTATTCCTACAAACAAACCTATTCTTAGAGTAGATAAAGGGGATCAAGTATATTTCAATCAAAAGGCGAAATGGAATGCAGTAGTAGAATATATCAAATTTTATCATACGATCGGATTACCTATTCTTATTGGTACGTCATCTATCCAAACTTCAGAACTCGTTTCTGGACTGTTGAATAAAATGACTTTTCCTCACTATGTTTTGAATGCAAAATTTCATGAGCAGGAGGCGACAATCGTGAAGAACGCTGGTAAGAAATGAAGTATTGTAGTCGCTACAAATATGGCATGACGTGGTACAGATATAAAATTAGATAAGCAATTGATGCAAGATCTTGCAGCAAATTATGCGAATTGGGCAAAGAAATCATTGAAGACGGGATGATCTAGTTCTGTGGTATACTCTGAAGTAGAGTACGATTTGTATCTAGAAGCATTGAAGGATGCATTTTCACTCACAGATGAAGATATTCGTCAGGCAGATTCTGGGACAGTTTCCAAAGATAACTTTATTTGTAAGATTAAACTAAATACCTCAAAAAAGACAAAAGAAGATGCTCATGCTGAAATTATTTTTACCTGAGAAGTTGATGGAGAAATTGAAGAACAAGATATACATTTTGGTCTCTTTATCTTAGGTACAGAGAAACACGATTCTCGTCGTATTGATAATCAGCTTCGTGGTCGTGCTGGGCGTCAGGGTGATGCTTGAGTTTCTCAGTTTTTTGTTGCTATGGATGATGAGATTATGCGTAAAATGTGAGGAGATAAAATTCAGGCTGTTGCTAGATTGATGATGTCAAAAGAACAACTTGAAGAAATGACCTTTACTCAAAAACAATTTACAGCTTCTATCCAAAGAGCACAGAAACAAATGGAAGGACGACATTTCTCATCAAGAAAACATTTGTTTGATTATGATTCTGTGATCAACAAACAAAGAGAAAGAATTTATGCGAAAAGAGATGCTATATTAGAAAAACAACAAGATGATCTTGAACAAAACCAAGAGTCTAGTGAGTCATCTATTATCGAACTTGATGTGTATGACGAAGTAAAGGCATCTATCGATGATGTTGTTTCTACGCTTGTTACTACCTATACTGCATTTAAGCCATGGAATATAACAGAACTTCTTGAAGAGTTGTCTCAGATTACTGGAGCAAGTTTCTTTGAGGAAGAATATGTGGGTATCACTTCAGTATCTGTCTTATCTGACAAATTGGTGGAAGATGTACATACGTTATTTGATACCAAATTTGAATCAGTTGAGGATGAGAAAAAATTAGATATTGCTAGACGTGTGTATCTGTATGTCTTGGATAAAACGTGGCAGTCGCATATTGATGAAATGCAGTATTTGAGAGAAAAAGTATGATTGTATGGGTATGCACAGCTTGATCCACTGGTGATTTATAAAAAAGAAGCATATGATAAATTTCAAAGATTACTCTCAAATCTAAAAATAGAGACGCTGGCAAATGTCTTTAGAGTGGATGCAAATACATTCGGTTCAGGACAAGAAAGGCCTGTAGCGCCTAAGAAAGTGAATATGATGGATGTATTAAAAGCAGTAACACAATGACTTTCATGAAAACAACATACACAGTCTGCAAAAATTAGAAAAGAAGCAGAGAAGCATATAAAGCAACTTAAGGATGGTGAAACTGCTGAAGTACTTGAAGAAAATGATGACTTTGAAATATTAGAGCTTGCAGATAGTGAAGAAGTTGTTTCTTCTTCAGCTGATGTGTCATGAGTGAAAAAGAAGCTGAGACCAAATGATAAGATAACGGTGAAATATACTGATGGTCGTGTTGAGTCTGATGTAAAATACAAGAAAGTGAAAGCAGATATTGAATCTGGTGATGCTGAAATTGTATAATTCTTTACTATAGACATTCATAGATTAATAAAAAAACTACCAATCAGAGTAGTTTTTTAAATTAGAAAATAATAGAAGAGTTTTTATAGAAGCAAGTATACGTAGTATTCGACATATTATCAGAAATTGATAGAAGGGTTGTCGGCGCACTTGTCGGGTTGCGACCGACTAGGGATTTTTTGATTACTTTTTTTTCCTATGAAAAAAAGTAATAAAAGAAATATTTTTCAAGATAAATTTTGATGGTTTTATCTTAAAATAAAAAAGACTAACAAGTATGTAGTCTTTTTTAAAAGAAGTATATAAATACTTATCTTATGATTATTTCGTCCATTTCACATAAAAGAAAATCTCTACACCAAGTACAAAAGCTATATACTCCCCAATGAAGTGAAGTGAGTGCTGGGAAGAGTTTTGCTAAGAGAAATCACCATACTACACAGTCAATACATACAAGTGAAAATTCTGGGATACTTAGATGTTTGAGGTGTTTTTTGAATCGTTTAATGCTAGTATAAGCCATAAGATTGATAAGATGAATTAAAACACTTAGATATACTATAGTAATAGTGATTATGTGTACAATAGATGTTTATTCGCTAGAGTCTATCATAAATTTGTATTTTAGCTTGTTTTTTGTTTATTGTATAGGTATTGTATTATTATAGTTTATTTATTTTTTACCTATCAGTATGAAAAAAATATTATATCTTTGCATGGCAAGTATGCTATGTATCACGTTTGTTGGATATTGATTTACGTACACTCCAAAATCAATGGACGATTTATTGTTAAAAAGAATTGAAAGAAAAGTGAACTCTATCGCTGATAAAAACCCTGAAAAATTGGAAAAGATTGCTCAAAGAATTGAAAATGTGTTGCCAAAGATATCTGAAAATTCTAGAGGATATTTCTTTGTTTCAGTAATGTATACATATGTCTTAGAAGCAATGGATACAGATTCAGATAATGTTATTGATATTTTATCTGATCTACTTTGAGAGGAGGACGCCTTGAGAGCAACTGATTATAATTCAAGCAGGAGTAATAAAAATAGTAATGGAAGTGCATTAAATGATGACGACGATGATGACGATGACGATGATGATGATGATGACGATGATGATGATGATGACGATGATGATGACGATGATGATGACGATGATGATGACGATGACGATGATGATGACGATGATGATGACGATGATGATGACGATGATGACGATGATGATGATGATGATCAAACTCAAAATATCTAGAAACTATTACGTTGTACGATTGTATGTCTCATTATAAAATTACATATACTAAAAAACGACTCTCCTAAGAGAGTTGTTTTTTCGAATATTATAGGATCTTGAAATTATTCTTGATCTTCTTCATATTCTTCTTCAGAAGAACCACCTTCAGCTTGTTGAACATTAGTAGCAGCAGGACGTCCGTCTCTTCCTTCACCTAAGTCGAAAGATACTTCGTCACCTTCTTGTGGTAATTCGTAAGCTTCGTCACATTGTGTAATGTGGAAGAATACATCTTGACTACCGTCAGCTGGTGTAATAAATCCGAACCCTTTGTCCGCGTTGTAGAATTTTACTGATCCTTGCATGGATAAATAATAATAATAATAAAGATAATGTACCTAGTGTACATATCAGTCATGCAAACTGTGCTACTTTTTGTCTGTAAAGCGTACTTTAGAAGAAAAAAGAAACTGCGTAAGCGTACTTGACTGCATTTTTTTGCATATGTTTCCATATGACACTCTCTACTATATCTTTTTTTTTATAAAATGTAAGGGCTTTTTTGTAGATACTTTTTTTTACCTGTTATTTACTTAATTTTTTGTGAAATTGTGTGAAACTTATCTTATTTTCGTGTAAATATGTAGCTAATGTGATTCAGACTCGTCTTCGATGTCGATGTTCTTTTTGGAATCCATCAATTTCTTTACCTTTTTGATACGATTGATGAAATCAAAATTTATGAGCATTTTTTTCATCCATTGGTAACGTTCTCCATGAAGATGTTGTATATCTATAGTATATCAATTTTGATGTTCAGATGTTCATGGGTATGCACAAAGACTATTCGTCATACATGATGCTGAAAATTTGTTTTGTTGTGTATGATATGATCTCCATGCAGAATTTATAGACAGTAGTTGTCAAAATTTCTTAGTGTAGGCAGTTGCCAAATTTTGTAAGGGGATTTGTACTGCTTTACGTATTTTGAAATCTTGTATTGGAGGGGCATTGAAATGAATATGTATGTCTTGATTGATAGGTTCTAAATCGAATGGAACATAGAGTGGATTTGTATATGAGTTTCAAGGTCATACAAATTTTGTTAGATGAGAGTCTTGGGGTGTATGAGGTTTTATATCATCGAGTAGTTGATTGATATGTAAGATTTTTTGTTTGTGAATAAGGGGTATAGTTTTAGCTCTTTTTTTATAATTTTCTACATGTTTTATCACATGTATAGTGTGGTGTGGATATATTGTCAAGTGATTGTGAAGTGCGTCAAAAGTAGAAAATGCTCTCATTCACCCCAAGAGGCATATTGTGATACATATAATGTATATATATTTAGTGGAAACAGATGCTCAATTCATGAGTTTTATAGTATATAATCGTGTAGGTATATCTAGTTATTTTGATTGTTTGTCGATAAAAAATCTGTAGTATCCATATATTTATCTGTTGAAGATTGAATGAAATATCTACTATGTATATGTGCTATTATGTTGCATTTTCCAGTGTATGCTGAAGATATTTTTCCAGATATAGTTGAAGAAGAATATAAAGATAGTATAGAATATCTGCATGAAAAAGAAGTAGTAAAATGATATCCAGATGGTACGTTTTGACCTGATCGTGGAGTTACTCGTGCAGAGATGGTGAAAATAATTTTTGAGCCATTATATACTGAAGAAGAAATTGGTTCATGATCAAATTGTTTTCTTGATGTTTTTAACCAATGGTACGCACCATATGTGTGTTTAGCAAAGGATAAAAATATAGTGAGGTGATATCCAGATGATACTTTCAAACCAGATCAACCAGTAACTATTGCAGAATGATTGAAAATAGCGCTAGTGGCATTTGATCAATCAGTGGTTGAACGTCAAGATGAGAGATGGTTTGAGCCGTATATAGATTTTGTGCATACTGCTTGAATATTTTCAAAATTCGCTTTGGATCCAGATCGTGATATGACGCGTGCAGAGATGTCGTATCTGGTACATCAGCTCTTGTTAGAAAAAGAAGGAGAGTTACGTTTTACAAGTACACGTGAAAATTATTCATTGTGATGTGAAGAAAGGAATATGCCTAGCGATGTTCCAAAATCACTAGAACTCAATGGTATCCAACGTAATTTTATTACTAGTGTTGGTTCAAAAGTGCGTCATGATAGTCCCACAAAATTAGTTATTGCATTTCATGGACGTACTAGTTCCAATTCTGAAGTTCGTCAGTATTACAAACTTGAAAAGGCATGGGATCGTGATGCTATTATAGTATATCCTTCATGATTGCCTGAGTGATGACCAAGTCGTAGTCGACGTGATGGAGGAGATCCTTCTGATCAGTTAAGAGATTTTGCATTGTTTGATTCATTAGTTGAGGAGTTTGGAGATACCTACTGTATTGATAAGGATCAGATATATGTAGTAGGTCATTCTTTGTGAGCTTGGTTTACGAATAGTCTAGCGTGTGCGCGTGGGGATGTTATACGTGCATCAGGTAGCGTGTGATGAAGCACTACAATAAATGCCTGTGCGTGACCAGTAGCAGCAATAATTATGCATAACCCAAAAGATAGATTGGCGTGATTTTCTTGAGGTGAAAGAGCTCGCGATCAGCTCTTGGAACAAAATAATTGTTGACCTGAAACCAAAAACGTATGACCTGCTGAGTGAAATTGTGTTGAATATACAAATTGTACATCCGATGCGCCTGTAGTTTGGTGTCCTCATACGCAAGATAATGCATGGTGGGATGGAAGCTATTATCCTCATACTCGACCAGATTTTGCAGGATCTACGATTTGGGATTTTTTTGAAGAACATAGTTAGTGAGTGTTAACTATAACTATGTATTTATATAGATATTACCGATGACGTTTGCGATATTATTAACTATATGAGCATGATTGAGTACAGCTATATGATGAGCAACCGTATTTTTTGCTAAGCAAACGAATAAGAAATTTCTGGCGTGAGCCTTGTGATTTTCTGCTTGAGTGATGATATTTGTTTCGCTAGTAGAGATTTTTGGAAAATCGAGGATTGCTTTTACGCAGTTATATGGTGATTCGTTGGGATTCTGGTATGCGTTGGCATGTTTTTTTTGATGAATATTGTTTATCGCATTGATAGATGCGTGTATACCATCAGCTGCAAATCCACATGAATTACATGATTGGTCTGATAGCAATACCCCAGCTATGAAAAAGCAACTGATGAGAGCTGGGTTAGTGACGGCATTAGCAATTTGAATACATAATATGCCAGAAGGGTTGGTTACTTTTTTGTGAGCAATGGAAGATCCATATCTTTGAGTTGCCTTAGCTGTAGCTATTGCCATACATAATATTCCTGAATGAATCGCTGTAGCTGTACCGATTTATTATGCAACCTGAAGTAAGTGGAAATGATTTTTATGGTCACTTGTGTCTGGTATACTAGAACCAGTATGAGCTATCTTATGATATTTGTTATTATCTCAATGGATAGGTGATAGTTTGTATGGAATTATGTTTTGATTTGTTGCTGGTATTATGATATTTATTTCATTTGATGAATTGCTTCCTTCAGCAGAAAAGTATGGGTATCATCATGTAACTATCTATGGACTATTGGTGGGAATGCTAGTGATGTGAATTAGTTTATGATTGTTTTTGTAGTTCTAGTTTATATCTCCTATATAGAAATGTGTGGAGCAAGAAGTAATAAAATAAATACATGTCATACATATATCTCTATTGCATAGGTTGCTATCCATATCAAAAATTTGTTTATGAATGAATATGATGAAATATATGGTGTGTTTTTATATGTCAGGGCAAGTAAGCTAGCGAAAAGAAATATCCCAACAAATATTAGTATATTTTCTAGTGGGAAGAGTCTACTTACTACCATAAAGTAGATGTGGTAGGAAACTATCAATCAACATATGCAAACAATTCGTGCTTTTAGTCCATAGCGACGTGCTCGATATCATGCTAGTGCAAAGGCAAGACTCATACTTCCATAGTCTATATATCTATATGTATATCGTACTCATAGTGCTCATCATATAAAGAGAAATACTTCTAGTACTGGTATATTTCGTTTTTGTAGATAGGATAGAATTACTCTCACTAGGCCTATTGCTATAAGAATATTGATATCAAGAAGAATATTTCGACCCAAAAGATAGGTTCATCGTATACCTAGTTGTAATACTATTCACCAAAACCATAGTTTATTTCTCCATCTAAACGAATGATTATATCCAACGAGAAATAGGAACAAAGGAAATGCAGCTCTTCAGATAAGTCTCAATTCCTGAATTTCTGGAAAGATAAAATATCACACATGATCTATAATCATAGTAATAATAGCGATAATTTTTAGATAATCATATACGTTTGGTCTTTGCATACGTGCAGTATAGTAAAATGTAAGAAATTTAACAATACAAAAAAACATCTCGAACGTATATGTTCAAGATGCTTTGTTGGCTTATATGTTATTTGCTTATCATATGATTTACTCTTTTTATAAACCCAGCCATATCTTCAAGTTCTCCTCATTCGATGAGGAATGCTTGTTCGTAGAGGTATTGGAGGAGTTCAGTATTTGGTTCTTTGTTGTTAAGTTCGCTAGCAACAAGTGGATGCGATGGATTGATTTGTATAATCCTTTTTACTGGAGGAACCGTTTGTCCCATAGCTTTCATGACACGCTCCATTTGTGGAGAAGGTTGTCACTCAGGAGTCACGAGTACAGCTAAGTTGTTACCAATTTTTTGTGTAAACTCAGCTTTTTCTAGAACTGTATCTCATATATGAGTAATGATAGCATCCAAAAATCATTTGTGCTCTTTTTCTTGTTTTTCAGTTTCTTTCTTTTGTTTCTCTATGTCTTTTTTGTCTCCAAGATGAATATCTGGTGATGATGCATTTTTTAGATCAATTCATTTGTATGATGTGAGAGACTGTGTAATATACTCATCTAGTGGATCTCCCATGAGTAATACATCTTTTTTATGCGTCTTGAATTGTTCGAGATAGGGCGATTGTTCAATTTCTACAACAGATTTACCTGTCAGGTAGAAAATGTTTCATGTTTCAGTTGTTGGAGTGTCTGCATCTGTATCTTTTTTCTCATCTTCTGAAGCCTCTTTCTCTTTCTTTGGTTCTAGTCATTGGTTAGTCATATATTCATCTAACGTGACTGCTTTATTTTCAAGGAGACTATGATATCTAAGTAGGCTAGCAATAGTTTCTTTGTTTTCTCCATCGTAGTATACTCATTCTTTGAGGTAGCGAGCATAGTGATCGTAGAATCATGCGTATCCGTCTTGCTCTGTTTTTGCAAGATAGGTAAGAGACTTGAGTACTTCTTTTACGAGTGTTTTTTGAATTTTTGCTAGTACAGTGTTTGATTGGAGTATTTCTCTAGATACATTTAATGAAAGGTCTGGAGTTTCTACTACTCATTGTATGAATCTTAGCCACACGGGAAGCAGCTCTTTTGCTTTTTCCATAATCAATACATTTTGTACATAGAGTGATGGACCATATTCTTTGTCGTCACCGCCACCTCACATCATAGACTCAAACATGCTAGGTGATTTTGGTATGAAGAGGAGTGCTTTGAAATTTATTGTTCCTTCAATGTCTATATGGATAGTATCAAATGGTCCTTCTTGATTATAGGTGAGTGCTTTATAGAATTCTTCGTACTCACTAGTTTTTATTTCTGATTTACGCTTTGTCCACAATGATTTCATTTCATTGATAGTCTCACGTTCTTCAATTGGTTTACTATTTTCAAGTTTTTTCATGGTGATAGGTACTGGCACGTAGTTACTATGTTGTTTGATAAGTCATCTCAAACGATGATGATCTGCATATGCTTCATTATCGTCTTGATCGCTAAGATGAAGAATAACTGTTGTTCCTCTAGTAGTTTTGTCAGAATCAGTTATTTCATAGTTTCCATCACCAGTAGATGACCAATGTACTGCATCATGTCCATTAGCTTTCGTGATAAGTTCCACTTTTTTTGCTACCATAAATGCAGAGTAAAAACCTATACCAAATTGACCAATAAGATCTGTTGATTCGTTGTTTTCTTCTTTTTTCTTTTTTTCTGCAGCTTGTTTTTTGAGGTTTTCAACAAATGCTTTTGTCCCAGATTTGGCAATAGTACCAATATGTTCTATTACTTCTTCACGAGACATTCCGATACCAGTATCAGTAATAGTGACAGTTTTCTCTTCAGTGTCTACATCTATTTTGATTTCTAAGTTTGTTTCATCTCCGAGGTACGTTGTGTCTTGTAAGCTTAGCAAGCGAGCTTTTTGACATGCGTCATTGGCATTAGAGATAAGTTCACGCAAAAATATATCTGTATTTGAGTAAATACTGTGAGTCACTAATTGGATTAGCTGAGCAACGTCAGCATCAAACTGAAATGTTTCTTTGGTCATATGTATAGTAGGTAAAAAATAAATAGCACGAAATGTTTGTATGTGCTATACTAGGGATATACTCATTTCGTTCAAGAGAAAAATATTTTAAAGTATTGACATAATAATTTATATGCTTCTAAAATAAAAATAGACAATAAAAATAAATAAAAAAAATTCAGAATTAAACAAAAAATTATGAGTAAGAAGTGTAGAAGTTATGTATCAATTCGATTTAAAAACGGTGCTATTTTAGTTAGAAAAGCTCTTAAAGAGAAGTATGAAGAAATTAGTTATGTTGAAGCTATTGAAAATTTTCTTCAACAAGGTATCGATGGAAAAATATTGACAAGAGCATTGAATGGCCAACAGCTACCAGCATGTTATGCAGAAATAATTGCTGATAAACTTGGTTATAAAACGAGTCAACTTTTCAGACATCCTATCTCTGGAAAGTAAGAAAGAAATTCATTGTTTACGAGCCGGTATTTTGTCGGCTCTAGTTATGTAAGAAAAATAGTTGACATAAAATGTAATATGTTTATAAAATTTGCATGAAGAAAAACAAAATAATCAATAAATTCGTTATGAGAATACGACTTATAGCGAAACGCTGCCGCTATCCAAAGAGCGGTAAGTAGAAAAATCCATTTATTCACGAGCTGGTAGTTTTACTACCGGCTCAAACTATATATGAGAAACAATATTTATACTATTCATGCTCACTGGACTATTATGAGGAGACTGAGGAGTCAGATCGCTCAGAGAATTAGTTTTCTAAAGAGCGCTTGTGGAATGAAACGAACAATATATCTTCCAGTCCATGATCCCACAAATGCAATGACAAATAATACTGGAATCAATCGAATATATTCACTATTGAGAAATCATTGTCAAAAGTAGATAGGAATTCTGGTGAAGTCTACAAGTAAGGCTATAGAGGCTATCGTAGCGATATATTGTTCTTTTGGGAGATTGAAGATACTCATAAATGCTCATCTCAGGACTCATCATGTTCCTATGAGTCCCGCAGAAAATCATGAAAGAGCTCATCAGATTCTACCCAATCGAGGATGAGGATTTTTAAATAATATCGGTGTGAAGTAGGAGTAGAGTGCAAATACCGCTAAGACTACACCAAATAGTATTTTCAAGATATCTTGAGGGACTTGAGCAGCAAGGTAGGCTCCGATTACAGTTGCTACAACACTAGGTAGTCAAAAGAGAATAAATATCTTTTTGTTCCAGTGTTTGTAGAATATACTTAGTCTGCTCATATTTCAAAATATATGATAGAGTGCAACGAGGAGTAATGCTTGAGTAAAGGGTAGTGTCTGAGATGCTAGTGGTAGAAAAATACTTGATGATCCAAATCCAGCAATCGTCCCCATAATTTCTGCAATGAAAGCTCATAGAAGGAGTAATAGTCGAGTCATGATAGTACTAGATTATTTATTAAATTTATTCAGTGTTTACAGTGGAAAATAGTAGTCATTTTTTTATCTCATGAAATATATTATAATTTTATATAATTCATGGCCAAACTCTCAATGCAATTTCCTAATTCAGGAGTTATTCAACTAAGTAGATCGTTTTGCTTGTGTATATTGTCTATGATTAAATTCAATGTATGATCAATTGATCAAAAGTATCTTTCAGTAAAGTGTATTTTTCTTGCTTCTGAATATGTATCTACATCGAATTTTGTATATTCTCATTTTCTTTTTCATCGTGATGTTGGATTTTCTGGATTTGGTAATGCATATAAAGAAAATAATCTTTGATGTTCAATTAAACTTGTATAATGAATTGTTTTTAAATCAAGATCAAAGTTATAAAATTTATGAGCAAGATATTTAATGCTTCGCCTTGCTATTCTTTTATTTGCATCAATAAATGCTTGAGATGTACTAATAATATTAAAGCATAAAACTAGAATTTCATCTTTGTGTTTTCGCATATATCATCATCAGCTTGAATTAAATAACTCTATAATTTTGTCTAACTTTAAAAGTAGTTTTTTTGCGTGTTCAAATGTAGGGTATCTAATATTTTGAATTGATCAGTTTGGTAGGCTATATTTGAGAGAATTTTTTATGAGTATGTTTTCTGATAAATTTTCAAGTATAACTCATCTATAATTGTTTATTCATTCTTGCATAAATAAATTTGTATTTTCCAGATCCTTCTCAGGTATTGCGGCATGCATAGTCGTAAGAAATTTATCAATTGGAAAATTTTTATGTATAGCTTCATTGAAAGCTTCTTGTGAAAATCATTTTTCAATACGATTTAGGTCCATGTTTAATAATTAACTAAACTATATATATTTTATCTATTACCTATCAAAAGTGCAATAATAATGTGCTGTTATGTATTATACTCTAATATATAAAAACAATTTCTACCAATCACCAATTGCAACCTTGGTAGACTTATCTATAGTTCACATATTTATAATGTTATGTTACAAATTATGAGAAAAGTATGTGCTTGGTTGGTCTTAGTATGAATATTGGTATTGTCATGATGTACATCATCACCAACTTCTGAAGTTGCTCAGGAACCTGAACCTACAGTTGTAGAAATTGTGACTGAGTATGGGACTATGGAAGCAGTCTTGTATGATAGCACTCCTGGACATAGAGATAATTTTGTTCAGCTTGCTTCTACAGGATTTTATAATGACCTGTTGTTTCACAGAGTGATACAGTGATTTATGATTCAATGATGAGATCCAGATTCTCGTGGAGCTCCAGGGGATATGTCGTTATGAAGAGGAGGTCCATGATATCAAATAGATGCAGAGATAGGAGCGCCGCATTTTAAGTGAACACTTGCTGCAGCAAGAACATGAGGTTCATCAAACCCTGAAAAAAGATCTAGTGGTTCTCAGTTTTATATTGTTCATTGAACTCCACAAACTCTCGAATCACTCCAAAGAATTGAATCACAAAAATGAATTAAGTATACTCCTGAAGAGATTGCAAGGTATGTGGAGGTATGAGGAGCACCAATGCTAGATGCTGAATATACCGTATTTGGAGAGGTGACTGCCTGACTAGATGTTATAGATGCTATTGCAGTAGTACAAACCTGACGTGGTGATAGACCAGTGGAGGATGTGACAATGGAAGTAAGAGTGAAGTAATGAGATAGTAATATATAATGTTAGTTTGGAGTATTTCTTTTTACTTGTACTCTTAACTAACATCTTCATAACATATATGAGTATATTGGTGAAGCTTTAATAAATCACTATGCGCATATGTTTGTAAAAATAATTTCACAATATTTTCTACCACAAAAACCTACTATCGAGTGAATAAAATGTACAACAAGAAGATATACGATTCTGTACCTTCTCAGTTTTGCATTTTTTCTCAATATTCTTCATATTATTGACTCAAAAGTATTGGGTGGACAGTTCTTATCGTATTTTTGAATAAGTTATTATATACTAATTCTCAGTATTCTTTCTTTTCTGATTTCAACATTATTGTATACATGTGAATTAGATAGCATTCAGCAAGAACTGACACACACTATTAGATCTCTTATTAGTGGGATACGTAATCTTAGCCCTCAAGAGCCTGGGCAAAAACTTTGTATCAACGAACTAAGTTGTGATGATGAACTGCAAGAAGTAGTTGCTGCGATCAATACAAAATCAGAACAGATACAGTCACATATAGATTATCTAAAGAAGTTGATCGGATATATGCAGCATGAATTTTGAACACCGTTGGCTATAGCTCAGTTACATATTGATCGTGCACAAAAAAAGTGATCTGATATCTATGAATCTTTGATATGAATTAAGGATGAGATTAAACACATGGGTGGTCTTGTTACAGCAATGGCATTGCTGGTTGAGGCTGACTCTAGTGATGTAGAAAAAGAATCATGTGATATGATTGCTATCGTGACCAAAATCACTCAGCAAATGCAAGAATTGTATCCTTCTACTTCATTTACAATCAACACTGATAAACATGTGTTGGTGGATGCGAATAAACAATACGCATGGTCTATATGTAGAAATATAATTGAAAATGCTATCAAACATGGGTCTGATGAAGTAGTTATTGATGTTCGTGAACATCATCTTCAAATTACAGACACGTGAGATGGAATTGCGGCAAATGAAATTGAACATATTTGGTTGCCTTTCTGGAAAAAACAAAGAAAAACATGACATAAAGAGTGATTTTGACTATGATTGTCGCTTGTGAGACTACTCATTACCAAATTGTGATGGGATATAGAAATTATTCAACCTGAGTGATCATGAGTAGTTTTTAAAATATTATATTAAATCTATGTTATCACTTTGCCTCATCGAGGATAATAAAAAATTATGAAACCTTTTGCAGCAGGCGTTACTTGAAGAATGATATGCTTGTGATTGGTATACATCAGCAGAGAAAGTGTCATTTAATAATATTACAAAATACCATATCTTTATAATTGATGTGATGTTACCTGGGGAAGATGGGTATTCATTTGCAAAGAGACTTAGAGAAGCTGTGCCAGTAGGTATTATTTTCTTGACAGCAAGATGATCTTTACAAGATAAACAACAATGATTTGAAGCAGGGGCTGATGACTATATTGTCAAACCATTTGTTACTGATGAATTGGTAATGCGTATAGATTCTTTATCTACTAGAATTAAGGATATTCATTATTTTGTCTTCAACGATATTTCTATCGACTGGAAAGGGCGTGAAATAAAGAAAGGCGACGCCTATATGCATCTTACTCCAATAGAATGGGAAGTTCTTTGATATCTGTTAAGAAATGTGTGATTGGTATGCAATAGAACCGATATTATAGAATATGTTCGAGGGACTGATGATTTGTTCAGCATGAGTAGATCATTGGATGTAACGATTGCAAACATCAGAAAAAAACTTGATAAAAAAATGATAGAGACAATTACGAATGTATGATACAAAATAAAAAATATCTAGTACACTCGATTTATTCCTTATGCATGTAAATGAAACAAAAACTAGCTGTGATATGAAGTTGAATTTCTTGAATAGCATGTGCTCATTACCTCAAGGATGAGTATGATGTTAGCATATTTGAGAAAAACGACTATGTATGAGGTCATACGCATACGCACAAGCTTGAAGAAAATAATACATCGTTTACGCTTGATACGTGATTTATTGTTTTTAATAATGAGACATATCCACATCTACTCAAACTGTTTGCAGAGCTTTGAGTAGAAAAAAAAGACAGTGATATGTGATTCTCTGTATGGAATAAGTCTATAAATTTACAATATTGCGGAAGTGGAATTTCATACCTTTTCGCCCAAAAAAGAAATTTATTTTCTTTGAAGTTTTGGAAATTTCTGTTCGAGATACAGCGTTTTTTTAAACATGCAAACAAAGATTATCCAACTATACAGGAGAGTACTGAGTCTATTAGAGAGTATTGCGAGAACAGAAACTTGTCATTGTACTTCATTGATAACTATTTGGTTCCTATGTCAGCAGCGGTATGGTCAAGTTCACATGAAAATATGTATGATTTTCCTATAGCATTACTGTTGCCATTTTTTCATAATCATGGATTACTGTGAATGAATAAACAGTTTCAACGGTATACTGTGCGTTGATGATCAAATATGTATACCAAAAAAATACTAGAGCAGTGAATTTTTTCACTTCATGTACAAGAACCAGTTATTCAGGTAGAGGAGAATAGTGAGTGAGTTAGCGTACATACAGCTAAGAGTACGTATACATTTGACAAAGTGATTGTTGCTACACATGCGAACACCAGTATGAAATTAGTCACCTCACTTACACAGGAAAAGAAAGCTCTTCTTGCCTGATTTGACTATAATAAAAACATAGCTGTACTTCATACTGATGCATCTATTATGCCTCCAAAACATAAAGCATGGGCAGCATGGACACATATTATCAATCAAGAATCTCCATGACATCACCAGGCCTCAACAGTTTACTGGATGAATAAACTTCAAAAACCAAAGGTGAAACAAAACTATTTTGTGTCGATAAATCCATTCTATGAGATTGATAAGAAAAAAATACTCAAAGAAATACAGTATGAGCACCCCTTATTTACAAGAGAAAATTTTGCTTCACAGTCATCTCTTCATGTATTAAATGAAGATTCAAATATATTATTTTGTGGGAGCTATTTTGGTGCTGGATTTCATGAAGATGGACTTAGGTCTGCAATAGATGTGGTAAATATTTTACGTTCTAACCCCATTAGTGCCTAATGAACTCCAAGATATATACTGCAAAAATTCGTCATCAAAGAAAAGATCCAGTGAGAAATGGGTTTTCGTTTTCTTCTTTTTTTATGTACCTTGATTTGGATGAATTAGATATCTTAGATAAAAAATTTCCTTTATTTAGCTATAACGCATGGAATATATTTAGTTTTTATGATCGTGATCATTTTACTTTTGTCGATCAAAATGGAAAAGAGCATGAAATGATTACCAAAGAAAAAATTTCATATACAGCAGAAAAATATAAAGGAAAAGTCACTAAGAAAAAAATAGAAATCATGTTGGAGGAGTTGCAGCTTGATTTTCAATTGGGTAAAGTATTTCTTTTGACCAACGTGAGAAATCGATGATATGTCTTCAATCCCGTAAGCTTCTATTATTGTTTTGATACGGATGGGGTGTTTCGCGTCTTATTTTCTGAAGTAAATAATACGTTTCATCAACAAAAAATGTATTATATTACCAATGATGATCCTGTGAAAAAACGTTTTCGTGATATGCAAAAGAAAAACTATTATGTGTCTCCATTTATTGATTATGATACACATTTAACGCGAGAATTTGAAGTGCCTAATGAAAGACTTATTATGTTGATTGACTCAGTGAAAGAAGATAAAAAAGTGCTCACGACAAGTGTTATATGAAAAAAAATGGATATGACCACAAAAAATATGTTGTATCTACTATTCAGATATCCATTGTTGACATTCATGATCATACTTTATATCCATTGGCATGCATGTAAACTGCGATATAAAAACGTCACCTTATATAGAAAAGAAGAAACTGATAAGCGTATAGTTGAAAGTCTTACAAAAAAGTCATAGTATAAAGTATATTTTATTGTTTTATGGAGTATCATATGTCGATGTATAAAGAAGTTGTCTTGAGATTATTCAAAAATAAACCATTTGTGTGAATATTAGAAATACATGTCGAGTGAAAAACATATACTTATGGTTCTGGTTCTGGAGAACAAGTAGTGATCAATGTTCATGACCAACGTTTTTTCAAGAAGATTATATGGTATGGTGATATAGGCATGTGAGAATCTTATTTCTTATGATATTTTACTACTAATAATCTAGAAAAGTTATTGACATGGTTTGTCACTAATGGTCAACATCTTCCATCTTTTCCTGAGAGTAAAGTCGTTTCTTATGCTATAGATCGATGAAGAATATTTTCAAAAATATTGCATGCGTTGAACAAAAATACGAAGAGTGGAAGTAAAAAGAATATTAGCAAACACTATGACATCTCAAATAATTTTTATAGTCTTTGGCTTGATCCAACTATGACATACTCATCAGCATTTTTTGATGGTGAGATGAGTTTGCAGGAAGCTCAAGAGAATAAATACAAGAAGATGTGTGAAAAGGTTAATCTTCAGAAATGAGATCACGTCTTAGAGATAGGTACATGATGGGGATGATTTTCTTTGTATGCAGTGAAACATTATTGATGTAAAATCACCACAGTTACGATATCCCAAGAACAATATGACTATGCACAACAAAAGATTAAACAAGCATGATTGGAAGATAGTATTGAATTGAGACTACAAGATTATCGTGATATCACATGAATATATGATAAAATTGTGTCGATAGAAATGATGGAAGCGCTTGGGCATGAGTATGTCGCTACCTATCTAGAAAAATGTGCTGAGGTGCTTCGTCCATGAGGAAATATGTGTGTGCAATGTATTACTATGCCTGATGATCATTTCCAAAAATACTTGAGTAATCAGGATTATATCAAGAAACATATTTTCCCTTGAGGAGAGTTATTGTCTGTCGGGCAAATTACCTCAGATGCAAAAAAAACAGAAACCTTAGAGGTAACTCATGTAGAGTATTTTGGACAGAGTTATGCAAAGACGTTGCATCTTCGATTAGATAATTTTATGAAAGTTACACAGGAATTGCTAGATTTGTGATTTGATGAAGAGTTTATGAGAAAATGGGAATACTATTTTGTGTATTGTGCAGTGTGATTCTCTACAGAATATATCAATGTCGCTCAAATCGCTCTAGCTAAAAAATAAAGAAAACGTATTATAGATTTAGTTTTACTGTCATTAGGTATTTATGTTGAGAAATACAGGGAAACAATTTTTACTGGCAAGTATCGTTTGATCGATGCTTTTAATGATATTGTTTACTCAGCCATGGATGGTCGATTTGTCTGATTATACTTTATCTCGGTCATGGGTGATGTGAGTTTCATGATTGGTATGAATGTTAGTGATTATATGGCAAATACTTTTGGGTATTAGAGTAAGAGGTTTTGTAAAGTACTTTGATGCGTGATGGCTAAATAAGGTACATAGATATTTGTGAGTGTGAACTCTCATAGCACTTATTTTTCATCCTCTAGCAGCAATGATTGCCTATGGAACAACCGCTATGAATGTGTTTGTATACAATTTTGAATCAGTATATGCATGATGGGTGTCTGTGTGAAAAATAGCGTTTGATTGTTTACTGATTGTTTGATTATTGTTCCTTGTAAGTAGAAAGATAATGACGTATAGATGAAAAAATTGGCTACATCTGAGTTTGTATCCTATTGCTCTTGCAGTTTGGTGACATGCTTGGTTTACTTGATCTATGATAGCTGAGTTACCGCTAGTTAGATGATATTGGTTAGTCTTAGGTGGAGTGCTCGTGGTAAGTTCAACAATCAAAATAGTATACGAAATATATTATCAAATATCGAATATCCAAGTATCTCAAAGACATATTCTTCACGCCGCTCCTTTATCTTATTAATTATACTAGATGCCATATATGAATATGATTATTAGTTATGTGCTTACTTGTGTTGTATTTTTTGCTATAGACCTTGTTCGATTGGGAGTACTTGCAAAAGACTTGTACGCAAAATACCTCAAAGACTTTTTGAGTCCAGAAGTAAATTGGCAAGCAGCAATTATATTCTATTTGTTGTTTATCGTGGGTCTTATGATTTTTGCAATCTATCCTGCAGTAGCAAAAGATTCATCAATGCATGCGTTGATCATGTGATGATTGTTTGGATTTTTTACCTATGCTACCTATGATTTAACAAACTTAGCAACATTGAAAAACCGACCTATAGAGATCGTCTTTATAGATATCGTTTGGGGAATGTTGTTATGTGCTACGGTGAGTATAGCAGGATTTTATATTGTTAAGTTTGTAGGGTAATATGGAACAACTCATACTTTCTTCGCTATGAATTATTTTTTTGTATGCAACGTTTTGGTTTGTAGTTTCACTTATTACCAAACGTAATGATTTTGTTGATGTTGCACGAGGATTGTGATATATTGTTTTGTGTATCTACTATTTTTTTGTATGAGATGGAAGTCAAAGAGAGATATTGATCTATGGTTTGATTACGCTATGGTGACTTAGGTTAGCGATAACTATATTTTTGAAGAATATAAAAAAAGACGAGGACTTTAGATATGCGCAGTGGCGTAAAGATCGATGAAAATATTTTTATATTAGATCATATTTACAAATATATATTCTTCAGGGAGTATTGATGTGAATCATAGCTTTTCCTGCATTGTTGGTGACTGCAGCAGAGCCAGTTCCATTACATATACGAGATGTGTTTGGTGTTGTGTTATGGTTAGTTTGATTTTTCTTTGAGGCAGTATGAGATTGGCAGTTAGCTCAATTCAAAAAAGATCCTGATAACAAATGAAAAATTTTAGATACGTGACTATGGAAATATACGAGACATCCCAATTATTTTGGTGAAGTAGTAATGTGGTGGGCAATATTTATATTATGAAGTAGTGTGACACATGGTATATATGGAATCGTTAGTGCATTGACGATTACTTTTTTGATCTTATATGTATCATGAATCCCAATGCTTGAGAAAAAATATGAGTGAAATCCTGATTATGAAGCCTACAAGAAAAAGACAAACAAATTTTTTCCTTGGTTTCCAAAAAAATAATGAGACCTTGATATCTCATTTTTATATAAAAAAATGTGTATGCAGAATAAACAGTATGTCATAGTAGATATAGAAACGACATGACTAGACAGAACCTATGATCGTATTATAGAGATAGCGGCTGTACGTTTTGATGGTGAAAAAATTGTAGATGAACGACAAACATTAGTAAATCCTGAGAAGCAAATTTCAGGATTTATTAGAAACTTCACCTGAATTTCTCAGGATATGGTCGTTGATGCTCCATGCATTCAAGATGTCTTGCCTTGATTTTTTGATTTTATGGGTGATGATATTTTCGTAGCCCATAATGCCTCGTTTGACAAATGATTTATTGCACAAAATGCGTTGCGTCATCATCAGCATGATCGAAGACATCATGTGGTGTGTACGAGAAAAATAGCTAACAGAGTAGTGTCAGCTTTACCAAACAAAAAATTAGCAACACTATGTCAGCATTATAATATTGTAAACACTCAGGCGCATAGAGCTATGGCTGACGTGTTAGCAACCACTCAAGTGCTAAGAAATTTTATTATTGCATGTGAAAGATATCATACTGATAGTTCACCTGTATGACTTCTTGATATACAAAAAAGATCTGTGGGGTATGGAAAACGTGTGTTTGGTGAATAGTAGCGTTATGCCACAGTGATAGTTATATCAGATGAAGGGATAGTAACTATATCGCCAGCATCAAGTTTGTTACGTATACGAAATTCTTGGGTTCCATTTACATATACGAGTCCCTCAGTGATCATAGATTTGATTTCAAATCCATTTTCTCATATATCAAGTAACTTAAGAAGTTTGTTCAGTGGTATGTATTCTTCAGTGCGAGTGAATGTGTGTTCCATGATTTGTAGTGCTAATATAAAATCAATCTACTAGTATGATATCTATAATATAGAACAATACTATATAAAAAACAGGGAGTATGGCCCCTGTTTTTTATAGAAAAGTGATGTGTCTGCGTTTAATTTACACTGAAATTGAGCATCATGCCAGCTTCATTGTGTTCCGCAATACCTCCTTCGTCAGTTGCTTGTTGGAGTTAGTGAGTAGTTAGATGTTGCTAGTTAACAGTGAAGTTTAACATCATACCAGCTTCATTATGTTCCGCAATACCTCCTTCGTCAGTTGCTTGTTGGAGTTAGTGAGTAGTTAGATGTTGCTAGTTAACAGTGAAGTTTAACATCATACCAGACTCATTGTGTTCCGCAATATGACAATGTGCCATTCGTTTTCATGGGTTGGACATATCGATAAGAATGTCTGTATATTCTCAAGGTAAGGTGAGTACGGTATCCTTCCACACCAAATTATCGTTTTGTACTCCATTTTTATTCACAACTAAGAATCTTTGTCCATGAAAGTGAATTGGATGTTGCATTGGATGTAGTCATTCACCATCATTGATGATACGAACTTTGACGATATCTCACTGGTTGAAATTCCAATCATCAATCATCATGCTTATGTTTCAAGTATCTTCATCTATAAGTTGTCGCTTTGTTGTTTCATTGGTGGATACGACATTCATAGAGAACATTTCATCTAATCGTTCCATGTTTCATAGATCGTACGTAAGTCATCACAGCGTTGCAGTAGAACCATCATGAGGATGTATCATTTTCAATGAAAGATCATCTTTTGTTTTTCCATTGAGCGTCATATCTAGCCTCAGTGTTTTATCGATATCTTTATCTAGATATTTTCTATATGTATCAATATCTTCACTCACTTGTGTAACTTCACGTAGTGATAAAAATTGTTCTCCAGCTACAGAGGTTTCACTATTTTCTTTTACTTCTATTGAGGCAATAGTTTCGGTAAAGGCTGGGTTTTTGTATACAAGATTAAAACTTCCAGATGTTTCTGGGAATACTTCTACCACATACCTTTCTGCAGGAGCGATAAGGAGTGAATCAATAACCGTTTCTTTTTCATATGCTCATAGATCCCCTCACACGAGTTTCAATTGGACTCATGGAATAGATACATTGAAACTTCTGACGTTAGCACTATTGGTGATGTATAGTCTTGTTACTTCTCATTGGGTAAGTTGTAATGTGTAATTTTCTGATCAGTTTACGAGATAGTGAGTCCCAAATCTTCCCATAATTGCCTGATTGATATAGTCTGTATAAAATGGAGCGATACCTTCATCATCCATTTGAATATCATCTAGTATGAGTACTTCTTCATTATCAACTGTATTTCGATATGTTGGATCATTTGGTTCTACAAGATAGTTTCTATACATTCCAAGCTCTTGTTGCAGATCCTCTCTTACATGGGGATGATATCGATATATTCCTGGATCAGGAAATTCTAGCTCGTATGTTATTGATTCACCTTTCTTTATAGGAATATCAAATCATCCCATACTTACTGGAACTCCATCTTCAGAATTTTTTCATCTCAGTCAGTGATGATGCACGGTAGTTTCTATATTAGCAATATTATTCGTTACTATCATATTTATAGTTGATCCCTGTTTCACTTTCAAGAGTGGTCAAGGACTGGAGCCATTATATGCAATCATTCTTACTTCTTTTCCATCTATGATAGTATTGATGTTTTCTATACTCATTTCATAGGTGTCTCCGTCTTCAAGAACGACTATTTCTTGCGTGTTTCTCGTTCCATACTCATCTTGTCTACGTAGGTCTACTTCTGGTCATAGATCTATGGGAGTAGATACAATTCAGAAATATGTATCACAGTCTTCCATTCAAGGCATAAGGTCACACTGTTCTTGAATAGCATCACTATAGGTATCTTTATAGATTGGATTTTTGATGATATCGCATCATTCTCATCCTCACATGAGACACATATGAATATTCATCTTTTCTTCATTAGTGAAGTCTAGGCGACTAAGTATTCAGGATTTTGCTACAAATCATTTATCGTGATCATGCGTTGAGTCATGTATATGGTTTTTATCTTCTCATTCTCCATGGTGTCATGCTACTGGTCCATCTGGAAACATTTTTTCTTGCATATATCCTGATATCAAGATGCTCAGGAGGGTAAGTCAACATGTGATTCAGATCCAATGCGTCCAATGGATTCATTGGCGATCTTCTTTTTCTTGTAACCATCGCGCTATGAGTGAAAGAGCTGTACCAATAGGAATATATCGAAGTGCTTCGAATGTAATTTCATCAAAATGTTGAATGGATCAAGAGATCATTCCTAGTCCTATCGATAAAAACACTCAGATACATACACGATACAAAATATGTGTCCAAGACGTGTCTTTATCTTCATTTCACCAAAAGTCTTGTATGTATGTGGCTACCGCAAACAGTATTCATCCCACTACTCAGATAAGTCAGAATCTTCGTGGGTTAAGAGTAAAATGAACAATAGATCCAGAAATAAATCAAATTCATAGAAAATATATAAGGAGGAGAAAATATCCTGAGAGTAATTTTTTCATAAGTGTATATATAAATAAATGGAAGCTTTATGCTTCTATGATCACTTTTCCTTGTTCCATTCACATCCCGTTACATACAAATGCATATGTTCCCGGTACAGCATCGTTGATTGTAAATTCTACAGGTTCTCATTCGAGTACAAGTTTGCTTTCTACAGTTGTTGTTCATGCTCGTTTGATGGTTGACATGCATCATTGACCGTTTGTTTCTGGAGTGATAGTGAATTTATAATTTCCTCCTGCTGCTAGTGTTGTGATCTGAGGAATAGTATTCCATCAGTCATGTCATAGAAGTATGTCTGTATACACTATTTCTTGTGGGGTGTTTTGTGATTGACTCATAGGTTTTGCAGAACATCCACTCAGTATGCTTACACATAGTGCAATTGACGCCAGGTATATTGATTTTTTGAAAGTCATATGTGTTCGTACAATCTAAAAAAATCCAGTACAATTCTGGATACAAGAGAGTATGAAAAATTAGCAGTGCATCACTATACCATGACCATAGAGTTGTTGTCTAAAGTGTGAAAAATTTCAGTGTAAGGTATCCCATCAGGGGTCTTCAATATGATTGGCTATATGTGTATATTCTTGGAGAAATGCTTGCGTGCTAGTGGTAAATATCGTAGGAAGATGAAGAGTAGTGTATAATGTAGGTGTGTCTGATACAAATGCTCACATTGATTGTTCTAGGCACATCGCCATATCATGAGAGTTTTGTTCTCAGGTATTACTACTATGTCAGCAGGGTGACATACCTTCGTGTGTTGTTCATCCGTGAATAGCAAAATTATGTACAGTAAGCTGAGCTGTCCATACATAAGCTATGATGAGTAGATATACACAAAATTTTTTCATACAAAAAATATAGATAAGTGTATTTTTTATGCAAGAGTATCATGATCTTGTAAGCTATCCAAGAAGTAGCATAACACTCATGATTGCCATCAATATATCCTCGACTAAGGTGAGATTAGTAAGAGGTACATTGAGTTTTGTTCATAGGCAAGCACATGCAAACTTTTCTTTCTTCATGAGTTTTTTACTCACTCAGATGGTTCATATACTCATGAGTACAAGTGTAAGTCATGCTATTATTTCAATATATAATCACAAGAGAAATCAAACTCATATTGCTAATTCAATATATGGATATATCCATCACCAGCTAGAATAGCGCATAGCTATGAGATCATATTTTGCATATGCAGTCACAAATCATTTGTGATCTAGTAACTTGAGAATTGCTACAAGCACAAAAAATGCTCACATAAATTCCCTAATTACACCAAATCTCCATGAAAAAATTCATCACAAAAGGATAACTGCAATAAGAACATATGCTATTCGTTTATTATCTTTTTTAGGTGAAGAGCTTGTCGGAGTTTCTGTATCGAGTCATTCTTGTTCTTCAAATATCTTTACACAGTGCTGGGAACAAAACCAATGATTGTGCTGATGTATAGTTCATTGCATTCAACATATGGGATCTATCTTATTCATATTGTGTCTGTATGTAAAAATAGATAGTTATTCGGTTGTTACTCCATCAAAATCTTCCTCATTCATTTCTGCTTCTTCTTTTGTTGCACGTACGATTCAATCTTTATGGTGAGGAGGTGAATAGATAGTATACATTTTTAAGTCTTGTGTAGTTGATGTATTGATAATGTTATGCTCTGCTCATGCAGGTACAATTATCGCACTTCCATCTCATACGCTATATTCTGTTCCATCGATAATACACATTCATTCTCCGTGTTCAAAACGGAAAAATTGATCATTTTCATGATGCGTTTCTAGACCGATATCGGTTTTTGGTGGTAAACTCATAAGCACAAGTTGACTCGTTTTTCATGTATATAATACTTTGCGGAAGTTAGCATTTGCTATGGTTTCTTTTTCAATATTTGTGTTGAATCATTTCATGATAGTAGTGAATAATATGATAAAAGTGTCTTTTCTTTTATAGTATGCTTAATATTTTATAATGCTAGCAAAATATTTTTGACTTACCTATTGAAGTTGACTTCACAGGCACCACCTGGGCATGCAGGTTTATATTCTGGTTCTTGTATTCGTCATAGTGATATGAGCCCATAATAGATTTTGCATCATACACAAATACCTAATGCTGATTCCATCCACATAAAAAATAAACACGTCATACAAATAGCAAATGGAATGATTCAGGTGATTCCATACCAAGCAGTAACGATAAGCATAGCTGTAGCCATTGCTAATCATAAGCCCCAAGCAAAACGTTTTTGGATAGCTCAGACGTAGTCAGGTTTTTGTTTGTGTACCATCCAGCGACCAAGTATACTAAATGGTGCTCGGGTAGGTCACCAAACCACACTGATAAAAAATTGAATCCAAAAGGCGATCACTGTAGGATAAATATATCCATAGTCTCTAGTTGTGTATACAAGGACAAAAGTGATAAATCATATCAGCATCATCGTTCATGCAGTTGCGCGAATTGCACGTTCGTTTAGTACAGGATATGGAGCAGGCTTTCCATTGATATGTAATCATGGAATAGTTGTTCAAAAACTCATGGTGAGGATACTATGAAATAATAAAGGATTACTCGTCGCATTGTACAGTCAGTATTTTTCCATTTACCAAACAGTCAGTTTGTTTTTTGCGAGCAGAGGTATAGATGCCAGCAAAGACTGTCTTCGATATTTGCATCTTATCTGCAGCTTGCTGCATGGTAAGATCATCGAGATCTTTGTATGCTAATGCTTGTAGCTCGTCAGGAAAGAGGAGTACTTTCTCCAATTTTTTAAGTTCTGTTTTTGGTAGTTTGATTGGTCACATACATCCACATACGAGTTTGTCTGTATCTATACAGATCATTCTTTCGACTTTTTTTCTACCTGCTTTCATCTTTGCTTTTATATATTTTTTTATGATGTAATACTTTAACTAAGTTCTCTTGCGAAATACTTCTTTCCTTTTCCTTGTACCCAATATCTCCATAGTCCATAGACAACTGCTCATCATAACGCATAGATCCAACCGAGTAGTGGAAGTGGAGCGAATCCAAACCATACATGTATCGCAGGGATATAAATAATGCACATAATCAAAAGTAGAGAGATTCCCATCGCCCATAAGAGTTGTTTGTTAGCTCGAAGATATGGACTAAAGAAGTTATTGTCAGGAATACGACGTGATAAAATATTTACATACTGACACAAAATTATACTTATATACATCACTGTTTGTCCTTGCATGTGCAGAGTTCATTCTGCGTTTCCTCACTTGGTGATCAAAAGAAATGAAGCGTATCCACATAGACCAATAAGTAACCCTGAAATCACCATGTCTTTCATAGCATTCTTGTGAATAATATGATGATGTACGTTTCTAGGTGATGCTTTCATGATACCTTTTGCTGGTGGATCTTGGGACAATGCAGCGAGTGGTCACATTTCTCCCAAGAGATCTATCGCCAGAATTTGTACTGCTGTGATAGCAATTTGTGCTCAGGTAAATATAGATCAGGCTATTCATAGAAGCACAGCGAAAAGTTCAGCTCGGTTGGTTGTAATACATGAGAGTATATTTTTGGTGATATTTTTGAAGATCACTCTTCATTGACTAATAGCTGCCACCAAACTAGAGAAACTATCATCTAACAAAATAATATCTGCTGCTTCTTTGGCTACATCAGTTCAGGTTTTTCACATAGCGACACCAATATGTGCGGTTTTTAATGCTGGTGCATCATTTACTCCATCTCAGGTTACCGCTACGATATGTCCTAGTGTTTTGCAGTGACTTACTATTCTTACTTTATCTTCAGGCGATACTCTAGAAAAAATTGCTGATCATGGCATTTGCAGATGTCTAGAGAGTTGTACATTACTCATACGTGATAAGTCATTTCAGGTGAATGTGAGTATTGGTTCTGAAGCTGATCATAGTCATACTTTCTCTCCTATAGCAAGTGCGGTTTTTGCATAGTCTCAGGTGATAACAATGATTTTGATGTTTGCTTGTTTTGCTACTGCTATAGCATCTTTCACAGCTTCTCTAGGTGGATCTATCATGCTTACCATACCTACAAATGTGAGGTCAGTTTCTGTTTCACTCATTATTTCAAGTTCATTTCGGGTATCAATATCTTTGTATGCATAAGTTAGATTACGCATAGCTGCTCATGCTTGAGTGTCATCTCGTTTTGTGATTTGTTGTGAATGTTGTTCAGTGAGAGGAGTGGTGGTCCCATCAATATATATTGATGTACAACATGGGAGTACTGTTTGGAGTGATCACTTCACATAGATACGGTAGGTTCCATTAGGTAACTTACGGATAGTGCTCATACGTTTTCTACTCGAGTCAAAACTTCGTTCATGGATAAGTTCTTCTTCATCATTTTTTGTGGCCGTAGAAATGCCATTTTTTTCTGCAAGGGTAATCAAAGCTCATTCAGTAGGATCACCGATTACCCATCGAGTTGGGTGTTTTTTGTCCGGCGCACGAATAGCTGCATTGTTACATAAAGATCAGATAGACAAGAAAAATTCAAATCCTTTTGAATCTGATGGAGTAGGAGAAAATGATCACTCTGGAGCATATCACGTTCCTAACACATCTATGGTTTTGAGGTTAAATCGAACAGATTGTACAGTCATCTCGTTGGTGGTGAGAGTTCCTGTTTTGTCAGTACAAATTGCACTAACCGCTCACAACGTTTCTACTGCAGAGAGTTTTTTCACTAATGCATTTTTCTTTGCTAGATATGATGCAGCCGAAGCCAAGGCAATATTAACTTGCGCTGGAAGTCATTGAGGTACCATAGATGCACCAATTCACACAGCGAAGAGGAGTCATTGATGCAATTCCCAATCCAATAACAGCGTGATAATAAATAGGAGCACTCATACGATAATAGTCGTCTTCGTAAGAATGACAGTTGTGTGATTTAACTCTTTTTGCAAAGGTGATATTTCACCTACTGTATTACTACTTAATGACGCAATTCTTCCCAATTGTGTTCCCATTCACGTTCCTACTACTATTCCTAGACCATTTCCAGTAGCAATAGTAGTTCCCATATAGCATAGGTTGGTACGATCGGCTATTTCTACTTGTGATTCTATCGTATGGACATGTTTCTTTTTCGGATTTGATTCTCAGGTGAGGGCGAAGTCATTTGTTTGTAGGTTGTGGCATTCTAGTACTCTTACATCTGCGACCACTGCATCTCACTCATTGAGCACAACGATATCTCCTGGAACTATATTTTTTGCTAGTATTTCTGTCATCTTTCCATTGACCATGACTTTTGCTGTATGTTGTATCATACGTTTCAAAGACGCTAGTAAGCGTTCTGCTTTTGCCTCTTGTTGAAATCAAATACATGCATTTACAAATACCAAGAGAGCAAGGACTCATGCTGTTCTAATATCCTGCATCCACCGTGCCAATCCTGCACATCCCAAGAGTAACAAGATCATGGGATCGGTAAATTGCTTGAGAAACACAAGTATTTTTGGTGTTCATTTTTTTGCTGCTAGAGCATTATCACCATACAATGAAAGACGTTTTTTTCTTTCGACTGATGTTATTCAGTCTGGACTTGTATTGTATTGTTCGAGAGCTTCTTCAGCGCTATGCAAATATGGTTCAAAATGATGGACATTCATGCGTAAGAGAACAAGGAAAATAAATATATGGCAGTACTATTTGTATACATATAGATATGTTCTTCATTATATCTAAAGTATGTGGTTTCATCAAATTATAGGCTGAGAAATTATTGAATTGGGTATACTATTTTTGTAGGTATAGTTAGTATATGTAATAAACTTGACATATTATATAAATTAACTATAGTAAAATATATGTTTTATATACAGAAATAATTTCATGCATATGTGACAAGTAGAGCAACTGATTTCAAGATATTATACACTCCTTACTCAAAAGAAGGAGTATGCTTTGCATATGCAGTATTTTACTACTATGTATAAAGAGACCAAAGATGCAAAATATGTAGCAGCAATAAAAAATCTTATCGAATCTTACAAAAAAAATATATCCAAATAATATCCTCCTTCATTTATATCTTTTCATATCTTCATGACATTGAATACAGGACAAGCATCAGCACTAGAACTAAGACTAGCAGAGATTATCGAAAAACATGACACCCCTGAATCAAGAGCTGGTTCTGAACTCGTGAATTCTCTATTTCTGTTGCTACAAGAAGGTGATGAGGAGTTGAAACTACTTTTGATTTTACAAAACTGGCTCAGATCGACTTTCAAAATATTACAGAAACTAACAATGCTTTGGCAACTATTAGAGCTAATGTGGCTGTGATTATGGAGGGTCTGAGCGATGCATCTGAATTTACGGAGATACTAAAGAAGATAGATCATTTGATTTATGAAAAAGAAATAGAGTTGGTAAAGATCAAAGATATTGAGGTTCCTGAATGAGATATTCCAAAGCTCGATGAAGTTGCTGTCAGTGTTGAAGAAACTGAGCTCTCTAGATATTTTGATACATGATTAGATACTGCGCTAGCTTGACCAAGTCCTCAAGACCAACTGAAAGAAATGAAGGCTATTGATGCAGATATTTTTATTTCATGAGATACATCTACGGAAAGTCCGTCTAGAGAAGTTCATGATCTTGTGCATAATTTAGTTTGAAGTGAAATTTGATTGAATGATGAGGATAAAATTTGATTGAATGATGTGGATATAATTTGAGCTGTAAATAAATATCTGATAGAGCAGGCTTGAGATGGAGATTTCACCTTATATTATATTTCTCACCTTAGAAATTGATCATCAAAACTACTACAATTAACATACTCAACAGGATGATGATCAAAATCTATTACAGAATTGATCTCTCCAACTGATAGCTATAAATGATCCAATTCAGGCTTTGAAAGTAGTAAGCTTCTCCTTGTAGTCAGAGCGGCTAAGGACCGAAAAGAAGAAATGGAAGCAGCTGTTTCAGATCTGTGAGATAACTCTTTATATAGGTGAAATGATATTGCTAGGTACGAGAGTTTATTTAGGACAGGAGTCAAAATTTTACAACTTGCTAAGCAACAAGGAAATGATCAAGGTTTTGATGTAGAAACCTTTACATTGATGTTTGAAACTACTATACAGACATATATAAACATAGTAAATACACATCAAACGCAGAAGATGTTGTATATAAATGACAAAGGTGCTATTTCTACAGCAACATATTATTCTTCATTGGATAAGAGAGCTGATAAAACTCTTGAAAACAGTCTTGGTAGATGAGAAGTATCTAAGATGCTAGATAATCCTTCAGTTATGTTTCTGAGAGAGCATTATGAGAAAAAATTAATAGAACAAACAAAAACAAGAGTAGAAATACTAGCATGACTAGTAGCAGAATTGACTGAGGAAAAAGTGAAAAATATGCGCCCAAGAGAACTAACCCAAAATCTTGAACTAATTTGTATTGAAGGACAAAAAATACATAATAATCTTTGATACATATCAACAGAGTGAGTTGGAAGTATTGAGGAAGTAAATAATCTAGTATCTCAGCTTAGATGAGAGGGCGGAATAAGAGCATATCTAATACGTGTTATCCAGCAAGTAAATCAGTATCAAAATAAGTGATGGTTTTCGATTAATAATAAAGAGAACAAGAATCAGCAACTTAATATTACACATAATGAAGTCAGTAATTATGCCAACAATGCTAATATATATACGTATATGGATAATGTTGTGGACAAAGAGCGTTATGCATCTAAAGATAAAGAAAGATATACACATCATTTACAAGTCTTGGCTATCAAATGATATGAAGATATTACTGAACAATACGAACATATAAATAAGCAACTTTCATGACTTATTTCACAAGAAAACAAAGAATCTACACCTGAAGACCTGTCTGTATTGGCGAAAAATATTCTTACCCTAAAGAATAATCTAGCAACACTCAATAAAGTAGCTCAAAAGAATGATTTGAAAGGACTAGAAATATATGCACTTACTATGGAAGAGCAACTATCTCATACATTGCAGGTTATTATTGATCTCCATGCTAAGCAAGGAATAGCTTCTGTCGATTTTCAAAACCTGAGTTGGAGAGCTACTGTTCCTTATTTGTCTGTAGATGGTTCTTGAAGGATAGTTAAGGGATCACTAGATATCAGGAAGGGATCAAAAGCATGAGATATTCAGAAAAAAATTAATGAAACATGAAACAAATGAAGACTGTTGTCTCCTCAGGTGCAACTATTTTTCCTGTGACATAGATATACTCACTTGTGATCACAGATCACTGCTATGTTAGCATCTGTTGAGCGTATGGATGGAAAAGAGTTTTCATCTCAAGTTACTTCACTTGAGGAACTGCAGAAGCAAGAGTGACGTTGTCAGCAGACACTACAAAGTCTTCAAGAAGAAAAGAGGCAATATGACACATTTTCCATTGATCATAAGGAGTATTATCAACAGAATCTAGATACCATAAAAGCCATCATCAAGAGCTGAATGGAAACTCTTTTAGTAACATATACTCAAGAGCTCTCTACATATAAAAAATATGGAGAACCTACTATAGAATCTATTCCTCAGAAGATCGAGAGATCAGTAAATAATTTGAAAGATGAAGAGGAAAAGGTAAATATTTGCATCACCCATTTCAATAAACAAGGATATCTTGAAACAAATGAATTATCTTGATATGCAGAGCTTCTTCCTAAGATTCATGCCAATATGCGTGAAATTGAACGCATAACATCCATGGAACACAATATGAATACCGCACTAAATACAGACGAAAATGCTGAAGAATTGAGTGAGTATGAACTTCTCAAAAAACAATATGTATGACTTTCTAATGTATTAGTATCTGCACAACAAAAAACATATACAAATATATCAGCTCAAGAAAGGAAAAAAGTATTGATCAAGTCTATCGAAGATAAACTTCCAGTGTTGAAACAAGCGATTAAAGCTCAGAATGAAGAAACACTTCAAGAACTACATACTCGTGATCTATTTCAACCTGTAGATTGGGAGGATAATAACAAGTATGGAGTTTCTAAATTGTACTTAGATAGAACTATTTCTCTTGCATATGAAGAAAAAAGAGATGAGTACCATCGCAAAGTACAAGAGCAACACAGGAAAAAACTCATTGAAGATGCGAATCAGAATGAGGACCTACAGGATGAGGTAAAACGATTGAATAGGTTTCTGGAGGAGAGTGATAAGGTTTCTCTTGAAAGTTTGGGAGAGTATTGAATCAAATGAGATGATGGATTTGATGCTTTAGTGTGACGTATTAAAAAAGATAAAGGAGAATTTCTTCCTCCCAACTTTGATGCTCAGATAGCATTTATTAGAGATTATTTGGTTTCTCTAGATCGTATTGCTAGTGGATTGTTCAGTGAAAGAGAGCTCGTTGATATGTTTTTGGAAGAAGAGGGAGAAGGTTTTCTTTCTGATGAGAGAATACAAGATATACCAAGAGATAGTATCGCTGTCTATTTATCTGATCGTCTATGACCTAAGTACTTCAATGAGAATAATTCACGTATCTTATCTGCTACTATGACCGAAGGTATAGAAGCATATCTATGACATATGCCTGACATACAGATATTACAATCATCTAGGACGTCTTCATTCACACAAGATCAAGATGCTCTATTCCTAGCCTTGAAGTGAAAAATTACTGAGCTTGAAAGAAAAAAACTAACTGTACTTATATCTGAAATTCAAGCTATAAACGAACAAACTATAGAGTATATATGAGCACATAGTATGACAAGCTATTCTGACTTCACGCAATATTCTAAGATAATTTATCATCACGAATTTCATCATGTGATGGAATTACTTGAAACAAGGTTAATAAATGATGATCATCTAGTAGTACACAAAGATGACCTTCTAGAAAAGATTGCTACCATAAAATCAAAAATAGATCAGATAGCCTCCAAAAGCAAAATTCTGGATTTGTGAAATGCATCAGATTATGGATCTGTAGTAGCTATGTGAAAGAAATTTGATGGAGTTATAGAGCAGTCTGCCTATGAGCAGATATTGGAAGAAATGAGACTTTCTGAGAAAGCAAAAACACTATGTTTACGTGCTTTGGAGGGGGATTCACCAAATGTATCATGAATGATGAAGGTGCTTGGTTCTGAAGATCTTTCAGAGGCTGAGAGAGAAAAAGTGATATGACTTATGAGTACGTATCTTGCTAAGTATTACCAAGAAGTGAGCAAGTTGTCTTCTGATGACACTAACGATGGTGAGGATGGTATTGATAAAGAAGCAGTCTTGACTGCCGCAAAAAGTCTCCTAGAAAAAGTAGATATACTTTCAGACTCTACCTGATCTGGAGATCATAAAGTATATATAGAACGCAAGTTGATGGGTATGCCAGATGAGGAAAAGATTGTAGATATACAGGTTTCATCTCCTGATATTTTTTCTAAAATTACTGGTAAAGTTGACTAAGCGAAAGCCGACTTTAATTATACTATATGAGCTATATATACTACATTGCAAGAGCATATAAAAGAGTTTGAAGATGTTAGGAATATTAAAAAACAATATGATGAGTATGTAAATGAATGAACATTGAATGATCTTAGAGAAGCGTATAATATTCTCCTTAAAAATAATTTTTCTAATTCAACACTAGATGAGTACTTTTCTTCATCTATATATTTAAAATGAAAAGCAAAGAAAGTACTCGTAGATTCTAGAGTCTCTACAGTGCTAGCTGGAAAAATTCAAAAAAAAGAATGAGAAATAAAGGAGTCTATTAGAAAAATACAGAACTTATTCACTACTTTTAACGATACATATATATCTGAGAGCAAACCGATCTCAGGCTTACATGGAGCATTAACAAGAGTAGGTGAGTGATTGACGATATGAGACATACCAAAACAAGTATATATAGAATACGATGATGCAAAAGAAAATACTTTAGAAGAAATTAAAGCCAAAGTGGAACTATCGGCTAATTCTATGATATCATATATAGAATCTTTGCAAGAAGCCAAGAATACAGTACTAGAATCTGAAAAAATCTCAGCTTATAAGAAACTACAGGATGAACTTACACTAGTGTCTAATGATTTGATTACAGCTCTTAAAGAGTTGATCGAGGAATAATAGGTATTGGATTCATCACATCTTAACAACTTCATAACACACATAGGTATTGTTCACTTGTTTTATTTATAACCTGTTGTGGTATGTCTTTTTTTTCGTGATGGAACAAGCTTGCTAAGTATCAAGTACTTTTTATTAGAATTGCATTGTTGTTTGTTCTTTTTGCTCATGGATGGTGAAAACTAACCTGATGAATGGAGTGACGAGTAGGTTTGGGAGGAGCTATGTCCATGTATGGAATTACATTTTTTCCATGACTTCGATGATTTTTAGCTGCATACGCAGAGAGTATAGCTGTGGTATTGATAGCATTGGGTATATTGACTCGTTTCAATGCCTTTCTTCTTGCGTTCACTATGCTTACAGCAATGTTGACGAAAGTATTGTGAGATCCTGGTATAGAAAGACTTGGTGAGTTAAGTGCTGCATTCTTTATTTTTGTTGCTGCATTTTCAATTCTCATGTCAGGAGCCGGAAAGATATTCAACAATGAACGTTTCGTATTTGGGAAAAAGGCACTTGAAGAAGAGGTGTCTGAAGAGAATATATAAAGTGTGTTTGTGTGTATAGAAGAAAAAACTTACTCATGATAGAGTAAGTTTTTTTGTTGATTATACTTCCAGTTCAAATATAGTATTTTTTTGCTGTGTTTGTTTTGCTTCTCACAGACGTACGGTGCCTCTTCAGTATTTTTTGTTAATAGTGTGTATGATGGTGTTGAGTGCGTCATTGTTTTTTCTAGCAGTGTGGGGAGTAAACAATGATGTTTGTAGATGATGCATATCTACTAAGTTTCATAGATACATTCAGGTAGTTCTGAAGACAATGCTTCCTATAGTCATGCTTTCAAAAAGTGTTTTTGCTGTCTTGGTAATAAAAAGTTTATCGTTGGTAGGATAGGGGAGTTTGGTATCTAGTGAAAATCTATGAAAGTCTTTTGTCCTAAAACTGATAGCTATATATGTTGTAGCCATGTGTACATCAAGCAGATGTTCACAGGCTTTATCAATATTGTCTAACAACCTAGACCAGAGTATATCTTTGTCGGAGGTAAAATGAGGATTGAATGATCTGGTTCTGTGTATAGATTTTGGTTTCTTCTTGTTGCCTAGGGTCATGGCGTTTATACAGTTCAACTCAAGCCATATATTCAATCAGTTTTTCCCAAGAAGATCTCTGATATATGCATAGGAAAGTGATGTATAGTCATATGCAGTAGTACATACATATCTTAGTTTTTCTTGTGTTTTGGGTCATATAAAAGGAATATGGGCTAAGGGGAGTGATTGCAGTGTCATATCTATGTCTTTTTTTGCCAGACATACAAGTTCTCAATATGGTTTGTTGACCTCAGCAAACATTTTTGCTAAGAGTTTGGTGGGTCATATTCAGATGCTTACAGGTATTCAGATTTTTTTGTATATATCATGTTTCATTCTTCTTGCAATTTCTGCATAGCTGAGATTATATATTTCACTATATCAGCTTATTTCAAAAAATGCTTCATCGATACTAAATACTTCTACTTCGTTACATTTTTCATGGAGATAAGCCATAAGTGTATGAGAAATCTGTCAGTAGTGAGTTATTCTTGGTGGTAAAAAGACAGCATTTTTGGGGAGGAGTTTTTTTGCTTCTCGTATAGGAGTGCCTACTTTGATACCATATGCTTTTGCTTGATAGCTTCTAGCTATAACAATATCTCATCAGATGCACACAGGTAGTCATCTGAGTTTTGGATTGAGATAGATTTCGCAGCTTGCATAAAAGCTATCACAATCTACGAGTCATCGTATTTTTTGGGATACTGGAAACATTTCTTGCTATGTTAGCTTTCTAAAAACACCTACTACAACACCAAAAATTTCTAGGCTTTCGTCAGGGTATATGTTTTCATATGCTGTGTTTGCTGGAGCTAGATAGGGTGAGCCATTATTGGTGCGATAATATTTGAGTGTGTATTCGCTGTCTACAACAGCAATCACTATATCTCCTTCTTCAACCTTTCTTCATTTTTCTACAATGACTCCATCTCCTGTCAAAATACCAGCATCTTTCATGCTATCACCTACTACTTTCACAAAAATAGTAGAGTTTGGACTGTTAATAAGATACTCTTCGAGAGATGTATCTTGCTTTATATCGTCAGTAGCAGGACTAGGAAATCATGCTTGTATAGATTCATAAAAAGGAAAGTACATCTTATATACACACAATAAAAGAACAAACGTTCTTATATATACTCACTAGAGTACTATATGCAATAGATGATATATCAGTATTTATTCTTTGTAAATAGATGCAGGGTAGGTATAGTGATAGTGTTTTAGATTAGTTATGGTACGTATGAAAATAATCTCACTGAATATACGAGCATGAAAAATGTTTGATAATTTATCAGCATATATTGAAGAACATGCAACAGATACTGATATATTTTGTTTTCAAGAAGTCTTTCATACGACCTCAGATGACAAACGAGTAGAAGAAGAGTATAGGGCAAATCTCTTGTGAGCATTGATTTTACTATTGCCTGACTATCAGGTGTATTATGCTCCAGCTCAGGAATGATATGGATTCAAACAACCAGTAGCACATCATCTAGAACGATGAATTGCTCTCTTTATCAAAAAAGACCTGCCTGTTACAGATCACGGTGTAGGGTATGTCTATGGAACATACAATTCAAAAATGTTGTGAACTACGCCCATGACAGCAAGGAACTATCAATGGGTATCTCTACCATATGGAGAGACATCACTAACGATTGCTCATTTTCATGGCTTATGGACCTGAGGAGGAAAGGATGATACACCAGAAAGGCTAGAGCAGTCGCGTGTGTTGAACGATTTTATGGATAGTCGTGACTGACAGGTGCTGTTGCTAGGTGATTATAATCTAAACCCTGATACCCAGAGTCTAGCGATCTTGACGCAAGGGAGAAGAAATTTGATTTCGGAGTATAAGATAACTACGACTAGAAGTGCATTATATACCAAGCCACTGCCATATGCAGATTATGCAATTGTATCGCCAGATGTACCTATCAAGAGTTTTTCTGTCCCATATACTGAGGCTTCAGATCATTTGCCGTTGGAGGTAGAGGTTGGGTAATAGTATATTTTGAATTTATATATTGTTTGGATGTTGTTGAAGATATTTACTCAGTAGTTTTATAGTTTCTTTTACAAGAGAAGATTTTACTCGGGCTTTTTGTTTGTCGGTATCAAGCACTTCTCATATCTGATGAAGAATAGTATTTTGTTGATAGCGTTCGGGAATTTCTTGAAGAATATATGTTATAAAAGCTTGTATGGAGCTTCTTTGTCTATCTTCTATGATATCTTTATTGTAAGTGAATCAATGCTTAAGAAAAAAGTGTGTATCATATAGATCTCTATTGTATCGTCTATTTCATAAGGCGAGTAGTTTATTTGTTGCCATAGATGTTGCAGTTTGACATTGGACCTGTAGTCCACCTATATTTTTATATTCATAGTTCGTATGTCTATTTTTTCTTTTGTTTAGTTCTATTTTTATATTTCGAGCTTGTGTATTATATTTAAACTTCCAGCGATGTAACTCTTTTCATAGTAATGGTCTTCAAACATCTCACATGAGAGGTAATTCATTATTCAAAAAAGTAATAATTTCAGCTTCTTTATTCACATCAAGTAAATCTATATCCAGGTCTGTCGAGAATCTATCGAGATCATAACAAAAATATGCAAGAGTTCCTCATTTAAATCACAGGATATCTTTGTATTCACTAGTAAAGAGCAAGGTAAGAATCTTTTTCATATATTGTTCATGGGTGTGTTTATATCTGCTGAGCAATGAGTTTCCTGACATGCTTTTGTGTAGTGAGTGGATAAAGCGGAAGTAGTCTTTGTAGTCTGGACGTGCTTTGTGGATTTTGAAAATATTGAGGATTGTCAAACTGTGCTGTAGGTCGCAGATAGACAAGATCACACAGTGCTCTTTCTGGCATCGCTTTGCGATATCCATTATATTCTTGTATGCATAGAGGGTTTTCACGAATACTTTTTTTGATCACTTTAGCTGTATAATTTTGTTCATTGAAAAATATATCCGCATTTTTGTGTCGTACACATTGAACGGTGTTTCCGTAAAATTGGAAACTCACTCCAGCAGCAAAAAGTACTGGCTCTAGTGAAATATATCCTCCAGGAAACAGTTTTCCTGCAAGTTCATGCATATTGTATACGGGGAGAGTTCGGATTCCTTTACGTGGATTTAGTAAGTTTCTACTTTTTTTGGCTCTTTGGAGAAAGCTTTTCACCCCAGCATCTGTAGGAATACATAAAATATCTTTTATCTCCTGAAAGGTAAAAACAGTTTTTTCTGATTTGAGTAGATTGGTTATATTGCTCATATTGTCTATAGAAAGTATTTGAAAGTGAATATTTTATACTGATAGAATATTAAAAAGCAAGTTTTATATGTATAAAGTATTTGAAAACGAATACTTTATGACGCTAAGATAATAAAGGTATATGAAGAGTATGTGATAGGTGAGTTGGGATGGGTAGTATTATATACATTTTTTTTGTATATGTATCATGTCTTCGTATAATAGAAAGTATACTTTTGTACACTTATAAAGACATGAAGGATATAAGAAGGATTTCACATTGACTAGATTGATTGCCTGAGCATGAGAAAAAACATATTGTGTCAGCAAGAAAGGCGTTGAATGCTACCTTATCTATGATTACTTCCGTTGAAGATATTAAAAATAGATTTAGTCTAAAGTATATAAAGGATGAAGGGTATTGGTTTTTTGATATTGAAATGAATAAAAATATAGGATATATTCATATATGAGGAGTGAAAGCTAACTGAGTTCTGTCACTTCAGACATATTGAATCAATCCAGTTTATCAGAAATATTGATTGTCTTCAGTGATGTTATGACTATTTATTGAGCATTATGTTCCTAAACTTGAAAAAGATCGATGATGTACATTATCATGAGTAGAATTTTGAACACAACTACTTAGAGAACATATTACTGCGAGTAGTTTGAAATACTTTAGTGTAGCTGATTGAGTGATACAGGGTGCTCAGCTAGATGAAATATATGCTTCATCTTTGCAGAAATTAACTGAGCCACATCTTGAATTTAATAGTGCAACAGAGCATATACATGTTTGAAAATATTGAATGTTGTAGTTTCAATATTTCTAGTGGAGTTATAGACGAGTGTATGTGGGTGAAAAGTGATGTATATTACTGTAGATGTTTTTTTGATAACGTGACAATTTTATCATGAACAAGTCAATTTGAAACTATATTTCATTTGATTGGTGTATCAAAACGTTGCTCATTTCAAAATAGGTCTGTCTCTTTTCATCAAGCTTCCTCTACTATCACTTTGACTGCAGGTAAATCGTACTGCTTTGTGTGTGGAAAAATCAAAGCATCAATACAACCTTTTGCAATCAAGACTCACATATAGGTAATAGTTCATAAATCAATAGAGATGATATCTTGATTGAACAAATCATCTCGTATCGGTTTTACATTATTTGGCATACGTTTCTGCATGGACTGTCACATCAAAAATCACTTATCAGTCATAGCTCTTTGAGATACAGCAATCTTTACTCAATTGCAATATGCTCCCTTTCATTTTTCAGCATAGTACAACTCATCGAAGAACGGGTGATAAACACATCATACAATAGGTTCTCAGTTTTTTAGGAGTGCAAGAGAGAACACTGATACAGGGATACCATGTGCATAGGGTATAGTTCCATCAATTGGATCTGTATTCCATGAGTATTCTGATGACTTAGCTTGTCCGTCTCACTCTTCTCATATTACGTTATGTGTTGGGAACGATTTTGTAACTTCATCTATCACCACCTGATTGATTTCCTGATCTGCAATTGTTACTACCTCAGTTCATCATTTATAACTGATTTGATTTTCTCAGTAAAAATAGTGTTTCATAATTTCTCATGCTTTTGTTGCAACTCATGTACAAAATTCTTTATATTCCATAACTATGCTTCGATAGTAAAATGTATTACTCTCATGTATAAGAATCTACCTACTGATGTACATTTATTTCAGCTTCAATACTCATTCAGGAATATCAAAATAATCAGGAAAATCATTGATTTTTATGTCTTGAGCATGTCATTGCTGTAGGAGTTCAAAAAAAAATGTATTGAACTCTAATATGTTTCTTCATTGTCTAGTTTCTGGCATAGCGATTGCAAAATGATCGTGTTCAGCAAACAAAGCTTTTACCTGATTGAATGTATAGTTCATATGTTGTGCGTATGTGAAGACGATAAGTGCTCTTTGATTTTCTTGATCAGTATTTACTCTTTCTCATACACGATATCAATAGTTTCACGTCACGTCAAAATGTTTACGAATGAACGATAAGACTGTTTCAAAGTCTCGTGGTTCCGTTCTCTTTGAAAAGAAATTTGGTAGTTCTTTTTCCATGCTTTGATAACTTATAAAACAAAATCTTCTCACAACAACAACTCTTCATCAAGTACAGGAGGCTTATTCAAAAAATCAATATTTTGATGTTTACATTTCAATCTCCATTCTTCAAGCTGTCCAAGTACTCTGACTGTATTTCCAGATCATACTCAAATTCACGTTTCTTCTTCATAGTTACGAAATATCTTCACATCTATGAGTGGTCATGATCATCGTTTTTCCACTTGATCATGTGCTCGCACATCTGACATAATGTCGTTTCAATCTTTCCATAAAAACACAACATAGTATTCAGCTTGCATGTTCTGTTTTACTCATGCAATTATTTTTTCAAGATGTTCTAATAATATTTCATCTGATCTTTCTAGTACATCTTTTAGTCCTTCATCCATAAAACAAAAGATTGGAAGTGATCAAATATTTTTTAGGATTGGAGTATAGAATGCCATGTGCTGTTGTAGTAAAATTATAAAATTATATGGATTCT
>Ga0307934_1000163_pt1 | contig 54610 bp, 58 predicted proteins | sample OrgLakmetageno90_FD_201838 | JGI IMG/M metagenome (GOLD analysis project Ga0307934, IMG submission 201838) | Saline water microbial communities from Organic Lake, Antarctica - #90 | ecosystem: Environmental > Aquatic > Non-marine Saline and Alkaline > Saline | place: Antarctica: Organic Lake...
CTACAATTATCTCTCGTAATGAAAATTGGCACAATGCCCAGGGGCCAGTAAATACCAACAAACTCAGCACATTTTCCTATTGTTTTGATTCTAGAGCCTGGCCAAAAAACTGCCGCCAAAGCGCCAATTGGCACCGTCTTGAATGAATAAACCCAGCCCCAGACGAACCCAGGGCCGGGCTAATTCATTTGACTTGCTGTTCTAAAAGCTATTGCTACTTCACTTCTTCTAGCAGGCCAGTTGCCACATCAAAGATGAAACCCCTGACAGCATCGGTGTGAGGGATGAAAGGCGAAGCCTTTATCCTCGAGATGCTCTGTCTGACATCGCTTGCGAGGTCGTTAAAAGACTCCGCTGCCCATTCGGGCTTCAAGCCAGTTTCTTTGCGGATACCTTCTTTGAACTCATCGTCAGTGAAGGTGAGCATGCCGCAGTCGGTGTGGTGGATAAGAATGATTTCTTTGGTGCCAAGTAGTCGCTGGCTGATTGCCAATGATCTGATCTCATCGGCTGTCACAACGCCTCCGGCATTACGAATAACGTGTGATTGGCCCTCTTCAAGGCCCAGCGCGCCATAAACATTGATTCGTGCATCCATGCAGGCCAAGACCGCAATGTTCTTTGCAGGTGGCAGGGGAAGGGGTCCGGAGAACGAGGCAGCATATGCCTTGTTGTTCTCCAGAAGCTCATCGGTGAATGACATGGATTCCTTAGGTTGTTGGTCCAGAGCATCGGCGGTCGCCGATGCCTATTGCTTGATTGCATAAAGGACAACACAAGTTTCGGGAGATCATTTATTTGTTACGAACGGTTACTTTGTTGGAAGCGACCCCGCTCAAACGAATGAGAGCTTTCTAACACGGGTCTAATTGAAAACTAATGTTCTGGTGGTGGGCCCTTAACTAACAAAAAGAGTTTCAAATGCCCAAGTCACTAAATGAATCCTGAAACCCATAACGGCCGTGGATTCTATGCCCGCAGACCTAGCACTATGAGTAAATCCTGGGCACGATAAGATGACACTCAAATACTTTGATTGATTTTGGGGAAAAGCTATGGCGACAACAGGCAAGTCAACCGGTGAAACTAGTCCAGTAATTCATATTGGACTAGGCAAGACTGCCACTACGAGCCTCCAGGCTCATGTTTTCCCGCATATCCCCAAACTACGGACTGACGTAACATACAATTCTCCAGCCCTAATGCATAAAATCAAAAAGCAAATTTTCCTTCATGAAAGCGAAGATGACGTCAGAGCCATAAGGGAGCTACTCTCTGAGTCCAAGCACTTCATATCTTCTGAAGCTTTAGTTGACTGGAATCCAAGGGGCTGGAAGCTTGCGGCAGATCGCAATCTTCGTCTGTTTGGCCCTGACGCCACCATAATCCTGACGATCAGGGAAACCGAAGATTACTTACGCAGCATTTACCAGCAGCAAGTTCATGAGGGCAACTTGGTGAGTGCAGAAGAGTTCTTCCTAAGCAAGCATGAGTATGACCAAAAAGAGCGATTCTTTGCCCCGGCTATTCTCGATCGTTTCGATGTAGACAGCTTCGATTTACGGCGCTTGGTTGGAATTTATAAAAAACGATTTAATCATGTAGTTGTTGTTCCGTTGAGTCAGATTGGCAATTTGTCCTTTGTGAAGGATTTGTTTCGACTAACGAGTGAAAGCCATGAGTTTTTAGTAGGCAGACTCTTTTCTGCGCCTCGCGCAAATACTGCTTTTTCAGCTTTTTCAATGGGCCTAGTTCTCAGAACAGAGCGCATTCTTGAACTTTTAAGTTTGAGTTCTAAGCATAACCGCTTCCTCGTCGCAGATGGATTATTTCTGCGAAAAGTGCTCAACGAAGCACCTGCATCAAGCTTCGCTCATTTGTCAAAGAAGGAAAAAGTGAAGCAATTCCTACCCAGGGCGCTCAGATACACGTTTCAAAACGTGAAGAGCCGCCGACTCTTTTTGCAGAACGTAGTGGACAAGTTAGTTCCATATAAGCCCTACAAGTTCTCACCTAGCGTGTATCGAAACGTGGAATTGGCTAAAAAAAATGACGAGTTTTTGCGCTCATTTGAGTAGTTAAAAAAGCAAGATTTAGGCACCAACTGTGAGCGAGCCTAATCGCTAGCAGTTCCCCTAAAACCAAAACGCAGAACTAAACCTTCTTTTTATTTAGTAGCAAGCAGGAATTCATCACGGCGACATCGCTAACTTGGGACAACCTATAGCCCACTCCTAAATCCCAACATCTCGAATCGAGGACTAGTTCACATTCCTAGGCCCTAAAATTGGGACAACGACGAACCCAAGCACAGGCCAATGCCTGGAAAGTCCAACCTAAAACAGCAAGCGCCGCCAAGTCCAACCTGGCGAGGACTCTTCAGAATGAAATGTCATGATGCCACGCCTAAAGACAAGGTGTGCCTGGCGACATTTTGCCAAAGATAAGAATCAGGTTATCTTTGTGGCTCGGTTATAGAGGGGCTTAGATGAATGATCTAGAACGTCAGTTGGTTGAAATTGCCAAGAAGGCTGGGGTGGGAATTATGCGGTTTCGGGGAGATCCCCAACCCCACCAGTTGAAATCAGATCTCAGTCCGGTGACCCAAGCTGACTTATGGGCAAGCGAGTTCATAACTGGGGAACTAAAAAAAAAAATCATTGGGCGATGTCAAGATTATTTCTGAGGAGGGCTCCGGCTTTGATCCGACTGACAGTTTTTGGTTAGTTGACCCACTTGACGGGACAAAAGAGTTCATAAACGGCTTTGATGATTTCACAGTGAACATCGCAAAAGTGGACAACGGCCAGACAGTTCTCGGTGTCGTATATTTGCCGGCCACTCAGACAGCCTATATCGGAGGCAAAGATCTACCGGCGTTGAAAATTGCCGGAGGCCAGGAAAACCCAATCTGGGTGAGGAAGGCCCCCTCTGAAGTCGAAATTGCGGTTAGTAGGTCCCATTTAGATACTAAGACCCAGGAATTTGCAGATCAGTTCCCAAACCACGTGCAGACTGCGGCGGGAAGCTCCATGAAGTTTTGCCTAATCGCGGAGGGCCAAGCAGATGTCTATCCGCGGTTTGGTAGAACAATGGAGTGGGACACAGCAGCCGGTCAGGCGGTCCTGGAGGCGGCTGGAGGTCGGGTGGTTAGCGTGGAAGACTTGAAGCCACTTGGTTATGCAAAATCGGGCCTAGAAAACCCCGGATTTATTGCGATTGGGCATGAGGCTGTCTTAGAAAAAACCAAAGGACTTCAGTAGGACGCCAATCGCAGCCAGCAACAGGACAACGGCTAGAGTCTGTCTCAGACTCCCAGCGCTCAGCCTGCTAGTAAATAACGATCCAATGATCACTCCGGGTACCGATCCGATCAACAGTGTGCCCAGTAGAACTATGTCTATCAGGCCCGTGGCTGCATAGCTGACGCCAGCAATCAAAGCAATTGGAATAGCGTGAACAATGTCAGTACCGACGAGTTTCTTGGGGCTCTCATCACCTAACTGCCTTCTTAGCAGCACCATGCCCAGAGCACCGGCCCCAACAGAAGTTGTGGCAACCGAGAAGCCGATGAAGCCGCCACCAATCGCTGAGCCCACCCTGGTTTTACTGCCTTTGATTTTCACGGCGGCAAGCATGCTGAAGCTTGTAAAAATTAGCACTAGCGCCAAAAAAATACTCAGCAGCAGATCGAATTGTGTTCCAACGTAGACCAATACGAGAATGCCAATCAGCACGCCTGGGATACTGCCCTTCCAGATGGTTCTTGCTGCTGCCCAGTCCACCACCCCGCTCCTCGAGTGAAGAATGGCCGAAAATAGCTTTGTAACAGTCGCAAACACTAAGTCCGTAGCGATTGCAACTACCGGCTGAACAGAGAAAAACAAAATAAGCAAGGGCGTCATCACCGCGCCTCCACCGACTCCAGTGAGGCCGACAAGGCCCCCAACCAGGAACGCGGAAAAAATAAGTGGCAATTGATCTAGCACATTGGAATTCTGTCACTAAATGATAAATAAATCAAAAACATTATTAAAAACTAAAAATAGTGTATTAGACTCCTGGGATATGGAAAACGTGACACTATTTGACGCCATCCGCTCCCGGCTCCAAGATGGCAATTGGAATGACGTCGATGACCTTGCGATATCCTTAGACAACCTAGACATTTCTAGGCGGCAGCTCCTTAGGGCCTTAGAGGAGATTGTCGGACCCGTTGTTTCGTCCTTGGATGACATAAAAGACGGGGAAGCCAGGCCGCTGAACCAAGTCGTGCTTCCTCACCTGAAAGACTGGCTCAAATCCAAACGCCTCAAGGTGCGCATTGCGCAACTAAATGCTCAGGCCCGCCTTCTGATTTTGAGCGACCTTAGGGGGCATCTTCAGTTGATCAGCCTGCCAGAAATAACTGCGGAACTGGTGGAGCAGGCACTCAATCTTCAGACCGACGATCTACAAGTAATTCCCCACGGTGAGGTACATAGATTGTTGGCCCATGCGAATCTTCGGCCCAATCTTGAGGTTCTCGACGCTGCTCACTCACCCCTTCCTTTTCAACCAATCGCTAGGCCAAAAAAGGAGTTCGGTGATCAGGCACATTTATGGGAGCTCGAGCAGGAGAGCATATACATAATCCGAGAAGCAGTTGCAGCAGCGGAGCGGCCGGGGATGCTGTTCTCTTTGGGCAAAGACTCCATGGTTATGCTGAGACTTGCTGAAAAAGCATTTGCTCCCGAGCCAATTCCTTTTCCACTTGTGAACATCGATACCCGGTGGAAATTTCAAGATATGAACGAATTCCGTGAGTGGACCAAGAACCGGACTGATGTGGAAACTATTCACTACATCAATCCAGACGCAATCGAAGCAGATATAAATCCGTTTGACTCCGGATCCGCCGTGCACACCGACATAACCAAGACCCAGGCGCTAAAAAAAGTCCTTGAGGAATACAAGTTTGATTTCGTTTTTGGTGGCGCAAGACGCGACGAGGAAAAATCCAGGGCGAAAGAGAGGATCTTTTCAGTCAGAGACAAAAACCACGGCTGGGACCCAAGAAACCAGAGACCTGAACTTTGGAACATCTACAACACCACCCTGACCGACGGGCAGTCGATGAGGGTTTTCCCACTCTCAAACTGGACTGAATTAGACATCTGGCGCTACCTCGAAATCGAAAATGTCCCGATGGTCCCGCTATATTTTGCCAAGCGCAGGCCTTTTGTCAAAAGAAATGGCGCGCTGATAATGATCGACGATGACCGATTCAGGCTCGAGGATGACGAGAGGGTCTATTTCGAAAAAATCCGATTCCGCTCGCTTGGTTGTTACCCGCTGTCGGGTGGCGTGGAAAGTGTTGCAGAGTCTTTTTCCGATATCGTAGAGGAACTAGTCAGCACTCGAGTCAGTGAGCGAAGTTCACGAGTAATTGATTTTGACCGAGGCGCCAGCATGGAGCAAAAGAAGAAAGAGGGCTACTTCTAATGCCGCAAGAAATTTTTAAAATAACTTCTGCTGGATCAGTAGATGATGGCAAGTCAACAATCCTTGCAAGGCTACTTTTGGACACCGGATCAATCTACGATGACCAAATAGGGAAGGGCTTCGATCCAGAAAAAATTGCCGACTTGCTCGATGGACTGGAAAGTGAGCGAGAGCAAGGAATCACGATAGACGTCGCACACAGGTTCTTTGACTCCAATAAGCGCAGATATCAAATAGCTGATTCCCCTGGGCACGAGCAGTATACCCGGAACATGGCCACGGCATGTGCCGGCAGCGACGCGTTAATGCTGGTAGTCGATGCTAAATCTGGGCTTAAGCCTCAGACTCTACATCACCTAGAAATTGCTCTTCGACTAGGAATTCGGGATGTTTTGTTCGTGGTGAACAAAATGGACCTCGTGGGCTTCAGTAAGAAAACGTTCAACCAAATTTTGGCCGACATTGAATTACACGTAGCCAAGCGGACCTCGCACTTTGACAATATTCGCCACCAGATTCTGCCCGTCAGCGGTCTTCGTGGCCACAATATTGTCAAACCTTCTTCAAAGCTTTCTTGGTTTGAGGGCCCAACGCTTATAGGCGCGCTTGATTCACTAAAAAAGCCTGAAAAGGTTAGAAAGAGTCCCCTATTCCAAATCCAGTACATTCAGCGGCTACCTGGTGGCGGAAGACGGTACCTTGGCAGCATCCTGTCTGGAGAGATTGCCAAAGGCCAAAAGCTTTTTTGCGAGGGGCGAGAATTTACGGTGCAGTCGCTGATGGCAAATGGAGAGCCGGTCGAAAAAGCAAGGGCAACCGAGGCTGTCTCAATTGAAATCGACAAAGAGCTAGACCTGAAGCGTGGACAAGTTTTCTCGAGCACTCCTTTGCCACCACATGATCAGTTTGAGGTCGATCTCATTTGGCTTTCGGAGGAAAAAGGCCAGAGTGGCAGAAGGTATCTTCTAAAAGCAGGCTCAGGCTCAACTTCGGCCAGCATCACGAAACTCAGCACTGTGTCCTTGGAGTCGAATCAGAAAACCGGTCAAACTTCCAGTATTCAAGTGAATCAAATCGCCAGGGTGAATATTAGGACCACAGAAAAACTGGCACTAGAGCCTTTTGCCCAAGAGGCGGAGCTCGGTAAATTCATATTCTCTGACCCCACCACGGGACAAACGGTGGCAGTTGGAACTGTGAACTTCGCTCTTCGTAGAAGCGAAAACATCACAAGACATGTTTCTCACGTGACCAATCAAATGCATGCGGAACTTTTGCAAACCGACCCGAAGGTAGTTTGGCTCACGGGGCTTTCTGGCTCTGGAAAGTCCACCCTTGCAAATGCTCTGAGCGTCGATCTTCATCGACAAGGCAAGCCACACTTGCTTCTTGACGGGGACAACTTGAGGTTGGGGCTAAATCAGGACCTCGGTTTTGGAGCAGAAGACAGAACTGAGAATACCAGACGCACCGCTGAGGTCGCCTCCTTGATGGTAGGTGCCGGACTAATCGTGTTGGTCGCACTGGTTTCACCTCTGGAAAAAGATAGGCAATTAGCGAAGGAAATTATCGGTCCAGAAAAATTTCGGCTGGTCTATGTGGCAACGCCCTTAGAGGTCTGCGAAGCCAGAGACCCCAAGGGGCTTTACCGAAAAGCGAGGGCTGGACAAATTCCAAACTTTACTGGAGTCACATCCCCCTATGAAGAGCCAAAATCGGAAGAATACAGGACTAACAAGGACACCAATCTGGTTGAACTGTTCCTTGCACTGGGCCTTTAACTATTCGAGGCAATGGGGCCAGAGGGTGTCAGCTTGGCGGCCTGCCTCTTACGCGCGAATGAGACCACTACCGCTAAATCAGAAGATAGCCTTGCCCTACGGAACCGTGGAGAAGGCCTAGACCGATCAACGCTACAGCTTGGGCAACACTGATTTACCATTCGGTAGCTTAACTACCTCGCGGCAGGTGTAATAAAGTCTGGGGTGCAGGTTGCAACCGGAGGCAACACGGTTTTAGATAGGAGCTACTTTTATGAACCGACAGTGCGCAGCGGGGCTGCCTCAACTGCCGAAATTCTAAGGACAGAGATATTTGGTCCCATTGCTCCGATCGTTTCATTTGACGATGGGCAGGAGGCAATGGAAATTGCAAACGACACTCAAGTATGGCTTGGCAAGCTACGCATACACCAAGGATCTTTCGAGTGCCATGGGGCTAGTTGACTCCCTGGAAGCCGGTATGAACGGCATTAACACCGGCCTGGTCTCCAACGCGGCAGCTCCTTTTGGTGGCAACACGCATTCTGGGCTTGGCAGAGAGAGCGGTCCTGAAGGCATAAAAGAGTTTCTAGATACCAAATACGTGCATTTCCCGACAGGCTGAGTGAAAATTCCCATTTTCGTTGCCTGAACCAGCTGACAAAGCTTCGGGCTGCGGAGCTTCTTACCAAGGACAGAGAGCGCAAGATTGTTTCGATTCGGCTTGAGCTGATTTGTCTCATGAGCCCTGGGTGGTTCAAGGCAGAAAATTGATTTTGAACGAAAAGTGTTGCTACTTCACTTCTTCTAGCAGGCCAGTGGCAACATCAAAGATGAATCCCCTGACAGCGTCGGTGTGAGGGATGAAAGGCGAAGCCTTTATCCTCGAGGTGCCCTGTATGACGTCACTTGCGATGTCCCTAGAAGGCTCCTCCGCCCCCCCCAGGCTTCAATCCAGTTTCCTTACGGATTCCTTCCTTAAACTCATCGTCTGTGAAAGTGAGCATGCCACAGTAGGTGTGGTGAAAAGAATTATTTCTTTGGTGCCGTGCAGTCGTTGGCTGATCGCCAATGACCTGATCTCATCGGCTGTCACAACGCCCCCGGCGTTGCGAATGACGTGTGATTGGCCCTCTTCAAGACCCAGCAAGCCGTAGGCATTGATCCTGGCATCCATGCAGACCAAGACGGCGATGGTTGCTTGCTTGATTCTTTGCTTGGTTACCTAAATCAAAACAGAACTTGCCGGGGATCATTTCTTTGTTACGAAGCGTTACTTTTTTTTGTCCGCGCCAATAGTCAAATACCTCGCTGCGAGAGCATTAAAGTCTGACAGCCTCGCGGCCACCGGACGCACCGCAGGTTCAGACAAGGTCTATTCTTGTGACGCTCTACCTCTCAGCGGGTTGGACTCAAATACCTGGGTGTCTCTCGCACGGTGGAGTGCGCCTCTTTGCGGAGGGGGTGCCGGACCGAAAATCTTTGTTTTACGCATCTTGGTTTATTGAACTTTGTTCTGGCTGAATTTGGAGCGGCTAGAGCCTGTTGATAGCCCCTGGCCGGTGTCGAATGCATAATCCCCTTCATTGTCTCTGTAATGATCCACTGTTGCGGGAAGCTGTTGCTCAAAATTTCCCATTTGGGGTTGCCAGCCCAATTCGCTCCAGGTGGCTCGCGCGTCGAGGGCGTACCGCCTATCGTGTCCGGGCCTATCATCCACCAGTTGGTAAAAGTCGTCTGGTAAGTGTAAGTAAGAAAGTATAGTTTTCACTACCTGAAGGTTTGATCTCTCATTGTCGGTTCCGATGAGATATGTGTGACCAATTCTGCCCTTCTGAATTATCAAGTCAATGGCGCTACAGTGATCCTCAACAGAGATCCAATCTCTGACGTTAGCTCCATTGCCGTATAACACCGGCCGCCTACCTGATAGAGCAAGCATGATTGTTCTTGGTATAAATTTTTCACCATCTTGATACTTTCCAAAGTTATTTGTGCAGTTGGAAATTGTTGCTTTGAGCCCGAAGCTTCTCACCCATGCCCGAACCAACAAGTCAGCTGAGGCCTTGGATGCCGAGTAGGGAGATGAGGGGTTGAACGGGCTCTCAAGGTTGAACTTTTGTTGGCCATCTATGGGTAAATCACCAAAGACCTCATCCGTTGAAACCTGATGGAACCTGATTCCCAACTCTAAAGCAACCTGCACCAGGTTCAGGACTCCAAAAACGTTAGTTTGATAAAACTTCCCGGGGTCTATCAGTGATCTGTCGTTGTGACTCTCGGCGGCAAAGTTTACTATAATGTCGGCTCCATTGCTCGCTGCAATTACATCCTGCTTATTGCAAATATCTCCTTCCATCAGAGATGCATTCGACGGGAGAGCAGAAAGGAAGTTAAGATTCGCAGCGTAAGTAAGAGAATCTAAAATTACAATTTGATCGTGTGGATGACTACCGCAATACTGCTGCACGAAGTTTGCCCCGACAAACCCTGCCCCACCAGTCACTAGAATAATCATGAAACATGAGTGTAACAGGAGGAAGCAGATGAAGGGTGTTCTTCTCGCCGGAGGAAACGGGACTCGTCTATCGCCGGTAACAATCACAACTTCAAAGCATCTTCTAAACATTTACGACAAACCTATGATTTACTACTCTCTTGCGACACTCTTGTTGGCAGGTGCTGAAGAGATCTTCATTGTGTCTCGTGAGCAGGACGCCTTATCTTACGAGCGTCTCCTGAAACCGCTCGAGACCCTCGGGCTAAGATACCAAATAGTAGTTCAGGAAAAGCCACTAGGAATTGTCGACGGAATCTCAGCAGTCGGAAGAAAATTAAAAATACCAACGGATCTATTGGTTGTGCTCGGTGATAACCTCTTCTTTGGTCAAGGCATGGGCCGGGGTTTGTCTGATGTATTTTCAACTGACATGGCTTCTATTTTTTTGCAGAGCGTTGACAATCCCTCCGCATATGGCATTGCGACGCTTAGAGGCGATCGAGTGATGAGCTTGGATGAAAAACCGACACACACCCAGAGCAATTTGGCCGTCTGCGGGTTATATTATTTCCCCAAGGATGCTGTGGAGAAGGCCCAAAAGCTTGAGCTTTCCGAGCGCGGAGAACTGGAAGTTACCGACCTGCTGCGAATTTTTCTTCAAGAGGGACGTCTCACGGCCAATCGCCTAGAGAGAGGCACTGCGTGGCTGGACATGGGCACAGTGGAAGATTTTTATGAAGCATCGGCCTTCGTTGCTGCTATTCAAAACCGGCAGGGGCAACTCGTAAACTCTCCAGAAGAAGCGCTTCTCACAACATCTCTTTGCTCCAAAGCTGAGTTGCAAGAATATCTCAAATCCAGGCCAAACAATCCTTATTACCAGAAATTGAGATTGCTAGCGTCAGAGAAAAAAAGCCCTGACAACTGACACGACTTTAGCGATGTCCTCGGGCGAAAGGTTCGTATGAATGGGTAATCGCACGATTCTTTGAGCTATGTACTCAGTGTTTGGAAGGGTTGCTGATACTCCTAACCGTTGCGACATGGGGCTGAGATGCAATGGCTGATAGTGACTGGCAAGGGTTATTCCATGAAGTCTAGCGTGAGAGATCAGTCGGGCTTGCTCTCGTGAAGATCGAGTCACGAGGTAGAACAAGTGGCCATTATGCTCAACTTTGGACCCAACCTCGGGCAAAAGAACGCCAATTTTTGTCAAGTCTTCCAAGGCGTCCATGTAGGTATTCCACACACTTACGCGAATTGCTGATACCTTCTTCACCTCAGCCAGCTGCGAAACAAGAATGGAGGCGGATATTTCGGAGGGAATGTAAGACGAACCTAAGGATCTCCAAGTGTACTTATCGACCTCCCCTCTCATGAAATCCGATCGATTAGTTCCTTTTTCGCGAATGATCTCTGCAGCGTGTTTGAAACTATCGTCATTTATTATTAAGGCACCCCCTTCTCCACAACCCAAATTTTTAGTCGCGTGAAAACTGAGGCAGCCGAAGGTACCAAAGGTCCCCTGCGGACGACCATCGTACTGGGCGCCTATGGACTGAGCGGCGTCCTCGATAAAAACTAGACCTTCCTTAGCTGCAAACTTCGCAATTCCATCCAGGTCCTGCGCATTACTACCGTAGTTGACCGTACAAATAACTTTGGTTTTGTCGGTCCTCAGCCTCTCGAACTCACTTAGGGGAACGCAAAGTGTTGACTTGTCGATGTCGGCGAAGACTAACCTCGCCCCCCTCAGGGCGAAAGCATTGGCGGTAGACACGAATGTGTAAGATGGAAGAATCACCTCATCCCCCTCCGTCACGTTGGCCAGTATGGCTGCCATCTCCAGGGCAGCAGTGCAAGACTGAGTAATGAGGGCTGGCTTTCCTAGGATCTCTTCTAGCATTGTTTCGGCTTTGACCGTGAAGGCACCGCCACCCTGCCAATTTGTTTGACTAAGGACCGATTCCACCGCAGAGATCTCCCTCCCAGTCCTAAAGGGTTCGGTGAACCTAATCATCTTGCACTTGCTTCCATAGCTCTACATAGCGCCCCACGGCCAGCTCAGACGTGTAATTGTTCGTGAATCTACTATGAGCGGCAACAGTCCGCCGCTTGGACTCCTCTTCGCTGTCTAAGAAGTTCTGAATACCAAGGGCAAGATGCTCTGGAGCCGCGCTTTCCACCAAGAATCCCGCCTCGCCACCAGCAAGCATTTCAGGAACTCCCCCAACAGGGGTAGCAACAATTGGGATTCCTCTACACATGGCGTGAAGCAGGACATTAGGGAAATCTTCGAGTTCAGCTGACGAAAGAACGAAAATATCAGTCTGGTCAAGAATGGTTTCTAAGGAGTAATCCTTTTTAATCACAATTGAGAGATTTGGAATCATATTTTCTTGAGATAACTGCAAGAGTCTCTTAAACTCCTGGCCGTCACCAGCAAATGTTAGATGAAAGCTCAAGTTTGGATTAGAAGTGGCCACAAGCCCACAAGCCTCTGCGAGTGAAAGATGGCCTTTTCGCTTTTCCAAAATGGCAATGAGAGTGATGTAGCACTCTGCACTTCGAGGTCTAGTTTTAAAAGGTTCCTCTGGGTAGTCAATTCCGTTAGGAAGAACTTCAATTCGACTTGACTGCTGCATTAGCTCTCGTGCCAAAAAGCCTTTCGACGCGATCGACGCTGTGATGAATCTGTGCACTGATTGCTGCAGCAAAAAGCCTATGCTGGTATCAAGGAGCCTAACTGCTCGATTGTTAGCCTTAGACGCAAGATTGTTTACAGTAAAAGTTACGACTTCCACACCAAACAACTTTGCCACTATTGGGAGAATCCTTCCAAATATCGATCCCGGGTAACCGCCTGAATTTACATGTAGGGCATCGGGCTTAGATTTATGTATCAGCCAGATTGCCCAAAGCAAGTAGACGACCGCTAAGGCTGGAAGCATCAAAAACTGAATGCCTCTCATAAGAGTCGATAGGGGGCCTGTCAGGCCGTATTGAACTGGGTTTGACAAAGTTGGGTCCAGATGAGCTGTTGGCCACGGCGCGGTACTTGTCCCCTTGGGGATCTGTAACCAGTTCTTCATTCCTTCTCGGTAAACCTTTGACGAACTGCAGGAAAAAGTCACAGACAAACTTTTGCTTGGCAGTTGGGATAACAAACGAACAACCATATTTTCAGCTCCCCCGAAGACGAAGGAATCAGAGTGGATATGCAATCGCCTAGTCATTTTTGGGAAGCCTCAATGTTTTTGCCAGGGTCGAGTGGGCAAACCACGCAATCTTCGCATTCTACAACCCCTCGTCACCACTAACTTCTATCCAATGGCTTCAGTCGCCTTTTACAATAGCGCATTGCGCGTAAATTGGCTCGTGGCGAAGAGCTGACATTTACCATCGCTCACGACTCAGAGCATGTCACCCATTGCGAGGTCTTTGTACATCATGTTGCTGGAGCCAAGCCTCCGCATTCCGCACATCGTCTAGCGTGTGGATGTCGGATCTATTATCCACCTCAAAACCAATAACCTTGCCTCCTAGGCAATTCCATGGAGCCTCTCCATCTGTTGGCGTGAGTCCGTCCTGAAGCCTGACCGCCCAAAAGCTATGAGCGAGAAACATCGCTTTAGGAAGCTCCTGCCGGTTGCTGCTGACATCAACGCCCGGAAAGAAGCTCTCAAGTGTCCCGTCGGCATTCCACTTTTTTGCCCTGTAAGGGTGCCTGTCCTGCTCGATGAATGCTGGAACAGCTGCAGTGGCTGACGAATCGACCGCGAGAATATTCAGGGCAACTTCTATCTCCGAAGTTTGGACAGTTGGAGCATTGGCGTGAAGCAGAACAAGGATTTCGAATCGCCTGCCCGATGTTTCAGCGATGTGATCTAAAGCGTGAGTCACGACATCACAACCCTTAGCCGTGCTGGTCGCAAGCTCAAGAGGCCTTTGAATTTTTGTAAAATCAAAAGACGCGCACTCTGTCAAAACCTCAGGGGAATCACTCGAAGCGTAGAACTCATCAATAGCCTCACATCCCTTTGCCGCCGAAGCGACCCATGATACAGAAGCGGACCCCATTATCGGAATCAAGTTCTTGCCAAGTAATGAGCTACCAGCCCTACCTATGATCAACGCCAGGGTACCAAACGGCTTGGTTTGGGGGTACAATTTGCGCATCATGCTCCATTCGAACATCAACTGCCCAGGGGGCCATTTTTGAGCTTCAAGGCTATCAAGGTAGAGACCGAAGCGGAAGGATCTACGTGGAAAAATATTGAAAATCTTCGGGTGGTGTCTCGAATTTCCGGTCTTCCATTATATTTGAAAATAGGCGGGCCAGAGGCTAAGACTGACACGCTAATGGCAGTCGAGCAGGGCGTTGATGGCCTAATCGCGCCAATGGTAGAGTCGCCATTTGCGGCCGAAAAGTTTGCAAATATGACCGCCAACTTGGGGTTCACGTGGCTTGGAATAACTATCGAAACCGTCACCGCACTGCGCAACCTGAAGGAGATCGCCAAGGTTGCGGCGGAGGCGGGAATGTCCGGCCTCACTCTGGGTCGTGGAGATTTCTGCGCCTCCGCAAAGATCAAGGGGCAGGAGGACTCCGCGGAAATGATGAACTATGCGCGCGAGTTTATCGATGTCGCGGGCGGTTTCAGCTTGAACCTGGGGATGGGTGGAAACCTGCAGCGTTCTTCAATCTTGTTTGCCCATGACCTGGGATCCAGACTGGATTTCATTGAGTCTAGGCGCGTAGTGCTGAAAAACTCCTTCGACCTCGAGGAGATGGAGGCTCAAGTGGAGCTGGCGCTGAATTGGGAGTTGACTCAAATTAGAGAAGCGAAGCAAGATCTTGAGCTGACCATTGCCTCCATGGACGGGCGTATCCAAACTCTGGCCGAAAGGTTGCGAGTTGAAACGTCAGGTGATTTGGGCGAGTAGATGAAGATTCTTGTAACTGGCTCAAGCGGGTTCATCGGCCAGGCGGTTATGTCTGACCTCACAGCTTCGGGGCATGAGGCAATAGGGGTAGACAGACAAAGCCCATCGCAATTATCTGGGTGGACGAAGAATCAAGAGATCAATCGGGATGCTTCGGCCGACTTCATCAAAGCGAGTCTGGGTGAGCTGAAAAATCGACAACTACCATCTGGGATCGATTGGTGTATTCATCTGGCAGGTCAGTCTTCGGCAGAAAAGTCCATGAAGAAACCGCGCATAGAATTCCGAAACAACCTTGCGGCTACGACTGCTCTGACGAGTTTATCCAAGCTAGAAAATTCTGGATTCACTTTCGCTTCTAGTATGGCCGTTTACGGGGATAGTTCAAGAGACCAAGTTTCCGAAGAAACGGATCCGAAGCCATCGTCTCTGTATGGCTGGTCCAAGTTGTACGGTGAAAAGTACTTGCAGAGCCTCCCTCATTTGGAAGATCGCCATACAATTTTACGACTGTTCAATGTGTACGGGCCAGGTCAGGATTTGCGAAGACTCAATCAAGGCATGGTGAGCATCTATCTGTCCATGTTAGTTGCGCGGGGAATAGTTCAAGTGAAGGGCTCTCTGGATCGAGTCAGAGATTTCATTTTCATCTCGGATGCCGTGGAGGCAGTCCGGGCAAGCGTCTCGAAGCCAGTTGAAGGCCCTGTAAACATCGCATCTGGGAAGAGTACGAGTGTAAGAGAGCTTCTAGAACTGATTTCTACACATTCGAGCTTAGATTTTCAAGTCGAAGAGTTGCCGGAGACGTTGGGTGATGTGTTTGGATTTTCGGGCAACAATCTCAAGGCTGGGAGTTCTCTGGGCTGGATTCCGCGCATAGCTTTATCAGAGGGCATAAAGCAAACTTGGGACAATCTTGAGGTTTAATAACCACCAGGAAGGACCTCCTTTCGCCTTTTGCCGAATCCTGTAATCAATTTCAAGCATAATAAAGTCCGGGCGATTTGTTTTGGTACCTCGAAAATAAGCGTATGTAAGAACCGACGGCACAGTTTCCATAAAAATCCGTAAGAAGGATCGATTTGTGAGCAGGACCGATTGATAATCGTGAATCCTTGGACTCACAAAGTGTTCGCGATACCGCCACTTTGCGGCTTGGGCTTATCTCCGCGAGAATCTTGCTGTCTATGAAATTGCAGGTCGAAAAACTTAGGGCTGCGGTTTGGAATTCAGCTTGGGCGCATGAGAACAGGCTCCTGCTAAAAATCTGCGAATCTAAATCTAACTTTCGATGATGTCGGAGTCTTTGACACGATTGGGAAGTGGAGATTCTTGCTCAAACATGCCTGGGCGTAGCGTCGCGAAATCCGGCTAATGACGTCGTTGGTTTAGGTTTGCTTGAGCAACGGAGGTATACAGATCATCGACTGCGAATATCGAAGGGTTATTCACGCCTTTCAAGGCCAAGGAAGCAGAACGGCTCACCAAATAAGCATGCGCTCAACTTCAATAGCCCTTGTGTTCCTTCATTCTTGAAGCCAGTTCGACGAGTGATGGGCGCAGGCCCCGCGGGCGTGAGTCAAAGGTTAGCTTTTTATCGGGCAATGACGTGTTCCTCACTTGAGACGCCGCATGTTCCAAAGAGCAACTTGGCCTTTATCTCTTTCAGATGTCTTAGTGCCTCAGGCAGGAAATCTTCCTCAAACCTAATCCCGATACATTGGTCCAAGATAAGCCGACTAATAGGGGGCACGTTGAATTGAAGATCAGTGACTTGGATTGTGCGATTCTCTCCGCTTCGTAGCGTAAGAATCTTTTTCTCAGCGCTTAAGTTCGCGCAGGCTTCACCGGCCCGGAAGAAGCCGCGCGACTTTGACCTATCGGATGCACTATTTGGTAGGGCCAGTGCCCTAGCAGACCGAGAGTTCAGTCTTGCAGTTCAAGATAAAGATTCAAGCGGCCAAACATTCAAGCAACCGTCCAGTTGGGTTCTGGACGAACAGCGCATTACCCAGGCGGTGCCGCAGTTGGTATTAAATGTTGTTTCTCACACCACTCAAGGTCAAGAGATTCGAATTACAATTAGCTAAGAGCAGGGCAAGCCTTAGATAGCAGTTGAGGATGCCGGGTCCGGAATCCCCTTAGAAGCCTGAGATCGAGTGACAAAGCGCTTGCAAGAGGCAGCGAAGCGGCCCGCAAGGGTGTCAGGACGCAGGCCTAGGTCTTTTGCTTGTTAGCGCCATTGCAGCTGCGCACGGTGGAGAGTTAGTTATTACCGACAGCGATCTGGGAGGACCAAAGGTAGCACTTCTGCTACCGGCCTAACTAATGCCGAATATCTTGCTGGTCGAAGACGCCGAACGAATCGCACTGTGTGTTAGTCGGGAGCTGCAAGCCCATGGCTTCCAGGTCACCCATGCCACTAACAGCGAAGCCGCTGCTGAGTCGTTTCAAGCCGTTAGTTTTGATCTGATCATCTTGGACATTGGACATTGGACTACCTGGCATTAGCGGTTTTGATTTCCTTGAGGCCCTGAGAGGCCAAAGTGACCAAACACCGGTGATTGTTCTTACTTCCAAAGACTCGGTTGACACCACGCTCGCTAACTTTGACGGCGGAGCGGATGACTTCATGCTAAAGTTATGTTTCTTTTGACGAGCTACTGGCAAGAGTGAAGCGCCGCATTAGGTCTCCCAATGAAGCACAGGCTGAATCAACCCTTGTCCACGGTGATGTGGCGCTAGATCTACTAACCCGCAGGGTCAAAGCCGCAGGCATTGAGCATGACCTCACGGCAAGAGAGTTCATGATGCTGGAGTTATTTCTTCGTCACCCGGGGCCAGTGATTTCTAGAGAGCAGTTACTCTCAGGGCTTGGGGCTTGAGCCATGACCCAGCTAGCAACGTAGTTGATGTTTATATCCGCTACTTAAGGCAAAAGCTCGGCAATGACCCGATATACACGGTTCGCGGCATGTCCTATCGGTTGGGTTAGTGGTCCAGAGTGAATACGGGCGAAGTGATCAAGACCAAATACAGAAACTCAATATGAACGGGCTGACGCTGGTTCTACTTGTCGTCCCAGTGCGAAAAGCCACTCCACAAATTCGAACTCTGGAAGGTGCTGGAATAGCTCATCGAAGAAAATTTTATATATTCGGATTCGGTCAAAGTGTGGAGCAAGGCAAATAGACGTGACTTTAGGTCTAGGTTGAACTTATTCTCGCCGTCAAGCCAGATCAGCACCGAAAGCCTAGTGAACAGTTTGCTGCGCTCATAGTCTTCTAAGTCGTGCAGGTGCATTAGTTCGTCAGGCAATAGCGCCTGAGGTGAGGGAGGGTTCTGGGGATAGTGGAAGTTCCAGAGCCTTGACTGATGCGCCACATGATTCCTGAGGTTATTTGGAGATTGAACCACACCACACCCTTCATGAATCTCGCCCCCACCTCCAAACTCATTTGCGACTTCTGTTGCAACGGGATCATCCAGACCTGCAGACAGCCTGGAGATGTTGCCAAAGTCCAGCAACTCCACCGCTGCCCAAATTGGGAACTTGCCATCTTCAAGCGTGTCGTGTTTGACCACTATATAGTTCTCTCTGTGCCTTCTCAAAGAGCCCCTACGACCAATTAGCCATTTTTCATGGGCAGATCCAACCGAGTCCTTCTGGGCAGTTTTGAAATGTGGTGATACACCAATTTCGCCAACGTGCGCGTGAAGACTGGCTTCGCCGGTGTTGACACGCCAAGACCGAGCGGAATTGCGTGTCTAGCACAGCCAGAGCTTCGAACAGCAGGCTTCGAAGCATTCGATCAAACCCAACCAGTTCGATGACTGTCTAGTCAGTCGATTGTGGCTTAAATTGGTTAGTCGCTTTGCCATCGACCTTGGATAGAAATGGGTGAAAATAACCTCCACGCCAGTAGTAGTTTTGCTGCTTCAGAAAGATTACAAATAAGTCAGGGTTGGACACCTTCAAACCGCTGGTTACCAGCGAGGACAACCGCTCTTCTAATCGTAGGTGCGTTTTCAGGGCAAAAAATTAGCGTGACCTACGGACGCAGTTAAAAGGAATTTTTAAAGTGTACTTAAAGATAACCGGCCCACTTTTTGCGTATGAAAAAAACGGAACAGTGATTATAAGAAAAGAATAGTTTGTGCCGCCGAAAGAGTGAGAGACAAGCCACAGTCTGATGGTGCCTAGACGGCCGACGAGCAATTATCCATGGATCCAGTGCTAAGGAAATGTAACAGCTCACTAGTCGCTCGGAAAGCTCTTTTAAATGTCTTATGTCTTCAGGGTTGCAATGCTCTTGCTTGCCAACCTCACTGTCGTTACAACAAGTGGCATGGGAAGATACGCGATCTACAACCGCCCTACCGGAGCCTAGTTTCTGAATCAGCTTGCGCAACAGATGTTCATTAACAATCGCTCGAACGCTCGACGAGATAAGTACTGAGCTACGCTCACCATCAGACGTCCGAAGTTAAATCTTGAGCTTAGGAGTTTTAGGCAGCCGGGCCGCCGCCAATCGCGTGTGCAGCCTAGCTTCCTGATTGTTGGCCCCAAAGTCATGCGTCACTAGATTTTTTGAAGAGGGGCAAGCTATTTCAATATTAGGAAAGACGACAACTCATTGCAAAATCACAAAATTGAAACAGCGGCCAAACGTTGGATGAATTACTTAGAAGAGAGTCCGTACGAACTTGACATAATTGACCGAAATTCTTCGGCCCCGATTGCTTGATTTTTCACCCATTCAGTGAAGTTAGTCGAAAGAAGCTGAAGCTTTTCTTGGTCCGCTTCAAGGCTAAGCAGGACCTGTCCTATTTGACCCCAGTTTTCAGTGGACACAAAATTCTTGGGGGAAATTTTAACGAGAGAATCTGGAAGACAGGCTGTGTCAGATTGGATCGGAATTGCTCCACATAGAAGCGCTTCGATAAGACTCGCGGGAAATCCATCCGACTCCGAGAGGGCTACATGATACTTCGACGCTATGAGAAGCGCCCTCATCTCCTCAGAAGACAGCGAAAATTTGGGATGGGGTACAAGATTCAGCTTGGAAGACGACTGTAGTCTTCTGATTTCTTTTGCAACGTCTTTTGTCACGGAGGTAAGGTGAATCTCGAAAATAACAAGTTGATCTTGAATTGCTTCGAGAGCATGTAAAACATGGATTGCCCTGCCCCAGGTCCCCCCGTAGCCCTTCACGGTTATCTTTGTGCGGCCTGAGACAGGCATAGGACCTGTAACCTCGAACTGCAGAGTACCGGCGGCAGGCATGCTCGTCATCAGCTCACCCTGAAAGCCGTATTGGCGGGCGAGTTTGCCGTCTCTTTCGCATTCAGGGAAGATACCGTCGATAAGGCGCAGTGTCTTACGAATTTTAGCTAGATGTTTAGTATCGTTCTGAAACCAGAATAAGTCGCTTCCGTAGGGGGTGTAAAACACCTTTGACTGGGATAGTAATTGAGTTGGAAGCAGAGTGAGAGGGTATCCACCAGACTGCATCTCGTGAAAGTGCACGATATCGAAATGCTTTGACTTTAAGAGGACCCGAAGGATCAAGGCCCTAAGTTTTCCCCCGAGAATCCTGTCTATGAGCCAAACTGGAAGAGACAACCTTTTCATTGATTTGCTCAGCGTGAACCGCCGTGAATTCGTAGATAACAAAGTAGCAATTATTTGGTGAACTCTTCGATTTGGGCCAGATGGAAAAATCGTGATATCAGCATTCACGCCGTCAGCAGAGACTAGCCAACGAGCAAAGTGGATACTATCCACCATGCCAATCGCCAGAATTCGAGCTGGTTGAGATTCTCTAAGCTTCGCCATTAAGCAATACTCTAGGCTAGGCCCACATTCATATGTAGGCAGTAAGTCTGAACAGTTTCTTAGCCGCCTCAATTTAATTTATCGCTAAGCCTCACTCTCAATCGCCCAAAAAAGCATCCACACCTGCATCGGGGCTATTTCCGACTTTTTCTGGCCAGTACTATTCGAAGCAGATCTGCGCCGAATTGCTAAAGCTGGGGAATTAAGATTCGTACCAATGCCCTCCACTTGAACCTCATGCTTGCCTTCATCACAGCATTCATAAAATGTCCGCGTCTGGCACCGCCGGAAGTCTCTGAGACACCATGGGCATAAGAGAGCCAGCCATCAAGCCTCTTTAGTTCTCCACGAGACATATTGGACCGGTATTTATCCGTGACTATTGCCGCAGCACTAGCAGACCGGCCTGAAGAGCTGGAAGACTCATGCAATCTGTATTGCCCTAAGGCCTTAGGGGTGTATACGAACTCCGCACCCAGCTCCCCAACTAGCAGCCATAAGGCAAAATCCTCCGCCGACACAATTTCCAGATCTTCAGGGAAGCCCCCAGAAGACTCGAGAAGTTGTCGAGCTATCACAACGCTTGAGGTCGAAATCGGATTCCCACCTGTCAGCATTTGAACCGCAGGGTTTCCTCTAAGACGGCGTCCTTTTGCTGTTCCGAAGTTCCTTGCCCCAAATAGCTTTAAGTCATGGTAAGAAACTGCAAGATTTGAGGCATGTAGCCTCACCTGCCTAGAAAGCTTCATCGGGCGCCACGAATCATCTGCATCGAGAAACGCTACGAGCTGTCCGCTCGAATTTTTCCAACCAAAATTTCTAGCAGCAGCTATTGAGCCTCCGTTCTCGAACTGCAAAAATTTGATTCGGTCGTCGAGAAGCGAACTCACTAATTTGGCGGTGTTGTCTATTGAGAAGTTGTCCACAATTATTATTTCGAAGTTTGTGTAGGTTTGCGCTAATACTGACTCTATGGCTTCGGCAAGGAAGTGAGCGTAGTTATAAGTTGGAATAACGACTGAAACCAGTGGTGTCAATTCATCCCTCATCTCTGTCCTCGATTGCAAGTTTGAAAAGCGACTCCAGCTCAGTTTGTGGGTTATCCGGATGAGAGTAACCAGCCCCTTTTAGTTTGTCAGAGGCAAATGAGTACTCCGGAACCTCAATGCCAGGGTTTGCGTCGTCGACAAATAACTCTCTATCAAGGATTGTTGAACCAACTTTGGCCAAATATTTAGCCCAGTCAGCTAGGCGCAAAGTTTTTGAGCTAACAACGTTAAAAGCTCCTGTGCTTCTCGTCGATAAAACATGTTGCATCGCTGCAACTACGTCCGACAGGGGAATGAAGTCCCGTTTGCCTGAGGGGTTGCCTCTAATTTGCGCATTTCCAGTGGCAACAAACTGCCTAACCAAGTCTTGTGTGAAAAGGCCCCAGCTCGAACTTGATAGCCCCCTCGACGCCCCATAAGAATTCGAAATCCTGAGGTTCGCTACATTGTTTTGTTCAGATAGCAGTCCCTCCAACATCGAATGTCCTGAGGCGTATGGATGGTCATTCTCGTGAGGATGCGTTTCAGAAACGAGTCCATTGAACTCTTTTGCGTATACGTGGACTGTTGACAGGTTGACCACATGCTGGGCTCCAGTTTGTTTTCTCAGCTCTCGTATATTGGAGGCATGCTCATGAGCAAACAATTGAAATTGCTCGGGGTTTTCCTCTGCCCATTTCGACGTAGGTCCCGCGCAGTTAACTATCGCGTGCGCCTCAAGATCAATCCCTGTCTTGCCGTAAGAGTCGACTTGATGCGCATCCCAGCCATGCAAAAGAGCTGACTGCAAGTGTCTGGACAGCCCCATCACCCTATAGCCGGATTGAGCCAAATGGTCTGCGACCCTAGATCCAACCATCCCCGAGGACCCGAGGACCATAACGTCTCGAGTGGCTTCTAGGTTAACCAAGGTGGGTCACCAGAATCCCAGAGGGCTTGGAGGTTTTCCATGTCTCGTTTGGTGTCCATGCACTGCCAGAACCCTTGGTGCTCAAAAGCCATAAGTTCTTGGTCCGTAGTGGCCTTATTGAAAGGCTCTCTCTCCAGCATGACATTTTCCTCGGGTATAAAGTCAAAAAAGCTCGGCTCCATAACGAAGAAACCTCCGTTTATCCAGCCAGAGTGAAGCTGGGGTTTTTCCTGAAAACTCTGCACGTTGCCCGCGGATATTTCAAGTTCACCGAAGCGAGCTGCAGGTCGAACTGCAGTCATCGTAACTTTTCGTCCATGGCCCTCATGAAATTTCAGTAGTTCATCAATGTCAACGTTCGAGAGCCCGTCCCCATAGGTGAGCATGAAGCGTTCGTCACCGAGTATCGGTGCAAGGCGGCGAAGCCTGGTTCCTGTAAGTGATTCCAACCCTGTATCCACCAAGGTGACTGTCCAATTCGGTGAAGAGGAGCCTAGCCATTGCACAGATCCGGTCGCGAGGTCGACCGTAAAATCTGAATTCAGCGAGTTGAAGTTTAAAAAGTACTCTCGCACTACCTCGGCCTTATAACCCAGGGCAATAACAAAGTCAGCATGACCGAACTTGGCGTAATGCTGCATGATGTGCCAAATAATTGGTTTTCCGCCAATAGTAACCATCGGTTTTGGAATTGAATCCGTGTACTCTGCTAATCGTGTGCCGAACCCACCGGCTAATATAACGACTTTCATTTTTCCCACCCACAACTATGTTCATCGAGCGCTGGTCTAAAAACTTCATTGGTGCGGTGCTCAATGCTTGCAAAATTTCCCACCACTGCCCCATCGCTCGACGTGCTTTTGAATCCAAAATTCGAACCTGGAGGAATCATGAGCGCCTTCTGGTCTGCGATGCTCGTCGTCAGTTCTAATGTGTAGCAGGATTCGTCTTCGTTAAAAAAGTGAAAAGATACAGCGCCCTGCACGACAAAAAGTAATGAGTGCATTTCTTTGTGCTTTTTCCAACCACGGAAGGCCCCATAGGAAATTTGCGAGAAGTATAATTCTCCGAACCCTTGAAAGTGCGGAGAGCTTTTCTTGATTATTTTCAGAACACCTCCTCCCTCTGCTTTTACAAACGCAAGGTCAATCAATTCGGCTTTCAAGTTCGCCCCCAATTCTGAGTGGAGCTGAGCAGGTCTTGATAGCTCCTGATTTGCTCGAGCGTAAGCGCAAGTGCATCAGCACCTAGTGATTTCTGGGTGTACCATTCTGCGGTCCAATCGAGATTGCGTTCAAATTCCAAGACTGGCTGCCAAGAAAGTATCTGCTGCGCTTTTTCGCTGGAGAGCCTCAACAGGCCGCTCTCGGAGAGAGTGCTTTCTTCATATTCGACCCTAAGAGGGGAGTTTCCTCCTAGTCTTGATCCCAGCCCTAAAACCAGATCGCCAACAGTCTTAGATGCCTGTTCCGAAGGGCCAAAGTTGAAAGATTCTCCAGAATTTATCACGTTTCTGTCGAGAGCGGCGGCTGTCAATAGGTACCCACCCAGTGGCTCTAAGACGTGCTGCCACGGACGAGTTGCTGAAGGGCTTCTTAGAATCAGAGGCTTACGCTCCAACCAAGCCCGAACGGCATCCGGAACGACACGGCCTAGGGCCCAGTCGCCGCCGCCAATTACGTTACCCGCTCGAACAGATGCTATTTTTACATTTCTAACTTCAAAGAACCCCGAATTTACGTAAGAACGTATCGCTAGCTCTGCGCCGGCCTTCGAAGCGCTGTAGGGGTCATGACCGCCCAGCTCATCCGTTTCTCGGTACCCCCAGGGCCATTCATGGTTTCTGTAGACCTTGTCACTGGTTATCATCACGACAATAACGTCTGTCAGAGAGCTTCGACGAAGTGCCTCTAGGACCGAAGCCGTTCCTAGAGTATTGGTTCTCCAAGTCTCCAATGGGTCAGCAAATGAAGTTCCGACAATTGGCTGGGCAGCTAGGTGAAATATGAAATCTGGCCTCTTGGCCTCTAGTGTTTCCTGAACCTTTTCAGTGTTACACACATCTACCCAAGAGGTCACCTGATTTGCCTCACCTCCAGCATCTTCGAATAGAGAGGTCTCTGTTGGGACATCTAGAGACAGTCCATGTACCTCAGAACCTAGTTCTCTCAGCCAAGTGGAGAACCAGGCACCCTTGAATCCCGTGTTCCCTGTAACCAGAACTTTTCTGCCTTTAAAGCTCCCAAAAATTGCTCTAGCAGTACTCATGATCAATAAGCCTCTCGATAATGTGCCTAGGATTACCTTGAGCTTACAACTTCAAGCAGCGCGGACACTTCAAAACCTGTATGGAGGGCCCTCAATAATTCTCATCGTCATGAAAGTACGAAGTGAAGTTAGGTAGAGATACCAAGGGGCTGAAGTTGAGGCTTGTTTGAGGCAAGTACACGCGGAGGCTGTCACCACTGGCCGCTAGCTTGAGATTCATGGATGAAATCGAGTCTGTTATGAACGGCCCGTAATCATCAAGCGAAAGCCCTACTCCTCTAAATTCAATTTTCTCTCCAACACAATTCCTGCTAACCCAACCCTCAATGGATGGAGGGGGACTTAAGGACAATCTTGAATCCGACAGGGACTGGAGGGAAAATGAGGTCGACGCGACTTCATGTGCCGAATGTTTGTTCGTCCTCGAAAAGACGAGAACTTTCCACCCCAATGGGGAGTAACCCGAGGGACTTGAGTACTTGTGGGAGTTTTCTAGGTGGGTAAATCTTAGAGAGCCGCCTCTTATCAGCTTTGAGTCATCAAGCTTCCTTAGGGCCAGTAGTGCTTGTGAAGATTTGCCGTTATAAAGGAAAAAATTCTTTTGCGGGTTGGGAAATTCACCGAAATCAAAAAACTTAAGATCCCAGGGCCTCGGTGTCGTGTGAAGCGCACCTGCCAGAGTAATTCCCTTCGGCCACATGCAAGGCTGTCCATTCTTTCCCAAAGGTGATTTTCGTGGGGGAATCAAGACGGCTCTGGACTCTAATTTTGGGAATAAATTCTGAAACTCTCTGGCTAGTCTGTTGTCTTGTAGAGCCGTTGCACCTAACAGAGCCGTGAAATGCTTACCTCTCAACGTGCTAAAAAGCTGAAGTTTAGCTAGTTCAATGTTCAATCTACGCCCGTGCTTTAGGCGAGTCAGCAGGCTCCTTAAGAATGCTCGCTCGTCTTTCAGGTTGCGTATTTAGAATTTTATCTAAGGCGACTATTGATAATCGCGGGCCAGCTTTAGGTCCATGCCAACCCAGGTGATTTCCTCGCCACCAGCGAACCAGCCTGTCAGGTCACACCAACAGAGGGACTTTTCAAAAAATCTAGGGCCTATCAGTCAAAGTCGCGGTAAGTAAAACCGACTACTGGAGATTCAACTTCAGGTTCTGTGTTGCTGGAGGTCGACCTGACCCGGAACTGACTATAAACAAATTGAAAAGCCAATTCGAGCATTACACCTATGGGCTTGAGCCTCTATGAAACCGACGGTGTGATTTTTGAATAAGGGCGTGCAATTGGCACTGTGCCGTTAAGTCGCGCGACTAGGAGCTCTTCAATTTGGGGGGTAGCTCACGAATATAGTTATCTAGTGATTGGAAAGGGGCAAAGGGTGTTATTTGTCTCTTGGAGACTCTTGGGAGATCCGACACAGTGAACCGTCCGGGGCGGAGTTTTCTCGAGGTAACCCATCCCTGACCGTATATTCTCGATTAAACGTGACGCCTAAGAAAGCACTTCCGAGGCGCCCTCTGACTGGTTTGGCTCGTCATGAGCCCAAAAAAAATGACTAACCCATTATCTAGAGATGTGCTCGGAAAACTTTTGAGGGTCGAGGATAGAAGATTGGTGTCAGCAAACGCTGCCTGTAGCAATTGGGGTTAGGTGTGTTGCTGACGCCCCCGTCAGGAGTGTCTTTATTTTGAGAACCAAAGACTGAACTAATCAGCCTTTGCCAGTGCCAACATTTAGGTTCAGATGCCTATCGAAGTCCAAGTGAAGAGCATTCAACCATACTTTGACCACGTCGACTATGAAAATAAAGTCCTTTAGGCGGTCCTTATTGGCTTTGACTTCAATGCTTTGTTCTGCAAGAGCCTGGGCCGGGAAGATACTTACTATCCCTTGGTCTAGTCATTTCAGGTTCTTACCAGGCCCATACACGTTGAACATCCTTAGTCCAAGACTCGATAGATGGGTTTGGGCCCTCAGAAAACTTTAACCCGCGAGCTTAGAAGCTCCATACTTTGAGACAGGGAAGGCCAGTGCATCTTCTGGTGAGGAACATGCTTCTGGAGCGGGCCGGTTTTCGTAGACAATCATTGAGCTGGCGTGAATAAATTTCCTAACCCCGGTGAATGGGCAAATTGTGCCATAAAGACCTTGGAGTGGTAGTTGCGCCGCAAGTCCTCTATCGAGTGATAACAGCGAGATTCTCCATGTGGTTGATCAGCTAAGTGAAAAATCGCGTCCACAGTCTTGAAAATCAGACTTTCTGGATTTAACACATTCACGTCTCCCGAGATTAACTCCACGCCATGAGGGACCGGAGCCTAGAAGCCTGTGCAAAGTCATACACGCCGCATACTCCAATGCCTTTCGAAACCAATGCCCCACAAATCCTTGAACAAATAAAACCTGCGGCGCTCACCACCATAACTGTTTTCTCATTCCGTCCGCCCGAGAAGGCTCGTCAGGAACTGTTCTAGGTTCGGCCAGCTGCCGACGAACTCGGATCTGATTGGTTCGCTAGGACTCCACTCTGACCAATTGCTAACGAAAACGAACGGCATACCGAACTGTCGGGCCACTTCAAAGTCCGTCGAGGCGTCGCCTACAAAAATTGAATTTTCTAAACTCACCAACTTCCCAAGCCTATTCAAGTGCTCTACTTTGGTCTCAGGAGAACCGTGGATTCGAGATTCGAATGAGTCCTCCCATCCAAATGACTGCACTAGGTCGGTGATCTCTATGCTTGGGGCAGCGCTCAGGATGTGGGACACGTACCTGGAATCACGAAGTAGCGATGCTAATCCCGGGGTCCTATTCGCCGCTTTAATTTTTTCGAGAACAAGTCTTGAGAACTCCCACTCAAGCTCACTCTGATTCAAGTTCGGCTGGATAGGGCGATAATTACTCAAAAGCCAAGCTAGCTTTGTGAAGCGCGACCCACCGGGGTTTTGTTGGTGGTTGTCGACAAGAGCTTTGGCTGCGTGGGTACTGAAAAATTTCATGGCCAACTCGAAAAAAGCCTCAGTCTTGATGGAATTAGAATCGACCAGAACTCCGTCGAAGTCGAGAAACAGTTGCCGCTCAGTCAAGATTGAACCTAGTAAGAATTGCTTCGACTTTCGCAATATCCTCGGGAAAATCTACGGCTACGGAAAGTGACTCAGATACCAATATTTCAACAGGAATATCTGCCTCGAGAAACCTTAGGACTTCGATGTCTTCGAATTGCTCAAGTGTGCTTTTATGGGCCTGTGGACCAAAATCTCCCAACGACTCCAAGTGAAATCCATAAACGCAGACTTGTTTGTGGACCGTCTGGCTTACAAGATCATTTGGATCTTTTCTTGCCGGAATAAGGGCCCTGCTAGCATATAATAATCGTCCAGATTTGGACAGAACCACTTTAGGTAGAGACGAAGATAACATCTCTTGCGTGTCAGTGATTTTTGAGGCCGCATTGACAACTGCTCCATTTGACACCAGCAGCCGCTCAGCAACCTTCTTGATGAGTTCCGGGTCAAGCAAAGGTTCATCACCCTGGACGTTGATGGCCATTGGCAACGAGAGCTTCCTCATAGCCTCCGCAACTCTGTCAGTTCCCGTCAGGCAGTCGGCACTCGTCATAACGGACTTGTAGCCGAGAGCACGCACGACTGCCGCGATTTCTTTTGAATCCGTGGCCACGTGGACATTATCTTGACCAGCCGCTTTGGCTGACAGTTCGCAGACCCACTGAATCATGGGCCTGCCTGCTATTTTCGCAAGGGGCTTAGCAGGAAACCTCGTCGATCCAATCCGGGCAGGAATAATCACCGGGATTTTCACCGTCACCCCCTCCAATATGGAGACCTTGTAACAAGGGGAAGCTTTGTAGGGGTAAGTGAAACTATTCCGATGTCAGGCTTTCCGGCCTTGAAGGCTGATATAGATTCAATAATCTCTGAGTTCCTCACGTCACCGCCGCCGTAGCCTTCAATGCCAGCCACAAACACAGTCTGAGCCTCGAGATAAATTGAGAGTGCCAAGGCGTAAGAGAGTGTCAGTTCGTTGGGGACGAACGCGGTGCCACCCCTGAAGTCGATTTCTCCCGAGCTGCTTCTTATCGGCACCACCGAGTTCGTCACCACGTCAAGTGCGTCGTGTGGCGGCAAGAAAGGAGAAATAGTCGGGCTTCTGGATTCCCAGAATTTATCCGCGTTCACTCCCAGCCTCATCCGGTTAGCTCCCACTCTGAAAGTCGCGGCTGCGCCGACGTCATCTTGCCACGCGAGGTTCAACAGCAGGATTGTCGCCCTTCTATCGGTCGCATATTGAAGCACTTGGCGGCGGTGCAGGGAAGCTGTTGGGCCACCCCCCACGATCAAGACATCCTTACCTACAGCGGAGGACAAGTCCTCGCTGACACTCAGGCTTTTCTCGACGTAGTTATAGGACCCGCCGGCCAACATTGTGGGATTAAAGCGACTGGACTCTTGTGTGGAGAGTGCTTGAAGAGAGCTAATGACATCTCGGTGATTTGAGGTTTCACTGAGGAGCTCCTGAACAAATGTCGGGTGGATTCCCCAATCGGCTGCGAGCCTGTATGGCAGACCCGGACCCCATTTGTGCTCAGCTGAAAGTAGTGCCATGTGCTTGTTTAGAAAATTATTCAAAGGCTGAAAACTATCTGGGTCGAACGATATTTCACCGCTGTTGCTGAGCTCAGCTAAAAGGTCCTCAGTTTTGGTGTTCCCGGCCCCTCTTCCCATGCCAGCCAGAGTGCAATCGAGCATGGTGGCTCCCGATTTTTTTGCCTCTAAAGTATTTTGCAAAGCAAGCCCTTTGTTGTCATGAGCGTGCATGCCAATCGGCACCGTTAGCACAGACCCTAGTTCTAAAAAGATCCTGGTCGTATCTTCTGGCTTAAGTGCCCCGAGGCTGTCTGCCACGTAGGCGAAGTCAACCGAAAGGCTGTTTACTAGAGCTCCAAAAAAAATCAAATCAGACTTAGTTCTCTCAGAAACTTGCATCAGGTTTACTCCGACTTCAAAGCCTTGCCCCTTTAGAAATTCAACTAAGGATGAGAGGTGGTCCAACTCCTCAAAGTGGCAGGCGATTCGGACAAAGCTGATGACTGATGATCTAGGAAAAATTTTCGCTAACGTAAGGTCTGGAGTGCTAATTAACTCTCCAAGATTTGCCATAACACCCAGTTTCAAGCCTTTGGAGTCTGGGTTGACTTCTACTAAAGAATCAGGGGTATAGGCCCAAGGCCCCGAATGGCTTTGGGACCTAAAAAACCTAAACCCCAGCTCCACGTGAGTTATCCCAAGTTCGCTCATGAGTGACAAGTAATCTGTCACAAATTCTGGAGAAAAGTCCCAATCGTTGTAGTAGCCACCATCTCGCATGGTGCAGTCAAGAATGTGAAGCATTGGACACCCTTCTATGCTCTTAATTTAGGCAACTAGGTCTAGCCACATAACTCTATGGCAGAAATAGACTCCTAACTCCACAAGACGCTCCCGATCGCGACAGACGCAATCGTGAGTCGCTTCCATTTCTGTCAGCGCAGGGCCTGAGCCAGAAGTCAAACAACTCTTATCCTTGAAACACGGCAAATACACCACTGGACTTTAGAAAGAAACGCACAATTTAGCCACCGTGGCTGAGCCCCAAGCCTGTCTTCAAAAACTCCCTTCCCGAGTTTATGCGCTGTCTATTAGATTCGCTCAGTCTGCCCGTTTCAAATTTGAGCAACCTGCAATGGTGCGACGATGGTCGCCGTATGCATTAGGGAGGCCAACGTCCCTCTGGAGTCAAGAAATTGCGAACAAAAAGTTGATTCTTCATGTTTTCTTGAGGGGGGATCAATAGCCGCTTGAGGCGGCTATGCCCTAGACTTCCCCAGATCTGCCACCTCAGGAAGCCTTAGACTGCAAATACCTAAGAAATTTTAGAATCGCCATTATTCAAATCTGCTCATCATTTTCTGTCGCAGTCTCCATGTCGAATTTTGAACACAGCATGCTGTTGAACGATTTAGGGCTGAACGGTAGAGCGCTTATGGACCGTTTTGCATTGGCTGACCCTGGTCTGTGAATGAAAGGTTTCGCGAAGGTAACCCGTTGAATCACCTACTTACTCCTTATTTGTCACCAGCAGCGTCTTTAATTCTGAAAGTGAATGGGCGGCCAAGGTTTTTCCAAACTTGTGGTACTCACTTTGGAATGTTGCCTTCCTAACGGGCAAGTACTCGATCATCTTTTTGTTCATCCTGTAAGAGTCTTCTGCTATCTGGGAGCCAAATGTGACAATTTGCTCCGCCAGACCGAACATGACTGAATAATGGATATCAGTGATTACAGTCCAACCACGCAGCTCTCGATCCTTCCTGGCTTCCGATGGATGCATGAGAATCGCAGGAACCCACCCCAGATTCTCAAACGCGAACCTAATGTCAATCAAGGCTCTTCTCCTCAGGGCGCGGTCACCCTTGGCACCTTCCGTAGAGACCAAAAGTCCGACCGGACCAGCGGCCTGAAGCTCTTCCAATTTTTTCCGGAAAATGCCATCCAGGTATGCCAACCAGCCCAAATCAAACCTGTAGATAGTCGGAAGCTTTATGTGCAGGTTGTTGATTTCAAGCTCCTCATCCATGGAGTCAAAAAAGAGTACTATTTTTTTTATCGCCGAGAGTGAGCTGAGGCTCTCGGAGAAATACGAGCCATCTTGCCGTTCCTCAACATAGCCCGATGGTCTTTCACGCATGTTGAGAGTTGAAACGTGACTAATGCCTAGGGCAGCCTGATCACTGAAAGCCTTTATGAAGCTTTGGTATTTTGAGTCACCCGGAAAGTAGTCGTAATCAAAAATAGTGACCCGATGTTGATTGTTGGAAGCCATAATTTTTTTCGCCTCATTCACGGCCGAACCAAAGGCCCAAACATTGAACCCTCTTGTGAGGTTTAAACCTCTTGTGAGCCGGCTAGACCTCTTGAAAAGACGTTCTATTTTAGAATTCTCAGACTTCCCCTTCCAGTGGATCCATCCCAGTCCGAATGGCAAAAGCATCTCATCCATTAGTTCAGTGGCAAGTATCAGAAGTGGGTGGGTCTTGCCATAGCCCGTGAGTGTCCTCTCCCGCATAAAAACTGCTTTAACTTGAAGTTTTGGGTTGATTTGTTTCTCGGCCCAAATTATCGGGAGGATTGTTTCCAGCGCATTCATGCTGCTAACCAACACGACGATTTCGGATGGTTCGACGGGCAGGTCTTTAAAAATACTCTTAATCATGGAACAGGACTATACACCCCAATGAGGTATGGCCCTGCACTTGTCCAAGACCCGTAACTTGCGTAGGGACCAGTCCTCACTAGTCTTACTGGGGGTGCACTCAATCCTTTGCTATTTTGCGATTTAGCTTCTCAATAAGAACTGCGGCGATAAGAACTTCGCGAGGGGCGCATGGTGGACCCAGGTAGAGCTTCCGCATCCGATCCCGAATCTTTGAGTCAGCTTTGTATTTCAGCAGAGCGTCTTTGGCTGGCCATCGGCCCTCCTCGAAAGGATTCGAGCCGAGAGCTTTTGCATAACTCTTCACCTTTGCGTTTTTGAGATGCATCTTGGGCGCAGTTATCTTGAGTGCGATAGGAATTGCGCCGACTTCATGGGAAACAAGTGAGAGAGTGCTATCGTGGAAAATCATTCCAATTGCTTGCGGAAGGGCCGATACAGAGGGTCCGTCCCAAAACTCGAACTCGGTCAACCACTTCTTCATGCGATCTACTCTCTGGAGCCCTTCCTGCGGATGTGGTAATATTACAACAGGAATTCCGAATTGATGCTCGATGGATTGAAGAGTAGATTTCAGCCAAGGATAGTAAATTTCGGGCTTTACAGGAGGATCCACATCCATTCGAATCCAATCGAGTGCGTCTGAGTAAGCCTCATCCACAAAAACTAAAAATGAACTCTTCTCGATCACCTCAGACTCGGGCAGGTTGTCCAGGTCGACAGAAGATATTGGGACCAGGAGGCCTGAGAATCGCGAGGGCAAGTCCAAAGATTTAGTGCCTGAGAAGAAGCAAATATCCGGTCTTGCGAATGTCAACCCAACAATTTCCCAGAACTTGGATAAAACAAAGTCTGCTCCTACCTGGAGAATTTTCTTCGCTTGAGGCGGTGTTTTGGCACCTTGAGCTTTGGGGACTACATCTGTTTGTAATTCTGATCGAGAGTCCATGACTCGCATCCAAAAGCGAATTAACACGTTCACGTCTGGAAGAGCTCCGTCCCTCAGGCGTGCTGTGAGCACTCCCAAGCTCCTGCATTTGCGGGTAACCTTATTGGCCAATCGCCCAAGCGAAGCCAGGTCCAGAACGGCGCTGAAGCCCTCGGCTTCGAGAATTAGCAGCAGATCGTCAACTGATTGTGGAGCCAAATACTTGCTGGCCTGGAGCCCAGCTTTGTCACTGCCAATTAATTTCAGTCCCATCAAGAGGCTGACGTCAATTACGATAATTTCAAATTCTCGTGACAGCTCCGTAAGACCACTGCGTGAGACCAACGTTGGATTCAAGTCGCCGGTTGTCAATAATCCCAATCTTCTCAATGAACTTCCTAACAGACCAATAAATGATTCCTCTAACTCTAGAGGGCCTGACTTCCAGGTAATCTCGTGGTGCTGTATCAAGTTCTCACGAAGAGACTTAGGCCGGAAAATTTATTCAATACAGCTGCCCTAAAGTATTGCGAACCTGGAGCGGCTGCCACCTGTACGCATCCAACGCGGTCAACTTGGTAAAGAGATAAACTAAAATCTAGCTCGAGTCCGTTCCTTCGCCTTTGAAAAGCACCGCGTGTGGATTTTCCAGCTCCCAAGTGCGGACCGGAGGAAATACACTAGTATCACGTGAGATACCTTGGATTCAAAGAGGATCATTTACGCTACTGCAGATAGGCCCTAATCATGGTTATTGCTGTTACGGGCTCCGAGGGTTTTATTGGATCGCACTTAGTCGAAAGGCTCTTGGCTTCCGGACATTCAGTACGTGCGTTGGTTCAATACAATTCTTTCAATTCCGTCGGTTGGCTGGAGGAGAGCGAGAAGGTCGATGGTCTTGAAATAGTGTTTGGCGATGTTCGAGACTCTGAGCAAATGAATACGTTCGTCGAAGATGCCGAGTCTGTCCTTCACCTGGCTGCACTAATCGCAATCCCACACTCCTATCAGGCCCCGAACTCTTATATGGAGACGAACGTTATGGGAACACTGAACATGCTCAATGCTTCCAAGCGGGCAGGCGTTGGAAGGTTTGTCCACACTTCGACGTCTGAGGTTTACGGAACTGCTCTACATGTGCCGATTTCAGAAAGTCATCCACTCCAAGGGCAGTCTCCATATTCGGCCTCCAAGATTGGGGCCGACGCCCTTGCTCATTCGTACTGGGCTTCCTTTGATCTTCCTGTGGTGACATTGAGGCCATTTAATACTTTTGGACCAAGACAGTCTCTCAGGGCCGTGATACCAACTTTATTGGCGCAAGTAATTGATGGCGCAGAGTCAATTTCGCTGGGATCCACGCTTCCGACTAGAGATTTCACCTACATTGACGACACTGTGTCGGGTTTTGTTGCGGCGATGAATTCGGAAGGGATTGATGGCCAAACAATCAACCTCGGCACAGGTTTTGAAATTTCAATCGGCGACTTGGTTCGGCTGGTTGGGGAAGTCGTAGGTAGGCGAATAGAAGTGAACGTTGATTCCGAGAGGCTTAGACCCGAGGGCTCTGAGGTTGAAAGGCTTCTTAGTGACAATTCAAAAGCCAGGGCGCTTTTGAATTGGATGCCTGAATTATCCGGCCTCGAGGGCCTAAAAAAGGGCCTCATCCTGACCATGGACTGGCTAAGGCCGTTGGTCGAGGATGGTCGATTCCAAGCAGGGACGTATGTCAAGTAAGTTGAGAAAATCCGAGCTTGCTCAGGAGATTCTCGATTGTATGTCGTCAGCCCTAGGCCCTTCTATCCACAAGAGGCCCATGCCTCTTCACGAACCATTCTTGGAGGAAAACGCGCGAAGGGAAGTCGGCCTAACACTGGAGTCAGGATTTGTAAGCTCTGTGGGGCCGACCGTCCAAGAATTTGAACGCTTACTGTGCGAGTTGTCGGGGGTAAAGAATTCTGTAAGCACTTCTTCTGGAACAAGCGCTCTCCAGTTGGCGTTAAAAGTAGTTGGTGTTGAGCCCGGGGATCACGTCGTGGTGCCCGCAATGAGTTTTATGGCTACCGCGAATGCTGTGTCTTTTCTCGGTGCGGCACCAGTGTTTGTTGACAGCGTGAAGCTCAAAGCAGGCCCTTCACTTGGAATGTGTCCAGAATCTCTTGAAGAGCTGTTGCGGGACTACTCGAAGGGTCCTGAAGGTCCGCTTCACAAGGACACAGGCGCGAAGATTTCGGCTATTGTTCCGATGCACGCTCTGGGTCGACTTTGCGATTTGAGGGTTATTCGACGGCTGGCTGCAGACTGGAAAATTCCCATCGTTGAAGACGCTGCAGAAGCATTGGGCAGCTTTTCTGGCGACGGTGCTCACCCTGGCTCTAGCGATGTTGCAATTTTGAGCTTCAACGGGAACAAGACCATCACCACGGGTGGAGGTGGAGCCTTGCTCACCAATTCCGATGAGCTTGCAGATAAAGCGAGGCACCTCTCAACAACCGCGAAGATTGCGCATCCCTGGAGATTCAGCCACGACGCGGTTGGCTGGAATTTCCGTATGCCAGCGTTGAATGCAGCCCTTGGCGCGGCTCAAATGCAGTCCTTGCCCAAGATCCTTGATGCAAAGCGTCTTCTCCACGACCGCTACAAGGAAGCTTTTGCAAACGCTAAGTTCTTCGAATTTTTGGACAATCCAGCGGATCAGCAGCCAAACAATTGGCTCATAGCTGTCAAGTTGAGGAGACCAGACTTAGGTTCACTGGACCAGGTGCTGGATGGGACTCACTCAATGGGTATTCAGTGCAGACCGGTGTGGGATTTGCTACCAGACCAGCTACCATATCGAGACAACATTGCCGTAACTCTCGCAAACGCAAGAGAGATTCGCAATTCAGTTCTATGCCTGCCATCATCTCCCGGTCTAATCTTGAACCAATGAAAATAGTTATTTTCACATCAACACGAGCTGACTCCGGAATTATGGCTCCTATAGCGCGCGAGCTAACGAATCGAGAAGAGTTCGAAGTCCACGCCTTGGTTACTGGCACGCATCTGAGCGATAGCTTCGGTCATACACTCGAGAGGGAGCTGTCCGCATGGGGTCCGGTTGTTATCCATGAGGTACCAATGAATCAAATTGAATTTTCGGAGTTGGGAACCGCCGTTGCCCTTGGGAATCTTCAAGCTGAACTTGCGGGTGTCATACATGCGCTGCAACCTGATTTAGCTCTGGTTCTTGGGGACAGATCGGAGGCTGTTACTTTTGCCTTCACCTGCAGCATACTTGAGGTCCCTATTGCCCATTTCCACGGCGGCGAGATTTCTCTTGGGGCTCTTGATGAACTCCATAGACACGCGATCACAAAATTAAGCTCGTTGCACTTCCCGGCAGACGAATCCGCGGTAAAGAGGATTACTCAGATGGGAGAGCAGCCGGACTCGATCTTCTTTTTTGGCCCGCTGATAGCGGACCGCATGTACGCGGATATGTCGCTTACACGTGAAACCCTTGCGAAAAACTTCTCCTTCAGCTGGGCAGAAAAGACAGCAATCGTGACAATGCACGGAGCAAAATTCGACAACCCATCGACAAGCGAGCACCTCGATGCGTTGTTCAATGCTCTCGACAAGATCAAAAATCTAAATGTCATTTTTACTGGTCCCAATTCAGACCCAGAGTCTCAGGATTTGCGAACAGCCATCCTTCAATATTGCTCTAAGCAATCTTCAAAGGCTTTTTTCGTTGAATCTTTTGGTTCAGGCGGCTATCTAAGGATGCTGGAAATTTGCGACGTGGCCATTGGCAATTCCTCGAGCCTTGTCCACGAAGCGCCTTTTATGGGAATCCCGATTGTTACTCTAGGCTCAAGGCAGGAGGGTAGGGGGAGGTCCATTTCAGCTGGTATTGGTCCCGATCCGATTGCAATAGAACGAGGAATTAGAGCGGCGCTAGAAGCCACAGGAGAGAGGGCTGTTGTAGTGTTCGATGGCCTTGCCATTTCTACGAAAATCGCGGAGGTCATTGCCGCTACGTTGCCGGTAACGAGCAAAAAAATCTTTTGGAGTGATCATGAACAGCCCACTTAGTATCATTGCGGAAATAGGTGTCAATCACAATGGCGACCTACACGTTGCAAAAGAGCTGCTGCTAGCGGCTTCTGAAGCCGGCGCGACGCATGTCAAGATACAAATGTTTGATCCCAAGTTGCTCGTTAGCGGAGACGCCCCCCTCGCGGATTATCAGGTTGAAAATGGAATTGTGGCTCGGTCTCAAATGGAGATGCTGGAGTCTCTCACTCTGAATCGAGAGGCCGTCTTCGAGATTGATCGAATGTCTCGAAAACTTGGCATACCGCTGATTGCCACCCCTTTCGACCTCCAATCCCTTTCCTTTATAACCTCCGAGCTGCAGCACCAAACTGTCAAAATTGGATCCGGAGACTTGACATTCCATCAGCTGATATTCGAAACGACAAAGTCGGGTGCAGGAGTAATTATTTCCACGGGTATGTCTTATTTAGATGAGGTGATGAGAGCCGTCCGTATTGCCAGGGCGGGCCGCGAGATACATTTGGGAAATCTTCCAGCTGACTTCGCTCCTACTCTGGCCAACCTGAAGAACTTGGCTCCCGACTCGTCAGGGGACACGAGTGACTGGTTGACACTTCTGCACTGCACGTCTACCTATCCTGCCCCCATCGATCAATTGAACATTTCGGCGATTCAAGAGCTCAGGCCATTTGGCGCCAGGCTCGGATATTCGGATCATTCTCAGTCATCTTACGGCGCCATAATGGCAGTTGCTGCGGGCGCAACTGTTTTTGAAAAGCATTTGACTCTATCGAGGACGGGAATTGGGCCAGACCACTCCGCTTCTCTGGAACCGAACGAATTTGAATCTTATGTTTCCGACATTCACTCGGCACGCATGGCCCTCGGGGATGGGGTCAAGCGCCCACAGCTGTCGGAGCAGAACGTAAGATCTGTTGCCAGGAGGAGCATTTTCGTTGCACAGGACATCGAGGTAGGCGATGTTTACAGCGACTCGAATCTAGTAGCTCTGCGCCCTGGTGACGGCATCTCGACTGAAAATTACTACGAGCTTCTTGGTACTGCCGCAACGAAAAGGAGTTCCGTTGGGAACCCAGTCGCCGGCTAGCGGTTTGATGCTCGGATCGGGCGGGCATGCTCGAGCCGTCGCGGCGCTCGCGCTAAGTTCAATAACCCCAGTAAAGGTTGATAGATATGTCTCCAATCAGCGCGAAGATGAGGGTGTTTTCAGCCTCATCGAATTTGTGACGGAAGAGGCCATAAGACGATCTGATTGGAGTGGTGTTTGTTTATTGAACGGACTTGGCGCGTCAGTGAATACAAGACACCGTCACGCTACGTTTGCGAGGCTGCTTGAAAGCGGATTCGTTGCTACGAATCTAGTCTCGACCCATGCCTATGTTGATTCGACTGCGGATCTGGGAGCTGGTGTGCAGGTTTTTCCTAAAGCAGTAATACAGGTGGGATGTGTCATCGGGGACGACGTTGTAGTGGGTGCGGGCGTTATCGTAGAGCATGATTCTTCTGTCGGCAGCGGCTCCTTTTTGGCTCCTGGGGCCCTGATTATGGGTGGAGTGGTAATCGAGGAGGAAGCGACAGTTTTCGCTGGAGCCATCATCTTGCCTGGTATACGGGTCGGCAGTAGCGCAATTGTTGGAGCAGGGGCAGTAGTCATAAGGGACGTCCCCCCATTTGAAACTCACGCCGGAAACCCCGCTGTGAAAATAGCGGGAGTCACTCGAATTAGCTAATTCGCGTCGTTCTCTTAGCAAGTAGAACCCTCCTGACAGGAGGGCTGTGAGAAATGAATCCGATAAAAGGACTCGCGTTCTAAGCCGCTCCGAACGTTGATGAACATAGTACAAATAAGAATGCCTTTGAATCGCAATTCGAAATGCTGAAAACCCTCGAGCTGCCATCTGAGTGGCACGCGGAGCTCCCGGCTGACTCAAAAGACTTATGCATCGAATAATGTTCGCAGCTTTTGATCTTGAGAGCTCGGCTTTTCTTGAAACACTGGACCTCTCTTTTTACAAAGTGCCGTCAGGAGAAATTACGAACGGGCCACTCCTGCTAGCTTTCGCGCAGACAGGAAAGAGGATTATTTTGTCTACTGGGATGGCGAATCTTGGAGAGGTGGAACAGGCTCTTGCTATCCTCTCTTGGGGTTATGCCCACAGTCGCAAACCTACTTCGCTGAACGAGATTTGGCGTTATTGGTCCGAGAGTGAAAATTCTGAAATTTACAAGGTAAATTATCCCTTCTTCACTGCACGTCTCAATATCCGACTCCCATGGAAGAGGTGAACTTGAGGGCGATGCAGACCCTCTCGCAAAGCTTTGGGTTGCCTGTTGGATACTCAGATCACACAGAGGGATTACTGATTCCGATAGCGGCAGTGGCCCTGGGGGCTGAAATTATTGAGAAGCACTTCACGCTGGACCGTTCTTTGCCTGGTCCCGATCACGAGGCCTCTCTTGAGGCAGGGGAGTTGTCAAAAATGGTTCGTGACATCAGAAGGACCGAGGTCGCTCTTGGGGACGGCCAAAAGAGAACTCAACCCAGCGAGTGGAATACGAGAACCGCAGCCAGACATCAAATAATTGCGAGTCGTAACATAGTCTGTGGAGAGTTTTTTTCCGCATACAACTTAGGAACCGCAAGGGCAGGCAGCGGCGAATCCCCGTTTCACATTTGGGACCGCTATGGCACTAGGGCCCTAAGAGATTACTCGAGGAATAGCCCGTTAGATCGAGGAACATACTAACGAGACCCACCTCACCTAGTCGAGTCTTGCCAATAATCCGTAAGCGAGTTTCAGCAGCGGTGCCGAGTCCCCCCTTGCATCGGTAGCTGGTCAGGGAGCATTAGGGATAATTCTCCGAATCTACGGGAATCAAGCGGCCTGTCAACCGCACCATTGCCGGTTTCCAAGTAATTGTGCTGGACATCGGCCAAGTTCTCACTTCGAAGTCGCAGTGAAAAGTAATAAAAGCGGCCTCATATTTACGATGAAATAGACTAACAACTGGAAAAGTTGGAGGATTGTGCTAATTTATCGGGATGGGGTTAGGCTCCTCCCGTTGTGATAGAAGACTACCCGATAGTCAACTTCGCCAGTTTATTTGGAAAAAATAACACCAAGAGGGAAAGGGAAAATGCCAATGCTGATAAGTTACGCCACCGAATTGAGAACGCCTAATGGTACTAGTAATCAAACCACTAGATAGCGTTCTCGTCGCCGAAGGTTGTTTTAACTTCAGAGAAGTCACGGAAGTAGCGGGACAAGACTCATTTCTTGCAATGGTCGTCGACCATAATCTTATTCTAGCTGGAGTCTTGACAGATGGTGACGTGCGGAGGCCGCTCCTAATTGGGCCACGTTTGGAAGCCAAAGCCTCCGCTGATATCAATCGTGAACCAATCTCCAGCGCGGAGGATCATCTAGCCAACTTAAACTTGGATCAAGCCAAGTACGAAGTTAACTAGGACATAATGTACCTAAGTGAGATCTCCTCCCGTCGGGGTTTACGTTCCGAGATTGGAATTTACAGTTACTGCCAATCTTCTCGCCGTCTCGTTATACGCAGGAAACCTGGCAGTGAGATGAGGAGATTTTTTTGGCATTGATTAAGTTGAGTTGCGTGCCTCTGCATTTGTCTGCCTCTTTAGTTGAGGTGATATCTGCGATTCAGTTGAGCAACGAGAAATTGTGCTTGATCGTAAACGACTCCGCTGAGCTGGTTGGGACGGTGACAGACGGAGACGTTCGAAGAGCCATCCTTAATGGAGCCCAACTAAATGCTGAAGCTGTTGAGGCGATGAACAAGTCACCTCAAATCATTTCTGAGACAGAACTGGGTCGAGGAGGAGTGCGGGCTAAAAATCAGGTGGAATATGTTGTTGTGCTGGATGAGCTTCGGAGACCAGCGGGGCTTTTTCGTTCTGGTGGCGTGCGCGAGACGAAGAACATCCCTGTTGTTTTGATGGCAGGAGGACGCGGCTCTCGGCTTTTGCCACTTACCAAGGGAATTCCCAAGCCTCTCGTTGAAATTGGGGGCATTCCTATGATCGAGATCCTTATTTCCCGAATGGCACATCAAGGGTTCGTGGATTTTTTCATCTCTGTTAATCATTTTGGTCTGCAAATAGAGGAGAGACTTGGTTCCGGGGAGAGACTCGGAGTTCACATCTCCTACCTCCGAGAAAACCATCCACTTGGAACAGCAGGCGCCCTCGCTCTTTTGGCGGGGCAAATCGATGGCCCGTTCTTAGTTGCCAATTCTGACCTGGTCACTACTTGCGATTTTACTTCACTTTTCGAGTTTCATTCTGACTCTAAAGCCAATGTCACAGTCGGGGTGAGAGAGTATTTACATCAAATACCCTTCGGGGTTGCCAAAATTCAACAGGGACTTATCACTGACTTAGTAGAGAAGCCCGTCTTGCGCGAATTTGTCTCAGCAGGTATTTATTGTTTAGACGCCAGAGTAATTTTAGAAGTGCGGGAGGATGAGTATCTGGACATGCCGGACTTGGTGGCTCGGCTAATTCGCGAGACTTCAACAAAGGTTGTGGGCTTCCCGATACACGAAACTTGGGACGACGTAGGTCAGTTAGCGGATCTTGAGAGGGTACGACTTAAATGGACGATGGAGTAGTGGTGGGTCGTTCGGCGGTTGTCCTAGGGGCGGGTTCTGCAGGCTTAAGGCATGCGACAGTATTGAGAAATCTCGGGATTGACACTCAGCTTCTAAGTAGGCGCTCCAACTCAGACGAGCTACGGCAGCGAATGGCCTCGAAGCGAGGCTGGGACGACGTGGAATTGATTGTGGTGGCCACTGAGTCCTCTAGTCATGCTCAGGTCCTTTTGGACATAGCCAATTCGAGCTTCAACGGTCAAATTCTCGTAGAAAAGCCAGGAATAGTGTCTGAAGGTGACTTGAGCTCCCTGTCAAGAATAAATATCAGGGTGGCTTACAACTTAAGGTACTTAGAGGGATTAGCATTCATCGAAAGCGCAGTATCAAGCGAAATGCCTTTGACGGCCTCTATTGTATGTCGCTCTAATTTGAGTGATTGGAGAGCAGAATGGGATCGACCAGGTCAGTACTCTCGCACGAAATCACTGGGCGGGGGGGTTCTGTTTGACCTCTCGCACGAGCTTGACTACTTTCTTAGATTATTTGGTGAGCCTGATGTTCTGAAAGGTATAGGCGGGAGGTTGGGTCGCGTCACTTTAGATTCGGATGACAGCTGGAAGCTGCTGGCAAGTTATGAAAACGGCCCAGCCGTCTCATTGGACTTATCTTATCTTTCCCATCTGGGAGAAAGAACCTTTGTAATTCAACAGGCGGATAGAACGATTTCTCTCGATTTGATCACAGGCAAGGGAATGGACTCGAATTCTGGGGTTTTGACTTTCAATTCAATCTCGTCCACGCATCAGCTTATGCTTCGGGATTGGGCGAACAACGGAGGAAGTGCGCTCCCGGACTTGAAGGAGAACATGACAACCCTAAACTTTATCCACAGAATACGCGCTCTTAGTTCCGAGCAAGGCCTTCATCATGAGTAGGCTCTGCACAATCTGCGTTCGGGGGGAGTCTAAGGGAGTGCCAGGCAAGAATGGAAGACTTCTAGACGGTGTGCCGTTGGTGAGTCATTCAATCCGTCAGGCACTTGATTCTGGGCTGTTCTCACACGTCGCCGTATCGAGTGACGACGCAACCCTTTTGGAAGTCGCCAGAGACGAAGGCGCAATAGTAATCGAGAGACCAGCGAGCCTTGCGGGCGATTTCTCTCCCAAGTTGCCCGCTATTTCTCACGCAATTGAGTACGTGGAGAAATTATTACAGATGGAATTCTCGACGCTTGTCGACCTCGACGCTACATCGCCGCTGAGGCTGATTACGGACATAGCGGGAGCAGTTAGTCTGCTGGAGGCAAATCGGCTGTCGAGTGTTTTTACTGCTTCGGAGACCCGAAGATCACCATATTTCAATCAGGTTATGAAGCACAGCGATGGGACTTGGGGAGTCGTCGTGGAAGGTGAATCACAGATATTCAGAAGACAGGATGCACCCAAAACATTCGACATGAATGCGTCCATTTACGTTTGGGATAGAAATGAATTTTTGAAGAATTCCAAGCTTTTTTACAAAGCAACGGAAATGTTCGAAATGCCGCCGGAACGGTCATTAGACATTGACTCAGAGCTGGATTTCCAGTTGGTGTCTTTCTTGTTCTCAAAAGGAGACGGAAACAGGGGGGCTGAATAGTGTCCACGTCGGGGAAGCTTGATGGAAAAATCTTTGTAGTAACCGGGGGACTTGGAATCTTAGGACTCGCAGTGGTCGATAAGCTCTTGGAAGCGGGGGCGCTGGTTTGCTCTCTCGACATTCTTGGGCCAGTCGGCTTGGTAAGCAAAAACGAAGGATCAGACAATCTTTATCATTTCGTTTGTGATGTCTCGGTCAAACATGAGGTCGACATGACGTTGAAGCTCATAGAAGATACGATTGGTCCAATTTCGGGGCTGCACAACAATGCTGCAACAAAAACAGCAGATCTCGAAAGGTTCTTCGACTCGGTTGAAGACTACGAGGAAAATACCTGGAAAGAGATTATGCAAACAAATCTCTGGGGCATGTTCCTGATGGCCAGGGGCGTAGGCGCTCTTATGGCTTCTAGAAAGAATGGTTCAATCGTGCAGACGGCTTCTATCTATGGAGCAACGATGGGACCTGACCAGAGGATTTACGAAGGATCTGAGTATCTTGGAAGGCAAATTTCTTCGCCCGTTAGCTACACGGCTTCAAAAGCAGGTGTTCACGGTCTCACAAACCACCTAGCGACGTATTGGGGCTTTTCCGGGGTGCGGGTAAACACCGTAACCCCTGGGGGGATCAGGTCCGGTCAAAATAGAGTCTTCGAGTCTAAATATTCGGCGAGAGTGCCTCTCGGGCGAATGGCTGAAGCTTCTGAGGTAGCAAGCGCAGTGACCTTTCTGCTGTCGGAAGACTCCTCGTACATAACCGGCCATAATCTGTTTGTCGATGGGGGGCTGCATGCGTGGTAGCTTTCTCAAAATTATTGATAAACAATTAACTTCTTTGGGTCGTTTTCTTATTTTCAAGGGCGCTTATCAACTTGAAGCAATGAGTTTCCAAAAATACTTACTCGTCCAAAGCCGTCGCGTCCACTGACATGGTCAATCTGTGCATTACGACTAATTCCACCCCTGAGTACTGCAAAAAATCAGTCGCGCTCCTAGATGTGCAGCCCTGTAAAAAATCGCAGCTGGCCTTTACTGCAAATCCACTGGCGTGCGGCAGCACCTTCCAGTAGCTCAACGCTTTACAGCGGAGACTCTGCTGTGGAGCTTGGTTGCTAGAAAGGCCAAAAAATTCACGTTTGGAAGAAGAAAACCAATACGGGATTTACGTGGTGAGTCCGAAATTCCCGAGAGACTGAAAAAATGTCGGGTCGATGGGTCGGGGTTAGTGACCTGTTAAGTCAACTCAACCGACTACGCCAATTAACGCGAGACATTTTTTTCACATGTTCAAATGATGAAACCATGATCAATTTCGTCATTCTTCGAGCTATTTCACGGGAGAAGCCCACGATCATATTCGTCTTGTAGGTTCCGTCAAGCCCCGTTGTGTGTGAGTTATACTTCAACCGTTAGAAAACTCAAGAGTTCTACTCTTGAAAAACTTATGCGGTAGATCTTTTCAAGAAAACTTGTGATCTGACTGAAGAGGAGACTGCAGATGCGAGATGGTGAAAAAACTCTTTTCGGCCTTCCTGAGGATGTCAAGTTCTGCACAAGATGCGTGATATCAAACCAAAGGCCGAACTCTGCAGTTGAATTCAAGCACACTAAGGATTCGAAAAAAACAACAATCCGATTTAATTCTGAAGGCGTCTGTGACGCATGTTTGATGTCAGAGCAGAAGAATATTCTTATTGATTGGGAATCACGAGAGACTCAATTGCAGGAGTTGTGTGACCGGTATCGTCGTGATGATGGAGCTTATGATTGCGTTGTGCCAGGCTCTGGCGGCAAGGATAGCTTCTACGCGGCCCATGTCCTTAGGTATAAATATGGAATGAATCCCCTCACGGTTACTTGGGCTCCAAATATCTACACAGACGTGGGGCACAGAAATTTTTCACATTGGATACAGGCTGGCTTTGATAACGAACTCTATACCCCCAGTGGACTTACCCACAGAATTCTGACTCGTGTGGCAGTTGAAAAACTATTTCATCCGTTTCAAGCCTTCATGTTCGGGCAAAAAGCCCTCGCACCGAAGGTGGCGGCAAAGTACGACATTCCCCTGGTGTTTTACGGCGAGAACGAGGCCGAGTATGGCAACCCGATTGAAGACACGAGCTCTTCGCAGAGAGACTGGTCTTTCTTCACCGACTCAAATCCCGATGACATATTTCTAGGCGGGGCTTCACTTTCTGAATTGCAGGAGAATTTTGGAATCTCGGGCCGTGACCTCAATCCATACTTCCCAGCGGACCCTGAACTCATTCATAGGAAAAAGGTGGAAATCCATTATCTTGGTTACTACTTGAAGTGGCATCCTCAATCAGCATATTACTACTCTGTAAAACATGGGAATTTCGAGGCCGCGCAGGAGAGGTCCCCGGGCACGTACTCAAAGTACAACAGCCTCGATGACAAAATTGACGATTTTCATTATTACACGACATTCGTAAAGTTTGGTATCGGCAGAGCGACTTACGATGCCGCTCAAGAAATCAGATCTGGCGACATCTCTCGAGAAGAAGGCGTAGCCCTAGTAAGAAAGTTTGACGGAGAGTACCCAAGTCGGTTCGAAAAAGAAATTTTCGACTACCTGACTCTCAATCATCCACAAATGAAAATATCCAGCTCTGCACTGGAGCGGGTAGTAATGGATCGTGACTATTTCGAGCAGTTAGCGGATAAATTTAGGTCACCGCATCTTTGGGAAAGAGTTGGTTCGACCTGGTCCTTGAGAAATCCCGTTACGTGAAGCGAATTATCGCCAGACTGGACGTAAAGTCAAATTTCTTAATAAAGGGAGTTCGATTCGAAGGTCTTCGCAAAATTGGAGACCCAGCGTCGACCGCATTAAAATATTACGAAGACGGCATTGACGAAATTTTCCTGGTGGACAATGTTGCCAGTCTTTACGGAAGAAACCATCTTGGCTCATTGCTCGAAAAAGTAGCGAAGGATGTTTTCGTCCCACTCACGGTCGCTGGGGGCATCCGCAATCTTAGCGATGCGGAAGAGCTGTTTGGCTTAGGAGCGGACAAAATCGGTGTAAACACTGCCAGTTTTTCCAATCCTAAGCTCATAACTGACATAGCGAACAAGTTCGGATCTCAGGCAGTGGTGGGCTCAATACAGGCCCAACGCTTTTCGGGAGGTTGGGAGTGTCTCGTTGAACAAGGGCGAGACAGGACAGGTGTCGCAGTGGTTGACCGTATCAAGCAACTGATAGAATTGGGGGTTGGAGAGCTTTTGGTTACATCAGTAGATAATGATGGCGTGCAACGCGGATTCGATGTTCAGCTCGCTGACGTTGCTGCGGCTACTTCTACCGTGCCTGTTGTCATAGGGGGAGGGTGTGGTGGCATTGATGACGCACTTAGAGTGATTAAAATAGAAAAACTGAGTGGCCTTTCCTTGGGAAGCGCCCTGCACTTCGGGAAAATAGTCATAGAGGAACTGAAAGCAAAAATGAAAGAAGAAAGCCAAGATCTCGTCTTGGATGAAGATCGTGCTTAGGCAGACCGTGTCTGTGGTGGATCACGGAATTGGGAACATCCGCAGCGTAACTAATGCTCTCGAGGTGAGCGGTTATGATTCACAGCTGGTTCGTCATCCTGATGAGTTGAAAAACGCCTCTATTGTCGTCTTACCAGGAGTTGGGAACTTCGGTGGGGTCATGAACGCTATACAAAAAAATGGTCTACACGAAGCCATCAGGGATTATGTCTTTCAGGACAGACCCTTTCTAGGGATTTGTGTCGGAATGCAGGTGCTGTTCCAAGGAAGTGCTGAATCGCCTGACTCGAATGGCTATGGTTTCTTCAGAGGAGAACTCAACCACCTATCTTGTTTGGATTCGACTAAAGTTACCCCAAGCGTTGGTTGGAAAGAGCTAATCCATACCGGGAACGCAGATGGACACGCTCTCAAAGAGGCCTACTTCGTTCACAGCTACTTTGCAGCAGGGATTGATGATGCCGATCTAATCTCAAGCTACATTTGGGAAGGGCACAAAGTCCCAGGTCATGTGGGCCGAGGCCGTGTTCATGGAGTGCAGTTTCACCCGGAAAAGAGCAGACTTGAGGGCCTGCGATTCCTGCATGGCGTTTTACGGGACATATCAAAGTAACCAAGTTTGGACCTCCGAAAAACATGGAGGTAAAGATTCAGAGAGAACCAGTTAATCTTCAAGAAAACTTCGCTCGCACAATCTCTGAAAAATCAACCAAGCGCATTGAAATAGCCGCTTGCCCGACAATCGAGACCGCGAGCACTGTAAAGGCAGGGTCGTTCATGGAGACGGCCTGGGCTATCTGAGGTTCCCACGACCTTAAATCCTCGGTCCTCATGTGCAAGCGAATTCGCAAATTCCAAGTTAGAGGGGTATCCAAATGGAGTACGGTTTCCCCCTCCAGACGACGAATCTAGGAACATTACTCGCTTCAGCCCTGATAGAGCCTCGTATCCGAGGGTAGAATCTACGCAAAATAGAATCGGGTAGAGCGATATTTTACTGTAACTTCTCTCTTTGCCGATTCTGGGGGAAAAGGACCAACCTTCTTTCCCAAGAATTGACTCATAGAACAAGCGTTCTTCGGAGCTGTCATCGGACGGACTTCCAATTATCTCGAGTGTCATGCCCAGAGATTGGATTGACTGAAGCAGAGGTAGCAGAAGTTGAATCTCAGGTTTATAGAACGTGGAATGGGGGACAGCGGCGCCATGGGCGTCCGTAACCCAAAGCTCGCCTTTCAGCATATCTCCCTGACGCCAATTGGAGATGTAGCCTGCTGTATTGCCTTGCGAAATCGGGAGGTCATGGAGCTTGTGCAACTTAGAAGCTAGGCTGCCGCTTGGAACTATAAGGGCATCACCAGCCACAGATCCTTTTATCTGCTCCACATACGCATCTGTTAAACAAAAGAACACGTCTCCCGGCAGAAGGGACTTTTTACTCGGAAGTTCAGAGAGGAGTCTATTTCCATTCTGAAATATAACAAAACGAGCCTCCTCGTCGGCGCTAGCCATGCGTGCGGTGTAGAGGGCCCTGTTGTTGTCAATGATAGTTATTACGATTTTAGGTCAAGTCGACGCTAGGAAGCTGAGGAAATAATGGTGAGTTAAAGTGAACGCAAGTCCACTGCGAATCCATCGGAATGTCCCTCTTACGAGGGTAAGTAAATAAATTGTCTCGTATCTGGGGTCGAAGACTTCGGCGGGCACATCTTCCAGCAATGCCATTATGTCGTCTTGCAAATCGAATATCAAAACATCAGATCTCGAGGGGCCCATAATTAGAACTTTGTTCGGCCCTACGACCTCCACAGTTTGAGCGGGTGACTGAAGATAACTTTATTCAAACTTCCCCTGCCATTTTTTTACGGATCTACAAGTCGAAAATAGATACTTTAGGACCTTGGAAGAAAACCCGTCAGAGTCATATCCCTCTGGGAGGCTGGATTCGGAATCAAGCGACATGTCAGGGGTTGTGCAGCACACTGGGCTCTCTGGCTACAATCCAACCATCATCATCGAGCCGGACTCAAGGGCCTCTCGCCTTTCCATCGAGTTCGTTAGGGTTACCGGAGGCAAGCTAAATGTGGATGATTCATCGCTTATCGCTCATGAGTCCGAAATCATGTATCTGGAATCAAGCTGAAGTTTGTTGTAGTTAGCAGCCGAATGGTTCGCGAAAAGTAATACCTTTAGGGTCTTTTCTTGCAAGATCCTCGAGACGGGCCTTGGTTCTCGGGTGAGTCGAAACCATTAGTGGCAAGCGTCACGTCCCACGGACTGCATTTAGGCGCTCGAGTACGTTCTCGAGCCTCTCACGCAGCTCTACATTTTCCTGTCTGTGCGCCTAGACTAGAAAGTAACCACCAGGCGCCAGGCCTAGATCCCTAAAGGTGCTGACGCCGCGATCTTGCTTTTGTACTACTCGTATGTTTTGCGGACCGGAGAGCTAGTCTTATGGCTTAATCTGGGGTGAATCCTTTCGGCCAGGAGATTCTAAATCGAGTAATCGTTTTGGAGGAGGGTTGAAGTTATTAACATAGGCAACTATCTTGCGGTTGAGTTCTCCCGAGAAGTTATCATCGAAAGAACCGTTTTCTGCCTCCATGTAATTTAGGGGCACTTGCATGCTGTCGGCGAATGTGGCGGCAATGCAATAGTTCGTGTTCCCTAGGATCCTCACGGCAGGGCTCTACCTTGAGAAAAACTGGCTCAGTTTTTTTAGGACACGTCTACAACATATCCGATTGACGAAGTGTCGACATCGACAAAGTAATCAGGCTGTCGAAGCTCAAGGTTTTGAAAGACCATTTCGCAGGGCTCAGGAATGAGCCATGAAAGACCGATTAATTCCGGCCTAGTTCCAAAGATTGTGACAACTCTTAATACCTTTAAAGGCCGAGCTCCTGATGCAGCTTTCGTATAGTCAGGACGATCGGCTTGGTTGCTTCGACTTCTAGTCGCTCAGTGTTGTGAGATGCGCAGCACTCGAGATGCACCTTTCAAGTCTTATGAAAGGAACAATCTCGGTGTGCGGATGTTTGTGACGGTGGCGCCGATGCTCTTGCTCATGCGTAAGGGGCCTCCTTTTTTTTCTGCGGCGGTTATATTGAGGCATGTAAGCACTTTCCCGCCAAGACGACCCTCGAGGGTGGCAATACTAACTTTACTGGCGCAAGTAATTGAAGGGGAGAAATTTATTTCGCTCGGCTCCACGCTTCCGACCTGAAATTTCACGCACGTAGATGACACCGTGTCGGTCTTTGTTGTGGGGATGCATTCGGGGAAGTCGATGGCCAAACGATCCACTATTCTATTGGATTTGAGATTTCAATCGCCGATCTTGTTCTGCTGATTGAGTAAATCGCAGTTCGGAGAGTAGAAGTGACCGTTGACCCTCGCTGGCTGAGGCCCGCGAGCCATCAGGTTCTGCAAGTCCACTAGTAGCTTCCCTTAATACTTCCAACATATTGATGTAGCGTCGCCAAATTCGCGGCTAGTCAAAGTGCAAAAGCCCCCTATGAGCAGGAGAGGGAATAATTCAATTACATTTCAACCGCAGCTCATTTCCAAATAGATGGCTTCACCAAGCTCAATCGCGCGGCCTGCATGCATATAATGTGCTGTGTTTATGTGCCCCGATAAGCACAGATCATAATCTTGCTAAATAAATCTTCTATAAGCTGACCTAAGGTAGCCTGCATTTTGCACAAATCTCGTCCTCTGCGTCAACAACAATTTCTATCCCCTTAGGGTGTTTTGCACGATGGTTTGCATGAAGGAGTAATCAGTTTGCATTGATACTCTTCCCACTACCGTTTCAGCTAACAAAGTGAAGCAACGGTCATCCATTTCGGAAACCTTGGCAATCTGTGATGGCCAGGCATCTACCTCACCGATCCTGAGCAACAATACGGAAGAGGCAAGTTCGGCTTGGGCAGGGTATCCCAGTGGAATCCGTAAAGAGTTGTCTGCACTGATGTCTAAAAACATCACGCGGTTTAGCAAGGACAGGGCTTCATATCCCATGGTGGAGTCCACACAGAAGAGAGTGGTGTATCGGGAGAGCTTCTTGTAATTTCCCTCCCCAACGACCTTAGGGGAATACGTCCAACCGTCATTACCCAAAATCGACTCGTAGAAGGAGTATTCCTCCGCCTGGTGCTGACTTGATGCGCCAATTATTTCAAGGTCTGTGGATAGTGCGTTCAGAGCCAACATCAGGCCCTTGAGCAAAGAAATTTCCGGCTGATAAAACAAGGAATGAAGGCAGTAGGCCTCGCTCTCCCACTTCCAGTAACGTCCATCTATATAGTCTCCAGGCCTCCAGTTCGAGAGGAACCCTCCCTTGCCCTTCAGGCCCGGAGCTTCCAGTATCGCGAATTTGGAGGCCAATGTTCCGGAGGGGAGGATCATTGCGCCTTCGGCGCAACTGCTAAACGGTGCAATATATGCTTCTGTCAAACAAAAGATAACATCGCCCTCCTTAAGGGAAGGCTCATCAGGGATTTGGGAAACCCATCTATTGCCATTTTGAAAAACGACGAATCGAGCATCTAAGTTCAAAACAGCCCGACGCGCGGTATAAAAGTTTTTATTGTTATCGGCCGTAGTTATCACCAATTTTGGTGTAACTCGTTTCAGAAAGCTAACGAAATAATGATGCGTGATGGAAAACGAAAACCCAGTCATGGTCCAGCGAAGTACACTCTTTCCAAGGGAGGAGAGGAATATCGTTGATTTGTACTTGGGGTCGAGGCACAAAATTGGTTCGTCGTCCACTAGGTCGTTAATCATTGGAAGAACAGAAGGATCACCAAAAAATACGACGGAAGACTTCGCGGGGCTCTTTATTGAAATCTCGCTAGAGCGGAGGAGCCGGAGCAAAGTGAGGACTTTGGCTTGAAATCCTCCACTCATAATTTGCCAAGCCATTGGCTCGATACTGTGCAAGTAGAAAAGAGATACTTCAGAACTCGGGTAGAAAAATCAAGGGAGTCATAACCTTCCGGATACGACTTCGCCCTCCCAAGAGACTCCTCCAGGCAAATCGATCTTATCAAGTGCTCTGGACTAAGCCCTGCAAGAATAATTGAACCGGAGTCCAGAGCCTCGGGTCTCTCCATGGAACCCCTGATCGTGACAGCGGGAAAATTCATCAAGGAGGACTCTTCGCTGATGCTTCCAGAGTCCGAAATAACACACTTTGCCTCTAGCTGCAGCTTATTGTAATCCAGGTAACCGAACGGTTCGTGGAACGTGATTCCTTCCAGGTCTTTTCGACCTAGAGCCTCTAGTCGGATTCTGGTTCTAGGGTGGGTTGAAACCATCACGGGCAGTCCCCACTCTTCACGAACCGCGACTAGGCAGTCGAGTACTTTTTCAAGCCTCTCAGGCAGATCTACATTTTCCTGTCTATGTACCGAGACGAGAAAGTAGCCACCGGGACTTAGTCCCAGATCTGCGACGGCAGTAGAGGCGGCGATTTTGTCTTTGTAGTGCTCATATATTTCTCGGATTGGAGATCCGGTCTTCTGGATAAACCTGGGGTGAATACCCTCGGCCAGAAGATTCCGCATTGAATAATCGTTGTAGGGGAGGTTGAAGCTCGCCACGTGGTCGACCGTCTTGCGGTTGAGCTCCTCTGGAACATTGTTGTCGAAGGAGCGGTTACCTGCCTCCATGTGGTACACGGGAATGTGCATCCTCTCTGCAACAACGGCCGCGATGGCGGAGTTGGTGTCACCTAAAATCATCACAGCATCCGGCCTCTCTTTTAGAAGGACCTCCTCTGCTTTCTTTAGAGTGTCTCCCATGACGGAACCCATTGATGAAGTGTCGACATTTAGAAAGTAGTCAGGCTGCCGCAGCTCAAGGTCTTCAAAAAAGACTTCGTTGAGCTTTGGGTCGCTGTTTTGGCCAGTGTGAACAAAAATGTGGTCGGTGTATTCGTCAAGCTTGGGAATAAGCCTTGAAAGGCGTATTATTTCAGGCCTGGTTCCAACGATTGTGACAACTTTTAGTTTCTTCAAAGTCCTAGCTCCTGACGTACTTCTGGAATCGTAAGAAGGAGAGCTTTTACTCCCTCAACATCTAACTGTTTCGTGTTGTGGGAAGTGTAGGACTCCAGGGATGCCTGTCTAGGCTCACCCTCCTCAAAGTATTCGGAGTAGTTCAGGTCTCTTGAGTCCAATGGAACCCGGAAGTAGTCACCTAAGTCCTCAGCCTTGGCTCTCTCCTCTGTGCTGAGCAGAGATTCATAAAGCTTCTCCCCATGGCGGAATCCGATTGTTTGGATTTCATTATCTGACCCACCAAAAAGTTCAACCAGTGCCTTTGCCAAAACGTCAATCGTGGAAGCGGGTGCCTTGCGAACATAAAGATCGCCGGCCTCGGCGTGCTCAAATGCATATTCCACTAAGTCCACCGACTCTGCCAGGGACATCAGGAACCTAGTCATGGTTGGGTCGGTAATCGTGATTGGCTTGCCGGAGCGGATCTGCGAAATAAATAGTGGGATCACAGAACCACGCGAATACATAACATTTCCATAGCGGGTGATGGCAATAGTTGTGTCACAGTCGCTGTAATCTCGGGCAAAAGCCTGAGCGGTTTTTTCCATTAAGGCCTTCGACATCCCCATCGCGTTTATTGGATAAACGGCTTTATCTGTGCTTAGGCACACAACACCCTTGACTCCATTTTCTATCGCAGAGCGCAAAACGTTAGCGGACCCGTTTATATTCGTTTTTACGGCCTCTAGTGGGAAGAACTCAGCCGACGGCACCTGCTTTAGGGCGGCTGCATGGAAAATCAAATCTGCCCCTCGCACGACCCTCTCGACCGACTCTGGGTCGCGAGTGTCGCCTAAGAAGAACCTCACTCTTGGGTCCGCGATGGCATGACGCATGGCGTCTTGCTTGGCTTCGTCTCTACTGAAAATTCGCACCTCGCCAACCGACTGGGAAAGCAAGTGCTTTGCCATCGTCGAGCCAAACGAACCAGTACCACCGGTGATAACTACCGTGGAATCTTTAACTTTGCGCACCATAAATCCCCTTAGACATAGTTAGTTTGGCAGGTTGATGCATGCTTCCAAAACCATTTCCTCGATAGTAGGGATTTTCTTGTACCCCGCGGCCAAGAAAAGCTGTTTATTAAACTCAGGACGGCCAGTTCGAAGGGTCCGGTCAATCGGGTGCTCGTCTTCGGTCGAGGTGACCTGAACGTCATCCCTTCCAAGAGCGGAGAGCTCCAGTCTAACCAGCTCGTCCTTTGTGACTTTATCTGATGGAACCAAGTGCTGAACGCTGGACTCAAAAAGCTCTTCGCTGATTATGCCGGAAACCACTTTGCCAAAGGCACGCGAACTCAGTCCGTTCCAGAGGTGGTTGGTATAACCATAGATTTGAGCATTGGCTGGCTGCTGTCGAACCCATTCAAAGAACAACGAGCTTCTTCCAACTTCCGGACCTATTAGCGAGCACCGCAGGTGCATAACATTTGGCGAGGGTGTTTCACCAAGGCTTTTGGTCTTTCCGTATACATCGAGAGCGTCGTGGGCTGAACCTTCGCTATAGCCGCCCGCTAGGCCACGAAATACGCAGTCGGTCGCCACCTGAATAACATTGACGCCAGCTTGTTCTGCTGATCTTGCTAAATCGCCAGGAAAGTCGATATTGAGTTTTACGGCCATAGACCTACTCGCCATCGAGGCTTCGTAGATTCTGGATTTTGTCAACCCGACGCAGTTGATGACGAAGTCACCTTTTTGAAGGCTCGCCGCCGTCAGGAGTTTCTCAGTGTCCA
>Ga0307934_1000164_pt1 | contig 54560 bp, 41 predicted proteins | sample OrgLakmetageno90_FD_201838 | JGI IMG/M metagenome (GOLD analysis project Ga0307934, IMG submission 201838) | Saline water microbial communities from Organic Lake, Antarctica - #90 | ecosystem: Environmental > Aquatic > Non-marine Saline and Alkaline > Saline | place: Antarctica: Organic Lake...
AGCAGGTTGTGCTTTCAATGATGTTGACAGCATCAGCGTCAAACATAAAAAAAGAGCCACAAATAAAAAATTAAAATATTTCCTCATAACACCGCACACTAAAAATTATTTTCACACCATCCCACAATAATAACATAAAAAAAACCATCTGCGCCAATTCGATTTTTAATACCCCCAATCTAAATATATAATTTGTTTTGTATGGAGGCTTCTTGTTACAATGGATTTAGTCAGATCAATTTACAGTGGTGCGGGGCACAAAAATGACATCCATTATAAAATATACACAATTTGCAATTTTACTCGGAATCATCAGCACATCCTCTTTCAGCGCGAAGGCTGAAAGCTTTCATTCGTTCGAAGGCGGACGGATTTGTAATGAGACAACAAAAATTTTAACGATGGATGCTGACCCCCAGCACGGCTGCCTACCTGAGTTCGCATTAAACGAAGACGGAAAATGCGCGGCTGAAAAACCGGAAAGCCGTAAATTTGCTTTTATCCTGAACGAAAATAAAACACTCGATTTTGGAATTAATTATTGGTCTTACAGTGGCCATAATTGCATGGTTCACGGCAACGCTGTTGAAACGGACGATGGCTGGCTTTACCAAAGTGGTATCAACGCAAATGATGATTTTGACAAATGTTATCTGACAATACGTATGTCAGAGAATGACATCACGCTTGAAACACGCGAGCAAGCGGCTTGCGCTTCATATTGCGGAACAAACGCGACTTTAGACGGCCTCTCTTTCCCGCTCGCCACTCTTGTGAGCATGAATATGACACCCGCTATGTTGCACGAAGACATCCATGACGACTTACCCTGTGACTAATTCAAAAAGAGCGTAATGTAAAAAAATGAAGGATGGCAAGGAGATGATCGCTGCGCGAATCATCCGGCGCAATATTGATTATTGCGCGACGCACTCCCCTTCAACATAAGAGCAACCGGGAAGAACACAGACTTTTTCTTCATACTCGCCTGCGGCATCTTCGCGCTCAATAAACAAACCAGTAAAGATTTGCGGCGACGTTGCACAATCACCAGAAATCATAAACTCAACATGAGCGTTATTTACAGGCGATGTCGCTGAATAAATGGGGTCTTCCTCATATGGCATTGGATCAAGAACGGATTCATTTTGATCTTGCAGCATGTGTAGATTTACGTCCTCGCGATTAAATGACACCTGTATAGCCTCTGCAAAATCAGCCGCAGGGGCACAAATCCCAAATTCATCGGGCATATCGCGCGGGTCCATCCCGACATAATGTTGAAAATCAAAAAAGCCTTCGCGGGCAAATTCGTCCATAAACTCCATACAGCGCGCATGATTCCAAACAAAGCTCATCGCAATACATTCAAACACACCGGGTGTTCTTGCGCCGGCTGTCGGATCTTCTGTCAAGCGACCACTAAGATAGCGATGCGGGAAATTATTATCCAAATAATCGACCAATGCCGTGCCTACCACGGCCATCATGGCTGAATCGGTTGAGTTGGGCGTGAATGAGGAAATATCGCCAAACATCGATGTTTCCGAAAATAAACGCGCCGGGCTTGCGACAACAACATCCATCACTTCGTTAAAACAGCCATATTCTATGACGCTGTCCGGCTTGAAGATTAAACTGGCATTTTGCGCCACGCGGCGCTGTCCTGTCATCCATGCGCGCGCTTCTAAGGCGTCCATATATTCCGCATCACAGCCACTATCGGCAATTTGGGCGTTGGCCACAACGTTTGCGCATGTCATTGCCATGACGACAATAACGACCCACAGAGCCATTTTTCGAGATATATTAGGGTTCATAAATTTCATATTTCCTCTACACGCTTACACCATTGTATCGAAAAGAGAGGTGATTTGTAAAAACTTAATTGCATTTTCATGACATTTAGCAGTATTTCTTTGCTTCATTGACGCCTGACATACTCTTTTTATGACGACATATGCGGTAATTTCACATCACGATAAACACTACAACACATCACAAGGCCAAACCCGATCAACGCCGCCAGCATCGATGTCCCGCCATACGAAATAAGCGGTAAGGGCGCGCCGACAACAGGAATAAGCCCCATCACCATCGAAATATTGATAAACACATAAAGCGCAAAGTTGATTATCATCCCCATCGCCACCAAGCGACCAAAACTATGGCGACAACGAAGCGAAATAAGCGCGCCATATAAAAACACACAGGCAAACAAGACGAGCAATACCACGCCCCCCATTAAACCCCACTCTTCCGCCCACAGCGTGAAGATAAAATCGGTTTGTTTTTCAGGCAAAAAGTTCAAACGACTTTGCGATCCGTTCATAAAACCCTTGCCTTCAATACCGCCAGACCCCAGCGCAATTTTTGATTGTGTAATATGATAGCCAGAGCCAAGCGGATCGCTTTCTGGGTTTAAAAACGTCATCACCCGCCCTTTTTGGTAATCCTGCATAAAGTGCCAGGCAATCGGCAGGGCAGCGACACAGGCGGCTATGCCACTTAAAAACATCCATAAAGGTGCGCCGGCTAAGAAAAAGATCGCAAGCCCAGCCATCACTAACATTAACGTCGTCCCCAAATCAGGCTGTAAAAACACCATGACAGCCGGCACCAAGACCATCAATAGCGGCGGTATAAGGGTGGGAATGCGGCGCATATCATCATATGTAACAGCATGGAAATACCGCGCCAGCGCCATAATGAGCGCAATTTTCATAAGCTCCGAAGGCTGTAACTTCATAAAACCCAAATCAATCCAGCGCTGCGCACCCATTCCGATATGACCAACAGCCTCGACAATAATCAACAAGATAATCCCGAGCGCGTAACATGGATATGCGAGCTTGTACCAATACCGAATATCAACCAGCGCCACAAAAATCATCCCCACAAACCCCACGCCGAAACGGATCATTTGCTGGAGCGCCCACGGCTTTAAATTACCGCCCGCTGCCGAATAAAGCGCTGTGAACCCCACGCACGCAATCAAGACAATCAGCAAAATCAGCCCCCAATTCAAAGAGATGACTTTCTTTAAAAACGGCATTTCATTGTTCAGTGATGATGACAAATTACTATTCATTTGTATGTTTTATTCTCTATATATTGGGCTTATGCGGCGGCGTTACAGCATTGTCGGTTTCCGCCAAACCGTCCGCAATCACAATGTTTTTTTGTGACGGATCGCGCTCTTGTGTTTTCATTAAAATATCGCGGGCAATGGGGGCGGCGGTAGAAGAGCCACTACCGCCATGTTCTACAACCACAGCGCACGCATAGCGCGGCGAAGCCAGTGGCGCGTATCCGACAAACAGCGCATGGTGTCGCCATTTCCATGGCATGTTCTCGTTTAATATCCCCTCGCGGCGCTGTTCCATCGTAATGCGCCGTACTTGTGCCGTCCCTGTTTTCCCGCCCATGGCGATCTCTAGGTTTTTGATCCGCGCGTCAAAGGCTGTGCCTTTTCTATCATTCACCGCCTCGCTCATCCCGCGCTGAATTAAATCAATGAATCCTTTTTGAAAATTCAGCTTCGGCCATATCATGTCTTTGGCTTGTTTGGCATGCGCGCCCACATGTGAAACAAGCCATGGTTTTACAGCAAAACCGCCATTGACAAGCCGCGCCGTCATCACAGCAAGCTGCAGGGGCGTGGACTGGATGTAACCCTGCCCGATTGCCGAAACAATCGTTTCACCGGGCTTCCAGCGCGAGCCCATATGCCCCATTTTCCAAGCTTTTGTTGGCATCAGCCCGGGGCGCTCTTCAATTAATTCAAACCCATATTTTTGGCCATAGCCAAGCTTTTGCGCATAAGCCGCCAAACGGTCAATACCAAGCTTTGTCGCCAGTTCATAAAAATAAATGTCGCACGATTCCGACAGCGCCTGAACCAGATCAACACTACCGTGCCCAGCACGCTTCCAGCAATGAAAGCGATCATCGCCATAATCATAATGGCCGGGGCAGAAAAAGCGCGTATTGCGATTGACAACGCCTTCTTCAAGCGCCGCCAGCGCCGTCACCATTTTAAAGGTTGAGCCGGGCGGGTATTGCCCGCCAATGGCTTTGTTGTTCAAAGGATAGCCGGGGTTTGCCAGCATTTCTTCCCATTTTTCCGCCGATAAGCCGCGCGTAAACACATTGGCATCAAATGCGGGGCTAGAACACATCCCGTAAACCGCGCCCGTATGAACATCCATCACAATAGCCGAGGCGCTTTTGACCTGCTCCAGGCGCTTTTGGATAAAAATCTGCAAATCCGCATCAATGGTTAGCGTTAAATGATCTCCCATTGAAGCCGGCTGGCGTGATAATTCACGTACCTCGCGCCCGACAACATTGACTTCAACCTGCGCTGTTCCTGCGCGCCCCCGCAAACGCTGGTCGTAGGCGCGTTCCAGCGCTGTCTTGCCAATTTTAAACCCCGGTAGCTTCAACACAGGGTCGCCCGTCAAATCCGACTTGCTGACAGCGCCGACATACCCGACGAGGTGAGCTGTGGCAACGCCGTAAGGATATGTGCGCAGCGCGCCCGTATCAATCGAAAGCCCTGGCAAATCCGGCAAATTAACTTCAATTTTTGCCACATCTTGCCAGCTCAAATTATCCTTGACCTCAAGCGACTCAAAAGAAGCGCTTTTTTGGGCAAGCTGCAAAACTTTGCGAATATCATTTTGCGAGAGATCAATCAGGCGCTGTAAACTTGAAAGCGCTTTTTCAAGATTATCTGTTTGCTCAGGTGTTACCAAAACCCGAAAATTCTGATCATTTGTCGCCAAAGGCGTGCCGTAACGGTCAAACACCATCCCTCTTTTGGGGGCAAGCATTTTTGTATTGATGCGATTATTTTCCGCTAATGTCTGGTATTTTTGCCCCTCAACAATTTGAAGCCAAGCTAGCCGCCCGCCCAAAACGCCCAGCATACTGGTTTGCAAAAGCCCTAAAAAGAAAGCACGGCGCGTAAAGACTGTATATTTTGCATTGTCTTTTTGCATGGCCCTATTACACCCGTCTCTGTTCAGGCAAGAAATGATGCGTGATAATCAACAGCCTGATAACGAGCGGGAATAAAAGCCAGCTAAACAAGGCAACAATTGAGGTTTTTTGTAACAAATCCATCGACCATTCAAAATGCGGCAAGCCCGCCAGCCCCCAAAGAAAGCCTTCAAATCCGGTCAGAACCAAGCCGAAAATAATCCATTTCACGACAAAAGTCTGCCCCATCAAAAATCGTCGCTGCTCCCGTATAAGCCACTGTATCAAAACAAACAAAAGCGCATTCAGCCCTGGCGGCATGCCGCTGATAAAATCAATCAAAAGACCAATGCCAAAAACGCTCGCCGGCGCGTATAAAGTGGGGCGGTAAATCGCCCAGTAATAAAGTGCCATGAGAACAAATGAGCTGCTGCTCAGATCAACGCCCGCAAAAGAAAGCGGCGCAAAAGACAATAAAATAAGAAACGCCATCAGCGTATGCGGAATGCATAAACGCAGGATATTTTGAAAATCCTCAAAAGCAAAATCACGATGAAAGGCCATAAGCCGCAGATTATTATTTATTGAATGATTGTGCAAGCTCTTGCGCAGCCATACCGACAACTTTCACATATTGTGTGTTGTGAGTCTGTGCCATGAGGCTCACGACATAGCCGCTTTCAGCTTTGTGAACTGTGCCAACACTAAGCCCCGCCGGAAACAGGCCGCCATGCCCGGATGTCACAATGCGCGCGCCATCGGCAATCTCGATATTATCCGGCAAATGAATGAGGCGCGGATCGCCATCATTTTGCCCCGCCAAAACGGCGCGCTGATTTGTGCCCAAAACCAACACCGGCACGCGCGAGTTCAAATCGCTCAAAAGCAAAACGCGGGACACGCTCTGTCCTGTCTCGATCACGCGCCCTAAAAGCCCGTCATGGGAAATTACGGCCTGCCCTTTTTGGACATTTTCGCTGGCACCAGCGCGAATAAGAATACTTTTCAAAAACGCATTGCCCGTATCAGCCAACAAAGGCGCGGTCACGTAATACTGAATGTCAGACGTCGAAATATTCAAAAGCTTTTGCAAGCTGACATTTTCGCTCTGTAATAATTGCGCGCGTTGATACCATTCCTGCAATTTTTGATTTTCGGCAACCAAACGCGCATTTTCAGCTTGTAAAGATGCCAGCCCTGAAACATTACGAATGGTCTCACTCACATGGGTAACAGGCTTATTGATCGTTGCGATCAAAGGCGCACTCACATCAATCACCACCATGCGCGAGGCCGACATAAAGCCCGTATTCATTGTGGACAATAAAAACAGACAAAAGCCAAAAATGATAAAAAAGCTTGAGTGGAAGCGCGCGCTGCCGATGGGCATGGACGCGATCGATAATGTATTTTTCCGTTTGTTTTTGAGTCTCACAAAAAACCTACGTGCAAATTTTGTTCAATAAAATCTAATATGGATGAGTAATAGACCGAAAAAGTGAATAGAATCAAACCACTTCTACATAAAGAATACATTCATATGTGAATAACTTCAAGGATGTGACAAAAACGAACCACAATGTTCTTAAAACACGCTTTGGTCTAATAAGATCCTATCAATACGCTTCGTAGTGATTTTATCTCCTCAAGCGCGTGCCCTGTCCCTAACGCCACACATGACAGCGGATCGTCCGCAATGCCAACAGCAAGCCCTGTCGCATGACGCAGGATAAAGTCTAAATTAGCCAAAAGTGCGCCGCCGCCTGTGAGCACAATGCCTTTTTCAACAATATCGGACGCTAGCTCCGGTGGCGTATGCTCAAGCGCTACTTTAACGGCCTCAACGATCTGGCCAACAGGCTCTGATAAGCTTTCGGCAATTTGACGTTCTGTAATCACAATTTCTTTGGGGACGCCATTCATTAAATCACGCCCCTTAATCTCCATGTATCGCCCCTCACCATCGGAGGGTGGGCAGGCAGAGCCAATCTCTTTTTTAATACGCTCAGCCGTGCTTTCACCAACCAACAAATTATGGACGCGGCGGATATAAGCGATAATCGCCTCATCCATTTTGTCGCCACCAACGCGCACAGACCGCGCATAAACAATGCCGCCAAGGGAGATGACCGCAACCTCGGTTGTGCCGCCGCCAATATCAACAACCATTGACCCTGTCGGCTCTGTGACCGGCAGACCCGCACCAATCGCCGCCGCCATCGGCTCTTCGATCAAAGCCACTTGCGAAGCGCCTGCGCTTTCCGCTGATTCAATAATGGCGCGCTGCTCAACAGCCGTTGAGCCGGACGGCACACAAATAACCATTTTGGGGCTGACGAACGAACGGCGGTTATGCACTTTACGGATAAAATGCTTAATCATCGCCTCTGTCACTTCAAAATCGGCGATCACACCGTCACGCAAAGGACGAATAGCGACGATATTGCCGGGCGTGCGCCCTAACATTTGCTTGGCTTCACTGCCCACGGCAAGAACTTGTTTTTTTCCGCCATGCAATGAAATTGCCACAACCGAAGGCTCGTTTAAAACGATCCCTTGGTCACGAACGTAAACCAACGTGTTCGCCGTTCCCAGATCAATGGCCATATCAGCCGACATAAAGCCGAATAGTTTGGAAAACATAGTTGTTCCCTGCGTTAAAATTCAAAATGAATACACTAATTTTTGATGTAATAAATTATACTAAAGCAAAAAGGAACATGCATTAAGCGATGGATGATTTTCATCAACAAAAAAGACCGTTAAAAACGGCCTTTTTAAAAATCATTTAAATAAACAGAGATAAAACTATCCCTGACGACCCTTCATACGTGGGTTTTGCTTGTTAATCACATAAACACGGCCGCGCCTGCGCACAACTTTACTGTTACGATCGCGTGTCTTCCAGCTTCTGAGCGAGTTTTTAACTTTCATCGCTTATATCCTTATAAATTCTTGTCTAAAATCTGATTGAATGCGGAATATATGCACTCCCCTTTCACCTGTCAAGCTTTTCACGGCTATTTTTACAAACCATCTCAAATTCCGCGAAAAATCCCACGAAAGCATTTGATTTCAAGACAAAAAAAACGCATCATTAATCAATCGCTAACCAGTTGCGTCCATTATATGTGTTTGAGCACACTCAAAAATCATAATCGTCCTTAGGAATAATCAACTACAATGCAAGCCATAGACCCGAAAAGAACATTCAAGGCCGGCGAAACCATTATGTCGCAAGGCGATGTAGGCGAATGTGCCTACATTATCGAAGACGGACAAGTTGAAATCCTTATCAGCCGCCCCGACGGCTCTACACAGCAAGTCGGCACACGCGGCCCCGGCACGATCATTGGCGAAATGGCCATTGTCGATGATGCGCCCCGCACCGCAACCGTCAAAGCTTTAAAAGATTGTAAAATGCTTGAAATTTCGCGTGAAGATTTTAGCATGCGCCTCAAAGCAAGCGATCCGGTCATACAGATGATTGCGCAAGTTATTTTAACGCGCTACCGCGACACATTAACGCGCGCTGAAATTTTGCGCGATAGCGCGGACTTCCCTGCGCCTGAAGCCATTGAACTAAGCTATAGCGAACAATCCGAAGTTATGGAATCGGTAAAAATTGCCAATGAATTCAAAGCCGCCCTCGATAATAATGATCTACAGCTTTACTATCAGCCGATTATTGATTTAAGCACCGGTAATGTAAAAGGCTTTGAAGCCTTGATGCGCTGGCATCATGCCGAATATGGCTTTATTTCGCCGGGGTTGTTTATCCCGATTGCCGAGAAAAGTGGCTTGATTGTTGAGGCCAGCCAATGGGCGCTCAAAGAGAGCTGCGCCGCGATCAAACGAATCGAAGCCGCTTGCGGACAGATCGGTGAACTTTATGTCAGCGTGAATTTTTCCAGCCATGATTTTGCCACCTCAGACTTTGTCGACAAAGCTTCCAACACTATTCGTGAGGCGGGCTTAAACCCGAACCAGCTGACGCTTGAAATTACCGAGCGCCTATTGATACAACAGCCCGATAACGCCAAAGACGCGCTTCAGGCGTGCCGCGATATCGGCGTTAATGTTGCCATTGATGATTTTGGAACGGGCTATTCATCGCTCAGCTATTTGTATTATTTCCCGATTAACATCCTCAAAATTGATCAAAGCTTCGTGCGCGCCATGTACCGCGAAGATCGAAGCCTTGAGCTGGTAAAATCCATCATCGGGCTTGGCAAAAATATGGGCATGTCCATTATCGCTGAAGGCGTCGAAGCGCTTGAAGAAGGTCGTTTGCTCAAAGATATGGGCTGTGATTCGGCGCAAGGCTATTACTTTGCCCACCCGATGCCCGAAGATAAGCTGATTAAGGCACTCAAGGAATGGGAATCATTCAGCCTGTCCGCTTAATCTCCTTTAAGCCCATCCCTCACTTAAAAACAATCCAATCTTTTTTTAAGACTCTGTAAAGCTTCCCCTTACCCAATGTTAATATTTTAATGTTTTAATAAATGTAGGGAATTAATTTTCTTGCGTGATTTGCTATGGGCAAAAATGCCTGCATGAACCGCGAGAAACAATAAAAACGGGGTTTTACATGGGACGGACAACAAGCACGGACAATCACGGCAATGTTGATACTTTATCAGCTGACGCACCTGTCATTTTACAAATTGATGGTGACAGTGTCAGCCTTCCGGATGCCGCATTTGTCAAAGATTCCGATATTGTGCGCGATGGGCAAGATCTTGTTCTTGAAGCCGCCGATGGTAGCGCTGTCGTCATCGAAGGATATTTTAGCGCCATGCCGCCGCCCCTCTTACAAGCGCCGGGCGGTGAAACTTTAACACCCGCCCTTGTTGAATCATTTGTGCGCGGCAGCGGCCCGCAACAATACGCCCAGCGCGGCACGCTTGATGATGAAAGCCCCATCGGCTCTATCACCGAAATTAACGGCGAGGCGAAAATCATTCGCACTGACGGCAGCATTGAGCCTGTCACACTCGGCACATCGGTCTATGAAGGCGATGTGGTTGAAACGGCGGCCAATGGCGCGGTCAACATCGTGTTTGCCGACGAAACAAGCTTTGCCGTGTCCCAAAACGCAAAACTTGCGATTGATGAGTTTGTATATGACCCCGCCACTGAAAGCGGATCACAGAATTTTTCTATCCTCAGCGGACTTTTCGTATTCACAAGTGGCCTTATTGGGCGCGATGATCCCGATGATGTCAATATCGACACCCCCATCGGCTCGATCGGTATTCGCGGCACGGTCATTGTCGGTAATGTTGACACAGGTGAAATAACCCTCAAAGAAGGCGCGATTGTTCTCAGAACATTTGATGGTCAAGAGCTGACATTGGCAGGCCAATTTGAAACAGGCCGTTTTAACACCAATGGCGGCGGCATTGATTATATGGGCACCAAAAGCGCCGCAGATTTTGCCCAGACCTTTGATAGTTTAAAAGCTGTGACACCCAATTTATTTAGCGGCATAAGCGAAAGTGGCGCGCAAGACAGCCAATCAAACGAAGGCAATAATAACGCCTCCGACCCTAGTGGAGCATCCGATAACAGCCAAAGCGATTCCTCCGAAAGTGACGCACAAAATGACAGCGGTGCAGATGCACAAGAAGGAGCGCAAGGGGAAGGCGCACAAGGGGAAGCCAGCCCGGCAGATGCCGAAGCAACAACGCAAAGCAATACTGATAGTAGCGCCGATGCATTTGGCGAAGGAGCTGATGCATTCGCCGATGGCGCGCCATCAAATAATAATAACGGCACACAAAATAGTAATAGCAACCCTGCCGGATCAGGCTCAGGATCGGGTGCACAAGCCAATGCTGGCGCGCCCCCTTCAGCCACAGGAGCGAGTAGTAACCCGGCCAACAATGCACAAACATTGCCATTACAACCGGCATCACCGTCGCAACCGCCCCCTGCCGTCAATGCTGCGCCAAGCGCGAGCGACGTGGGTAATGTTGGCGCTGACTTACTAAACTCAGGCGGTAGAGAACAATTATTCTCAAATGGAAGCGTGCTTCAATTTAACGCAGGATCATTATTCACAGACCTTGAGGGCCAGACAATGACCTTCACAAGTTCAAACGCGCTGCCAAGTACCACTTTAACTGTTGATCCGTCAACGGGTATGGTCAATTTCATTATTGGCGATTCATTCCTGGCCGCAGGAGACGCGGACACATCGATCGACATCACAGTCACGGCCACTGATTCAGCAGGCGCGTCTGGCACAGCTCTGTTCACAGTTCTAGCTCTCGCACCAACAATTGCCGGAACAGTATCTGCAACGAATAACGACGTCATAGGCGGCGCAGCGAGCAATGATACAATTATTATAGGACACAACGATGTCACAGCATTCGGTGGATCAGGCGGTGATACATTCGAGTTTAGCATTGCTGGCGGAAATAATGCTTTATATGGCGGCAGCGGCATAGATTTTGTTAACTTCACGGGGCTCGGTTTAAGCGGCGCAAATGGTGTCACGCTTACGCTTGCAGCACCTGGCGAAGCCGGAGCTGCGACCTATGAATCGAGCGGTACAATCACCAATGTTTTATGGGGCATCGAAAATATCACAGGCTCAGGCGCTGATGACGGCATAACAGGCAACGCGCTCAATAACGTGCTGAACGGCGCGGGCGGTAACGACACCATTTATGGTGGCGACGGCAACGATAATATTGATGGCGGCACAGGAAACGACACTTTATACGGCGAGGCAGGCGACGATCTTATTAATGGCGGTGCAGGTAACGATTTAATTTATGGTGATGGCGGTGCTGACACATTGAGTGGCGGCGCTGATAACGATACATTTTTCGCCTCCGTCAATGACGGTAACGATACGATTGATGGCGGAACAGGCGCCAATGAGTATAACGCAAACGCTCTATCGAGCGACGTGAGTGTTGATATCGGCAGTGGCAATATTTCATATGCCGGCTCGACCGACACTGTCACAAATATTCAAACCGTTGTAACTGGTAGCGGTAATGACACTTTTATTGCGTTTGATATAGATTCACAAACATATGATGGCGGCAGCGGAACAGACCTTTATGATGCATCGGCCCTTGCGAATAACATGTTTGTTACATTAGACGCAGCAGGCGCAGGAACTGTGGATACGGGAACAGATATAGATAACGTATCCAACATTGAAACATTCTTAACAGGCACCGGGGACGACCAATTCATCATCGCCAATGGCGGGCCGTCCTACACGCTTAATGGCGGCGGCGGTATGGATCGTATCGACCTATCAAACACGACAGCTTCTATTGATATTAATTTAAATATCACAAGTTCTCAAAACATTGGCGGCAGTATCGGCGTCCAAACACTGCTGAACATTGAAGACGTGATCGGCTCTATGCATAACGACATCATACGCGGCAACGCATCAGCAAATAATCTACAGGGCGGCGCGGGAGATGATATCCTTGAAGGCGGCGCGGGCGCTGACACGCTTGATGGCGGCGCGGGCGACGATACGGCTGATTATAGCGCCTCAACGGCAGGGATAGATCTTAATTTCAACACCAATGTAAACACAGGTGGCGATGCGCAAGGCGACACGCTGATCGCAATCGAAAACATTATCGGTTCATCACATAACGATGTGATGACAATCTTGAATACAAACATCACATTTGACGGCGGTGGCGGAAACGACTTTTTAGCGCTGTCGGGTGCAAACACATTCACCTTCGCAGGCAGTGGCTTTACAAACATCCAGACGCTTGACGCCGCTATTGACGGCACGCAGCAAGATATTGTCATCGATAATACCTCATCGCTTTTATCTGATGATTTAACAATCAACCTTGATGCCAACGATACAATTGATATTGATTTCACAGGGCTAGGCTTCACGCTCACGTCCGGCTCTTTTGACACATCCATCAATGGAAGCGCCATATTTGAAAATGGCACAAACACCATTACAGTAAATTATAATGGTGGCGCGCTCGCAAACAGACTGACACAGACAGGTGTCGAAACAGGCCTGAATTTAAACACAATATCAAGCACGGACGGCATCACAATTAGCGGGGTTAGCGCCGATTCCTTTGCCACAGAAATTGCCGCCTTTGGCGATCGTAACGGTGATGGCTTTGATGACATCGCATTTTTAAGAGGTGACAATGAGCAAAGTGATGGCACAGTTTACTTCATGGATGGAAGCGCAACACTGGTTGATATCACCACTAGCGCCTTAATAACAAACATTGGCGTTTTGAGTACGACCCTAACAGGCGGCCCAGACAATATGATAATTGCAGCGGGCGGCGATTTTAACAATGATGGCTTCATGGACTATATCGTTGGTGATTCTCTATCAGATAGCTCTGTCACTAGCTCAGGCCAAATAGAAATCATCAGCGGGCAAACTGGCAATGTTCTGGCTGATTTGACAGGTTTGGACATGGGTGATCTCACAGGCGCTTCTGTCTCCTTCATTGGTGATATTAATGGTGATGGCCTTGATGATGTTGCCATCGGCGCGCCCGGCGCAGATGAGGGTTCAACCGATGAAGGCGCCGTTGCCGTCTTATACGGCACAACTTCGACAGGAACTATCGATGTGACGACCTTAGCAGGAAGTGCGCAAGGCGACATTTTTACGGCAGGAACAACAAACAGCTTAACAGGCCAAAATATACAAAGCATCGGCGACTTTAACGATGACGGGTTTGATGATTTTGTTATTTCTTCACCCAACACAGGCGAGGTTCATATTGTCTATGGCAACGAAGCCGGAAGCACAACAACAGCCGATAGCCAGCTGATAAGCGGCCTCGGCGTCACGACAGATTTACCACTGCTAGATTTAGGCGATATCAGCGGCGATGGCATAAGCGACATTGCTGTGGCTTCATCAAACGAGATACATGTCTTTTTTGGCAACGGTTTATACGACGCTTCTGCCGCAGCTTTAACAGCAGGAACAGATGATATAACAATACAGGCAGCCGCCGGCTTTGAAATTATTGGCGGCGCAGCAACAGGCGACTTTAATGGCGATGGCTTTGATGACATTTCCGTTGCCATGCGCAACATTTCAGGCGTAGGCACAGAAGTCAATAATTACACAATTTTCGGTGGCTCAGGCGCTGGTGTATATAGTAATGAAGGTGGTGTTGGTATTGATATAGATATCACTAGCGACATGAATGCCTTCCAAATGAACTACACGCTCGATAACACCACAGACGACATCACACTCGCCGCGGGCGGTGATGTCAACGGTGATGGGTTTGATGATCTGGTGATCGGCGCGTCTAATGCAAACAGCAACCAAGGCGAAGCGATCATTGTTTATGGACGAGAATCAGGCGGCGAGCCCTATCAAGTAGGAACAAACGAATCCGCAACACAAGACAATATTAGCCTTGTCGGCACAATCGGCAACGATACATTAAGCGATAATACGCAAACAGGCGTTTCAATGAGCGGCGGTGCGGGAGATGATACGATTATCATCAATAATGACCTATTCCAAAACCTAAATGGCGGCGGCGGCTCTGACACTCTTGAGATTGAAGGTGCAGACCAACTCATTGATTTCACAAATGTCGGTAGTGAATCCTTTGAAAACATTGAAAATATCAACATGATGGCCGTCGATTCACAGACTGTTGTTTTGGGCATGAATGAATTATTCGACATGATGAAAAATAGCCCTGATGGCCGCGCTACAATTGAAGGCAGCGCAGACGATATTTTTGTCATCGAAGCATCATTTCTTGATGGTACAAATGGCTGGAGCGGCGCCCTTGACACGAATAATGTCGCTAATGCAGAGGAAGGTTACTTTGCGGCGCTAACAGGAAGAAACAGTGAAACTGGCGGCTTTTCATCTTATGATTTTGGCGCCACTTACGAGCTCTGGATCAGTGATGATATGCTTAATTCAGGCAATATTATTATTGCTGAAAATGTTGTAACAGGTGCAAGCTCTGCTTCAAGTATGGATGAAACGCTTATCGGAACGACAGCTGCCGATACGCTGAGCGACGCAACCTGGAATAATGTCTCTATGTTCGGTTTTGGGGGTGACGATATCTTTACTATATCCGGTAACAATCAGGGCGTGTTTGATGGTGGTGCGGGCAACGATGCCATGAACATCTCAGGCGCTTTTGATTTCGCCAATGCCATTGTAACAGACATAGAGGCTTTTGATGTTACCGGCGATCTTACATTATCCATCAGCGACATTGTGGCGCTCGCCAGTGGTAACAACACGGGCAACCTGATTATCACAGGCACAGGAAGCCTGACGATTGATAACGAAACTGGAACAGATGCAACAGCAGAAACAAATGTGGCGAATCTGGAAACTTTACTGGGCGCGGCATCAAGCAATGTCACCGGTGGATTAACCGAGTTTGATCTCGGCGGCACTTTGGTTTCAATTGATAATAATTTAATCTCTAGCGGTAATATTGATATTATCTAAATCTATTTCGACGTTGCGACAAAGATACCGCCCCAGTCCGCTGGAGGCGGTTCTTGTTTTAAAGCCGTTATACGTTCCATGAACATATTGTAAAAACCTGTCATGCCTTCGCCTGAAATCTCTTGGCATGTCTGGGCGCGGCTCATCGCCTCGTCCCATTTCATGGCGCGATAGGCCGCCAGCATTTCGTTATGAATGTCTTGCCATTTTTTGAACATATCGCTCTGCGCCATTTCATCTGTGCCGAGCAATACAAAAATGCGCTCCGGCTCTTGCTTGCCTTTGACTTGAATGAGATCAAGTTCAAGCGCGGCAAATTCAAGGGCTTGTTTGCGCGTATTTTCACCAATCAAAATGCGCACGCCATATTGTTTTGTTTGCCCCTCAAGGCGGCTTGCGAGATTGACCGTGTCGCCAAGCGCTGAATAAGCAAAGCGCTGTTTACTACCCATATTGCCAACACTGGCAGGGCCTGTGTTCAGACCAATTCCAGCTTCCAAAACCAGCGGGCTCTTGCCCTCTTCTTTGGCTTTGGCCGCCAACATATCATTGATCGGGTCAAGCGCCTTGTTCATTTGAAGCGCGGCATGGCAAGCATTGCGCGCATGATCTTCATCATCCAGCGGCGCATTCCAAAACGCCATCATCGCATCCCCCATATATTTATCAATCGTGCCACGATTACTCATCACCAGATCCGACATCGGCGTTAAAAAATCGTTCATCAACTGAATCAGCGCCTCAGGCGAAAGGCTTTCAGAAATGGTGGTGAAAGAGCGGATATCACTAAATAAAAGGGTTAGCTCTTTTTGCTCTCCCCCCAGTTTCAAACGATCAGGATTTTTTGTCAGCTCTTTCATAAAATCCGGCGAAATATAAAAACCGAAAGCTTGCCGCACTTGTTTTCGCTCCGTTTCGCTTCGCAAGTACGAAAGCAATGTTGAAGCCGCAAAAATCAAGAAAATCGAAATGCTGGGGAATACAGGGTCAATCAAAAGCTGATATTCAAAAACACCTTTAAAAGATGCTAAAAACGCCAAACCCACTGCTACAATAAAAGTGAAGCCAACCCAAATTAAGCTCAGAAACGGGGTTATCAAAATCATGATCCCGCCCAAAAACATGATGTAGAAATTCTCATAAATATAAACAATATCAGGGCGCGTAAAAAACGCTTCTTGAATAATTTGCTCGGTAATATTGGCGTGGATTTCAACGCCCGGTAAAAAAGAATTGATCGGGGTAGCCCGCAGATCTTTCAGCCCTTCAGCGCTTGAGCCAATAAAGAGAATTTTGCCCTTTACCCGCTCTTTAATTTTCGGGTCAATATCATCAAACGCGCCGATTGTTTTATATGCTGAAACATAATCATCTTCGCCCATTTTACGGTAATAAATCCAGACATCCCCCTCTTCTCCAAGCGGAATGACCTTACTTCCAAACGCCATTTTATAAGGCGTTATAAAATCATCTTCTTCTTGTGTGCGCGCGATGCCTACCTGTTTTAATTGCCGCGCCACACGATACGCTTCCACACTTAAAGACGGATATAAGCGTGCGCCATCTGTAAAAACCATTTTAGTGCGCCGTATCAAGCCATCATTTTCAGGAAGCGCCATAAAGCTTCCATTGCCAGCGGCGGCGCGCTCAAAAAACGGCAACCAAAGCGCCGTTGATTCAAAGCGCATTGCGCGCTGAATAAAGTGTTTTTCAACGCTTTGCGCCGCTTGAAAAACGCCTTTTTCGGGGGCTTGCGGGTCTGGCTGCATAAAGGGTTCGCTCTGGTTTGAACCGTGCGAAAAGCCTGTGATAAAACGCCCCGATCTTTCAATCGCGCGCGTCAATAAAACATCATTATCAATTAAGCGCGCCGCGGATTGCTCATCAACGCCCATTTGCAAAAAAACATTTTTAAAATTTGAGGGAGATGTCCTATCAGGCTCTGCCAACACACCATCAAAAGCGATAGAGACAGCCCCCATCGCCATTAAATTATCAACCATATTCGCCACAATGCGGCGAGACCACGGCCACTGCCCCAAGCCGGGCTGGCTTAACGAAATATCATCAATATCGATGATTTTCACTTTATCAGGCGATGGGCGCTCAACATGTTTATAAAATGAATCAAACCAGATAAAGGCCAGCCGCTCGCGCACCGGATTATTCTGGCTAACACCAATAGACAGCGCCATCAAAAGCACAAATAAAATTGTAAAATGAATGAGGCGTCCCTGAATGACTGACCACATGCCGCCCTACCTCTCTGTCAAAGCGCGATCACGCGCGCGCAAAATGGGCTTGAGTAGATATTCCATGATGGTGCGCTTGCCAGTAATAATCTCGGTTTCGGCGACCATGCCGGGCGTAATCGGCAGGGGCGCGTCTTCACTGCCCATAAAGTTTTTGTTCGTGCGCACTTCAATTTCAAAGAAAACATTATTATCGCGATCACTCACGCTATTGGCGCCAATGCGCACCAGCTTGCCGTCCAGCGCGCCGAAACGCTGTGAATCATAGGCCGTGATTTTCACCTTCACATCCTGCCCCGGGCTTAAAAACGCAATATCGCTCGGGCGCACGCGGGCGATAATTTTCAGTTCATCATCAACGGGAACAATCTCGATCAGCTTTTGTGCGGGCTCGATCACCCCGCCAATGGTCGAAAGAGCGATATTGTTGATAATGCCATCCACGGGCGCGCGCAGCTCTGTTCGAAACACACGATCTTCGATTGATTTCAGGCTTTCTTCAAGCTGACGAATTTCTGTTTGCACATCATTAAGTTCGCCCAAAGCTTGCGAGCGAAATTTGTCATCTTGATCCTGTAATTCTTTTTGCGCCGCGCTGAGCTCTGATTCCAAGCCCTTTAAGCGCTCTTGATTGGAGCGAAGCTGGCCTGTCAAATCCCCAGATTCACGCTCGAGGCGCAACTGCTCTAATTTGGGCACAGCGCGCTGCGCCACCATATTACGGGTAATTTCAAGCTCGCGGTTTAAAAGCGTACGATTGTCACGGATGCGCCTGATATCGGCTTCGGTTTCCGCCATTTGGGCGCGAGCGCGGGCGATATTATCTCGCAAAATAGATTTGGCATTTTCAAGCTCTTGCTGGCGCGATGCGTGCAAAGCCATCTCGTTTTCAGCAATGCGCGGCGCTTCATCGATAACAATTTGCGGCAATTCAGGCGTTTGGCCATTGCTTTCGGCAATAAGGCGCGCGCGCGTGGCGCCAAGGCTCCAAAATCGCGCTTCAACGCCGCGCTCTTCAGATGAAAATGCAACATCGCTCATCCGCAGTAAAATCTGCCCTTCTTTGACAAGCTCGCCTTCCGCCACCAAAATTTCGGATAAAATGCCCCCTTCAAGGCTTTGCACAACTTGAATTTCACGCGAAGGCACAACTTGCCCCGAACCACGGGTCATCTCCTCCACTTGTGAAAAAGACGCCCACAAAAGAAAAAACGCAATCAGCGCCGTGATTGTGACAAGCAAAATGGTTGAGGCCACATGCGGTTTTAAGCGCGTCGCGGCTTCAAGCTCATTCATGAATTCAATTTTATGACTCAACTTTCACCTGCCCTTTTGAAATGGCATCAATGACTTTGTCACGCGGCCCATCCAGAACAATTTTACCCTTATCCATCAAAATCAAACGATCCACCAAGCTCAGCAAATGATGGCGATGGGTTATCAAAATAAGTGTTTTATCTTTCACCTGCTTGCCAATATGCGCAGTGAAGGCGTTTTCGGCCTGCATATCCATCGCGTTTGTCGGCTCGTCACAAACCATAATATTGGGCTGGTGCAACATCGCGCGCGCCAAAGCGATCGCTTGACGTTGCCCGCCGCTTAACCCCTCGCCCCGCTCGCCGACAACCGCGTCATAGCCCATCGGGTGCGTGGAAACAAACTCATGCACGCCCGATAGTTTGGCAGCATTTAAAATTTCTTCTTCTGTGGCTTGAGGGCGGCTGAGGGTAATATTCTCGCGCACCGTGCCGCGAAACAACACAACGTCTTGGGCGATATAAGCCACATTGCGGCGTAAATCCGCAGGGTCTATCTGGCGGTAATCCGTATCATCGGCATATATTGCGCCCTCCTCAGGGTCGTAAAGCCCCAGCATCAAGCGCGCAATGGTGCTTTTGCCTGAACCAATGCGCCCGATAATGCCGACTTTCTCGCCTGATTTAATTTCAAAGCTTACATTGTCCAAAACTTTGCGATCTGTGCCGGGATAGACAAAATCAATTTGATCAAATTTGATTTTCCCTTCCAAAACAGGACGATGCAAAAATGTTTTGCCCTGCGGATGTTCAATCGGCAACGCCATCACGCGGTTTAAAGTTTGAAGCGAGCTTGAAGCTTGGTGATAGCGCGCCACCAAATTCGCAATCTGGCCAATTGGCGCAATGGCGCGTCCACCTAAAATAACGCAAGCAATGAGGCCGCCCATCGTAATCAATGAATCCTGAACCAGATACATTCCCATCAGCACGATAATCACGCTCGCGCTCATTTGTAAAAATGTCGCAAAATTAACGCCCAGCGCGGAAACAAAGCGGGATTTTTGCCCCAGCGCCGCACTTTCGCCGACATGGGCGCCATAACGCGCCCGTAAACGCCCATCAGCGCCGATAGCCTTGATGGTTTCAAGCCCGCCGATCGTTTCAACCAGCAAGCCATGTTTGGCCTCGGCCGATTGCGCGGCTTGGCGCACTAAAATTTTCAAAGGCCATTGCAATAACATGCCAAGGCCGATGACGAATAAAATAAGGAAAAACAACATGAACGCAATCGGCCCACCGATCAGATAAATGATGAACAAGAAAAACAGCGTAAACGGTAAATCAACAAGGCCTGTTAAGGTCGCCGATGTTAAAAAATCGCGCACTGAATCAAAATCGCGCAGCATATTAGCAAACGCGCCGCTTGAAGCAGGCTTGCCCGCTAGTTTCATATTCATCAATTGGTCGTAAATGCGGCGCGAGGCGACAATATCAATCCGCCGCCCTGCAAGGTCTATAAAATAGCCGCGCAATGTGCGCATGATGAGATCAAATACATAGGCCGTCAAAGCGCCAATCGCCAAAACCCAGCCTGTTTCAATCGCGCTGTTCGGGATCACGCGATCATAAACATTCATTATAAAAAGCGGCCCGACAACACCGAACAAATTAACAAAAATAGCCGCCACAATCACACGGGCATAAAGGCCGGAATTATCCGCCATAATGCTCCAAAACCAGTGCGGCAGGTTTTTGTTGCCTGTCTCGTTTTCCAGCGCGTGCGTGCCTGCTTTGGTGCGCGGGTCATGAAAGCCGGGCTTAGGGTGAACATAGATGGCAAAACCATCATATTTTGCTTCAAGCGCATCAAGTTCTGTCGTTACGACAGCGTCCTGCGCCGGATCATATATTTCAACATTGTCGCCGTCACGGCGCATCAGCACAACGCTGTGATTGTCTTTTAAAATCACAACCAGCGGAAAATTCGCATCATCAAATGTTTTGATTTTTTTCGGCTTACTGACTTTGGTTTTAAAGCCTAAATGACCAGCGGCCTCAATGAATAAATCAGGCCCCATGCCGTTTTCATCATACGCAAGCCCCGCCTTAATCGCATCGGGCGACTTGGCATGACCATGATGCGCGCTCATAAAAACAAGGCATTGCAATAAATCATCGCGGAAATCATCACGGAAATTTTGTGGTGCGGTCTGGCTCGTTTTATCTGTAGCGTTATTCTTATCTGGCATCCGCGCTCTCAGAGCCTTTTAAAACATAGGGCGGCGGCGCAGGCAGTTCACGATCACGGCGTAAACCGACACCGAGCGCATTTTGCAAAACGCCCATCGAAGCCAGCGCATTAAACTTGGCCGCAACATGGCGAAATGTTCCGTTCTTTAAGGAAAGCTCCGTATTAAACAAAGCATTTTCGGACTGTAAAAGCTGCAGCAGATTAATCCGCGCGGCTTCAAATTGTGAATTATAATTTTGGACAAGCTCAACGTTCAAATCACGGCGCTCTTTTAAAACCATCAACTGATTTTGCGCTGTCTGTATTTCGTTATAAGCGATACGCACATCGCGTTCAATACGTCTTTTGGTTTCTTCTTGCTGTGCAAGACTTTCTCTGGCGCGCTCTTTTGACTGACGCACCCGCGCGGCCTGCCCGCCGGCCACAGACAAATCCCAATTCACGCGCACAACCGCTTTCGCGTCAGTGGCTTCGCCGCCAATCTCTTCGCGCTGATCGCGTTTTAAATACGACAGCTCCCCATCAAAATCAGGATAGTAAAACTGTTTGTCGGCATCGACATCGTGCTTTAAAGCCTGCGCCTCAAGCTGCGCCGCTCGCAAAGAAGGGTGATGCTCTAAAGCATAGGAAACGGCAATTTCGACATCATCGGGCAAATCTTTGAAAAATATCGAAGGCGGCATATTAAATGTCTCATCAGGATAAAATCCGGTGAGTTCCGAAAACGTCACTTCCGCGCTCAGGGATTGCCCTTTTAAATTATGATATGTGTTTTTAAGTTGCGCGCCGATATCTTTGGCTTGCACAGACATCGATTCTTCTGCGCCACCTTGCTCCACCATACTGCCGATACGGTCAATATAATCGTCAATTTTATCATCATGCTTTTGAACAGAGGCCAAAGATGTGCTTGCGCGCAGAACATCCATATAAGCAAGCACAGTGCTGAGCGCAAGCGACTCGCGCACTTCAGCAATGCTCGACTGCGCCGAAGACACCCGCACATCAGAAGCTTTGACGCGGTTAAATGTTTCAAAGCCGTTGAATAAAGGCTGGGTCAATGTCGCAGACCCTTCCCATAGATAAGAATAAGCCGAGCCGCGTGTCACCAAAAGGCCACGACTTGTGCTGTTATCGCCAAAAACGCGGCCACCGGCGCCGCGAATATTTAATGTCGGAAAATGATTGGCCCATTGCTCGCGGCGCTCTTGACGCAGCGCATCACGGTTTGCAACCGCCGCTTCAACGCTAGGATGATGGTTCAAAGCCTGCACGACAGATTCTTGCAAAGAATTTGCATGCGCGGGCGCTACCGTTAGAAAACCAACAGCGCAAAAACCAATGAAATGAACAACTTTGTTGGTTACTTTAGACAACATGATGAACCAAAATGTTTAGATTACGGCGAGCGTAAACATATTTAAAACATACATTTACGCTTGAATCTTAGCATTTATAATAGAAAGCGCAAGGATTAAGAAAATTCGTCAAACTCTTGCCAGAAATCGTTTGTATCAATCGTTTTTAACAGATCACACAGGCTCACCTATAAATCTCGAAGATAAATATTGTGGATTTTCATCATCCCCTCTTCACAAATACAGAGGAATAAGGCATGTTGTCTTCACTCAAAAATAATAATGTTTGAACAATTTAGGAAGTTATCGCCGTGAGCCTTATCATCGCCATTCCCAAAACCACAAGCGCGGGCGAAAAGCGCGTTGCCGCCTCGCCTGACACTGTCAAAAAATTCACAGCTGCCGGATTTAAAGTTGTGATCCAGTCCGATGCCGGAAAATCGGCCTCTGTGACCGACAACATGTTTTCCGATGCCGGCGCTAAAATTGCAAAAACAGCGGCGGACACTTTAAAATCAGCCGATATTATTTTATGCGTCCAGCCGCCGACAAAGCCAGAGCTTGCCCACGTCAAAAAAGGCGCTTTTATAATCGGCAATCTATCGCCCTATACAAACCAAGATTTATTCACGCAATGCGCCAAAGATGGTATCCACGCCATGGCGATGGAACTTGTGCCGCGCATTACGCGCGCGCAGGCGATGGACGTGCTGTCCTCACAAGCAAACCTTATGGGGTACAAAGCCGTTTTGGATGCGACCGAGCATTTCGCCCGCGCCATGCCGATGATGATGACCGCCGCAGGCACTGTGCCGCCGGCTAAAGTCTTTGTTATGGGCGCTGGCGTTGCGGGTCTTCAAGCTATTGCCACAGCCAAGCGTTTGGGCGCAGTGGTCAGCGCGACTGATGTGCGCCCTGCCGCCAAAGAACAAGTGCAATCACTGGGCGGCTCGTTCATTGCGGTTGAAGATGAAGAGTTCAAACAAGCCGAAACGGCAGGTGGATACGCCAAAGAAATGTCGGCAGACTACAAGAAAAAACAAGCCGCATTAATTGCGGAAACAATCGCAAAACAAGACATCGTGATTACAACCGCTCTTATTCCGGGGCGCAAAGCACCGATATTGATTACGGCCAAAATGGTTGCGTCCATGAAGCCCGGCTCCGTTTTGATTGATCTGGCCGCCCCGCAAGGCGGTAATGTTGAGGGCACAAAGCCTGGAGATGTCGTTGAAAAAGACGGCGTTATCATTGTTGGGCACGATAATGTTCCCAGTCGGATCGCCGCCACAGCTTCAAGCCTTTACGCTAAAAACCTGATGAATTTGGTAATGCTTTTGGTTGATGCCGACACAGGCGCGCTTGCGGTGAACTGGGATGATGACATTGTTAAAGGCGTTGCCCTTACCAAAGATGGTCAGGTGATCCACCCGATGTTTGCGGACTCAAAAAAGAAAGCGCCTGCAAAAAAAGCAACAACAGCGACCAAAACAGGCGCGAAAAAAACGCCCCCTAAAAAAACGCCTGTAAAGAAAACGCCCGTTAAAAAAGCAGTCGCGAAAAAGCCCGCGCCTAAAAAGACAGCGACAAAAATAAACTAAGTTGAACGATGGAAAGGCATATATAAATGTCAAACGAACCCTCTAGCATGACCGAAAACGCCGCCGATCTGGCCAACCGCCTCAAACAACTCTCCGAGGAAGCAGCAACGCTCGCCATTGAAGCCAGCAACGATATCTCCGCCGCCGCCGCTCAGCATAGCGATGGCTTTTTAATTAGCGGCCTGACCATTTTCATTTTGGCCTGTTTTGTCGGCTATTACGTTGTTTGGCGCGTTACGCCTGCTTTGCATTCACCACTGATGGGCATTACGAACGCGATTTCATCCGTCATTATCGTCGGCGCGGTGATTGCCACAGGCGCATCAAGTGTTGGTTTTTCACAATTTTTGGGCTTCATCGCGGTCGTTTTGGCGTCCATCAATATTTTTGGCGGTTTCATTGTAACGCGCCGCATGCTCAGCATGTTTAAAAAGAAGAACAGCTAAAACAAAGCATCAAAATATTTAACTATTAAAACAATTTACGTATCAGGAAATTTAAAATGGCAACGCTTGCACCTCTGGTTTATCTCATCGCCGCAATCTGCTTTATCATGGCACTGCGCGGCCTGTCGCACCCCGAAACAGCCCGAAGCGGCCTGACATTCGGCATGGCAGGCATGGCCATTGCGGTTTTGGTGACATTGATGATGCCGCAAGTCAGCTCTTATGGCTGGATTTTAATCGGTATCGGCATTGGCGGTACAATCGGCGCGGTCATTGCCAAAAAGATCGAGATGACAGCCCTGCCACAATTGGTGGCGGCGTTCCACTCGCTTGTCGGCCTGTCTGCCGTTTTGGTGGCGGCGGCGGCGTTTTATGACCCGCAATCATTTGGAATCGGTATTCAAGGCAACATCAAGCTTGTCAGCCTGATCGAAATGTCTATTGGCGCGGCCATCGGCGCGCTCACCTTCACAGGCTCGATCATCGCCTGGGGCAAATTACAAGGCACGATTACAGGCAAGCCTGTTGTCTTTAACGGGCAACACGCGATTAATGCCTCTCTCGGCGCGCTTCTCATCTTGCTGATATTTTTGTTATGTGTCACAGGCAGTGCGTTTTACTTTTGGGCGGTTGTTGTGGTCGCGTTTGCGCTCGGCGTTTTGATGATTATTCCCATCGGCGGGGCGGACATGCCGGTGATTGTTTCCATGCTTAACAGCTATTCAGGCTGGGCGGCGGCCGGTATTGGTTTTACATTGCACAATAATTTACTGATTATCACAGGCGCGCTTGTTGGCGCCTCGGGCGCGATTTTGTCTTACATTATGTGTAAGGCGATGAATCGCAGCTTTATCAGCGTGATTTTGGGCGGCTTTGGCGGCGAAAGCACAGCCGCCGCCGCGCAAGGTGATGATGATCGCCAAGCCAAGCTCGGCGCGGCGGATGATGCGGCCTATATCATGAAAAACGCCTCCTCTGTCATTATCGTCCCCGGTTACGGCATGGCTGTGGCGCAGGCTCAGCACGCTTTGCGTGAAATGGCCGATATTTTGAAAAAAGAAGGCGTGAACGTGAAATACGCCATTCACCCCGTTGCGGGCCGTATGCCCGGACACATGAATGTTTTGCTGGCCGAAGCCAACGTACCTTACGATGAAGTGTTTGAGCTTGAAGAGATCAACCGCGACTTCTCGCAAACTGATGTTGTCTATGTGATCGGCGCGAACGATATCACAAACCCCGCCGCTAAAAACGACCCGACATCGCCCATTTACGGCATGCCTGTTTTGGATGTTGAAAATGCGCGCACGGTCTTGTTCGTCAAGCGTTCCATGGGCAGCGGCTATGCCGGCATTGATAACCCGCTCTTTTACGGTGATAACACCATGATGCTTTTGGGCGATGCCAAAAAAATGACGGAAGACATTGTTAAGGCGATGGAATAAGCATAAAAATAAGCGCCCTCCATTGGGATAATGAATACGTAAAGCTTTCGAATTTAAAAGAGCTGATGTACGGTGCTTATATGTCAAAAGAAACATTACAAAAACGATTTCAAAAGCCAGACGACTGGCAATCTGGCACATTCATCAATGCGCGTGGCGGCACGATGCATTTTGGCATGTTGACGCACGGCGAACAGCCCCCGAAAGTGAACATCGTTTATGTGCAGGGGCTTTCCGAATTTTCTGAAAAAAAATATGAGCTTGCTCGCGACTTCAACAAAATGTCATGTAATTTTTATATCCCTGACCGCTATGGGCAAGGGCGCTCGGATCGCTACTTCCCTGAACACCCACATCGCCAGCATTCAGACGGCACAGCACAAGATGTCGCAGACCTTGTGCAATTTTGCCACGAGCATATAGATAATGATGCGCCGATTATTTTGCTCGGCTTTTCCACCGGCGGGCTGATCGCGCTTGAGGCGCTCGCCGCGCATCCTGATACCTTCGATGGGCTTATTTTAGCGTCTCCCCTTCTTGGCTTTGCCGACCCGCTTTTAAAAAATCGCGAACATCTGGCGGCGCGCTTGCCGCTCAATAATCCGGTGTCCTCAAAATATATTCCTGGCGGCACAGATTATCGCCCGCGCAACCACCCGCTTAATCTTTATAAAGAACATGATTTTACAAGCGACCCTGAGCGACAAAAACTACAAGATATCTGGGCTGAGCGCGCGCCACACACCAAAACAGGCGCGCCGACATTTGGCTGGATTGTCCATATGTGCCGCGCCATTGTTGGCCTGCAAGACAAAAGCAAAGACACAGGCAAAATGGAAGATATTACAAAACCGGTCATTTGTTTTACCGCCGATGATGACAAGCTGATTAATAATGATGCCGTCAAAAAGATCGTGGAACGAATTCCGCATGCCCAGCTCGTTCATATCGAAGAGGCTAAACACGAAATATTTTTAGAACGCGATCAATTCAGAAAACCTGTTCTGCAAAAAATTGCCGATTTCCTCTCGCGTCACTTCGCGTAAACGGCTAGTATAAATAATAAAAATACGATCGTACTCAATTTATGAATCTTTCTATTGCACAAACCAATCCGCCCGCGCTTGAAACGCGTTTTCTGCCGCCGCCAAACTGGCGCTGGCATCGCTTTCAAACCGCCCAAGGCCGCAACATCCGTTTCGGAACAGCGGCGCCGCAAAGCCCCGTGCCAAGCGCCATTATCATCGGCCTTCAGGGCTTAAGCGAATATACCGAGAAATACTTCGAGCTTGCCAATAATCTGGTCGATCATAATCTCAGCTTTTGGATGATGGATTGGCAAGGCCAAGGGCGCTCGGATCGCTATCTTAAAAACCCCTATAAACGCCATGTCACATCGTTTCAACAAGATGTCGAAGATCTACATTACTTCATAATGGAGTATGTCAAACATGCGGCTGTACACCCCGATGTGGGGCGCATTCCTCTTGTCATGCTGGGGCATTCAATGGGGGCAAATATTGGTCTTCATTACCTCAAAAAATATCCTGATATTTTTTCATGCGCCGCTTTTTCGGCGCCGATGGTCGGCATTCAGGCCATGAATAGAACGCCCTTTGCCCCGCTTGCCGCGCGTTTTATGAATTTTATGGCGCCCTCATGTTATGTGCCAGGCGGCAAAGACTGGAACAAAGAAATGCGCACGGATGATTTTGAAGACTGGTTTTCGTCCGACCCCATCCGCAAAGAAATTCATAATGCGTGGATGGTGGCCGACCCTGCGCTCCAAATCGGCAATGTCACCTGTAAATGGCTTTATGAAGCCCTGCAGTCTGCCAAACGACTCCAGCGCGACAACGTAGCGCAATCTATTGATATTCCATGCTTATTCGGCCTTGCCGAAAATAAAAATCTCGTTGATAACGACGCGGCGCGCGCCTTTGCAAGCCAAATGAAAAACGCACAAATCATTGATTTTCCCACTTCAAAACATGAAATATTGATGGAAAATGATGATATTCGAAGCGCCTTTTTAAATGCCATCCTTAAAATGCTTGAAACCAATAATATACAAGAACAGTTGAAACCATTTTGATTTCAAGGCACACTACGCTCATTATCAGATCATATATTTTTAATGAGAGTGTGCCATGTCGTTAACCGCCGATGATTTTGAAGACAACCGTTTTATTCGCCTCAGCGACCGTATCTTATTTGCGTTCGAAATGGCGCTCGAACAGCACGACCTTGATATATCAGACGCACTCGCGCGCGCGCTTGAACTGTCCATGACACGCAATACGGGCGGCGGTGATTTTATTGAACGTCGTGATTACCCCGAAGAAATTAATGTCGCGCTTGACCGTTTATCTGCTCTCAAAAAACAACATCGCGACAAAAGCGCTTAACGCCTCCTTCTCGCGCGATCATGTCCCTTGAATGAAATCGATCCATTCCTGTTCGCTTAAAACGCGCACGCCTAAATCTTCAGCTTTTTTGCGCTTTGAACCCGCATCCGCGCCCGCCACAACATAATCCGTTTTTTTGGAAACAGAGCCTGCGACTTTCGCGCCCAGCGATTCGGCTTTGGCTTTGGCTTCATCACGGCTCATTTGCTCAAGCTTTCCTGTGAACACAACAATCTTATCACTCACAGGGCTATCTACAGCTTTGGAGCGTACAAAATCATTTACCTCTACATTCGATATCAATGCATCCAGAACATCAAGATTATGCGGCTCGGTAAAAAAGCCGCTTAAATCCGCCGCCGCGGCAGGACCAATATCGTCGATATTCATCAAATCCGCATAGGCCTCACTTTCACTATCAGCGCTTTCAATCATTTTTTCTTTCAACACATCCCACGAAGCATAATGCACAGCCAGCCGCTTGGCTGTCGCCTGTCCAATTTGGCGGATGCCGAGCGCATAAACAAAACGATCCAGACCGATTGTGCGCCTGTCATTAATTGATTGAAACAAATTCGCCACAGACAACGCCCCCAGCCCTTCCCACTCTTCAAGCGGTGGCTTTAATGTTTGATTTCGGCTTTCAAGCGTAAAAATATCGGCAGGGGTGCGGATAAGCTCTTTATCCCAAAACATCTCGATCAAGCGCGCCCCCAGCCCGTCAATATCAAAGGCGTTACGGCTGACAAAATGCTTCAGTCGCTCCACGGCTTGCGCCGGACAAATAAGCCCGCCCGTACAACGCCGCACCGCCTCGCCCTCTTCCCGAATGGCAAGCGAGCCGCAAGCAGGGCAATGATCGGGGAAGGTGAAGGCTTGCTCATCGCCTATGCGCTTATCGCTCAACGCCTCAACGACCTGCGGGATAACATCGCCCGCGCGCTGAATAAGAACATGATCGCCAATTTTAACATTCTTGCGCGCAATTTCGTCTTCATTATGCAAGGTCGCGTTTGACACAACCACGCCGCCAACCGTAATGGGTTGCAGCCGCGCCACAGGCGTTAATGCCCCCGTGCGCCCGACCTGAATATCAATGGCTTGTAAAATCGTAACAGCCTGCTCAGCCGGAAATTTATGCGCTGTTGCCCAGCGCGGGGCGCGCGCCACAAACCCGAGCCGCTCTTGCAAAGCCAGATCATCGACTTTGTAAACAACGCCGTCAATTTCGTAATCCATATCAGGGCGATTTGTGAGAATATCACTATAATATTGCAAAATTTCTTTTACATTTTGGCAGCGTTGCGCGGGCTTGGCCTCGGCAAAACCGAAAGATTGCAAGCGCTTGCGAATACCCCACTGCGTGGTGGCAATCGGCGCCGAAAGCGCGCCAAGCGCATAGCCAAAAAAGCAAAGCTTGCGCGCGGCGGTGATGGCTGAATCAAGTTGGCGCACGCTGCCTGCTGCCGCATTACGCGGGTTGGCAAAAGCGGGCTTTCCCGCCTCTTCTTGCGCTGCGTTTAAAACGACAAAATCCTCACGCCGCATATAAATCTCGCCGCGCACCTCTATCAAATCAGGCGCATCATCAGGCAAATTTTTCGGCACATCTGCAATCGTCATGACATTGCTTGTAATATCTTCGCCTTGCGCGCCATCGCCGCGTGTGGTGGCTAAAACAAGCTTTCTATTTTCATAGCGCAGCGAACAAGACAGCCCGTCAATTTTTGGCTCGGCGACAATAGCGATATCACCATCTGTATCATCCATACTTAAAAATCGCCTTATGCGCGCGATAAAATCATCCAGTTCACTCTCTTCAAAAACATTAGAAAGCGAGAGCATCGGAACGCTATGGGCGACTTTAGTGAAGCCTTTGGCGGGCGCTGCGCCCACAGAAATTGATGGCCCCTCACTCATAATAAAGTCAGGATATTGAAGCTCTATCGTCTCAAATTCACGCCGCATCGTATCGTATTCAGAATCGCTGATCTCCGGGCTATCTTTGCCATGATATAACACATCATGGCGCTTGATTTGCGCGGCAAGCTTTTGATGGCGCGCGCGCGCTTCTTCTTTGTCCAGATCAAAAAGGCTGGTTTTGTTAGACATGAAAAATTCCTGTTAAAAAGCAGTGGTGAGATTTCACGTTCCGGTTTTCTCCAAAAGCTTGTCCGCCGCCGCGCGCGCCTCCAGCGTTATTTCCGCGCCCGAGAGCATCCGCGCAATTTCTTCTTGGCGCGCATCCATTTCACTGAGCGGGATGATCGTTGTGCGCACATCATCCTGCCCGCTTTTCATGACAATAAAATGCTGGCTCGCTTTGGCTGCCACTTGCGGCGCGTGTGTTACCACCAATATCTGGCGACTTTGTGAGAGTGTGGCAAGGCGCGCGCCAACAGCGGCGGCGGTCGAGCCGCCTATGCCCGTATCCACCTCATCAAAAATTAACGTTCCCGCCGCCCCGACCTCAGCCATTACAACCTTAAGCGCCAAAATAAATCGCGCTAGTTCCCCGCCCGAGGCAATTTTATTCAGCGGCCCCGGCTCTGCCCCCGGGTTTGTCGCCACCACAAACATCACGCGGTCCATGCCATAAGGGCCCCACTCAGACTCGCAATCAAGCGCTTCAACTTTTGTCACAAAGCGCGCTTTTTCAAGCTTGAGCGGCGGCAATTCAAGCGCCACAAGCTTATCAAGTTTGCTGGCCGTTTTAAGGCGCATATCACGGCATTTTTGAGCCGCGCCGATATAAAACTCTTTGGTGTCTTGCGCTTTTTTAGTGAGCGCAATTAAAATATCATCCTGCGCTTCAATCATGTTCAAGCGTTCGGCAAGTGTTTCGCGCATTTGCGGCAATTCATCGACAGTGCAATCATGCTTGCGCGCCTGCCCGCGCAATGAAAACAAGCGATCATCAATCTCTTCCAATGAAAATTCGCTATGCTCGTAATCATGGGAGACATTGCGCATTTGTGTGAACACTTCCTGCATTTCAACGCTCACACGCTCCAGCGCCTCGGTCAAGGCGGCGTCCCCCTCATCAAGGCAAGAAAGGCTGCGCTGTGCATTGCCGACCAATGTTTCAGCTTCATCTAATGTGCCTTGGGTCACATTGAGCGCTTCAATCACTTGTTCGCGCTTCATAAGCCGCGCGCGCAGGGTTGCCAGAGTTTCCTCTTCCCCTACCTGCGGAGCGAGCGCATCCAGATCAGATAAAGCCTGCCTTAAATATTTATCATCGGCGCGCGCCTTCTCAATTTGTGCGCGGGCGCTCTCAAGCTCTTTATCCGCACTTTTCCAAGCGTTCCATTTGCCGCGCAAGCCAGCGACATCAATGCCGGCATAGCCATCCAGCATCACGCGGTGCGTCTTCATATCCATAAAGCCGTGCGTGTCAAACTGCCCATGAATTTCAACCAGTAAAAAACCGACGTCTTTGAGCAAGGCAATGCTGACAGGTTGATCGTTGATAAAGGCACGGCTTCGGCCATCCGCGCTAAGCGTGCGGCGCAAAAGCAAATTTTGATCGGCTTCTATCTCATGCTCTTTTAAAACGGCCATCACAGAGTGGTTCGCAGGGAGAAAGAACGAGGCACTAACACTGCCTTGGTCCGTGCCGTGACGGATCAAAGATAGCTCTGCGCGCCGCCCCAAAGCCAGCCCAAGCGAGTCGAGCAAAATTGATTTCCCTGCGCCTGTCTCGCCTGTCAGCGCGTTAAAATCGCTTTCAAAATCAATCGAAAGCGATTCAATCAGAACAATATTTTTGATCGTTAATGACTGTAACATAAACTAGATATCCATAAAGGAACGCGTTTAATCTGGTCTAAACAGTGACTCAACTGTTTTATCAACCCAGCCACGATCCGCCAAAATACGCGCGCGCTGCTGATCGTCCAGCAAAGCATAGCTGTCTTGATACCAGCGGCTACCGGGGTAGTTATGCCCCAAAACAGCCGCCACTTTTGTCGCTTCGCCTGTCAGGCCAAGCGTTAGATATGATTCAACCAATCTGTGCAGGGCTTCTTGAACATGGGTTGTGGTTTCAAAATCTTTGACGACCACTAAAAAGCGGTTAATCGCCGCGTTCACTTCGCCGCGCGTTAAATAATAACGCCCGATTTCCATTTCCTTGCCCGCCAAATGATCCATCGTCAGATCACGCTTGAGTGAGGCATCGCGCGTATAGCGGCTGTCTGGGAAACGGCGGATAAGCGTATCAAAGGCACGCAGTGATTCTTCTGTCATCGCCTGATCGCGCGCCACATCTGAAATTTGCTCGTAAAATGACAGCGCCCGCAAATACAGCGCGTAATCAATACTTTCATTGCCCGGGTGAAGCTCGATAAAGCGATCTAGCGATAAAATCGCCTCATCATAGCGCGTGTCTTTATAAGAGGCATAAGCCGCCATCAATTCGGCGCGCGTCGCCCATTGTGAATAAGGGTGCTGGCGCTCGACTTCTTCGAACAGGCGCGTGGCGGCGCGGAAATCTTCGCTATCAAGCGCGGCGGCAGCTTCGCTATACAGCTCTTCCACAGGGCGCTCTTGCGCAGCCATATCATCATTGTTTGAAGCACAGCCCGCCAGAGTCGATCCCATAAAAACGAGTGACATTGTTATCGTCCAAAAGCGCATCATCGCTCCTTTATTCATTATAAACCTATCCCTTATTCATAACGGCAAGCGCCGCGCTTGAAAAGGGGATGATCCAATTCATCCGCAATAAAGATTGCAAATATGGTGACTAATAAAAACGCGAAAGGGTGCGGTGCGGCGGGGATTGATTGTAGCGCTCTGCTTCAACGCTTTTATGCCATAAAATATGGTCGATATCCATCGCGCGCAAGCCTTTATGGGCGGCGATTAATTCAACCACATGGGCGGCGCAGGCGCGCAGTTCGATTTCTTCTTCACTGCCGGATTTAATATCCTGCTCGGCAGCAATTTTTTGCGCCAGCGAATCTGTGTAAGACAGCAAACCATCGACGCGTAAAACATGCGGCACGGCATTATCGGCAAACATGGTTAAACGATCCGTATCATCAAAAACATCAATGCCCATTTGCTTGTACCCAAGATACAAATCCGCTGCCGTGATTTGCGCGCGCTTGTAAAACGCAACATCGCGGCCTTTATAGGCATGAATATCTTTGAAATGATGCATCGTAATCAAGCGGCGCACGATATCTTCGCTTTTGCCATTGGCAGCTTGGACAAAAGAATCAAACAGACCGGCATGATTTTCAGCCACATCGGCGCCAAGCTCGCGCATACCGCGCGCGCACAAAGCAGCAAACTCACGGCTCATCGCGCCGTCTTTGGGAAGATGTAAAATCTCAAGACATTGCTCTGTGTCCATCGCCATCAAGGCTTGGGCGTTCAAAGGGCCAGAGCTTTCGAAATATTGTTTTAAATGCGTGGCAAGCGTGAAGTATAGCGATTCATCGATCAAAGACCAGCCTTCAGCAAGCAAGGCAGGCTCATAGCCCGATCCGAAATTGATGCTATCGAGCGCCAAAATATAGCAAGCCGTGTCTTCGGTTGCCCCTGTATAATGATGGACATCGTCAAACGCATTTTGCGGGGCGCTGGCGGGCAAGCTTTCGGCATAAGCGGCGATGACATCATGATGAATTGTTACATGCGCGGCATTTTCGGCAACAAAGCGAAAGCCTTCGCGCAGATTGTCGAAAATATCAGGGGCATTTGCATGTGCATTTGAATGCGTAGGGGTTCTATTTTTCATGATTTTTTTCATGACATGGTTGAACCATATTTCATGGCTTTATGTCAAGAAATCGATTACAGCGCAGAGACTATATCATGCATGCGCGCTTTTTGTGTCGCATGTGGCTCAACTGCGCCCAGATCCATCGAGACATATGTCCAGGCCGATTTATCGGCAAACATGCGGTGCAATAAGGCATTATTCAGCGCATGGCTTGGCTTGTAGCAATCATAAGCGCCGATAATTGTAGCACCCGCTAAAAACAGATCGCCAACCGCATCCAAAAGCTTGTGGCGGATAAATTCATCAGGGCGGCGCAAGCCGTCTTTGTTCATCACTTTATCGTGATCAAGCACAATCGCGTTATCGAGCGAGCCGCCAAGAGCAAGCCCAGCTTTGCGCAAAGCCTGCACATCATCTAAAAAACCGAAGGTACGGCAGTTTGATAATTCATGGGCAAAATTGCCGTTAATCATGTGGATATTATGGCTTTGCTTGCCGATCGCGCTATGCTCAAAATCAATCGTGCCGCGAAACTGGCTCGTGATAGAAGGGGCGAGCGAGGCGAACTTACCATCCTCTTCCGCTTTGATCTCTTTGAGAATTTTAATCACGCGGCGCGCTTTGTTTTGCGCTTTAAGGCCCGTCTTTTCCAAAGCCGCCATAAAGGGGGCTGCGCTTCCGTCCATGACAGGCACTTCAGGGCCATCCAAACGGACAACCGCATTATCAACACCAAAGCCGCGAAACGCTGCCATTAAATGTTCAATCGTGCCGACGCAAACATTATCTTGATTTGAAATCACCGTGCAAAGGCGCGTATCGCTCACATAATCCCAGCGGGCTGGAATGACATTATCTTTGCCTGTTACATCAGAACGCACAAAAACAATGCCCGTATCAACCTGACCCGGCATAATGCTCATCGTAACTTCGGAGCCGCTATGAAGGCCGATGCCTGAAATCGCAATTGATTTTGAAATTGTTTGTTGGTTGATATCCATCAATAATCACTCTGTGTTTTTAATCAGTAAACGCATGATTATATTTTCATGCCTTATCACTATACAGAATATGTGTTTTGGAAAACAAATCACGCTTTGTTGCGCTTTGTTACAAATTGTAACAAAGGCAATATAATGGCGATAAAAAAAGGAGGCCGAAGCCTCCTTTTAAATTATTTTATAACAGGGTGAACCAAGCCACTTTTAAATTGCTGGGTCATCATATGCTCAACGGGGGCTGTTAAACGACCATCGGCAAAAGGTGCGGATGCCTGCACTTCTGTGTGGCCTTCATTTTGCCATTGCGCAAGCTGGGCTTGCACCACTAATAAGGCGTCATGCGTGGCGGCGGGCGGGTGATTTTTTGCCCACTCAGGCATATCTGTCATTTGTTCTGCATAGCTGGTAATATCTGCGCTTACGGCTTCAAACAAATCTTGTAGACGATATATAGCGACAGGATGGACATTTTTTAAGGATGATTTTGACATGTGCTTTCTCCGCAATAAGGGTTTTCGTGCGGCTTTATAACAGACATAGACTTCAAAGATCAAGCTTTTAACATAATGATGATGAGCGCTGTTAAATTATAGCGAAAAAAAAGGGGGTCCGAAGACCCCCATAATAGTTTTAGCCGTCCGTCGGCGGCTAGTTGGCTTGGCGACGGAGGAAAGCTGGTATATCAAGATCGTCTTCTGAAGCGCTCTTGTTTGGCGTATCGATGGCAAGACTGCCTTGTGTTGGCCCTTCTGGCGCTTGCTTTTGCAATGTCACGTTTGGGGACATGCCGCCGGAAGATGAGCCTGTTGATGTTTCGCCGCCATCGTCACCTTTGGCTTCATCGCTGCGCTCTTGATGCGCGGCAATGTGCTGCTTGATCGGGTTTGTGAAGCGCTCAAACAAAGACGGCGTTTTTTTGCGTGCCTGTTGACTGGAGCCGGGAACTGGCGGCTTTAAATGATATCCTGTCGAAGATGTTATCGGCTCAGGAGCTTCTTGTGTTGTTGGCTTGATCGCGGCAAGTGGTGAAGACATACCAGATTGCACTTGAGATTGCGTCTGATTCTGTTGCTGTGAAGCAACGACGCCGTCATTAAACGCGCCTTGACCTTCAACGGGCTTGGGCGGAATGAAGGATTCGTTATAAACTTGACCACGCGGCACTTGAACACTGCCCGTTGTTGCGCTCTGTTCACTGACAGAATGCGCCACATTCATCTGCGATGCTTGCGCCGTTGCTGGCGCTGTTCCTTGCGCAGGTTGACTTTGAACAAATGATGGCAAAGATGTTGGCGAGAAAGCTTGATTAGACGTTGAAGCGGCCTCACTTTGTGGCTTTTTCGCTGGCATCACAAATTGTCCAAACGGGCTTGCCGTTTCAACAGGCTTGCTATCGACAGCAACATCACTGGAAACATTCGCTTGCGCCATGACTGTCTGTGTATTTGTCACATCTGTTTTAGGAAGCGCGCGCTCCATCTTTTTATCCTGAACACCCATCGCTGTGCCGCCAAAATGTGTTTTCTTGGCAGGACGGCTTTGACGCATTTCCTCAGCATCAATACCTGTGGCAACAACAGAAACACGCATAACGCCTTCAAGTGCCTCATCAAAGGTTGAACCAAAAATAATATTGGCGTTCGGATCAACCTCATCACGGATGCGATTACACGCTTCATCAACCTCATACAAAGTCATATCCATGCCGCCTGTGACGTTAATAATCACGCCACGTGCACCTTGCATCGAGACATCATCAAGAAGCGGGTTGTTGATCGCGGCATTGGCCGCTTCAATCGCACGGCTTTCGCCTTCAGCTTCGCCTGTCCCCATCATCGCCTTGCCCATTTCAAGCATGGCAGAGCGGATATCGGCAAAATCAAGGTTAATCAAACCAGGCATCACCATCAAATCAGTCACGCCGCGCACGCCGGATTGCAAAACAGAATCAGCCATTTTAAACGCTTCGGCAAAGGTTGTTTTTTCGTTGGCAATGCGGAACAAGTTCTGGTTCGGGATCACGATTAATGTATCAACAAAATCCTGCATTTGCTCGATGCCCTCTTCGGCCATCTTCATGCGGTGTGAGCCTTCAAAATGGAAGGGCTTTGTCACAACGCCGACTGTCAAAATCCCCTGTTCGCGGCAAGCGCGGGCAATCACGGGGGCAGCGCCTGTCCCTGTACCGCCGCCCATACCGGCAGTGATAAAGGCCATGTTAGCGCCCTCTAAATGCGTCATAAGCTCATCAAGCGATTCCTCTGCTGCGGCGCGCCCGATATCGGGCTTTGCGCCAGCACCAAGACCGCCCGTAACGGTAGCACCAAGCTGGATTTTATTTTCACTGAGCGAGCCCTCCAAGGCCTGCGCATCTGTGTTACAAACAATAAAGTCACAACCCTGAAGACCAGAGGCGATCATATTATTGACCGCATTTCCGCCCGCGCCACCGACGCCGAGGACTGTTATTTTAGGTGTAAGCTTTTGTGTATTTTGTGGCTGCATTCTAATATTAATCATGTTGTGAGAACCTTCTGAAGGGGCGAGACATAATTGATTCTAAGCGTATTCATGCTGTCATGGAAAGGGGGTGATTGTGGGACAAATCACGAAAGACCCATTCCGGCGAAGTTTTACAAATCATAGACACCAAGATTTTTGTTTAATTGTTGGATTTAAGTGACTCAAACGACTCACTAAAATGAGTGTTGCAAACCAAGAGTGATTCGTGAACCCCTAATAACGAACAGCCTGTGGATAAGTCCGTCTTACGCACATAAAAATAATTTTTTAAGCTTGGCAGGCTTTCTTTACGCAACAAAACCGCGAATCAAATCGCAAAATCGAGCCTGTGCATAAAGCTGTGCAATAGATATGAATAAGAAAAAACGCTGTCAGATTTTACCAGTTTTCGCGCAGCCAATATTGCACGCGCCCCCATAATGTATCGGGGGCGGCTTGCGCCATGATCTCGGCGGGCATTTCATCGCCACGCTCGCTCATATAAATCAGCAGACCTGTGGCGGTGGCAAAAGACGCGCCACGCACCGATTCAGGCAGACCGTCAAAACCAATCGGCTGACCAAGGCGCACTTGCTTGTCCAAAATCGCCTGCGCCAGATCGCGCAGACCCGGAAGCTGACTGCCGCCGCCTGTTAAAATAACGCGCCGTCCTGCCGCTTCGGCAACGCCGCTATCTTGAAGCTTGCCACGCACAAACTCCAAAATCTCTTCCATACGCGGCTGGATAATCCCGATTAATACCGCACGCGGTGTGTGGTTCAAATGAATATCGCCATCATCACCAATTTGCGGGACATCGATCATCTCGTTTTCATCCGACCCGCCAACCGTGGCGCTGCCATATAAAACCTTGAGCCGCTCCGCATCGCTATGGCTTGTCACCAAAAGGCGTGCAATATCGCTTGTAACATTTTGCCCGCCCAGCGGAATGGCGTCGGCGTAAATCATCGCTCCGCCGTAAAACACGGCAAACGATGTGATGCCAGCGCCGATATCAATCACGGTGCAGCCCAGATCCATTTCATCCTCAACCAAACATGAAAGGCCGGAAGCGTAAGACGACAGGCAAAGCGCGCCAACATCCAAGTGACAGCGCTCCACGCCATAAGCCAGATTTTGAAGTGGCGCGCTTTGGGCGGACACCATATGAATATCAACTTCAAGCCGCTCCCCCACCATACCGCGCGGGTCACGAATGCCGGATTTACCATCAATGGCGTATGTAACAGGGATCGTATGCACAAGCTCATGCGCGTCTTTTTCATTTTGGTTTTGTGCGCGCGCGAGTGCGCGGCCAATATCGGATTCAGTGACATCTTGCCCAGCAATATCAATATCAACACTCATGCCTTGTGAGGTGGTAAACGAACCTGGCACATTCAATATCACTTCGCGAAGCGGATAAGCGCGCATGGCGTCCGCCGCCATATTTTCTGCCGCATGGACAGTTTGACGAATGGCAATTTCGGCTTGGCTTAAATCTGTGACAACGCCGGACTTGATGCCTTTGGCGGCTTGATGCCCAACACCCAAAATGCGGAAACGACCGCTATCGTCCGTAATTTGCGCAATAAAGCACGCAATCTTGCTTGAGCCGATATCAAGCGCGGCGATCACAGATCCCTTTGTTTTCATGGGTTTCTTCATTTTTGTCTTAGGCCACTATATATCGCTGTTATGTTCATCAGAGGGCGTAAATGATGCCTTATATTCACGCACCGTACCGGGGCGCGTTTTAACGATAATACGCCCTTGCATCCGTAAATCAATTTCGCTGATATCTTTATCCAAAAGTTTGCTGTCATCATGCGTGCGCACAAGACTGTGCAAAGCGAGTGTTATGTTATCAGATGGTAATTTAACGCGGATGTCGTCGCTTAGCACCAAATCCCAGCGGCGTTCATTGACAAAAACGGCTTGATCCCAGCGCGCGAATAAAGCAGGCTCGGCTTTCATGTTGTTATAAAGCGCGTCAAAATTTTGCGGTGCGTTTTTGCCATTTAAAATTGGCAATGTTTTAAATTCAGGTTTGATATTGTCCGATAAAATATCACCCTCAACATTTAAAACGCTCAGCTTGGCTTTATCACGAAACAAGGCCACAGGCTCATGCTCGGTAATATGAATATAAATGGTTGATGGCAGACGGCGCGAAACAGAGGCCTTTTTGACCCATGAAATTTTACTGATTGTGTCTTGCGCCACTTTGGGGCTAAACGACAAAATCGGTTCACCGCGTTTTAAGTTTACGATAGCGCGCAGCAAATCGGGGTCAGTGTGAACGCGCCCTTCGACATAAAAATCCTGCAAGGAAAGCCCCGCATCAGCGGTGAGATCATAAAATGTATGCTTGGTGGCGGTGGCGGCTTTTTGCGGCATTCCGGAAAGAACAATCCATGTTCCAAACCAGCCTGCCAAAAATAAAAGAGTCGCAATCACGCCAAAACGGCGCGTCCAAAACCCTATCCGCGACCGGACAAAAGAGAGGGATCGTTTGAAGCGGCTTTTTTGGCCTTGTTTGTTTTTTGTTTTGGTGCGTGACATTTTGCAGTTTCAACCAGAAGAGAACAGAGTTCGACAAAGCTCATTCCGTTATAGATGACTTGTGAAGGGCCGATTGATTCAGCGGTTAAGCCGGGCTGGGTGTTAATCTCTAGAAAATAAAGACCCGTGATGCCATCATCCAGATTATCGACCGTCTCATCATAACGAAAATCACAGCGCGCGAGACCCGCGCAACCAATTTCATTATACACACGTTCGGCATAATCCAGAGACATTTTATAAATTTCATCCGAAATTTTTGCCGGTAACACGAGTTCTGTCCGCGTATCGTGATATTTGGCTTCATAATCAAAAAAGCTTGTTTGCGAAACAATCTCTGTCACCGCCTGCGCGCGACCATCAAGAACCGCCACCGTTAACTCTTTGCCGGGAATGTAAGCTTCAACCAAAACATCTTCGCCAAACGCCCAATTTTCAAAATCAAGCGCATCCAGCGTTTTCTTATCATGGATCAAACAAACACCAACGCTTGAGCCTTCCGCCGTTGGCTTCACCACAAACGGATATGGCACTTCGGTTTGTGTGCTGACATCTTTCAGCGGCACAACAATACTTTTGGGCGTTTGTACGCCAAGGCTTTGGGCAATGTATTTGCAAAGCGGCTTGTCCATCCCGACCGCTGACGCTTTAACGCTAGAGTGCGTATACGGAATTTCGAGCATTTCAAGAACTGACTGAATCGTGCCGTCTTCGCCGCCTTGGCCGTATAAATTATTGAACACAACATCAGGCTTGGGCGAAAGGCGCGCGATCAATGCCGCAATATCTTTACTGACATCAATGACATCAACGCTATAGCCCGCTTCGCGCAAAGCGCTTTCGACATGTTTGCCTTTTTCAAGTGAAACTTGTCTTTCAGCCGACCAGCCGCCGACCAATAAGGCTACTTTTTTTGTCATGATATATGTTCTCCCACGCGTCTTACTTCCCATCTTAGTGTGATTCCGCTTCTCTCATAAACCCGCTTACGCACTTCTTCCCCAAGATTTTCAAGATCAGCGCCGCTGGCGTTTCCTGTGTTAATCATGAAATTACAATGTTTCTCGCTCATTTGCGCGCCGCCGATTTGAAGGCCGCGGCATCCCGCCTTATCAATCAATTGCCAAACTTTTGTGCCTTCTGGCAACCCTGCCGCAGCGATCTCGCTGGTCTCAGGATTAGCAAATGTCGAGCCGCCGGTTTTTTCGCGAATGGGCTGGCTGTCTTGGCGCTTTTGTTTGATCTCATCCATAAACGCGCGGATGGACTCAGGATCGCCGCCTTGCGTTCCTTGGAAAATCGCGTCTAAAAAAATATAATCAGCGGGCGTGTCGGTATGGCGATAGCGCATGCCCATTTGCGCAGGCGTTAAAACATGCAACGCCCCTCCTCTGTCCATCGCGGTGGCCTGCACCAAAACATCTTTGGTTTCTGTGCCATAACAGCCCGCATTCATTCGCAAAGCGCCGCCGATTGTGCCGGGGATGCCGCTGAAAAATTCAAGGCCGCTTACGCCAGCGCGCGAAGCCGCCATCGCCAGCGTGCCATCAAGCACCATCGCGCCCGCTTTCATCTGGCCGTCGCCGATATCTTCCACTTGTGTGAAAGCTTTGCCAAGCTTGATCGTCACGCCGCGCAGGCCGCCATCGCGGACAATCGTGTTGGAAAGAACGCCAAAAATATTGAGCGGCGCATCAGGCGGCAACGCGCTTAAAAACAGCGCCAGATCCTCTTGGTCGACAGGCTTAAACAGTACATCCGCCGCGCCGCCCGCCCTTAACCAGCCTGTCGCCCCAAGCGGCGCATTTTGCGCGATACGCCCGCGAAGCTGTGACAACACAGGCGCTAAAATCGCCATCAGCGCATCAGAAGAATACGGGGTTTGTGTGTCTGTTTTTAAGGGGGAAGCGCTCATGCTTAAAATTAATCCTGTTTATGTTTATGAAGCGCGCGCTTTTGTGTTCGCCGCGCCGTCTTTTAAAATATGTGAAAGCTGATCCGGTAAATCCTGCGCCCATTTGGTGATATCACCTGCGCCCAGACAAATAACAAAATCGCCTTGATGTGCTATTTCAGCAATTAATTGCGGCAAATTTTGGGCGTTATCAAGAATTTTTACATCGCGGTGGCCACAATCTTGAATACCTTGCGCCAGCATTTCCTTGCTTGCCCCTTCAATCGCTTGCTCTCCGCCGGGATAGACATCGGCAATAATCACGGTGTTCGCTAGATTGAAACAGGTACAAAAATCATCAAACAAAGCTTTTAAGCGCGAGTAACGATGCGGCTGCATCACCGCAATCACCCGCCCGCCTTTCTCGTCCGCCGCAATCCGCGCAGTTTTTAACACCGCTTCTATTTCAACAGGGTGATGACCGTAATCATCAATGATTGTGATATTGTTCACTTCGCCCGTTTTGGTAAAGCGCCGCTTGACCCCGCCAAAATGCGCCAGCGCTTTTTTCATGTGCGCATGCGGCACTTTCAGCTCATACCCAATCGCAATCGCCGCCAATGCGTTTTGCACATTATGTTCGCCGGGCATGGAGAGATAAACGTCATCCATCCGCGTCTCATCGTCAAACATCACATCAAAATGGCTGCCACTGCCTTTAGGGCGCAAATTCACGGCGCGCACATCAGCTTGCGGGTTAAAGCCATAGGTGACAAAGCGGCGATCAGTGAGATCGGCGCATAAAGTCTGCACTTCGGGGTGGTCGCTACATAAAACTGCAAAGCCGTAAAAGGGCAGATTATCCAAAAAGCCGCGATAAGCGTCTTTGACATCTTCAAAATCACCATAATGATCCATATGTTCAGGGTCGATATTCGTGACCACCGCCACCGTTGAGGGAAGGCGCGAGAATGTGCCATCGCTCTCATCAGCCTCCACAACCATCCACTCGCTTTTGCCAAGGCGCGTGTTGGTGCCATATTGATTGACAATGCCGCCATTAATCACAGTCGGATCACGCCCGCCTTCTTCCAAAAGCGCGCCAATCATAGATGTGGTTGTGGTTTTGCCGTGCGTGCCGCCGACCGCAATCGCACGCTTGAGGCGCATTAATTCCGCCAGCATTTCAGCGCGCCGCACCACGGGGATGCGGTTTTGGCGCGCGGCGATTAGTTCAGGGTTTTCAGGCGGAATGGCGGATGAAATCACAACCACAGAGGCTTTTTCAATATGGGCAGCGCGGTGGCCTGTGAACACCTCAATGCCTTTATCGCGCAAGCGCACAACATTTGGCCCCGCCGCCAAATCCGAGCCTTGCACCGCATAGCCCATGGCGTGCAAAACTTCGGCTATCCCGCTCATGCCAATGCCGCCAATGCCGACAAAATGCACCAGACCAATATCTTTTGGGGTTGAGCGCATGGTTTAAACTCCATTGTGGGTGAACTTAAGGGGCGAAATTAAGCATATTTCACGCAAAGCACAATAAAAACTCTGTTTTTCTTATTTTTGCAATCAAACCGGCAATGTTATAAACTTAATCTTATGGACAAATTTTTACTCATTTTCGCCCTGATATGTTTTGGTTTCTCGCAAAGCGTGCAGGCATCCCAAGGCCCGCTTCAGCCCGAATGCCAGATTACAGGAAAAATCACCCAAGAAAGCACCCGCCTTGTGCCGGGCAACGGAATCTCTGAAGGCGAAACATTTCTTTATAATGATCTCTTAATCGAATTAAAATCAAACAGTTGCGCCGATAAACCGCAGATTGAAACCTATCAGTTAAGATCAGATGTGCGCAAACGCAAAGGATATGTCGGCAAATGCATCAGCGCCAATAACCGCTGGTTCGGCGATGGTAATTTCATGAGCGGTGACTGGGTTTACGATATCGTGATTTTGGATGACAAAGACTGTGATTAATCGCGACGGCCTTGGGTGATATCATAAGAGCGCAACGCTTGTTTATCCCAGCCCGAAGACAGAGCCGTCACCAAATTACCAAGGCGGCGCGCAGCGTCTGGCTTGGCACAGCTTCTCGCATTTTCAGCCGCGCGGAACAATGTTTCAGGCGCTTGCAAAAATGTTTCAATCCGCACCAAAAGCGCTTCTTCGGTAAAGCCGTCTTGGGTCATAACCCACGCCCCGCCTGCATCCGCAACCACATCGGCGTTGATTTTTTGTTGCTGGTCTTTATGAAATGGTGCAGGAACAAAAATTGCGGGGCGCCCCGCCACCGTCACTTCTGAAACCGTGCTTGCGCCCGAGCGTGAAATGACCAAATGCGTTTTGGACAAAATAGCAGGCATATCATCAAAAAATGTTTCAAGCCGCGCTTCGATGCCCGCCTCATCATAGGCCTTGCGCACCGCTTCAATATCTTCAGCGCGGCATTGCTGCGTGAGGCGCAAGCGGCGGCGATAGGCGGGCGATAATTTGGCAAAGGCTTTGGGCAAAACTTCAGAGAAAATATTCGCCCCCAGCGAGCCGCCCAAAACCGCAATTTCCAAATTTCCATCCATATCAAGCGCGGGGTAAGGCTTGTTAAACAGCGCAGCGATTTCATCGCGCACAGGGTTTCCCGTAAAAATCGTGCGCACCGCATCAGCCTCATCCATACCATCCACCAGCGGCATTGAAAGCGCGATACGATCGGCGCGGCTTGCCAAAAACGCGTTGGCTTTGCCAAGCACGGCGTTTGATTCATGGATAATGGTCGGGATATGGCGACGCTGTGCCATATAAACCGCAGGCACGGAAGGATAGCCGCCAAAGCCGACAACAATCGAAGGCTTTAATTTGGACAAAAGCGTGCGCGCTTGCAGCACACCTAGCGCAAGCGCAAGCATGCCTTTAATTTTGCCCATCAGTCCTTTGCGAAGCGTTCCGGCTTTGAGTTCATGAATTTTGACATTTTCAAAAATATGGGCGAATTTTTTGCCGCGCTCATCGGTCGCCAAAGCCACCTCATAGCCGCGCGAGATTAAATCCTGCGCGAGCGCGGCGGCAGGGAACATATGCCCGCCCGTCCCCCCTGCACTCAGCAGGACAAGGCGTTTGGTTTTTGGCTCTGGTGGTTTTGAAACAGCTTCATTCATACTCAATTTTTACCCTTTATTTTAGCGCCTGTCACCCGCTTATAATTCGCCCTGCACAGGCAAGGACACCGATTTGGCTTTGCTCCGCTTGACGGTGCTGCCGCGCGCAACATTTTTGCGAACATTTTGGCGCGTTAAACATAAAAGCGCCCCTGCCGCAATCGACACAGACAAAAGCGAAGAGCCGCCATAGCTGATGAACGGCAATGTCATGCCCTTGGTCGGAATCATGCTCAGCGATGAGCCCATATGGACAAAAGCCTGCACCCCGAACATGGTTAAAAGCCCGCCCATCGCCAGCACCACAAACATATTTTGCGTTTCCATCATGCGGTTAAAGCCGCGAAACAAAATGAACATAAAAATCGCGACCAGTAGGAATGTGACCAAAAAACCAAGCTCTTCGCCCGAAACCGCAAAAATAAAATCGGCATGGGCATCCGGCAAGCCGAGCTTCACGCTGCCCTGCCCCGGCCCTGTGCCGAAAAGCCCGCCATTTTGGAACGCTTCCAGCGATTTTTGCACCTGAAAACTATCGCCCGAAGCGGGGTCCAAAAAGCGGTCGATACGGCTTTGAACATGGGAAAACGCAAAATAGCTGCCAATAATGCCGACCACACCCAAAACAGACATGCCGCCAACAATCCAGAGCGGCATCCCCGCCAAAAACAAAATCGCGCCATAGATACAGCCAACAACGAAGGTCATCCCCAGATCAGGTTGAAGCAGTAAAAGCGTGATGATCATTAAAAACAGCCCTGCTGAAAGCAAACCGCCTTTAAAGGATTTATTTTCTTTTTGCCGCGCAATCAACCACGCTGCCGACACAGCAAAAGCAGGCTTGGCAAACTCGCTCGGCTGCAGCGAGAAGCCGGGCAAATGAATCCATCTTTGCGCGCCTTTAATTTCAACGCCAAACAAAATTACAAATACCAGCGCGCCGATTGTGCCGATCAGCATGAGCGAGCAAAACCGCCATAAATTGCGCGGGCTGAGCATAGAAAGCCCGATCATCATTACGACAGCAGGCAGTAACATAATGATGTGTCTGAAAATAAAATGATATTCGTTCAGCCCAATCCGCATCGCCACAGGCGGGCTTGCGGCGCTGACCAAAACAACGCCGAAAATAATCAACGCGGAGAACGCCATCAGCAAACGGCGGTCAACCGTCCACCACCACTCCCCAAAAACAGAGCGGTCCATGCGCGAAAAAAGCTTATTTCCCGAATTGGCCATATGGCTTCATGACACCTTTTTTGTGGTTGAGATGGGTCTCTTGTTACAGATCGTCTTCAGATAATTTTGCAACGATGGCGTTAAACTCATCCCCGCGCTCTTCAAAACTTTTAAACTGGTCAAATGAGGCGCAGGCAGGCGACAAAACAACTGTGCCCGTGCCGCCCGGCTGGCCGCGTTCTGATTGCGCCATGCGATGCGCGCTATCAACAGCGCGCTCAAGCGTGCGCGAAAATTCGTGCGGCACGCCGTATTTATCGAGCCAAGAGGCAAACTCATCCATCGCCTCGCCAATTAAAAACACATGGCGAACATGATCCATATAAGGCTCAATCCCTTTCAAGCCGCCATCTTTGGGGCGACCGCCCGCGATCCAGTAAACATTGCGGTAAGAGACAAGCGCGCGCGCCGCCGCATTGGCATTGGTGGCTTTGCTGTCGTTCACATAGGCCACGCCGTTAATGGTGCGCGATAAAAACTGGCGGTGTTGAAGGCCGGGGAAGGTTTTCATTGCCGCCATAATGGCCTGTGGCTCAAGCCCGATTGAGCGCGCGGCGGCATAAGCAGCGGCGGCATTTTGGTGATTGTGAACACCGGGAAGCGTGGCGATATCCATCTCGCTAATTTCAACAGGGTCGCCATACATCGCCTCAAACAAAACACCGTTTTTCACAAACACGCCGTCTTTGTCTTCATTATTGACCGAAAGCGGATAGATCGTGCGATGGCCGAGATCTTTGAGTTGTTCATAAATTTTTTCTGAATGATTGTCATCAACGCTGATGATCCCGACGCCCTCACCGCGAAAAATGCGCGCTTTTGCCGCGCCATAGGCATCCATTGTGCCGTGGCGATCCAGATGATCGGGTGATAAATTCAGTAAAATCCCGATATCGGGCGCAAAAGTAGGGCATAGATCCAGCTGAAAAGATGACATTTCCAAAACAAACACGCCGTCTTTGGGCGGCATAACCAGATCAAGCGCGGCCTTGCCGATATTGCCCCCAACTTTGGCGGTGATGCCGCACTCATTTAAAATATGGCCGATCAGCGCCGTGGTGGTCGATTTTCCGTTTGTGCCAGTAATGCCGATTGTTTTGCGGCCATGGCTCGCGCGGTGCAAAAGCTCCAGATCACAGATAATCTCAAGCCCTGCCTTATTGGCTTTTTCAACAATCGGGTGCGGCGCGGGAAGGGTCAGCGGGATGCCGGGCGCGGCCACCAAAAATTCGTAATCCGTTTCAAAATTCTCATCCATTAAATTGCGAATTGTCGCATCCAGCCCTTCGCAATTTTGGGCCAGATCATCCCATGCTACAACATCTGCGCCCGCCTTGATAAGCGCACGCACAGCGGCGCGGTTTGAAACGCCCAAACCGAGAACGGCAATTTTCTTACCGGAAAGACTTTGAATATATTTTGTTAAATTAATCATGATATTGCCCTTATTCTAACCCCAACCAGCGCCGAAACGAAGGGTTATTTTCTTATCGCAATTTTAAGGTGGAAAGACCGACCAAGGCCAAGATGACCGCTATAATCCAAAAGCGAATAACAATGGTCGGCTCCGACCAGCCTTTTTTCTCAAAATGATGATGGAGCGGCGCCATCGCAAACACGCGCTTGCCTGTCAGCTTGTAAGAGGCCACTTGCACAATCACCGAAACCGTTTCCAAAACAAAAAGCCCGCCGATAATCACCAAAACCAGTTCGTGCTTCACAATCACCGCAATCGCGCCCAGCCCTGCGCCCATTGAAAGCGAGCCCGTATCGCCCATAAACACCATCGCAGGCGGCGAATTAAACCATAAAAACCCCATCCCCGCGCCAATCAGCGCGCCGCAGATAATTGCCAGTTCGCCCGCACCGGGAACAAAATGAATACCGAGATAAGGCGCAAAAACACCGTTGCCCGCCAGATAGCAAATCAAGCCAAAACACGCCGCCGCAATCATCACAGGGACAATCGCCAGCCCATCCAGCCCATCAGTTAAATTCACCGCGTTCGATGCGCCAACAATCACCAGCACGCCAAACGGAATAATGAACAAACCAAGCGGCACCAAGAAATCTTTAACAAACGGAATCGCAAGCCCTGTAGCAAGCGTGGTTTGGGTGACATAAATATAAGCAATCACCGCCCCCGCCGCGATGGTGCACTCTAGAATGATACGCACTTTGCCCGACACACCTTTGTGTGAGCGTTTGGTGAGTTTGGCGTAATCATCAGCCAAACCGACAAGCCCAAAACCTGCAATCACGCCCAGCACAATCCAGACATAGGGGTTCAATAAATTCGCCCATAACAGCACCGCGATGCCTGCGGAGATCAAAATCATCAAGCCCCCCATGGTCGGCGTGCCGGCTTTGGCCAGATGGTCAGGGCCAATCTCGCGGATCGGCTGGCCGCCCGCTTGTTTGGATTTGAGCCATTTAATCATACGCGGGCCGATCACAAAACAAATTATGAGCGATGTCATAATCGCGCAGCCTGTGCGAAATGTCAGATAATGAAACAGGTTAAAAACCGAAACCTGATCGGCAAATGATGTGAACAATAAATATAACATTTGTGACTATATATCTTTCTTTTTGTGCGCGCGCAATGCCTCGACAATCACTTGCATGCGCGGCTTTGCGCCGCCGCCGCGCGATCCTTTGACCATAACAACATCGCCCGGGGCGAGAACATCAGGCACAATTTTGGCAAGCTCTTCACTATCATCGCGGTGCGCGCCTTTTTGCTCATCAGGAAGCGCATCATAGAGGTTTTTCATCAGCGGCCCACAGGTGTAAACGAGCTGAACATTGGCGGCCTTTAAGGGCAAAGCCAGCGCAGCATGATCGCGCGCGGCTGTTTGACCAAGCTCATACATGTCGCCCAAAACCGCAATCCGCTTGCCACCGCGACCTGGGTCAATCAGCGCCAGAACTTTGAACGAAGCCTGCATCGCAACGGGCGAGGCATTATAGCTTTCATCAATCAAAATCACAGGGTTGTTCGGGTCACCAATATCAACATTTTCACGCCGCCCGCGCCCCGGCAAAGGCTCGATCTTGCCCAGTTCGCGCGCCGCGATTTTAATGTCGCCGCCCGCAAGCTTGATCGCCAAAAGCGTGGCAATCGCGTTCAGGGCAATGTGTTTGCCGCTATGCTGTAATGTAAATGCGACGTCTTCATCCAGAATTTCGGCGTTGACGCGGCAGCCGTTGCTGGCAGGCAAAAATTTCACCAGCCGCGCATCGGCATCTTCATGCGCGCCGAAAGAATAAAGCGTCACATCGCGGTCTTTTAATTTATTTTTTAAATAATCAAACCACTGATTGTCATGATTTAAAATCGCCTTGCCGCCATCGACCAGCCCGTCAAAAATTTCTCCCTTTGCATCCGCAATGCCCTGCTCATTTTCAAAGCTTTCGATATGGACAGGCGCAACCGTTGTAATCATCACAATATCAGGCCGCACCATTTTTGAGAGCGGTGTAATCTCGCCGCCGTGATTCATGCCGATTTCAAACACGCCGTAATCTGTGCCGCGATGCATGCTGGCCAGGGTGAACGGCACGCCCCAATGGTTGTTGTAAGAGGCAGGGCTTGCGTGCGTTTGGCCTTGCGCAGCGAGCGCGGCTGCCATCATTTCCTTGGTGCCTGTTTTACCGACAGAGCCTGTAATCGCGATCATTTTCCCGCCGCACTGTGCGCGCGCCGCCATCGCCAAATCCTGCAATCCCGTGAGCGTATCGCCGACAATTAGCAATGGCGCGTCTAAGGCAACGCCCTCAGGCACATGACTGACAAGCGCCGCCGCCGCGCCTTTTTTGAGCGCCTGTGCGACGTAATCATGGCCATCACCATTATCGCCCTTGAGCGCGACAAACAAAGCGCCTTTTTTGAGCGTGCGCGTATCGATTGAAATCGAATTGGCATGCCATTTTGCCTCAGCATGGTTTCGCCCGCCCGTTACCTTTGCGGCTTCGGTTGAGGTCCATAGAATATCGGAGCCGATTGTCATGAATTTTTTCCTTGCGAGAATGTAATAGGGCGAGAATTATTTAGGCTTGAATTAGTGGAGGAATTAAGAACTCAAGGCGCATTGCACGCCCGATTGGTTTTGTAGAGAATCGATGATCTTGCGTGCTTCGCGCACATCATCAAAGGGGAAGGTTTGATCGCCAATGATCTGCCCTTGTTCGTGGCCTTTTCCGGCCAGAACCAGCACATCACCGGTTTGAAGATTTTGAATTGAAAGCGCAATCGCCGCGCCGCGGCCATCACAATCGAAGGCCTTATCGTGCAATATTTCCGGAATCCCCGCCAGCATTTGTGCGCGGATATCCTCAGCTTTTTCGCTGCGCGGATTATCGTCAGTGATATAAACAATATCAGCCAAATCGCTGGCAATGCGCGCCATCAGCGGACGCTTGGTCGCGTCACGATTGCCGCCGCAACCAACCAGACAGGCTAGCTTGCCAGCAGTATGAGGACGTAGCGTTTTTAAAATCTGCTCAAGCGCATCGGGCGTGTGCGCATAATCAACATAAACGCTTGCGCCGTTGATATCGCCAACATGCTGCAAACGCCCCGCGACAGATTTCAACTGCGCCAGCGCCTCGATTGCTGTTTCAACGAAAGTCTGATTGTCTTGTTTATTCGCAATAACTAGCCCCAAAGCGCAAAGGGCATTCATCGCCTGAAATGCGCCTGCAAGCGGCAGGTCAATCGCATACTCTTTACCAAATGCCTGTAAAATAAAAGATTGCCCTTGCGGCGTAATTTCATGATTTTTAATTTTTAAATCTGCGCCTGCAAAACCATATTCAATCAGCTTTAACCCGCGCGCTTTTACAGCTTGCCTGAGCGCATCAGCCTGCGCCATATCGGCATTGATAACCGCAACGCCGTTTTCTGAAAGCACTTCTGTAAAGAGCAAAGCTTTGGCGGCGAAATAATCATCCATGGTTTCGTGATAATCCAGATGATCTTGCGAAAAGCTGGTGAAGCCCGCCGCGCTGACATTCACATTATGAAGGCGATATTGCGAAAGCCCGTGGCTTGACGCTTCCATTGCCAGATGGTCAATTTTTTGCGTGGCTGCAAGATCATTTAAAAGCGAATGAAGCGAGACAGGATCAAGCGTTGTCATAGACGTGCCGTTTTTCAATGCGTCCCCGCCAACAAGCCCAAGCGTGCCGAGCGAGGCCGCTTTGATGTCGATAATATCCCAAATCTGGCGCGTAAATTCAGCCACCGATGTTTTACCGTTTGTGCCTGTCACCGCCACAATATTTTGCGGCTGGCGCGGATAAAAGCGCGCCACAAGCCTCGACAATAAAAGGCGCGGATTTGGATCAATGATAACAGCAATATCATCAGGCACATCGATATCAATCGGCATTTTTTTCGCAATAATCGCGCTTGCGCCTTTTTCAATCGCATCTGCAATATAACGGATACCATCTTCTTTCACGCCATCAATAGCGACAAAAATATCATTCTTTAAAACCAGACGGGAATCACAACAAACACCGCCGACAAGCGGGTTCGTCTTGAGCGTTTGCTCAGGAAGCAAATCAGAAAGATGTTGTTTCAACACTGACTTCCCCCAATCTTTGCGCTTTAATCTGTTCATCATTTTTCACATATTGTTTTAAGCTGTCGGCGATATCTTCACCTTCCGAAAGCGTTTGCGGCGCAATGCCCAGCAATGGCGCCATCGCGCCAATAATGCGTCCGGCCGCCGGCGCGGCAACCCAGCCGGCGGTAGCAAAACCAAAACTGTGCTTTTGCCCCTTTGGCTCATCCACCATCACCAAGATCGCATAGCGCGGCGCATCCATCGGGAAGAACCCGACAAAAGTCGAAATCAGCTCGTCTTTTTTATAACGTCCGTTCACAATTTTCTCCGCTGTGCCTGTTTTGCCGCCGACGCGGTAGCCTTTTACATCGGCGTTGCGCCCTGTGCCTTGCGCCACTACCAATCTTAAAAGACGGCGCATATTATGAGCGGTTTGCGGCGAAATAATGCGGATCTCAGGTTTTATTCGTGATACTTTTGCGCTGCCCTCAGCGCCCGCGCCGCGCTCAAGCGTCAAGCGTGGCTGAACCGGATAACCACCATTCACAATGCTCGCGCCCGCCGCCAGAACATGCATCGGCGTCACGGCAATGCCATGACCATAGGAAGCGGTGATGGTGTTAATGTCGCGCCATCTTGGCGGTAATTGCGGGGCGGCGACCTCATTAATACCAATCTCGATTTTATCCATCAGCCCCAAATCTTTATAAAAAGATTGCATCCGCTCATTACCAATTTCTTGCGCCATTAAGCCCGAGGCAATATTGGACGACACCATGAAAGATTCAGGAATCGTGAGTTGGCGTTTTTGAGGATGGAAATCGGTGATGCGGTGACGCCCGACTTTAAGCGGCTTCCGCGCGTCCAAAAGCTCCTGCATTTGTGCGTTGGTGTCTTCTAAATAAAGCGCGGTTGAAAAGATTTTAAAGACCGAGCCGAGCTCATAGGTGCCGAGCGTAAAGCGGTTAAAGCGTGCATCGCGCTGATCGTTCAGCTGATGTGGGTCAAAATCGGGCAATGAAACCGCCGCCAGAATTTCGCCGCTGGCAACATCCATAATCGCGCCCGCCCCGCCAATGGCTTCAAATTCTTTCATAGCCCGCGAAAGCTCGCGCTTGACGATATGTTGCAAACGCACATCCACGCTCAAAGCAAGCGGATCACCGCCCGCCTCCAAACGCGCATCAAATGATCGCTCAACGCCCGCAAGGCCGCGCCCGTCAATATCGGCATAGCCAACCAAATGGGCAAACATACCGCCTTGGGGGTAAATGCGGCGGCGCTCCGTTTGAAAGGCAAGGCCGGGCTCACCGATTTTTAAAACATGATATTGCTCATCAGGGGTTAGATTACGGCGCACCCATGCAAAGCGGCCAGATCGCGTGAGGCGCTCCAAAATAACGCGCTCTTCCATATCAGGAAACAACGCCGCAAGCGCACTGGCTGTTTGCGGCGCATTTAAAACAAGCGAAGGATCAGCATATAAAGACGCTGTCTCAAGCGAGGTTGCCAGCAACACGCCGTTACGATCCACCACATCGGCGCGCATAAGCGATAGCGCGCCTTGCGGCATCGCGGCGAGATCTTGCCCCACAATATGCGGGCGCGCCTGAATAACCGAGACATCAAACAAGCGGGCGGCGAGCAAAATATATAAAAACACAAAACCAATGCTCATCAAAATAATGCGCCCGCGCGCCACGTTCAAAGCTTCGTGACGAACACCCTCAATGCGCAGTAAATTCTTTTTAAACAAAGGAAGTCGTTTCATTGCGCGCCCTCCTCAACCAATGCCCGCAATAACACACCATCAAATTGCGGTGCAGGCGAGACGCTTTTAAAACTGACATTATCTTGTGTCAGCATGACATCATCACGAACAAGGACACGCGCGCGCATAGGCTTGGCAAGGGGCACGATAGGCACGCCGCTTTGAGGGATCATCGCCGCATCTTCAACAACCCTGTCCATATCCGGCAATTGCATGAACAAATAATCACGCGCCAGAACTTCAAGCCTTTGGGGATGATTGAGATAATCCCACTCGGCGCGCAAAACGCGGATACTTTGAATTTCGCGTGCAATATCGGCCTTCACGCTTTCGCGCGTATCAATGCCGCTCTGCACACTTTGGGACGACCAAAACAAAAGCCCGCCTGTGCCAAGCGCACATAAAAGCATGATAAAACCTGAAAGACGTAACTTCATGCTATCACCCGCGCGCGTTTGATTAAAATATCGTGGTAATTATCAGGGACAGGGCGATCAGGGGCATCAGTGCGAATACCAACACGCATGCGCGCCGAGCGGGAGCGTGGGTTTTGAGAGATTTCAGACTCAGTTGGAAAGATCGCTTTTTTGGAGGGAAGCCGGAATGTCGGCGCAGGACG
>Ga0307934_1000166_pt1 | contig 53881 bp, 58 predicted proteins | sample OrgLakmetageno90_FD_201838 | JGI IMG/M metagenome (GOLD analysis project Ga0307934, IMG submission 201838) | Saline water microbial communities from Organic Lake, Antarctica - #90 | ecosystem: Environmental > Aquatic > Non-marine Saline and Alkaline > Saline | place: Antarctica: Organic Lake...
ATTTTAATGTATATTTCCTCATTTATGAAGCACAGTATCAATAACTCAAATACATTTTTGTCATACTATAATCTTCTGGATAAGTATTTTGCGCATGTTTTGTGATTGACGAAATATATGCCATATACAGAAAAGTTAAGTACATTATCTAGATGAACATATTCATTAAGTAATTATATTCGTTTGTATCAAGAAAAGTTGAGATATTTTGGTGATTTGAGAAATCAGTTGGTGCATGGATTTAGGTTAGATAACAATCATTATGTATTGGCATCGGATCATGCAGTACATGAAATACAAGTATTATATGAGGAAGCAAGAGAGCCAACATCAGTGGCAGATGTGTTTTCAAGAAAGGTATATATATGTCATACTCATGACTATCTGAGCGAAGTTATCTGTTCTATGAGAGAACATTTAAATACGCATATTCCAGTATATACATCTGATGGAGCATTTGTGGAGATGTTGTCAGAAAGTACTATTGCATATCGAATTGCAGAGGAAATCTGAGATGATGGAGAGATTCATCTTGCTGAAGTAAAAGTTGCTGACGTGACATTGGAAAATTCAAATGATTTGTTTGTGTTTGTGTGAGAAAAAACCAGTATTTATGATATAGAGCAAATGTTCGCCCTAAATATAAAAGAGAAAAAGAGGCTTGGTGCCGTATTTATTACTCAGACTTGAAAGCCTGAAGAAGACATAGTATGAATTATTACTGCTATGGATCTTCCTGTGTTAGCAAATCATTTTGTTTTGTAGTTTATTTTATATGTTATATGTTTGTATGAAACGTTTCTTATCCTTACTAGTAATAGTTTGATTGTGTATGGTGTGATCTATATCCGTCTTTGCTTGAAATGCTGATGATCCATTTGTGTTGATTCCAGAGGCAGAGAAGAGTGATGAGGCTAAAGAATATTCAGGAAAATTATGAGATAAAGATCATTCATCACATTTTTTTGAAAAGTATAATACATATGCAGAGAACTTATGAGAGGGTGGTGATATAGGCTCACAGTTTGCAAGCGGAATTATGAATTGGGATACTATTCTAACACTTTTATGAAGAGTGGTCACGTTCTTAGCAAATGGTGCGTTAGTGGTAGGGGCTGCTATGATTATCTATGCGTGATACTTGTATGTGGCATCTGTATTTACTGGAGATTATACCTCCAAAGCAAATGAAGCAATCAAGCGAGCTGTTATTGGTATTATTATTGTTATTTTCTCATATGCTATTATTAGAATTGTCTTACATGCGTTCCTATAGTAGGCAAGTAGGCGAGCACACTAAGATGTAAACATATTTATATATTGTTTCTCTTGACTACATCTATACACTAGGTGTAGTTTTTGGTATATAAAAAAATATATACCAGAAGGAGATATTGCAGTATATATTTTATTATATTATCTATTATTGGTATGAAAATTGATACATCTAATGTAAAGAAAGGAACTGTCTTGAATGTGGACGGAAAATTATTTAAAGTATTAGATATAGGACATACACATACATGAAGAGGAAGCGCTACGTATACCTTCAAATCAAAAAATATAATTGATGGAGGGAATTTGAATCTCACGTATAAGTCTGGAACAACATTGGAACAAGCAGATGTAACGACACAAAATGCTCTCTTTTTGTATGCAGCAGCAGATAGTTATACATTTATGCTCAATGATACCTCAGAAATGTATGAGCTAGACGCGGAAAATATAGAAGATGTAGTACCTTATCTGAAAGAGAATCTAGACTGTTTTCTGATGTTGTATGAAGGGAATGTGATTGGAGTGATTTTACCTACAGTTATTGAATATACTGTTGCTGAGACTGTGCCTGGAGTAAAATGAAATAGAGCAAGTACTGGGAAAAAGCCTGCAACTATGGATAATGGTCTTGAGGTACAAGTACCTTTACATGTCAGCGAAGGAGCGACTATTAAAGTAAATACTTCTACGGGTGATACTGCATAATGTGATTTTGTAGTTGAGGTTTAATCAGATTATTATTAGGTTGCGTATCAAAATAATATGCGAATCAATGTAATTGGTGTGTCTAGAAAAATTTCTTTATCTATACTTTTTCTCATAGGCACAAAAAGTATGCAAAAAATCCCTAGGCGGTCTGAACCCGACAAGTCAGCCGCCAACCCTTCGAGAGAGTTTATACAATGAGTCGAATGCAACGTTCTGACACTTCGAGATTACTAAACACAAAAGAATGAACTTGCTATCTACTATGTCTGAATATTTCAATATTATTTTGTAATTACTCATGAAAAGAAATCAAATCTTCGAACGTGTACACATTACATCACTTTGATATGGGTGAGTAGGTATTACTCGTAGTCCAACTGGTAAAAAAATATTAGTAAAGTGAGCATTGCCAGATAGTATAGTAGATGTTAAGATTATTAGCAAGAAAAGGTCGTATGCTACTGCTCATGTGGTTCATGTGCATGAAGTTGATAAAAAATGGATTGATGGTGACGTGAAATGTCCTCACTATTTTTCGCCACACACAACTCGTGATGTTCCATTGCATAAGCATGGATGTGGTTGATGTAAATGGCAAATTATGAGCTACGATAAACAGTTGCAAATCAAAGCTGATATGCTTCAACAATGTTTTTCTGCTATAGATATTGATATATTACCCATAGTTCCTTCTCCAGAAGTCTATGGGTATAGAAATAAGATAGAATTCTCATTTTGAAAATATCTAAAAAAACCATACGTAGATACAAGTTCTCTTTCAAAAAAAGAAAAAGCAGAGCTAAAGAAAGAAACATCTTCATCAAATTTTGAGATTGAAGAGCATTGGCAGCTGTGATTCCATAAACAGTGAGAATTTTCAAAAGTAGTAGATGTTGATCAATGTTATCTTATCTCTTCACATTTGCATGAGGTATATGCATATATAAAACATATGTGTAAAAAAAGTTGATTACCTGTCTATGATGCGAAAACAAATCTTGGAGTACTCAGACATATAGTGATGAGAGAGTGAATACATACCGGTCATATTATGGTGACTTTATCATATGCTTCTGAGCAAGTCAAAGCATCATCAGGACTTACTAAGAAATGGAATGCGTTTATGCAAACTATCAAGCAGGATGTATTTCTTCAAGAGCATATTACTACCTTTTCACTCATTCATAATAATGGATGTGCAGATATAGTGAGGGGGCATGATAGTGTGTTAGAACTAATTCGATGAGAGTGAAGAATTTTTGAAGAATTACATATCTCTCCAAGTACTAATGAGTCAAATGTTGCAATATCTACTGATAAAGTAATTTCATGCTTTCAGATTTCTCCATTTTCATTTTTCCAAACGAATACGTTAGGTGCTGAAAAATTATTTTCTACGGCTATTGATATGATTGGTGAAGTGAAGTGAAATATTATTGATTTGTATTGTGGAAGTGGAACTATTGGTATTACGTTATTGAAGTGTGGAGTAGGAAAGGCATTGAAAGGTATTGAGATTGTAGAATCAGCCATATATGACGCAAAAGAAAATGCAAAAATAAATGCAGTGGCAGATCGTACTGACTTTTATTGTGGTAAAGCTGAGAAATTGCTCAGAGATGATCCAGAGATAGAAACTGGAGTAAAAGATTTTCTTATAGGTGATGATCTGGTTATTGTAGACCCACCAAGAGATGGTTTACATCCAAAGGTAGTTTCATTTCTTATAGAGCTTAGACAACAGTATAATTTTCGTTTGTTGTATATTTCGTGTAATCCTACAACCTTAGCTAGAGATATGGCATTGTTTGTGGATGGATGATATCAATTGTCAACAGGTATTCAGGCAGTAGATATGTTTCCCCAAACGCATCATGTAGAGTGCATAACTGTATTGAAATAAGAGATTCTCGAACTTACGAGGCCACATATTAGATAACTTTCAAGAGTTTATGTTACTTTTTTGTATTTTTAGTAAAAAATAAAAGTGTTTATTTTATTGACTTCTGAGCGCTAACTTGACTTTTATTGAAAAAAGTCTTGCTTTTTCCGAAATGCGTATGTATAATTATGTCGTGTTTTATTCTTCTTATTCTATACACACATGAAACTTAACAAATCTTTTAAAGGTTTTACACTTGTAGAAGTGTTGATCGTAATTATTATTGTAGGTATCTTGATTGCAGCATTGCTACCAAGACTACAAGGTACTCAAGCAAGAGCTAGAGATACCGCAAGACAAGGGCATATTAATCAAGTAGGTCAAGCTGTTGCTTTGTATTCTGCTGACAATGGTGGAACACTAGCTACTGGTGATGTAGTAGCTCCTACTTGGTCAGGTTCTTCATACCTAAGTTCAGTGCCAACAGATCCACAAGGAGCTAATGGACAGCAACAAGAAGCTAATGGTCACTATGCAGTATATTCTGATGGATCAAGAGCTGTAGCTGTAGCTGCTTTGGAAAACGGAAATGGTAACTGTGACAGTTCTGATTTTGCATCAGCTCCAGGCGCAGATATTATTATGCCAGGAATTACTCCAGGTTCAGGTGATTATTACTGTGTAATCGTAGAATAGTCTTCTTATAGAAAACTATATACCTAAAAGAAATCTCACTTCGGTGAGATTTTTTTTATTCTAGAATAGAAAATGTTATGGAGAATAACTATAAGCATTACATATATTGTACAAAAAAAAGATGAGTGAGCTCATCTTTTTTTATGATATAATTATTTTGGATACACATTACATGCTCGCACCTTGAGGGATCATTGCTTCAATAGCAGCGAAGTTTCCTACTCAATCAGAATTGATGATAATGGAGAGTTCATCACCAGTTTTTCATTTGAAGTAGCTTACTGCTGCTTGGTTGAGGTAATATATAGATCCTTCGTCTGTGAGTGCTATAAACTTGTTGTCGTCAGATTTGGAGAGTGTTGCTTTGATAAATTGTCTATTTGCTTGTCAAATGAGTTTATAGATAAGTTTACCATCTGTCATAATTCTGAGTTTGAGGACATCTCCAGGAATAAGCTTTGACTTACTTGAATAATTTAATGGAACAGGATATTTTTTCTTGTCTGAACCTACCATAAAATACCCATCAAACACTCATTCTACTATTTGCATGTCATCTTCAGTGTAGCTAGTGAATTGAGTAGCTACCTTATCCATATCTATATTTACTTTATCCATATCTATATCTTTGTTGTCAACTAGTTGATGGACCATGAGTTTTGCTCTCTTTACATCGGTTTCTATCTTTGCTAGAAGTTCTTCTAGTGCTTTTAGTCCCTGATTTTGTTTCGTTTTTGCCATTTTTATTAAGAATAATAAGTAAATATATTTGTTACTATACTTGTGGGGGTAAATATTTCAAGAGGAAAGAGTAGATGCTTGGAGATTAGTACTCACTATTCCCTTGGCTTGAAAAGTTTGTTTTTTTAGATACAACTAACGTACTATTTATCTTTTGTATATTGATTCATGATCTGATTATATGTGTTCTTGGCATTGCTAGTAGGGTGAGGGTTGTGATATGCAATCGCATATACCAGGTATGGTAATGTGCAAATGATTGAAGAGCTTAGAGAAAAGTTCTCTATCCTTCAAAAAGATTATGAAGAGCAACAATTATACCATACTGATATTGTACAACAAAATAAAATACTCAAGCAGCAGGCTCAGATGTTACTGTTACAAAATGAAGACTTCTCAAAAATGGTTTCAGAACTTAGTAGATATTATTATCGTATCAAACAATGATCGACAAAACTTAAAGAATTGGTAGATATTATGGAGGTGTATGATGAGCATATGGATCAGAAGATTACTCGTATGATGTGAGAAGAAATACAATTTGATGAACCCGTATCTGAGACAAAGGAATGAAAAAAGTTTTTTTAATACACAAAGACGAAAGGTTTTTATACCTATAAAAAATTACCATAACGAAAATTAAAAAAGATCTTATTGCTAAACTTATGCATAAAGATCACGAAGCTTTTAATACTTTCTATTTGGAGACGGTGGATATGTTCTATCGTTTTGTGGTTTCTCGTTATATACTTACATGATCTGATATAGAAGATATATTGAGTACATTTTATATGAAGTTTTGGCAAGTTGTAGATAGATATAATGATGAGTATGCGTTTGAAACATATATGCGAACTGTTTTTAGGAATACAGTCAAAGATCGATTTAAAAAGCAAAAGTTATGAATCTTGCCAGAGACATATGAAATTCAGGATCCTGACGAGGATGAGGAAAGTATTTTGGAAAGTATTGATCAAGATTTTTTGATGGATGATATCTTGTGAGCGATGGGGCAATTGGATGATTTATCTTATGAAATTGTTTTTCTTAGATTCATTGAAGATAAAACATATGAAGAGATCTCTATCTTGTTAGATATATCACAAGACGCTGTAAGACAAAGAATATCAAGGTCTTTAAAGAAATTAAAAGCGTTCTTATTGAAATATTAAAACTATAATGAATGCATTGTCAACATGTTTTCTTATGTAAAAACTACAAATTAATGCTCATAAGTGTTTATGGTGCTGTATTTGCAGCGTTTATGTGTATGAGTGGCAATTTGAAAGAAAAGTACTGAAATCGTTTGCAATAGTACCTAACAGGTCTATTATAGTAATGTAATTTTATTCATTTACATTTGTATTTATGAACAAGACAGAACTAGTATCTGCATTAGCAGACAAATTGAACGTATCAAAAAGATTAGCTGGAGACATGGTTAATGGTTTCATCGAAATCGTTATCGATGGTGTTGCAAAACATGGAGAAGTTAAACTAACTCCACTTGGAAACTTTTCTATCAGACATTCAAAAGCTAGAAAAGGTAGAAATCCTAGAACTGGTGAAGAAATTCAAATCAAAGCAAGTAAATCACCTAAGTTCAGACCTGGTAAAATGTTTAGAGAAGCAGTTAAATAAAACCTGCCTCTTACTGCCTACAAAAAATCTCACTTCGGTGAGATTTTTTTATATGTGTTTTTTATGAAACATTAGCCATTATTCTGTATGTTTTGGTATTCATAAAGTATTCTGTTATTTTTCTTGTAGATTCCTTGCACTTCAGGCTAAAAAGCATAGTATGAATACTAATTTAGTGAGTTAGCTTTTTATATTGCTTGTATGTTCTATGTCCTTAAAAAGTTTTTTTAGAGAAACATTTATCTATCGTTTTTGGAAAGAGGCAAAATGAATGTATGCGATGCATATGTCATGAAATCCTGCACAGTATATGACTGTTATTGGTGTAACATGAACAAATGGTAAAACCACTACGTGTTCTATTATTCATTCTTTGTTGCAGTCGTTATGATTGCGCTCAGTGTATGTGTGAACCACTGGTGTACTTATATGAGATGAAGAAATGACATGAGTAAGGAAGATGACGTCATATGATCCTATGGCATTACAAAAAATATTAGCTGAAGCGTATAGAGCTTGATGTACTCATGCAGTCCTTGAGGTGAGTTCTCATGGCTTGCATCAAAAGAGATTTAAGGGGATACCTTTTAGTGTAGGTGTACTGACAAATATTACTAACGAGCATCTTGATTATCACAAAACAATGATTGCTTATGCAGGAGAGAAGCAAAAATTGTTTCGTAAAGTGCAAGAAACAAGAAAGTCACCAAGAGCTGCTATCTTACCTTCAGATGATAGTCGATGAAAAAAACGGTGAGAACGTATGCAATTTTGTATGAAACTTATGTATGGGCTCCGTCAAAGTGGCTGACTGACTATAGGTACCATGGAACAAAAAAAATCATCCACAACGATTGACATCTCTTATTTGCAAAAAACACATACGGTAGAGGTGCCCCTTGTCTGAGCATTTAATATGAAGAATATACTAGCTGCAGTAGGTGCGGTTATTTCTTTGTGATATTCTCTTGATGAAATCGTACCTCATCTAGCATCATATAAGCAAGTAGCTGGGAGACAAGAACACTACGTATACAACAACGTAGATCGATATATTGACTATGCACATACACCACATGGGTTGGAAGTTATGTTGAAATACATGAAAAGTATAGTAGGGGAAGGAAAAGTTATTTGTGCCTTTTGAGCTCCATGACAAAGAGATATAGATAAGAGACCAGTAATGTGAGAGGTTGTGGATCGTTTTGCTGATATAGTTATTGTTACTGATGATGATGCGGCAAAAGAAAATAGATGGGATATCTTGCGTGATGTGGCTGCTGGAGTGACTAGAGATGAATGAGAGAACTTTATGGTTATTCCAAATAGAGAGCATGCGATTCATCTTGCAGCAACTCTTGCACAACCATGAGATGTTGTACTCTTAGCGGGTATTTGACATCAGGATGTACTTGATACGAATTTTGGATATATTCCATGGAGTGAGAAGGGAATGATAGAGAAGGCATATGAAGCCCTGCAATCCAAGGATGATAAGTAAAACTGAGTAAGAGACTATATATTTATCTGATGGTTCTTTGTATGAGTGGATTTGAACGATTGGAACAAAAAATACAACAACAACATCCTGGAGAACGATATGGTGATGTTTCTTCCTTTTTTCATGGATCAGGTATTGAAATTTCCGATTTTAGAAAGTATAGTTCTGGTGACGCACCTAGACAGATCAATCGAAAGCTTTCAGCAAAACATGATGATCTATGGGTCAATTCGTATCATGAGGATACAGATATAGGAATACATATCTTTTTGGATGTAAATGCAAATTGGACAGGTGGATCATACGTGTCTCATCGACACATTGTACGTGAATGGTTGGCTGACTATATGCTTTTTACAAAAAAACATCATATTCAATCGACTTATGTATGGTATGTAGAGCAAGACTCTACGATGCAAACTATGATCTGTCGTTCGGATCATGATTGGATACGTCTATTTATGCGTATTGAACAACATGTTCAGCAAGCATCTAAGACGTGAATATATACATCATCTATGGAGGATTTTCTTCAATTGCAACTAAGTAAAACCCGTAAACATGTATATATTTTGTTTTCTGACTTTTTGGATCAAAGAGCAGGAGTCAAAGATAGTTTGGCTGTATTAGATCATCGTCACAGTGTCTTGCAAGTGATCTTGCAGGTGCCAGATTTTGTGTAAGATATACAGTGGATGTGTAAAAAGTTCTAGATATTAATCTCTTGTTGTATATAGTGTAGATAATATTATTTATTTATTTTTTCTTATATGAAAAAAAATAATTATGCGTTCATAGACAATGAAAACGTGAATATTTCTGTGCAAAAGCAATGATGGAAAATGGATCGAGAGAAACTATTGGAGCGACTACAAAAGAGATTTTCTGTGACGAAAGCGTATATGTTTATGTGATATTTGGAAAAATATCAACCAATGTATGATTTTTTTCAGGGACTATGATATGAATTAGTGTTCAAGCCAGTAAATCCAAACCCCCATATACCAAATAAAGGGAATGTAGACGCAGAGCTTGTCTTACAGGCTATGATAGATAAGGATGTGTATGATAAGGCAGTGCTTGTTTCTGGAGATGGGGATTTTGCTTGCTTAGTGCGTCATTTGCGTAAGGAAAAAAAACTTGCTCGCGTTATTGTGCCAAATGAATCTAGATACGCCAACTTGCTTGAGGAAGCTACGTGAAAACAAAAAATATATAATCTTACCACTATGCAAGATGAATTGGAGTATTTTCCTCAAGATGATTCACAAGAAGTTGAGGAGAAGAGTGATGGAGAGGAGCATGATGATAAATTCTATGCCTAACTAGATAACATTGTTTATTTTACAACAAACAAAAAACCGTCCTTCCTTGCAAGACGGTTTTTTGTATATGTAGATATATGTTATGTATTATTCTTGTTCTTCTTCTGCCTGTTCTTCTTGTTCACTTTCTTCCTCACTTTCTTCTTCCTCAACTTCGTCAGTAGCTGGAGCTTCGTCTCTAGCTTTTGCGAAATCTATATAAATAGGTCTTCATTCTAATTCCTGTTCATTTGCTTCTTCTTTTGCTTTTGCAGCGTCTTCTGCATTTACAAAGGTAACAAAACCAAATCATCTACTTTTTCTTGTTTCTCTGTCCAATGATACTGAAGCATATTCAACTTCACCCCATTGTGCAAAAAATTCTTTAAGTTGTTGCCATCTAACATGCCAGTGCAAGTTTCCGACAAACAATTTGTTTGTTTCAATGTTTTCCATAAGTACCAATAAGAATAGATAAATGGTGTTAGCAAGCATAACAAAACCAACACGAAAAGTATATTTTTTAAATTGACAATTGCAATAAATCAATGGATAATCGACTTGCGTGTACAAAAAAAAACAACATAAGTTGCTTTTTGTATGGATAATTATATCGACAAAATTTATATTATATTTATTGTATATTTACAAAGAGAGGTTTCTAACGTTTATAAAGTAATATTATAGAGGAGTTATATCTGCCGCGGGAGGGACTTGGCCTCGGGCACTCATCCGTTTATTGATTTAAGGTTTCTAACGTTTGCAAAGTAGTATTGTTGAGGAGTTATATCTGCCGCGGGAGGGACTTGAACCCTCACGTTCTTACGAACATCGGATTTTGAGTCCGACGTGTCTACCAATTCCACCACCGCGGCATTGCGGTTATTTACCTGTTAATTGTCTAGTATTTTTATCTACCGTAGCGTCTCCGACGTGCACCCCACTCGCACACTCAGGGGTATGGCTTCGCACATCTACCAATTCCACCACCGCGGCATTGCAGATATTATACTAAGAATGTATTTTTATATTTTGTCAATTGATATTTTGTTACTAGTGACAAGCTATGGAAACATACATATACGTGAAAAGCATAGTATAGATCCATCTTCGAAAATCAATTGTTTTTTTGTTGTGTGTGTCTATAGTGTAAACAGGTACCCACGACCAAATTTAACTCTTAATATTTATAATCATGGATTTGAATAAAGTAATGCTCATTTGAAGATCTACTACTGACGTAGAGGTACAAAAAATTGAATCTACAGGAAGTTCTGTTGTGAACTTTACTGTAGCAACTAATAGAAGATATAAAAACAAAGAAGATCAGCTTGTTGAAGAATCAGAATATCATAGATGTGTAGCGTATGGAAACGCTGCAGATATTATCTGACAATATGTAAACAAGTGAAAGAGAATATATATTGAAGCGAGACTTAGAACTAGAAAATGGGAAGACACTAATGGAAATACTCGTTACTCAACTGAATTGGTGGTTGATAATTTTATTTTCTTGGATAGTAAATCAGGAAATACTAATTCGTCTGCAAGCGATGCGGGATCAGATGATGAAGATTTGCCATTTTAGTGCATTAGGTGATGTAGCTAATCTTTAGTGCTTGGATATCTTTCCTCGTCTACTTTCAAACTCTACCTGTTGATACTCTCCACTATTTTATTATAGTGATCGACATATAGGTAGAGTTTTTAGTTTATGTACAAAAGTATGTCAGAGACTTGGAAATTGAAATTACGTATGATAGCATTGGATATCTTCGATTTGATCGCTTTTTTAGTGTTTGTGACGGGAGTCGTATTGTTTGTGAGATTCTTCATCTTCAACCCATATACAGTTATAGGTAAAAGTATGGACCCAACATTTGCTGAGAGTGATTTTATTATTGTAGATAAGGTGACGCCAAGGCGATGAGAACTTACTAGATGAGATATCGTTGTTTTTGTTCCGAAAAACAAGACATTACCATTTATAAAAAGAATTGTCGGTGTTCCTTGAGAGACAGTACGTATAGCTTCTGGGGCAGTAGAAATATGTTCAACAGGTGATATGTGAAGTTGTGAGGAGTTGACTGAGTATTATCTACCACAAGGACTACAAACGTCGGCAGCAGCTTGTGGAAAGACTGAATTTGAGGTGACTCCTTGATGATATTTTGTGCTGTGAGATAATAGAGATCACAGTACAGATTCTAGATGTTGTTTTGGTCTATGATGCTATAGTGATTCTAATTATCTCGTGTATCCTGAAGATATGATAGGTAAAGTACTTATGAGATTATATCCAAGTATGGATGGTTTTTGGTAGATTGTTGTGCTCGAGATTTTATTTTATGCGATAGAGAATGAAAGATGCAGTAACGGTTCCTATGGATATCTATGATTCACCCCAAGAAATGGTGCTTATTCTGCCACTGGGTGGTGTTGAAAAGTCTTCAGTGTCATTACAGTTGTTGTGAAATCGTTTGGTTATTTCTGGGAAAAGAGTGCAACCGTCTTTGAAAGAATCGTTGACTCCCATGCAAGAACATTGTTTTTGGTGAGACTTCTCTAGTGATGTAGATTTGCCAGCGAATGCTGCTGTAGATAGAATATGGAGTGAATTGTCTCCAGAAAATATTTTACATATTGTCGTACCAAAAATTATAACGCCAGAAAGCATAGTCGTAAATATACAATAGATATATCGCTCTAGACACCTCCTTGTAGGTGTTTTTTTTGCTTGTGTCTTGTATGCGTGAGGATGATAGCTATGATATAGATAGTGGAATATCTTCTATTTTTCTTTTTTTGTTATGCCAGTGTATTCATTTTCTCAGATCAATATCTTTGAGCAGTGTCCATTGAGATATCGTTATAAATATATTGATAAAATTAAAGTTGCTGAAGAACCGCAGTCTCCCCATATGTTGTTGTGATCTGCTGTGCATTGGGCACTAGAAAGACTGTATAAGCAATTGAATCAAATGCAGACACCTACGAGAGAGCAGCTGATTCAGTACTTGCATACTTATTGGCAGCAAGAAATAGATTATACGCAGATTGAGTTTCCAGAAGAAGCGCCTGAATCAGTATTTTTGAAAAGATGAGAGATATATCTTGGGGAGTACTATGATCATCATGCGCCGTTTGGTGATATAAAAGTAGTTATGACTGAGTGAAGAATTGTATTTTCTCTGGATGATGCAGGGACGCTCAAATTTAGAGGAGTGATAGATAGATTGGATAAAGAGTGATCTACTTTTATTATCAATGATTATAAAACCAATAAGTACTTGCCCGAAGAAAACAAAACGCAGTATAAAGAACAGTTGACTTTATATGCCTTGGGAGTCCAAGAAAAATATGGGAAATATTATGACAACATCAAAGCTAGACTGCATTACTTACATTTTGACGCAGTGGATGAGCGGGAAGTAACTGAAGAACTTATAGATGGAGTTGTAGAAAAATATAGTGGTATCGTACGTGATATAGAAGATCGCCGTTTTCATGCAAATATGTGAGCTAATGATCGTTTTCCAGCGGTTGAAAACCCTGGCTGTAGATTTTGTCCATACCAATCAATCTGTCCTATTTGGGCGCATAACTTTATGGATGATGAAATTGTGGTAGGAGATAGTACGGCTAAGCAGCTGGTCGATGAATATGCTGAGATTTCTGCTCAAGCCAGCGACCTAAAGAAAAAGAAAGACCAATTGAAAGACATACTGCAAACTTATGCGTTAAAGAAAAAAGTAGAAAAGCTCTTTGGAGAATCACATCAACTGTCTGCAAAGCCAACAGTAAATTATAGTATCAAAGACAAAATGGCACTTAGGCATTATCTAGAGGAAAAATGACTCTTAGATGACTATCAGGATATCGATAGATTTGCTGTGATGCGTGCGCTAAAATCTAACGAATTGGATATTGAAGAGCTTCAAGATATGATCGACGAAAGTGAACGTGTGACCTTGAGAGTGAGTAAGAAGAAATAAAAAAAACCCTTCCGAGCAAATACTAGGAAGGGTTGACATACCACTCCCAAATATCTACTAGGATTGGATTTTTACCGGTCTCGAGTTATTTCGTAACTCAACCAGAGTACTATTAAGCCAGAAAGGAATATGGGGTTGTGCATCCCTGCAATTACTGCAGGAAATAAACATGCACTTAGAATGATTGATCCCAACATTCCGTGCTTTTTTGGCACTATTTTTCCGGCTAGCATTCCAGTCCAGGTAATTATGAGGAGAGTGATTGTCATGTTATTTTTATTTGAAATTACACATCGTAATTTCGTATATATATAATAATTATTTAAAAAATATTGTCAAATTATGGCGTTTGAAGAAATAAAAAAGGCCCTTGCGGGCCGAAAAAAATATTATCGGAGTATTCCTCCGATGTATGTCCCAATTTTGTATGGGACAAAATAACAGAGTAGGATGTACGATGCGCACATTCCTACAATAATTAGTATTGGATGACCAATAAATAGGCCAATTACTAAAAAGAATAATAATTCTTTTTTTGGTTTAAAGTCCTCTTGGACTTTTTTTGTTTTTCCTTTAATTCCTACCATGACACCAAAAATAGGGTTAGTATGGGTAGGATATAAATAATTACTGTATCCATATGAATGTTTTTAGCTCATAGATGTTCTATGAGTGGTGAGTGTAGAAAACTAATTTTCTACTTTTTGTTTGAAGATGTAGAGATTATTAGTATCTTTAGGGCGGTTACAATATTTTATTCTTATATTTTAGTAGATGTCTCATATATTAGTAAGTGGTTCGATTGCCTATGATGTTATTATGAATTTTCATGATCAATTTGGGAAATATATCTTGCCAGATCAAACGAAAAGTATCAGCGTATGTTTCAATGTGCAAGAACTCTCGAAGCATGATGGATGAGCAGGGCATAATATTGCTTATAATCTTGGGCTCTTGTGAGAGAAAGCACTGTTGTTGGGTGCGGTAGGAAGTGATTTTGTTGCTAGTGAGTTCAATGAGAAGCATATAGATTATAGATATACATATACGTCAGCATGATTGCTCACGCCAAGTGCTCATATTATTACTGATGATGAAAATAATCAGATTACTGCCTTTTATCCTGGTGCATCTATCGAGTCTGGTCAACAGTCTGTGCATAATGTGAAGGAAGCGGTCAAGATAGCTATTGTTGCTCCAAACGCACCATCGACTATGTTGAAACATTTGAAGGAATGTGAAACGCTGAATATACCAGTAATTTTTGATCCAGGACAACCGTTGACGGCGTTCTCGAAAGAGCAGTTGCATGAAGCTCTCACTGCATCTAATTATCTCATCGTAAATGAGTATGAAAAAAATCTCTTATGTTCGTTGGCAGATATTGATGAGGCAAGTTTATTGAATCGAGTAGAGGCGTATATTGTGACGCTTGGAGCACAGTGATCAACTTTTGTGTCTAGTGAAGAAACATTTACTGTGCCAGCGTATGCGCCTGCAAACGTCAAAGATCCTACGGGAGCTGGTGATGCATTTAGGGCAGGTGTATTGTGGTCGTTGTTTGAGGATAAGGGGTGGAAAGCAGGAATGGAAATGGGGTCGCAGTTGGCATGGAATTGTGTACAGGAATATGGAACACAAAACCATCAATTATGAGTAGCTGAATAGGCGCTGGTTCCTAAATCTTGTAAATCTGGCGTACATGAGTATATACAATACATTTTATTATTATTTTTTTGTGATATGGATTTTGTGGAAGGAAAGTACAAAGTAAGAGATATAAGCTTGGCTGACTGGGGACGTAAAGAAATGCGTTTGGCTGAGGCAGAGATGCCAGGATTGATGGCATTACGTGAAGAATATGGAACAAGCAAACCACTTGCTGGAGCAAGAATAGCTGGATGTTTGCATATGACAATACAAACAGCTGTGCTTATAGAAACGTTGATAGTACTTGGTGCTGAGGTAACTTGGTCTTCATGTAATGTGTTCTCAACCCAAGACCATGCTGCTGCTGCTATTGCTGCTGCTGGGATACCAGTATTTGCTTGGAAAGGTATGACTGAAGAGGAGTTTGAGCGATGTATAGAGCAGACGCTGTGGTTTGGAGATGATAAACAACCATTGAATATGATCTTAGATGATGGAGGTGATCTGACCAATATGGTGTTGGATAAATTTCCAGAACTAGTGGACGGTATCAAATGAATCTCAGAAGAGACAACAACAGGTGTTCATCGTTTGTATGAAAGAATGAAAGCTGGAACATTACCCTTACCAGCTATCAATATCAACGATAGTGTAACAAAGTCAAAATTTGATAATAAATATGGATGTCGTGAATCATGTGTAGATGCTATCCGTCGTGCTACAGATCTGATGCTTGCAGGTAAAGTATGAGTAGTTGCAGGATTTGGAGATGTAGGGAAGTGATCTGCTGAAAGTTTGAAAAATGCTAATATGCGTGTAATCGTGACTGAGATCGATCCAATCAACGCACTTCAGGCATCTATGGAAGGGTATGAAGTGAAACCTATGCTAGAAGCAGTGAAAGAGGCTGATGTGATCGTAACAGCGACCTGATGTAAGGATGTAATCACATGAGAGCATTTTAAAGCGATGAAAGATAAAGCAGTCGTATGTAATATCTGACATTTCGATAATGAGATCGATATGGCATGGTTGAACAATACGTCTGGAGCAACAAAGACTGAGATCAAACCGCAAGTAGATCTCTATACATTGAATGGAAAAGATATTATTGTTCTTGCTGAAGGGCGTTTGGTGAATCTATGATGTGCAACTGGGCATCCATCATTTGTGATGAGTGCTTCATTTACAAATCAAGTAATCGCTCAGCTAGAACTCTGGATGCATCCTGAAAACTATGAAAACAAGGTATACATGTTGCCAAAACATCTTGATGAAAAAGTAGCAAGATTGCATCTAGAAAAGATGTGAATCAAACTAGATGTACTTTCAGCTGATCAGTCTGCATATATGCATATTCCAGTAGAAGGTCCGTATAAACCTGAGTACTACAGATATTAGTATATTTTGAATAAACACATACATGTGTAATCACGGAGCAGATAATTCGCTGCATTCGACTTAGTATCAAACATTGATAGAAGGGTCGGCGGTGCACTTGTCGGGTTGCAACCGTCTAGGGGTTTTTTGGTTACTTTTTGTGCCTATGGCAAAAAGTAATGTAAAAGAGAATTATGTTTATTTAATTCGAATGCAACGAGTACTGCTTCGATTTACTCTACTGCATAGCTTATTCAACCAAGGAATTGTAAATATGGTTTACTCAAAATCGTTTTATGAAAAAAAACATCTCTAGAAAACTTCTACGAAGTATCCTCTTACGAATAATTTGTGGAGGAGTTTTGTGGTCGTCTTGGTATTGGGATATATCATTGCCATGAATAGAATGGTGGCTGTTGTTGCCATTATATTTACTCATGAGAGAGGTGCTGTGTCGGATGGACCTACCAGGTTCAATACCTACTCGTGAAGTTCATCGAGAACTTGTCGAACAAGATAAACGTGCGTGAACTATCTCGCTCGTATATCATATGTTGCTCATAAATAGAATGTACATATTTCCTGTACTCCTCACGATCTATCTTACCTATTTGGTCATAGCTCAGACAGGAATATTTTGATTGGATTATTCGATATTGTTTCTAGCACTGGAGGAGCAATTGTTGTTAATATTGACTATTATCTCTTGAATAGCTATGGTCATACAAGAGGATAAAGATGATCGTTATATTGGTATGTCGATGAGTCGTAGTGGACTATATATGTATATTGTCTTAGGTATGGTGCTTGGTGTCCTATGATGATATATCGTCTTGCAACAAACCTTGTCTTTGTGATGATTGGGGATAGTAATAGCAAATATTGCCGGACTCTTGATATTTTTTGTATGATTATTGTTGGTGGATGAAGAATAAGTATGTATTGGTAACGTGATGAACGTGATTTATATGATCTCATACAGTAGTCGAGCTCCAACAAGCTGGATATGCTGTCGTGATACTGGATAATCTATCAAATAGTGATATCAAAGTACTAGATGCGATCGAATCTATCACCTGAACTCGTCCAGACTTTGTGGAGTGTGACCTTCTAGACAAAGCAGGTATGCAACATATATTTGAAAAGTACGATGTATGAGCTGTATTACATTTTGCGGGACTAAAGGCGGTAGGAGTGAGTTGTGCAGAGCCATTTTCATATTGGCAGACAAATATCGTATGAATCATGCATCTACTCGAGTTGATGGATGCACATGATGTCAGACGTCTTGTGTTTTCTTCGAGTGCGACTGTCTATGATGCGTCATATGAGGAGTCGCCATTTGATGAAACCATGCGTACTGGACATACGACTAATCCTTATGGAACAACCAAACACATTATCGAGCAGCTCCTGGAAGATATGGTACAGCGAAAAGGTATGTCAATCACGTCACTTAGGTACTTCAATCCTATCTGAGCGCATCAGTCATGAACACTATGAGAAGACCCAACTGATATCCCTAACAATCTATTTCCTATTATCTTAGATGTGCTCGAATGAAAAAGAGAAACATTGCAGGTGTTTGGTAATGACTATGATACGGTAGATTGAAGTGGAGTTAGAGACTATATACATGTAGTAGATCTTGCGAAGGCACATGTACTTGCTCTAGAAAAACAACAGCAAGATAGCTACAGTGTCTATAATGTATGAACCTGAAGATGAACGAGTGTCTTAGAGATGATAGCGCTTGTAGAGAAAGTAAGCTGAAAAAAAATACAGCGAGCATATGCTCCACGTAGAGCTGGAGATATAGCAACAAGTGTTGCAGCATGTGATCGTATAGGTCAAGATCTATGATGGTCAGAGCAGTTGACTATAGATGACGCAGTGCAACATGGTATTGGGTTTAGGGATAATCATAGACAGTAGTTTTACAAAAAATAGACAGTTATTTTACACTATAATTCAAAGTAGTATGTGAGCAAGTTTGGTAGTCTTAGCAGCATGAATGTGAAGTCGTTATGGATGACTGAAGCAGATAGATGAGTTTGGTCCATGAGGTGAGTCGTTATTGGAGTATGCGGTATATGATGCATTGCGTGCGTGATTTGATCACATCGTATTGATTATTCGTCAGGAGTTTGAGGAGGCATTTGTAGCGAAGTTTACTGATATGCTTGCTGCTTGTCCTAGCTATGATCTTGTCTATCAGGATCCTGATCCTCAGTTTGACTTTGTGGAGACAGTAGCTCGTGAGAAACCATGGTGAACCTTACATGCTACGCTGTGTGCAGTAGATGTCGTGAACCAACCCTTTGCTGTCGTCAATGCTGATGATCGATATGGAAATACGAGTTATGATCTCTTGTATAAGGAGTTGACTCAGATACGTCACGATGAGGCTTTTTTGGTGTGATATGTGCTGGGAAATACCTTGTCTGCTCATGGAACAGTAAACAGAGGTGTGTGTGATATCAATACACAAAAAATGACCCTGAACGATGTAGATGAACGTTATGCAATAGGATATGTGGATGATACTATACAAGATAGAGACTGAAATACTTTTACAGGTGAAGAAGTGGTGTCGATGAACTTTCGAGGATTTCATCCAGATTTTTTCAAGCAAGTGATGCCGTTGTTTGAGGTATTTGTTCGTGCGCATCATGAAGATGCGAAAAAAGAAATGGTGATCCCTGATGGGGTAGATGTGCTGGTGAAGCAGTGAAACCTTACCTGTAAAGTACTGAAAAGTGTTGATAATCGACAATGAGTTACCAATCCTGATGATAAAGAGAAGGTACAAGTAGCTTTTGATGCTATGATAAAGGACGGAGTCTATCCTCAGCATTTATGGAAGACTGCATAATATATAAAACTTACCGTTCGTTTATTTATTTTTTTCTACTACTATGTGAAAGATGTATGTAATTACTTCTGGATATTATAACCCTATTCATCCTGGGCATATTGAGTGTTTTTTCTTGGCGAAGGAACTTGGAGATGAGCTTTGGGTGATCGTGAATAATGATGCTCAGGCAGAGCTCAAAAGGTGATGTAAAAGTTTTCAAGATGAAGATTTTCGTATGAAAGTAGTTGCTGCGCTGAAGCCTGTGGATGAAGTAGTGCTGAGTATTGATGACTATCAAATAGAGTCTGGAGAAATACCAGTGATCAAGAGTCTAGGAAAAGTAGCTGAGCTTATTCGTAAAAAGGATCCAGATGCAAAACTGATTTTTGCGAAGTGATGAGACAGAGTAGGAAGTTTGGGAAATATCCCTGAGTCTGTAGTGTTCGAGGAATATGATATAGAACTTAGAGATGGTCTATGAGCAAAAACGCATCATAGTAGAGATTATATCGTGTTGGAGTAGAGTATCTATGCGAAACTACTAGATATTCTTCTAAAATTCTTTGCGTATGCAGAGAATTTTTTGTACAGTGAGGGAGTGTATTTGCTTTTTGCTGATTTATTCGTATTATATTTCTATTTATATACAATAATGTATAAAAAAAGAAATGAATCGATATCGTTTTCAGCAAATTTTCCATCCATACTGATTGTTTCATACAAGATCTGTATTGCTCGTACTTCCATGATTATCGACTATGCAACTTACAAGATGGTCTCAGAAGTGATATCTGGTGAAGTTAGTTAATGGGTGGTGGGTATTTACTGATGTGCTGCATACTAACTGAATACAGGAGCGTATAGCTTCACAAATTTACGGTCCTTCGTATATAAGTCTCGAACGGGCGTTGTCCTTATACAATATCATTCCAGAATGAGTGTTTATGTATACGAGTGTATGTACTCGCAAGACCCAATCATATGTGCTTCAGGGGATAACCTATACCTACCAGAAAATTGATCCGCGTTTATATGTGTGATATGAAACTATGGATATGTGATGATGACAGGTGCATATATGATGTTTGGAAAAGGTGATATTGGATTATTTGTATTTACATACAGAACATAGAGATCAAGATGATTTTGCATGATTGAGACGAAATACACAGGTATTAGCTGAGACATTGGATCGCAAAAAATTAGAGATATATGCATCTATGTATCCAAAAACAGTACAAGATGCTATTGCCGTTTTAGTTTCTTATATAGATACTGATGTTTGATTTGGATCAGATTAAAAGTTATTTCCCATGAGAGCTGCAGCAAGTAGATTTTATGCTAAAAGAATATTTGCAATATAAAATTCTTTCGTATGTGTATCTTAGCCCATTTGCTTCTTGATTGGTATTTTTGTGATGAACAGCATTGAGAATAGCCTATCAGAGTCAGAGATTCTCTGAGGATCTTGATTTTGATAATTTTGGTTTAGCGTTTGATGACTTTGAAAAACTCTGATGATATATTCAGCAAAAGTTGCAGTATGAGTGATTGGAGGTAGAGATTAGATGTATAGAAAAGTGAGCATTTCATTGTCATATAAAAATACCAGAGTTGTTACATCGTTACCAGCTAGCTCCTATGAAAACTCAAAAAATACTCATTCAAATAGATACAGCCTCGCAATGATATACCTATACTCCTACACCAATGCAGATAAGTAAATTTGATACCCAGGCATTGATAAATGTGTGTTCTCCTGAACTTATCTTATCGATGAAATTGTATACGGTTTTTGAGAGAAAAAGAATGAAGTGAAGAGATTTTTTTGATATAGTATTTTTGTTGGGAAGAACCAAGAAACCAGATTGGTGATTTTTGGAGCTAAAACTATGAATTACCACTCCTCACGACCTCAAATCATGGCTCCTAGAAAAATGTGCTGGACTAGACTTTGCTGCGCTTCAAGCAGATGTGCAGCCATTTTTGTTTCAGCCACAAAACCAGTCAGTCAAGAACTTTGTGCAGTTTGTGGAGATGATGGAGTTTGAGGAGTAGTGGGCTCTATAAAGAGGATATATTTCTCTCGTATCTCTCATAGAATTGACTATAGTATTTTTCATGATATGAAACTTTTTCAAAACATATGGATATTTTCTCTTGCTCATATGAGCAGTCCTTTTGTGATGTCGAAGATTTGCTCCTTTTGTGCTACAAGAGATACCATTGGGCTATGATCCAGGTCTATATAAAGTGATGATGGAGCAATATATGTCACTCAGCTCATGGGATTTTTCAAAGCTGGATCAGTGGCTACTGAAGATGTATCCGCCTTTTTTAGGTATGCTCACAGGGATTATCTCTTTCATCTGAGCTACTCCTGAGCGACTGTTGACCCGGGGAATAGGCTGTATGAGTCTATGTGTATGAATGGGTATATATGTTCTGATCAAGCAGGTTACAGATGATAGAGTCTCTGCAGTGATATGATTGATCTTGTTTATGGGGTCGTTTGTGCATTGGTTTGTGTTTTGGTGGGGATATTGGAAGCAATTACTGGCAACCTTTTTGTTACTCATGGTACTATGACTGCGATCCAAACATCGTTTTCAACTCTCTTTGCCGATAACTTGTTGCCTTGGCGCTCACGCATAGAGCAGGTTTGTTGTATTTGGTACTAATTACTTTGTTGTATGTGTGTTATAAGGTCATACAATCATTGTTTCGTAAGACGCCTGAAGATAGGCTTACTCATAGTATAGCAACAAAAAAAACAATTCGATCGCTGGTGCTTGTATGATGCGTCTCACTAGCGCTCGTGCTTCCGATTTATTTTCCATTTCTTTCATTTCAATTTCCCTGATTGTTTGAGCGTGTTGTGTCGACTAGTCTCGATGCGCCAAACTATAGTGATGGCTTTCAGGCATGATGAACATTTTTGACGACTATGGATCTTCTGACGACTAATGGGTGGATACTCCTGTGCGGACTTGCCTGAATTCTAGTGATCTATGTAAAAAAGCTTTTTGCTCAGAGACGTGCATTTTTGTTGTTGGCATGGATAGTATGATCCGTTCGAGTGTTTTGACAGTGATTCTTTTTTCAAAGAATGATGGGATATGCTGATGTGTTTTGGATAAGTGCAGCTGCGATATTTCTGGGCCGACTTTGGTCTTTGAGATATTGGCTAGGGAAGATCTTTGTAGTTGTAGTAATACTGTGACATACTCGAAGTTATCTATCATGGGCAGATAAACTTTGGAGGCCGATAATTGAGGTTTCTGAGTTTGATTTTATTCGCCTAATCCCTAGTATCACAACAAACAATGCCGTTATAGTCGTACCTCAGACAATGTATAGTCCACGAGTGATTTGATGGTCATGACGTGACGTGATAGCTCCATGAGGATTTTCTCTAGACAAACGATGAACTGTAGAAACGTGACGAACTGAGTATCGGCGAAGTCAAGACACAGCATGAAAGTGTACATCCCTAGAGCAGTATGCGGATCTATGACCCTTGTATGTGTGGGAGTGAAGCAAAACGGTTGCATTGGTATGAGATCTCATACGGAGTGATCTAGAACCATGATATTGTTTTGAACTGGTAGACTCATGAAAAAAGCCAGATCGAGAGTTATGGAAAGTGAATTTATAACTATATATATGATGAAGAATACGAAGTACTTACTATACATCAGTGTCGCGCTAGCTATAAGTCTAGCTGTGGTTCTGTATTTCTGACGAGAGACGGGAGTATGATGATGACTGCGTATCCTGCTATGATCAATATTTTGTTGTTCTTACCAGGATGGTGGATCACTAAGGCAGCTTTTTCTGAGTCAGAGATAGATGAGTTCGAGCGTATAGCCTTGAGTTTTGCATTATCTATATCAGTCGTTCCCTTGATGGTTTTCTATTTGAATCTGATAGGAGTACCTATTAGTGAATGGTTGGTGTGGTGAGTGGTGATAGGTATTATTGTGTGTTGTTGGTGCTATATACACCTGTATAAAAAAGAAAATTTATCGTCTAATATAAGCTAAGAGATGCGTATAAGTATATTTGGTACCGGATATGTAGGTCTGGTAAGTGGAACTTGTTTGGCAGAGATAGGTCATGATGTCATGTGTGTAGATATAGATCAGCAAAAGATAGATAACTTAGAAAAATGAGTTATTCCTATCTATGAGCCATGACTTGAAGAACTAGTTCTCAGAAATGTGAAAGAGGGGAGGCTAGTATTCACGACAGATGCTGAGAAAGCAGTAGATTTTGCTGAAGTCATTTTTTCTGCAGTTGGTACACCGCCTGACAAAGATCATAAAGCAGATCTTCAGTATGTAAAAGCTGTAGCAACTACCGTTGCAACTCATATGCAGGATGACAAAGTGTTTGTAAACAAATCGACGGTTCCTGTAGGTACCGGTGCTATTTGTAAAGACATTATTACCTGAATTTTATCAGAAAGAGGAGTAGACTTTACTATCTCTATGGTATCAAATCCAGAATTTCTCAAGGAATGAACTGCTATTAAGGATTTTATGGTGCCAGATAGAATCGTCTGTGGAGTAGAAGATATTGTAGGAGAGGAAGCCATGCGCAAAGTCTATGGAAGTTTCGTAAGAGCAAACAAACCGTTGTTGATCATGGATATACTGTCATCAGAGTTGGTGAAATATGCAGCAAACTCATTTTTGGCTACCAAGATTAGTTTTATCAATGAGATTGCCAACTTTGCCGAACATGTTGGTGCAGACGTAAGTGCCGTGGCTACCTGAATATGAACTGATGATAGAATAGGAAGTAGATTTTTACATGCATGAATAGGATATGGATGAAGCTGTTTCCCTAAAGATGTTCAAGCCCTTATCCAGTCATGAAAAGAGCATGACTATGATTTTCGTATTATCTCTGCTACAGAAGCAGTCAACCAAGAACAAAAAAGAAAAGTAGTAGAAAAATTACAAAAACATTTACCAGATCTCAAATGAACAACCATCGCGCTTCGATGATTAGCTTTCAAACCAAAAACTGATGATGTAAGAGATGCACCTAGTTTGATCGTATGTAAGCAATTGCTGGATGCATGAGTGGAACGTATACAATGTTTTGATCCTGAAGCGAAAGCATTTCATAGAAAGCTATTTGGTGAAGATGAACGTATTGTGTATAGTGACCGTAGTTATGATGCTGTGCAAGATGCAGATGCATTGTTGTTGTTGACTGAGTGGGATGAGTTTAGGAATGTAAATTTTGAAACCATACAAACATCTATGCGTACACCAGTTATTATCGACTGAAGAAATATATGGTCTTCAGAATGACTCCAAGATCTTGGTTTTTCATACGAATGAATCTGAAAATAATATATTTTATATGCTCTAGCTACCTATGAAGCTTATTATTCAAATTCCATGCAAAAATGAAGAAGAACATCTCCCACTCGTACTCAGCGAACTTCCAAAGGAAATTCCTGGTGTTTCTGTGATAGAAATCCAAGTTATTGATGATGGAAGTACTGATAGAACATCTGAGGTAGCTCGTGCACATGGGGTAGATCATATCTTACGTTTTAGGAAAAATCGTGGGCTTGGAACGCCTTCAAGGCATGAGTGATGCATGCACTAGAACAATGAGCTGATATAGTAGTAAATACTGATGCAGATAATCAGTATCCATGACGTTATATAGCGGATCTTGTGCAACCTATAGTTCGTCATGAAGCTGATATCGTGATAGGAGATAGAGCACCTACAAAGGTAGCTCACTTTGGTCGATTGAAACAACGTTTGCAGTGACTGGGAAATGTGGTTGTAGGTACGCTTGCAGGCGCTAAGATGCCTGACTCGGTGAGTGGTTTTCGTGCATACTCGAGAGAGAGTCTGTATATGCTGAATGTGACGTCACAGTTTAGCTATGTGATTGATACTATTATCCAAGCTCAGAAAAAGTGACTAGAGATACAGCGACTACCCATAGAGATCAACCTCCCAACTCGTCCATCAAGACTGTTTGGTAATATTCGAGAACACATAAAAAAGTCCACAGCAAATATCATCAGAGTCTATACTATGTATGAGCCATTCAAGATATTTTTGATGGCAAGTCTACCATTTTTTCTTATCTGATGATTTGGTATCGCTAGATTTTTCTGGTTTTATCTTCAATGAAATGGAAGTGGTAATGTGCAGTCACTTATCTTATCTTCGATGGTGATCATGATAGGATTTATGTTTTTCTCGATTTGAGTGCTTGGTGATGTGATAGCGAAAAATAGATCACTTATAGAAGAGGAATTGTCGATGTTGAAGTAGCGGTGGGATATACAGTTCGTGAGGATGTATTACAATGAAATATCTATTGGTGAACATATTGTATGGATGCTATGTGATGGCTATTGCTAGCTAGTATGATACTTTCTGGTGCAGTAGTAGTTCGTTATTGGTCATGATGACCATGGAAGTATGTTGTTGCTAGTAGTGTATGACTGATTGTCTATACACTATGACTCTTGAGTAATCGTATGACGCTTAGACAGGTCCGAGGAAAAGTAACGTGGATGTTATTTTTTATCTGTACATGCATCACCTGACTCCGAGCAGCAACCATGCGATCTATCCAGCGACTGGACGATCATACTATAGAAAAAGTTGTTGTTCAGGAAAAAGAAAAAATTGTGTATATAGAAAAAGAAGTAGAAGCAGATGATACTAGTGAATTAGATAAGGAAGCTCTGCAAGATGATACTCGTGCGCAGGAAGGACAGTCTGAAGTGCTTGAAAATACACTATTGGATATAGAGGGAGAAGAAGAGCAAATTCCAAGACCATCCTGTGAAGAAGGACAATGTTATTGGATAGATACCTGTGTGACTATTCCTGAGTGAGCATCATGTACTGATACGGATGATGAAGCGTGGACCTGTGATGAAGGATACACAGAACAAAATGGAACCTGTTATCAAATCTGTGGTGACAATGAATGTCAGTCATGAACAACGTGTGTAGAAAGACCAAACAAGGCATTTTGTGTCAATGCTAACTCTGAAGTATGGAGATGTGAAGCAGGATATGTGCAGTCGTGAGGGCAGTGTGTACTTGCTCCAATTCCAGTGCCAGCACCTGTGACACAACCTGTTGTTACCCAGCCTGCTGCAGTACCACCTTCAGTGCCTGAACCACAGCCAGCTCCGCAACCAGCTGTAGAGGTCGATATCGGTGCATTTATCAATCCTGAACCACAACAATCGCTGATTCAACAACGTCTTCAACAAACATTATCTCCAGTAGAAAGGCTTAGGCTGCAAAACCAAGAGTAGGACTCATGAGAACAATACTGAACAAATAAAGAAAATATTGCTTTTGTTGCTATTGTTGCTATACTCTTATGTGTTATACTTTTAATTTACTAACCTTTTTAGGTATGAAAAATTTATTGACGCTACTTTGTGTAGCAGTATTGGCTTTTGCAAACGTTACTTTTGCTCAGTATGGAGGAGGATCTTCAAGATCTGGTGGTAGTTCATCAGTATTGGTAAAAGATACATGTCCTGACGGAGATACATCTGGTAGTTATTTTGATAATAGCTGTGGTGATGAAGATATGATGGATGATGACATGATGGACGACGACATGATGGATGATGATACTATGGATGTAGAAGAAGAAATCGAAGATAACAACGAAGAGATTATAGATGAAAATGAAGAAGACATGATGGATGATGATATGGATGATAATATCGGAATGTCATTGTTTGATGCATTGAAAGATAGAGGATGATCTACTACAAACCCTGGGTTGAACACAAATGGTGAAGGTTCAGAAGGAACAGATGGATTTGTTCTTCCTGGATTGCTAGCTGCTACAGGTGCTGAATTGTAAGAATATATATTATACAACTCAACAAAAAGTCTACCAACGTGGTAGGCTTTTTTTTATGCTTCAATAGATATAGGTAGGTGATGATGGTGAAAATACTATGTAGTAAAATGGTAGTTTTGAATATATTATTGGTGGTTGAGGGTGTGGTCTATGACTTCCTGCAGTGAGGGTATATTATTGGTTGACTTTGTGTGATACATCGTTAGACATAGTGACATTTATGTGTTTTCCTTGTGGTGGTATGTATTGGTTAAGATGAATAGTGTGTTGGGGTTTGGCCTCTATGATGTATATGTGTTCAGTAGCGTTGGCGATGGTTGGTATACAAGTAAGTATCGATGATATACGTGTAGAAGCTGGTCAAGATATGCACGTGGTTGCTGAAGTAGCAAATAGTATTGGTGATGTTGATTATGACTGGTATATAGATGGTGTTTGATTGGAATGAGTAAGTACTCACTGATTGGATCTCTCTTGGGAAACATATGTTTCTCTGTTTCCTGAAGATACAGAAAGTATAGTAACGAGAACTCTGCTGGTAACAGCTACAGATGAGTTATGAACGAGTAGTGATACGGCTTCAGTATCTATAGTCTATGAATCTTGAATATGTGGTGATGGACAACTCATGAGTAGTGAAGAGTGTGATGATGGAAATCTAGTATCTGGAGACGGATGTTCAGAGATCTGTACTTGTGAAGGGATGTGTGCTTCGATGCTCATGAGATATAACGAATAAGGTTATGAAACTATATATGTACAACTATGAAAAATTGATCTCGTAGAGAGATTAATTTTTTCTAATTTCGAGTAGATAGCTATATCGTGCTATGAAGAACACTAATTATTTTTTGTCAATTTGAATGTAGGTGAAATATACCACAACACTTGCTTTTTGGGGTGGAAGTGACTAGTATAAGTAATGTTTTATTCTTTATTATAAATTGTCTTATGTCTAAACATGAAACAGGAAAAGCAAGTACAGTAAGTATTATCAATCTTGTACTACTTGTATTGATCCTAGTACTATGATTAACAGGAAATTTCCCTATGGGAGGAACAACAACTCAAGTAGCAGTAGCACCTACGCCTGCAGCTCCGGCTCCTGCGCCAGCTCCTGCGCCAGCACCTGCAGCACCTACAACTGCTAATGCTAATGCATACGAGTCATTTATGGAAACAGCATATGTAGCTGGAAATCCAGATGCTCCTGTATCTGTTATTGAATTTTCAGACGTACAATGTCCGTTCTGTCAAAGACACGTAAACAATGGTACATTGGATCAAGTTGCTGAAAAATACGGTGATGATGTAAATGTTGTGTTTGCTCATTTCCCACTTAGTTTCCACCAAAACGCTCAAAAAGCTGGTGAAGCTATCGAATGTGCTGGTAAACTTGCTGGTGAAGAAGGATTCTTCTCTTTCAAAAAAGCATTCTTTGCAAAAGGAGGTGATTCAAGTCTAGCGTTGGCTAAACAAGCTGCAACTGAGGTTGGAATTGATGAAACTGAACTAGAAACATGTGTAAACGGAGGTGAATTTGCTCAGAAAGTGAAAGATCAAATGGCTTTCGGTAGATCACTTGGTGTAACTGGAACTCCTGGTAATATCGTTATGAATAACGAAACACTAGAATTCCAAAAAGTATCTGGTGCTGTTCCTGCAACTGCATTTGATCCTGCTATAGCTGGATACCTAAACTAAGTCATATACGTATATATGCATAAAGAGTAATTGAAAACCGACCCTTGTGGTCGGTTTTTTTTGTATGTTTTTTCAATATGTCATATATACAATATATCCAATACATACACATATGTGTGTATGGAGCACTATATAATTTCACTTTATAGAAACATAGTTGTATGGATAAACAAGGATATAGAGAACAAGTTAAGAAAAAAATAGCCAAGCTCTCACCAAAACATAGAGAACAACAAGATGCACGCGTGAATGCTCGCGTATGTGACTTGATTGAACAAAGAAATCCTCATGAGGTATTGTTGTACGTAGCGCTTCCTGATGAAGTTGATCTAACGGCTACTATTATGTCCTGCTTGGAACAATGAAGATGTGTGTTGTTGCCAAAAGTAAGAGAAGATATGCAAATGGATATCTATCGTATACATTCTCTGCAAGAGTGTACCGTGGGTGAGTATGGTATTGGTGAGCCAGATCCAGCGAAGGCAACCTTGTGGGAGAGTGGTATCTCTTTTGGGGTGATCCCATGCAGGGTGGTGGATATGTTTGGATGAAGAATAGGAAGATGAAAATGATACTATGATAGGTTTTTTGCCTGATTTCCTCAAATGCAGAGAGTCTGAGTTGCCCATACTCAGCAATGTGTAGAACAAGTACCTATGGATATGCATGATGTTCCACTACATCAGGTGATTGTGGAGTAGGGTGGTAAAGTGATTGACTGCATCCTTGATTTTGGTCGTGTGATTTCTATACACATGTATAGGAAAGAAGATCATTTAGTTTGTAGAAACATGGTATGCCAGCACCAAAAAGAAGAGCCGCAAAAGCTCCTACTATAGATATGACGCAAGATAACCTAGTGATTGTGGAATCACCGGCAAAAGCAAAAACAATCAAGAAATATCTTTGAGCATGATTTGAGGTAGTTGCAAGTATGTGACATATCACTGATCTAGAAAAATGAAATAATGCTATAGATAAGGAAAATGATTTTGCACCTACATATATCGTGAGTCCTGATAAAAAAGCTGTCGTGACTGCCTTGAGAAGGGCAGCAAAAGCTATGAAGCGTGTCTGGATCGCGACAGATGAAGATCGTGAATGAGAAGCGATAGGGTGGCATTTGTGTCGTGAGTTGAAATTGGACATAGCTAAGACACCAAGAATAGTATTTCATGAAATCACAAAAGATGCTATTCAGCATGCAGTAAAAAATCCGAGAACATTGGATGTGGATCTCGTGGACGCTCAGCAAGCGAGGAGAGTATTGGATCGTTTGGTGTGATTCGATCTGTCTCCTGTGCTATGGAGAAAGGTAAAATCAGGGCTTTCTGCTTGAAGAGTACAGTCAGTAGCAGTGAAACTTCTGGTAGAGAAGGAAAGAGAAGTCCTATGATTCGCCAAAAAATCACAATATAAAATCAAAGGAACATTTTTGACAAAAGATAAGGCTATTTTAGATGCAGAGGTGCAAAAAAAACTACCAAACAAAGAAGCAGTAGAAAAATTTGTCCAATGATGTGCTGAAAGTACGTTTAGTATAGCAGATCTTGAGCAAACGCCAGGAAAGAAAAGTCCTGGAGCACCGTTTACAACGTCTAGTTTGCAACAGGCGGCTAGTACCAAACTATGATTTTCAGTAAGTAGAACTATGCAATATGCACAGAAATTATACGAAGCAGGACATATTACCTATATGAGAACAGATAGTAAAAACCTTTCTGATCAAGCAATTTGATCAATCAGTACCTATGTCAAAAATACCTATGGACAAGAATACCTCAAAAACAGAACCTTTGCTACGAAGAGTAAGGGAGCTCAGCAAGCACATGAATGTATTCGTCCGACACGTATGGATGTTTCTATGGCTGGAGCAGATGACTATCAAAGAAAATTGTATCATATGATCCGACAAAGAACAATAGCAAGCCAAATGGCGAGCGCAAAGGTACAAAAAACGACACTTACCTTGACAGGATCTGCTATTGAAGTACCTTTTGTGGCAAAGGGTGAGGTCGTGACGTTCGAATGATTTTTGAAGGTATTTGATGCGAGAGAAAGAGGAAAAGAAAGTATCTTACCACAAGTGCATGTCTGAGATCCAGTGACGAGACAAGAGGTCGTGGCTCATGAGCAATATACCAAACCACCAGCAAGATATACTGAAGCATCTTTGGTGAAAAAACTTGAAGAGCTTGGTATTGGTCGTCCATCTACCTATGCACCAACGATTTCTACCATACAAAGAAGAGGTTATGTCGAGCCATGAATTGCTGAGTGAACGCCTACAGTGCATCATATTCTTACTTTGGTAGATACGTCATTGACGTGGTCTCAAGAAACCAAAAATATATGAACTACGAAGGGTAAGTTAGTGCCTACAAGTATAGGTATGGTAGTCACAGATTTTCTCAATGAACACTTTTCCCAAATTATGGAATATCAATTTACTGCTAATGTAGAAGAACAGTTTGATGATATTGCTGATGGTCAGCTAAAATGGCAAGCCATGATCAAAAAATTCTATGGACCATTTCATGATAGAGTAGAACAAGTAGCAGATGGTGCAGAAAGAGCTAGTGGAGAAAGAGTATTGGGTGATGATCCTAAGTCTTGAAGACCAGTGAGTGTGAGGATTGGGAGATATTGACCGTTGGTACAAATCTGAAGTCAGTGAGATGAAAATATCAAATACGCATCATTACCCCATGGCCTAAATATAGAAACGGTCACCCTAGAACAAGCAATGGAATGATTTGCTTTACCTAGAGAACTAGGTGAGCGAGAGGAGAAAATGATCAAGGCGAACATAGGACGTTTTGGTCCATATGTGCAATGGGGATCAGTATTTGCTTCTATCAAACTCCCTGACGATCCATACAAGATAGAATACGACAGAGCCTTGGAATTGGTGAAAGAGAAAATACAAAAAGATAAAGAGAAAACATTGCAAGAATTTACCTATGACGACAAACCTGGAGTCGTCATGAAAGCAAGACGATCACATGTAATTAAATGGAATAGAAAAACTATAAAATTAGCTAAGACGGTTGATGGTGCTGAACTTACGCAAAGTCAAATCGAAGATATTATCCAACAAGAAGCAGGAGCAAAAAAGAAGAAACCGAAGAAAAAAGGAGCTAAGAAGAAGGCGCCTGCAAAGAAGAAACCTGCAAAAAAGAAAGTGAAGAAAACTCCAGCAAAAGCGAAATAAATAGCGAGTAGCGGAGCGTGTTCTATGCACGTATTGTTTATATGATTATTGTTTGTATGAGATATCTATTGCTACTATGTGTATGATTGTTTTGAGTACTCCCAGTGTTTGCTCAGGAAAGCTATAGTGAAACTCCGTTGCACACATATATCCAATGATTGGAGAATGATAGATTACCGATGCTGTGAGTATATGTGAGTAGTGTTAGAGCAACTACTGAGCCAGGTTCATATGCGTATATAGTGCTCACTGATGCATTGCAAGATATTCAAACACTTGTGTATACACGTGATGTAGTTGTTCCAGAATGATATGCAGTCATGTCAAAGGAACTGTTGAGAACTATACTAGATACATTTGAGAGTAGCTGATGGTCTCAAGCACCAATTATGCTGATTGAGTTTGCTGATTTTCAATGTCCGTATTGTCAGCAGCAGGCTAAGAAAAATGTACTAGAAAATACTCGTAGTGCATATCCTGAGGATGTTCGTACGGTGTTTGCTCAGTTTCCTTTGGGATGAAAGTATCATACATTGGCGCAATCTGCTGCTGTAGCTATGGAATGTGTGTATGATCAAGCTGGCTTAGAGATTGCATTAGCATTCAAAAATATATCGTTTGCTACAAGTTTACAACCGACTATGACCAGAATGCTAGCATATATAAGTGAACTGAGATCTGTAGATGAGGATGAATTTGTTGCTTGTGTAGAAGGGAATGAAACATTGCAACGCGTAGGTGCACATAAGCAGATAGGTCTGAATCTCTGAGTCAGATGAACTCCATATACAACCGTGTTGGATACAAGAACTGGTGCATATATCACGCTTTGATGAGTACAGTCTGTGGACAGCTTGCGTAAGCATGTAGATACGTTTATAGCTCAATAGTATTTTTGATTGCAAACGAATGTAGCATGTGTATACTTCAGGTGCTATTTTTTCAATAGACTTTATTATAGAAAAATATTCAGATGAACTTAGATTTCGATCCAAAGAAAAATTATTATAATATTCTCGGGGTGAGTGAAGAGGCTGATGCTGATGAAATCAAAAAAGCATATAGAAAGCTAGCTATGAAATATCATCCTGACAGAAACAAAGGTGATAAAGAGGCCGAGGAGAAATTTAAGGAGATAAATGAAGCCAATGAAGTGCTTTCTGATTCTGAGAAAAAACAACAATACAATGCATACCGCAAAGGTGGATTTGGTGCATGATGATTTTGATGATTTGCTGGAGGTCAGCAAGTAGATATGGGTGATCTGTGAGATTTGTTGTGATGATTTTTTGGAGGAGGATTTTGATGATGAGGATGAAGAAGAGCATGACCTGAAAGAGGTGATGATCTGATTCTACAACTTACTATTAGTTTTGAGGAGGCATACCATGGTTTGAAAAAAGAAGTCAGCTATTCGAGACTACAACAAGCTGTGTGAGTTACTACAAAATCTTGTGAAGATTGTGGCGGTCGTGGTGTAGTTGCTCAGCAAGCTCGTACACCATTTGGTGTGATGCAAACACAAGCTGCATGTCCGACCTGTGGATGAGCATGAGCACAATATTATAAAGATGATGTGAAAGTAGCTAATGGGTGACTAGAGCAAGTGTCAGAAAAATTAGATATCAATATACCAGCATGAATAAAAGCTGGATCCAAAATTAGATACGCTGGAAGATGAAATGCATGAATGTTATGATGAGAAACTGGAGACTTGTATGTAAAAATACTCGTTAAGTGATCAAATGTCTGGAAAAGAGATGAACAGAATTTGCTCGTAGATATAGATGTAACAGTATTTCAGGCGGTGTTGTGATGAGAAATACAAGTACCACATCCAGAATGAGATATGAAGGTAAAAATACCCAAATGACTACAAGTAGGCGAATATATCCGTGTGTCATGAAAATGATTTGGAGAAAAATGATTGTTGAAGAGTAGATGAGATATGATCGTAATTCCAACTATTAGTATTCCTCAAAAGCTGTCAAAAGCTGACGAGAAATTATGGAAAGAGTTGGCAGATTAAGATTCTACTGAGGAGTAAACAATTTTTCTAAAAATATATATTTATACTTGACATTTGTTGTGACTTATGTACACATATTATGTTTTTAGCATTAATATACATAATATGTTTAAATGAATTACAGCAATTGCTCTAGTATGCCTAATGGTGTCTGGATTTGGATTTGCAGCAACGTCGTCATCAAGTAGTAGAACATGAGGTTCTTCAGCGCCTGTGGCAGTTAGTACGGAAGTACAAGAAACTACAACAACAAAAGAAGAAGTAAAATCAACTGTAGTGATTAGAGGAACTGCCGGTGCATGAGGAATTGGTCAAGTAACAACTATGAAAACTGAGATTATGCCTGTGGTACCAACTGGATCAGTTGTATCTCTAAAAGAAGTAATCAAAGCTGAAATAGTAGAAGAAGAAACTGAAGAACCTATGCCAACATCTGGAGTAGGTATTACTGAAGCATATCCAAATGATTGACTAGCTCATACATGAGCAGCTCAAAGAAATGCAATGTATCTTTTGATTTCATTGTTTGGAGTATTTTGATTGATGTTGGTGATGAGAAAAGAAGACGCGTAATTCACTTGCAGACCAAAATATTTTGAGTATAGTGGTTATGTTAAACAAAAGATCCCGCCAGAAAGGTGGGATCTTTTCTTTTATTATGTATACTTTAATATCCATGAGATTAGATGGTAAAATGATTCAAGATGCAATCAAACAGTTGATTGCAGAGTACAAGTATGATCCATATCAAGTACTTGATATCGTAAAAATGTGAGTTAAAACTGCCTTTAAAAAGGATTATATGCCACATGAAAGAAAAGCAGAGATCAATGCATCTATTGATGCTGATGGAACTATCAAAATATTTAGATCATTTCTTGTTGTCGATGAAATAGAGGACAAAGAAGAAGATCGTCAAATGGTACTTTCTGCAGCAAAAAAAGTAGAAAAAGATGCAGCTATAGGTGATACAGTAACGATGAATATTACGCCAGATCCACTAGAGTTTACTAGAATTGGTATTCAGGCTGCAGCGCAAACGATCAAACAAAATCTCAAAAGTATAGAAAGAGAACGTTTCTTCGAGAAATTTCAAGACAAGCAAGGTGAGCTATTGAAAGCAAAAGTACTGAGAGTGATTGCTGAAAGTATCGTGTTGGATATTGATGGAGCAACTGTAGTACTTCCTCCAGAAGGACAAGTACCAAAGAGAGTATATAACGCAGGTGAAGAGATTATTGTCTTCTTGAAAGAGATTTCAAAATGAAGTGGTTGAATTAACTTGAATATCACGCAGTCTGGTGAAGACTTTATTATTGCGTTATTGAAAAGAATTGTTCCTGAATTTGAAGAAGGAAAAGTAAATATTGATAAAATTGTGAGAATTACTGGGAAAAGAACAAAGATGATGGTGAGTTCTGATGACGAAAAAATTGATCCAGTAGGAGTATTTGTAGGACATCGTGGAGATAGAATAAATACAATCTTATCATTACTCAATGGAGAAAAGATAGATATTATCGAGGATTGTGAGGATGAGATTAGATTGGTTATGGACTGCTTGAAACCAGCAAAAATAAATTCAGTTGATATTACTGATGGTAAAGCAACTGTTCAGCTTCCTGAGGATCAAAAAGCATTAGCGATAGGAAAGTGAGCTATCAATATCAAACTTGCTAGTCAATTGACAGGTCTGAGAATCGAATTGGTGTAGATTTATCATTCATAATCAGCTATGCAGCTCTCTATAGTAACATGAAATACATGAAAGTATCAGCAGATTGTTAGTAGTCTTTCTGATTGTGTGACTCCACAGCAAGTCGATCTGGATATCCCTGAGATACAAACTAATCTACTTAGCGAAATTTCAAAAGATAAATGCAAACAAGCATACGCTCACGTAAAATGACCTGTGCTTGTAGATGATACAGGCATATATTTTGATGCGTATACAGATTTTCCATGAGCGTTGACCAAATATATTTATAAAGGAATAGGTTTGGCATGAATCCAGAAATTATTTGATGGGGAAAAAAATATGAAAGCTCATTTTCAGACTGTCTTGTGATATATGGATGATTCGCTTGAAGAACCATTACTATTTGTGTGAGAAATACATGGATCGTTATCGTTTGATCGACTCACTAAGGAGTGAGGTGAACACGACCACCATCTTCCTTATGATCTTATTTTTATTCCTGAGTGATATGAAACACCAGCGTTTTTCAATATGTCTGTATGGACGAAGGGGAATGCAAGAATACAAGCTGTAGAGAAGCTTTCACTCTGGTTAGAACAAACATATGCGCTATGATCATAGTGTCATATATTGCAGTACTGCATAAAATGTATACCATACAATAGATCAATTTTATACTGTGTATGCTAGCATGTCTCGAGAACTCGTTATTTGATTAGAAATTCACCTCAAACTCAACTCACCAAACAAACTATTTTGTCTATGTGTAAATAGTCAAGATTTTGATGATATAGAGCCAAATACAAATATATGTCCGGTTTGTTCAGGGCAGCCAGGAGCTTTACCTGTATTGAATAAAGAGCCTTTGGAGAAGGCTGTACAATTATGATTAGCGTTGTGATGCACCATCAACCATGTATCTACATTCGATCGTAAATCATATTTCTACCCTGATCTGCCTATGTGATATCAAATCACACAGCAACATACACCAACAAACGTGGATGGTGAGGTCTCTTTTTTTGTGGATAAAGAATTTTCTATCACCAAACAAGTTACTATACGTGATGCGCATATAGAAACAGACACCTGAAAAACTACTCAAGAATGAGGAAAGGCTCACTTGGATTATAATCGTGCAGCAACGCCTTTGGTGGAAATAGTGACCCAACCTGATTTCAGATCAGCAGATGAAGTTATTTGATTTTTGCAAGAGCTGCAAAGAATTGCTAGATATAACAATCTTTCTGATGCAGAAATGGAAAAAGGGCAAATGCGTTGTGATGTCAATATTTCTCTGAGAGAAGTGGGTGAAACAGAGTACCGTACGAGAGTAGAGTTGAAAAATATGAGTTCATTTTCTGCAGTTCGTAGAGCTATAGATCATGAAATGCATAGGCAAACTCAGGTATATGCCGATGGAAACCAAGTAGCTCAAGAAACAAGGTGATGGGATGATGCAACTACTGAGTCGTATGTGATGAGATCGAAAGAAGACGCAATGGATTATAGATATATTCCAGAACCTGATCTGCCGCCAGTGGTGCTAGATGCTGAGTGGATGGAAACGCAAAGAAATCTAGTAGTAGAATCGCCATATGCACGTATACAAAGATATAAACAAACCTTTGGATTCAACAAAGAATATATCAATGGACTCATAAATACATTAGCTATGAATACCTACTTCGAATCTTGTGTAACTGATGGATATGATCCAAAACTAGTTGCAACATGGTTAGTATGACCTGTAGCTAGATGGCTATGAGAGCAAGAGCAGGAAAAAGAAGCTATCGAAGCCTTGGATAACGTCTTAGCTTTTTCATACGAACAATTTACAAACTTTTTACAATTACAGCTCAATGATAAACTTGAAAATCAACAAGCAAAAATAGTCATGAAAGAGATGTTGCGTAGCTGAAAAGATCCTGAAGATATAATAGAAGAAAAAGGTCTTCATCCTGTAGGTGCAGAGCAGGTGCATGCTTGGGTGCAAGAGATTTTCAATGAGAGACCAGATATACTCGATGAGTTGAAAGCATGAAATATGAAACTCATGTGATTTGTCACAGGGCAAGTCATGAAAAAGAGTGGATGAGCGGCAAATCCAACATCTATTCAAGAACAAGTACAAACATTTCTTTAATTATATAACCTCACTAGTGGTGCGTAGACATAAACCAGTTATGCTTCAAGAAACTATTGACTGACTTCCCCAGCAGTGTACTTTGGTGATGGATGGAACATTTGGTCATGGTGGTCACACGGCTGGCATGTTGGCTGCACGTCATGATATACGTGTGGTTGGAGTGGATAGAGATGAAGCGATGATAGCGAAGGCAAAGCAATTTTTGCAGGAAGAACATCTCTTGGATCGTGTAGATATTGTCCAAACAAGTTATGCTGATTTTGAAACTATCTCGAAGGAATCGGGAGTGAAGCAATTTGATGCACTATTGATAGATATTGGAGTAAATATGGATCATTTCAAAGAAGCTGATCGTGGATTTAGTATAAAATTGGACGGAGCATTAGATATGCGCTATGATCGTGAAGTATGAGAGCCAGCATCTGTAGTGTTAGAACGTATTTCATATGATGAGTTTTGTGAGATGTTGGAACAGTTCACAGATTTTTGACAAAAATACCGCGAACAGATTGCTGCATGATTTATCTCTGTTAGAAAAAAACAACCATTTCATACTACTCAAGAGATTAGAGAATGGGCAAAAACATTATGAATAAACGATAAAAAGCTTGCAGTAGTGTTTCAGGCAATTAGAATTAAGGTAAACGGTGAGTTAGATGAACTGCAAAAGTTCTTGCAATCATTCCCTGACTTCCTTATATCTGGAGGTAGGTGTTTGGTGATGACGTACCATTCATGAGAAGATCGTATGGTAAAATATGCATTCAAAGACCTTGTAGACCAATGAATATGAGTCCTTATCAACAAAAAAGTAATCACTCCAGTGCGAACAGAAGTAAAAAAAAATAAAGCAGCAAGAAGCGCAAAACTCAGAATTTTCGAGAAAATATAGGTCTTATCTTATTAACTCTTCATCATTATATGCAAAAAGTAGCATTGGCCCAAAGTTTATCGAGAAAATACTTATCTGCAAAAAACACCATGAGACGTCATAGAAAGACCTTGAGTATGGTCAAACTTTTTTTGGTTTCTTGTATTTGTTTTGGTGTATTTGCAATGTATGCAGTAAATGTGAGTGCTAGTTCTACAGAATGATGGAAACTGAAGACCGTACAAAAAGAACTTAAAGAAAAGGAATTTGACTTTAGTATAGCCAAATTAGATATCCTTCAACTTGAAGGGAAATTGTTTGTAGAAGTCAATCAATCAGCAAATTATTGGTATGATAGAAAAGAAAGTATTATATTGGTGGATGCATTTGATACATCTAACGTCAAATAAACCAATCTATATGAGTGGGAGAAAAAAGTCATCAAGTAATTGTTTCAATCAAGCATAATCGCGAGTTCTAGCGATTGCTTTTTTTAATTCTTTGGAGTTGTCAATACCTGAAACATAATTGAATAGGTATTTGCGAAATTCAACGACAGCATGAGGTTCTGTTTCACTAGTGTAAGCTCAAGAAATGTATGCTTGCGCTAGAGATTCTAGTTGTTCAAGTGTTGGTTGGATAAGTTTGTTATGTGTTTCGTAGTCGGTGATAGTATCTTTGAAGTAAAACTCACAGGCAATGCTCAGATGTAAATGTCTACAAATAAGATCGTATTTTTCACTCACTGATGGGGTATGGGGAGTCATCACCCATGGATTTCAAATAGCAGACTGAGCAATCATAATTCCATCAAGATTTCACAAGCATGCTTCAGCCTGTTTGTATGACCTGATTCATCCATTTCAGATGATACTATGGTTTGGTAGACGTTGTTTCAACCTATAAATAAAGTCTCGATCGACGTCTCATGAATGTCACTGGTTATATCTTCTCCCATGTATTGCTATGAGAAATACATGTTTGCTTGCTTCTATGAGAAAATCAAACTGTTCTTCTACATCATCCTGAGTAAGTCATATTCTTGTTTTCAAGCTAAATGGTGTAGTAATCTGAGATCAAATGGATGAGATGATGGCTAATGATTTTTTCTTATCTTTCATCATACCTGATCCAGCTGCACATTTCATGATTTTTGGTGAAGGGCATCACATATTGAGTTCAATTCCTTCAAAATCATATCTTGAATCAATATCTTTTGCGCAGGCTACTAAGGTGTCTTCATTTCATCAAAAAATTTGAGCAATAGTTTCATGATCATAGTCAGACTTGAGAAGATGTTTGATGACTCATGGAGGATTGTGGTAATATCCGTCAGCAGACATAAATTCTGTCCAGAGCATCAGCTGATCTCATTTTTTTCCGTGCCGTGAAAAAACTTCCTTACATACTATTCTGTAAGCACAATCGGTTATTCCATCCATAGGAGCGAGGCAGCTGAGCATGTTAGGGAGCTTGGTTTATTTCTTTATGTAAAAGATATTCTATAGTGGTAAGCATAAGTTTAGAGTCAGTGGTATTTCGCTTTAATGCATTAGTAGTGTTTATCGAAGTGTGATTGTATAAAAAGTCATGGACAAATCAAATTAGATTATCACTGATATCGTTATTGTATGCAACTGTGTTTTTCAAGACTTTTTGAATTCTTTCTCTAAATTCGGGAGGTGTAATATATCTGCATTTTTTTAGTCTTCAATTAATTTTTTTTATAAATTTTTCTTTATTAAATTCTTTTGGTAGGATAAAGTGTTCGTAAGGAGATGTTTTTTGATCTTCAAGTCATGGATATACCATATGTTCTCAATTTTTATGTTCTGTTTTCTGAGAAATGTTGTTTTTAGAAGCAAGTTCTACTAAATCATCAAGTTTTTGGAAGTCTGGTAATTCTTGTGTTGTATGTTTTTTAAGTTCTATATGTATATTATTTAGAATTAATGTTCTTAGTGTAGTATTTGATGTTTCGATTGCTGCTATGATAAGATGACTATATGCTTTTAATTCTCGACGATGTTGCATCGCATTATACATTTTGATTGCTTCTAATCAGTAATTCTCTGTGTAGTTCATTGAAATATGTATTCTAATATATGTAAAGCATTGGCTTGATCCAAAAACATTGGAGAACTCGCAATCGTGACGAGATCAGCAGATGCGATAAGATTATGAGTATTTATATATGTTTCAGGTAATTTGTCAATACTCATTTCAGGGGCTCGAAAATCAAGATCGATGTCTATAATACGAAATGTATGTTTGCTGTGTTGACTAAATCGTCATGTATGTTTCAAAAGCTGTGATTCAGATTTTATCCAGGTAAAATTGGTATCTGGATAGAGGTGAAGAAATGGCGTGATAAATGTTGAGATTTGGCAAGTATAGTTGGTATATTCCCGTATATCTCACAGTTGATCTTTTTCTAGATAGTGTGGTGGTGTATTGAGATCAGAGTGTTGATCAATGTGAAGGAGTTCAATGTCTGTATCATGCGGTAGATGTTTGGTGTGATGTATCCATCGATACAAAGCATGATTGTGGTTGTCAAAAATATATGTTGGTGTATCTGATTCGAGAGCATAGATATGCTTGAGTCAGGAGCATGACTGTAAGGTTCCAGTATGATCAATTTCTTCAAGGACAGGATGACTTCAAAGTTGTATCTCATCAATGCTTTCAATTTTTTTTAAAGAGGGTATATAGATTTTTGCTTTTCCAAAATGTTGTTTTCTTTCATGGAAAGAAAAAGTATTATTTCCCAGTGGTTTAGTTAGTTGATGTTCAGTAGTATACATGTGAGGAATATATGTTTTTCCAAGTAAAATACGAGGTTTTCCTTTGCATTGACATCATACATTCCTATAAAATATGTAGTTGAATGCCAAAATTGTTTATTTTTTGATATTGCCTATATGAGTAATTATGACGCATCGCAGATTAAAGTATTGGAATGATTGGAGCCAGTGAGACATAGACCATGAATGTATATTTGATCTACTGACGCGAGAGGATTACATCATATGGTATATGAAATAGTAGATAATGCTGTAGATGAGGCACTTGCTGGACACTGTCAAAATATAACTGTAGTTATGTCAAAATGAAGCACGATTACTGTATATGATGATGGTCGTGGTATTCCTGTAGATATGCATGAAAAAACTGGAAAATCTGCTTTGGAAACGATTTTGACTGTTTTGCATGCAGGTGGTAAGTTTGAAAAAGGAGCATATAAAATTTCTGGTGGTCTGCATGGAGTATGATCTTCTGTAGTGAATGCCTTGTCTTCATATATGAAAGCTGAGGTCCACAAAGATGGTAAAGTACATATGCAAGAATATAAGCGTGGTGTACCCCAATGAGATGTTGCAATTATTGGAGATACTGAGGTGAATGGGACAACCATTACCTTTATTCCAGATGATACGATATTTGATACTATGGAGTTCTCGTGGCATACAGTTGCTACAAGAATGAAGCATGCTGCGTATCTGACACCATGAGTTACCTTTACTCTGGTAGATGAGGTAAGAGAGAAGCAAGAAAGATTCTATTTTGAGTGAGGTATAAAAACATGGTTGAAGAACCTTTTGGGAACGCAAACACCATTGTCTGATCAGTTCTATGTAGAACAAGAAGGTAAGGAGGTGCTCGTAGAAACAGCATTCCAATTTGTGGATTCCACAAATGATAATATCATGTCCTTTGTAAATAATATTACTACCAAAGATGGTGGAACTCATGTTCTATGATTCAAAGATGCGTTGTTGAAGGCAGTAAATGAATTTGCTCATTCTGTTGGAGAGATTGATAAGAAAATATGAGATTTTCAGATTTCAGATATTACTGATGGATTATATGCCATCGTGACGGTAAAAGTTCCAGAACCTCAGTTTGAAGGACAAACAAAATGAAGATTGGGTAATGGATATGTGAGAAAGCAAGTAGAAAAAGTAATGTATGAGTATCTGAAAAATCATTTCAAAGAGCATGAAGATGTTATAAAAAATATTATTGAAAAAGTAAAACTTTCAGCAAAAGCGAGAATTGCGGCGAAGTTAGCGAGACAAACAGTGATGAGAAAATCAGCATTATTGTGAGGAGTACTACCAGGGAAACTTGCAGACTGTAGTATAAAAAAATCTGATGGTACTGAACTGTACATAGTGGAGGGTAATTCTGCGTGAGGTTCTGCTAAACAGGCTCGTGATAGTGCCTTTCAAGCAATATTACCTTTGAGAGGTAAAGTATTGAATACTGAACAGGCTGCATTATGAAAAATATTGGCAAACAATGAAGTAAAATCATTGATTATGGCAATCTGAGCTGGAATGAAAGAAAGTTATGAAGAGAATAAAATTCGTTATGAAAAAATTGTGATCATGACGGATGCGGATGTTGATGGAGCTCATATTAGAACCTTGTTGCTCACATTCTTTTTCCGTTATATGAGACCATTGGTAGAGCAAGAACATTTGTTTATTGCTGTTCCGCCGTTGTACAAATTCAAGCAAGGGAAAAAAGAACGTTATATATATCCACCAGATGATCAGCTAGAGATAGATGATGCCATGATAAAATATGGTTTCAATCCTGAAAAAACGTGAGTTCAGCGTTATAAAGGTCTAGGTGAAATGAATCCTGATCAGCTATGGGATACGACTATGAATCCTGCAACTAGAAAAATGTTGAAGGTGCAAGTTGAAGATGCTGAAGAGGCTGATAGATTGTTTAGAATATTGATGGGGAGTGATGTGCCTAGTAGAAAGCATTTCATATTAACCAACGCTAAGAATGTGAAAGAATTAGATGTCTAAACAAACCAAAATGGTTTGCTTGCATTGCAAAACTATAGCACTTGGCTATAGTTTTTTTGTTTATTACTATGTATATTATGTTGAAAAAGATAGTAAATTTGATGTTTGAATGATTACATTTGAAGCAGGTAAAACATGAAGGTGTTCGTCTTGCTGGAGTGCAGTTTCCTGATAGTGTTGCGGAACATAGTTGTAATGCTGCGCAGATTTGATTTATTTTGGCTCATATGGAATGAGCTGATCCATACAAAGTAGCTTCTATGCTCATATGGCATGACTTGGCAGAAACAAGAATTGGAGATTTTCATAAAGTCGGTGCAAGATATATCCCGAATAAGAAAGACATAGAAAAACAGGTTATGAAAGATCAACTTGAATGAATAGCATGTGGATCAGATATTCAAAATTTATTTGATGAATATGAAGAAAGAACAACAATAGAGGGGAAAGTGGCTAAAGATGCTGACTATCTAGAAATGGCTTTTCAAGCAAAAATATATGTAGAACAAGGACATGTAGTTGCCCAAGATCGAATTGATAATGTAGGTCGCGCTCTGAAAACACAATGAGCAAAAGAGATCCGAGAAGAAATGATCAAAAGTAATGCAAGTGATTGGTGGAAAAAAACAGGATTAAAGAAATTGTAGGATGTTTATTTATTCAATACATAGAGCATGTTTCATTTGTTTCATGGAAAGATTAAAGATCATCACGGTACTATGTATCTTGAAAATGAGTATTTTGGGATAGAAGTAACATATATAGGCCATAACAAAAAATGAACATTTTTTATTTATCCTCAAATAGATCAAAATCAAAATACTATGAGGTATTATGCTTTTGATAAAGCAGTTCAAAAAGCCCATTTTTGTAAACTAATAAAAATACAAGGTATTTGATGAAGGAGTTGATATCACTTGGCTATGCTTCCTCAAGATGATGTGCGCACGGCTATTCAAGAGATGGATATGAAGTATTTTCAACAACTTCCTGGTATTTGACCAAAAACAGCAAAAAGAATTATCTTAGAACTCAAACAACAACTCACGAAAGAAGATCTATGAAAGTTAGATATCGACGAAAAACTGTACAAAGACATTGTTGCGGGGTTAAAATGACTTGGATACGAAGCTCGTAGAGTGAAACAGTTACTACCAGAATGCCCACACACACTTGATAAAAAACATCTTTCTGATATTATGAAGTGGTTAATAAATCATTTGTAACTTTATCTATTGCTAATTATGTATCTATAGATCAGATTTATTGTTACACGGCTCATCATCAAACCTATGAACTATTAGAAAAGTATGTCCTGGCACAGCTTGATTCTAGCGCCTTAGTAACAATTTCATCTGATCTATATACGAATTACATAGACATATTTGATCTCAGAGAACTATTTTAGTTTATATTATCGTTATGCTTGATTTTGGGATACTTGGAATGAATGCTAGAAATCTTCAATATATCAAGAAATTTAACCCGTTAAAAGCTATTCGTCTTGCAGATAATAAATTTAGAACGAAGCGCTTTTTGTGACAAAGATGAATCCCAGTTCCTGAGACTTATGATATCATCAAAAATCGTGATCAGTTATATGCTTACGATTTTTCTTCCTTACCATGTGATGATTTTATTGTTAAGCCTGTTAGATGAAGTAGATGAAGATGAATTTATCGTGTGAAAACCCTTGAAAATACTCCTGAAGTATGATACTTAGACAAGTTGAGTATGTTTGATGTACTCTTTACCAAACATTCACCATATGTAGACCAATGGTACAAGATTTCATGAGAATATGTAAACGATACAACATACAGAAGATTTCTTTTGGATATTCTTGATGGTAAAAATTCGTTAACATCAAAACGTGATAGTATCATGCTAGAGGAAACTTTGGTTCCTGGCTCATGATTTGAAGCATATTGTGATTTTGGGCTTGCTGATATTAGAGTGATTGTCTTCAACTTAATCCCAGTTGCTGCTATGCTACGTGTACCAACAAAAGAATCAGACGGAAAAGCAAACTTAGATAGATGAGCAATAGGTATGTGAGTAGAGGTTGGTTCAGGAAAGATTTATGCAATGTATAAAGATAAAAAAATATATACAAAAGATTTTCCTGATCCATATGGGAGTTTTGCACATCAACATCTCCCATATTGGGACGATATCTTATCGTATTCTTCAAAGATACAGTATTTTGCGAATCTGGGGTATTTAGCATTGGATTGGGTAATTACTGATGAAGGACCAAAGCTTTTGGAAATAAATGCTAGAGCTGGGTTGAAATTTCAAAATGCGTCATTGTTACCATTGAGAAAAAGACTTAACAGAATCAAAGACGTAAAAATAACTAGTCCAGAGAAATGAGTAGAGATTGCTCAGACTCTATTTACAAAACATAAAGCGCAAGTAATTACTGATTCTAAAATATTATATTTACGTCAAGACGGAAAATTTGATATCAAGACAGATACTGACAAACTTCGTGTGGATGTTGTTATTAGTATTGATCTAAAGAAAAAGCGTAATTATTTGTCTTCAAATTTATTTGCCAAGTTGCAAGAGGACTCATCCAAAACCAGTCTTTTGTCTATCGAATGAACTGGAATAAAATTTGAATGACTAAAATGGAAAGAACTCGAAAGTTCTGAAAAAAATAAAGTAGTCTTATGAACTGAGGCAGTAGCTTCCTATTATATCAAACCTATTGAAAAGGTTAGTTTGTCATTGGATTTCATCAATCCTAGTTATATCCAGAAGACAGAAGTAGATCAGCTGCATGTGTTAGATACGAAATTATGAAAGATAGGTCGTATCTTAAATCTATCCAGATTTCTCAAACCAGCAAATCGGTTAGAGCAACTAGATAATTTTGTCACACGGTGAGGTGATTATAATCCTACATTTACCTACAAACGACCTCCACAAGAGAAGCTAAATGAAGTAGGTAAAGAGCTTGAAAAGATTGCTGAAAATAATTTTTGAGCAAATGGATTGCAAAGTAAATTTGCTCACCTATTTCTTGAAAAAACACAAGAATTACAAACGAAACTTGCTCTCATTCAGGCCTATAAAAACCAAGATTTTGATGCTATTCAAGCATGAAATTTAGGATTGTATGGTTGATTTGATCCAGAATTGCTGCAATTATCCAAAGATAAAATTTTTGTCCATGTAGAAAATACAGAAGATTTGTTGTGACGTCCATTGAGATCGTGGGAACTGAGAAAACGTATTTTGTCATATCTGAAAGAGCAGTGACTTGAACATGTAAAAGTTTCTTTTGATCAGTCAAGTGTTGCAAGAATGACTGTCTCCAAATGAAGACACATTACGATAAAAATATCACCAACAGCTTCGTTTAAAGAACATGAGTTAAGGGCAACCTTGGCGCATGAAATCGATGTGCATATCACGAGGTATATTCACTGAGAGCAATCTGGTTGGCAAATCATGAAATGATGAACAGCTGGATATATCACAGATGAGGAGTGATTGGCTGTGGCTGCTAGTCGTAAGTATCTTCCAGAAGGATATGAAGCTAAAAGATTGTTCTATAGATACTTTTTCTTGGAGCAGTGAGTGGAGAAAGATTTTGCTGGTCTTGCAGCGTTAGTAAGGTGACTTCATGGATATGATCTAGCAAGAACATTTAATGAAACACTAAGAATGAAAAAAGGTGTTCAGGATACTTCTATAAAACATCCTTGAACCTTATTCATGAAAGATAAAATATACCTAGATGGATATGTCCGCGTGAAAGAGTGGTTAGATGCATGATGAGATCTAGAAACACTCATGATTGGTAAAATTAAAATCAGTGATTTGGCATATATTGTGTAGAGTTGTGTTCTTTGACAAAGTCTATCTAAAGCCATACAATGATTAGGAGTGAAATGAATAATTTTCATGATTTAATCGTATGTATTTTGTATGTCCATCTGACTAAATTATACGCATGAACAAGTGGCATGAGGTATGATATTGCCTAGTTATGTCTATTTGGTAGATAAACTTTATCCTCTTGCATGGGCAAAGTTATTTTCTGGTGATGAGTTTGAAACTAATCTTTTTTTGTCATATGTTGATCAACAGGCTTTATTGCATATGCTAGAAAATAAAGATAATGATAGATACTTTGATACTCAGGGTATCAGAGATATTCTGCTTCATGCATATCCTTATGAAATTCAGATGAAGTGTCTGTGAGAAACTATACACAATAATACGCAACGTAATCAAAAGCTTATATGATTATTTAATACTTTTTTTGGCATAGACTATACTCAAGTCATAGCTGACTATACACATCAACGTGACATGTCAGTATATGCTCGCGCAAAAAACTTAGAAACAAGAACCTATACAAATAGAGTAAGTTGTGTCTTTGCCTATCTTTGATTTATTGATAGTTTGTTACGTTCACAATGATTTCACAAAGAGGCTGATCGACATAATGACTTTGCAGATAAACACTTACGTGTAACGTATACACAGTGAATTTCTGGTGTTACTACTCAGGTAGGAGAGCAGATTATTATAGAAGTAGGAAATGATACATATATTACCTTATTTCATGAATTAGTTCATTTTACCAATAGGTTTTTTAGATTTCATTATTATCAAGAGACTGACGTGTGTTTTGATAATTATACCAGGACAAACGAAGGGCTTGCAAATTTTGTCGCCTATCATCTTCTAGATAGTATTTCAACACAAGATATTACGAACATAGATAAGATGACGACAGATCCATTATTTTTTTCAATATATATTGATATTTATGCTCGTTTGATTCAAGAGTGAACAAATTATAGGGCACATAATTTTTCACTTATCAATAGTGCACTACATGATTTTTATGGAAATCTTTTGACTCAAAGAAAAGCTGACTTCTACTATCAAAGGTTCTATAAGTTTTTCCACTATGATCAGCACAAATATTTCTATCCAAAAGAACTGATGTATCATATTGGGTATCATGAAATTCGTGAGATGTTTTGTGTGAGTGATAATAAGACACAACTACTTGCGCAGTGTTTATTGGGTAAGGTATGTCTATAAAGTATATGTTGATGATGGTACTTTTTTCTTGGTATAGAGTACAATATTCATACTATACTAGACATGATATCTAAAATACATCCAAGTTGGAAGAATGTCTTGGAGGCTGAATATGTTCAGTCTTATTTTCAAGATATACAAACATATATTGCAGAGGAGAGAAGGCAATGAAAGATACTCTATCCTCCTGAGGAACAGGTGTTTTCAGTATTTAGGATGCCATTTGAAGATGTTCGTGTGGTGATCTTATGACAAGATCCATATCATGGAAAATGACAAGCTCATGGCTTATCGTTTTCCGTACCTAAAGGTATTCGTATTCCTCCATCACTCAAGAATATTTTTAAGGAAATAATAGCAGATCTGGGTGGAGATATGCCTTCTCATTGAAACCTAGAGTATCTGAATAACCAATGAGTATTTTTACTCAATGCTATATTGACAGTAGAAGCATGAAAGCCTGCGTCTCACAGACATATTTGATGGGAAAGGTTTACAGATAGTGTGATTCGTGCAATCTCAACTTCTAGATCTTGAGTTATATTTTTGTTGCGGTGAAATTTTCCTAAAAAGAAAAAAGAATTGATAGATACTACGAAGCATAGTATACTAGAAGCACCTCATCCATCTCCTTTTTCAGCATATACTTGATTTTTTTGATGTAAACACTTTTCACATACTAATCATATACTTCAGTCTCAGGGAAATAATACAATAGACTGGTTAGATATATAGATGTATCTTATCTTGAAATAGTGATGGAAGTCAATACTACTATTGTAGTATTTCTTATTGTGTGATGTCAACTATTGTTTTGATGCAGATACTATTTTTAGGAAGCTATGTTATAGCTTTTTTTTGGTTATGTTCTTTAGTTAGGGTGTTGGTGAGAGGACGTCGGTGAATATTTTTGGTCTCCTGAACACTATTTACCTTATTTTTTCGAGCTAGATTTTGGGAACCGCAGCAAATACAGGTAGAGTATACTACTATAGATATTTGAGTGAATAAGAGAGTAGTATTGATTGCTGATTTGCATCTTGGAGTATATAAAGATCGAGTGTATCTTCAAAAAGTAGTGAATAAAATAAATCGTATACCTCAGGTAGATATGGTACTCATTGCTGGAGATCTTACGAATCATCCAACAGCATCACAGCCGCTAGAAGAACTATTTCAACCGTTGTGAGATTTGAATGTGCCAGTATATACTGTGCTTTGAAATCATGATACACAGGCTCCAGGACCAGATTTGAGATTACCATTGGTACAGGCACTTGAAAAATATGGTGTTGAATTTCTTCATAATGATATTGTTCAATTTGATGATTTCTTCTTGGTTTGACTTGGGCCATATTTAAGTAATGAAGATCGTGTGAGTCTCCTTGATAATTTTCATGTTGTAAACAATGTAGTGGTATTAGCTCATAATCCTGATACTACATTGATGTATAGAAATTGGAATGCAGATTTAACATTGGTGTGACATACTCATTGTGGGCAAGTAAGAATTCCATTTATTCATGAGATGTTGCGTCCAATAATATATCCAGTGACTTGAGATTTTGATTGTTGACTTAGCAGAGAGAAATATACTCAGTTATTTATTACGCCTTGACTGGGAGAGGTGGTATTGCCTATTAGGTTTAGAGCAAAACCAACAATACATGTTCTTGATCTATCAGGTCACTAGTATTTTTAAGATGAAATTTGTATCCATAATCCTATATTTTGTAGGTAGTGTTTTTTTATCACATAAGATATGTATATGCATTTATTTGTATGTAATCCGCGTATAGAGGATAATACGATGCACATAGAGGATGAGCGTGTTATAAAATATATGTCTCGTGTACTGAGAATGAAAATACATCAAGAGTGTTTAATTCAATGGCAAGGAATCAATGCAACTACAAGATGGCATATTTCTTTGATAGATATTGCTAAAAACAAGATAGTTGCTCGTATTATAGACTGTAAAAAAAATGTAAAATATTTGTCAAATATTGACTTACTCGTTGCTCTACCAAATACATTTTCAAAGTGTGAGTTTATAGTGCAAAAATGCACAGAAGTGTGAGTGGATGCAATCTATTTTTGGCGTTGAGAAAAATCTATTATTCCTACTATCTCTGAGAAAAGAATGCAAAGATTGCAGACAATCGCTTTGGAAAGTGTTGAGCAATGCAAAAGGCGGTCAGTACCTACTATAGGATTGCTAGATAATCCTCGTGATATATGTAGAGATAAAAAAGTAGTTGCCTTTGACTTTGTTGAAGGTGAAGCAGCTAGATTAGATTCAGGATGAGGAATTGTATGAGTAGTAGGCCCAGAGTGACATTTTGGTCAAAAAGATTATCTTTTTCTTCGTGAAGTAGGATATATTCCTTGTTCTTTGGGCGATCATGTATTGAGAACTGAAACCGCAGCAATAGTTGGTGCGTGGTATTTATGTAATATAATTAAATAGTATGTTTCGAGTATCTATGTTTTTTTCATTGCTCTATATAGGTGTTGGTCTATTGATTTTATGATTTTCTGATGTGTATGTAGTAGAATTATTAGTTAGTTTTTTACCATATTTGTTATGGTGATGAGTAGTACTAGTCGTGTATCTAGGAATCCAAATGCTTATGCTTAGGTTATGACTAAGGAAGAAGTGACTTATTGTGATGCTTGTGACGTGTTCTATTTTTGTAGCAAGCTATGCTTGGGAATATGTCTGATTTTATTCTGCTCATTCACAGGCTGAATGAGAAAGTGGATTGAGTATTTTGTATGGTAATATTCGATATAAAAATGATCGTATGGATGAATTGGTAGATATAATTGATCAGTATTCTCCAGATTTACTGTTTTTTGTAGAGTATACTCAAGATCATCATAGCTATTTGTATCCGGTGCTATCAGAGGCTTATCCATATATCAATACTGAGTATCCTCAGAGTGTGGGTCCAGCAGGGAAAGTTATGTATTCTAAGTATCCTTTTGAAAACCTTGCTCCTACATTAGAGGTTAGTGCGCAATGGAGATATGGTTACATGGCTATGGAGTTTGGATGACATGAATATGTATTTTATCTTGTGCATACTAGTGCGCCGATTTCCCCATTATTTTTTCGTATGAGAAATGCCCAGCTAGACTCATTGCAAGATGCTGTTGAGTATGATATGAGAGAGATTCACAAAGAATCAGTGATGACTGTGCTTTGAGATTTTAATGTTTCTCCATGGTCTTCAACCTATGATGAGCTTGCATCTTCTTTCTCATTGTTCACAAACGTAAGTTCATTTTTTCCAGGAGTAACTACATGGTGATATAGGTGATCAGTGATTCGTTCACACATTGATCATATATGGATAAATAATTCTCAGTTAGTAAAGGCTCTTGATCTCATACCTCTCCAATGATCAGATCATGATTTGCTCTATATGGAATTATATAAAAAATAAAAATATGTAATTGTAAAGATAATATGGTGTATATAGGTGGTAAAATTTTAGATTTTGTGAGATCTTCCTATACTTTAGATAACAAGTGATATGTCTTCTTAGATAGATTGCTCCTTATTTTACATATATTACCTTTTTGATATGGAAAAAATGTATAGACCTCTTGTATTAGCAGGATTGCTAGTTGGATTGATTGCTAATGCTATAGCAACATTTAACTTAAAAACAGATGTAGCAGATTTACAAGTATCTCTTGCTGAAATGGCTGCTCAAGCCGATGTTGCTGATACGAAAATATTGATGGAAGTGAATTCTTTAAAGAGTTCAACTACTACACAATTAGCTGAGCATGAAAGACTTATTTCTCAGCTAGAGAATATGCTTAACTATCAACTAGATAACTAAATACTAACACAAGAAGTAAAGACACATAGCTAGCATCTAATGAGGAGATGCTAGCTTTTTTGTCTATGGTGATTTTGATAAGAGAACTTACGATTCTAGGTCGGTTTATAGATAGCTAGATGTATATTTTCCATAAAGCGTTTGTGTGGTACGTATGTATATCAATCATCTTCACGAGGGTTTATTGGATAAAAGAATTGTATTTATTCCTTATTTTGCTAAGTTGGAGACAGTTTAATTGTTGTATTCACCATGAAACAAGACGAGCTTATTGAAGAAATTCTTACCTACCGGAAAAATAATGATTGTTTCCGCCAATCTATAGATACTAGGTCGAAAGACATGACATATAAATTCTATGATGGGCCTCCTTTTGCAAGTGGTGATCCTCATTATGGCCATTTGTTGGCATCAACAATTAAAGATGCTATTCCTAGATATAGAACTATGCGTGGGTACCGTGTAGATCGTAAGTGGTGATGGGATTGTCATGGACTCCCTGCTGAGAATTTTGTAGAAAAACAACTCGGTATTCAATGAAGGAAGGAAATAGAAGAAAAAATATGAGTAGAAACGTTCGTTGAAGCATGTAGATCTGCTGTTATGCAGGTAAACGAAAACTGGAAATGGTTTGTAGACCATGTTGGACGTTGGGTGGATATAGATAATGCATATTTCACTATGTCCAAAGACTTTATGGAGTCTGTGATTCGAGTATTTGGAGCTATGTATGATAAAAACCTTATTTATAAAGGGTTCAAAATTCAATGATATTGTCCTAACTGTGCTACGCCCCTCTCAAATTATGAAATCACCCAATGATATGAAGATAAGCAGGACCCTGCAGTCACAGTGAAATTTGAATTATATGATGCTGCTACATACGACTATGAGACAACAGATAATTGATTTGGATCAGTAGTGTTGTGAGTACTT
>Ga0307934_1000172_pt1 | contig 53331 bp, 42 predicted proteins | sample OrgLakmetageno90_FD_201838 | JGI IMG/M metagenome (GOLD analysis project Ga0307934, IMG submission 201838) | Saline water microbial communities from Organic Lake, Antarctica - #90 | ecosystem: Environmental > Aquatic > Non-marine Saline and Alkaline > Saline | place: Antarctica: Organic Lake...
TATCTGGCTGCACTCCAGAACAGAAATAGTCCATTTGCACTGTAAATTTTATTAAACTAATACTTGACCAGACTACCTCAGATGTCTTGCGAGCGCTTGAATCGACTGCGAGGTAATGCAAGTGTCCGCAAGCGGACACGCCACGAGGATGCCGAATTCATTAAAGTTTCGAGGCACTAATCCTTCGCATTGATTTGTAGCCCGATGCTTGATCACAACCGCTGCGCTAGAGTGCCCTGTGGGCGAGAATTGGGAGCTAATGATTTCTAGTAGCCTGTAATACCAGCGCTTGTCTTTACGTGGTAATAAAAATCCTGTAGCCGCTTGCGGTGGTAGGGACGCCTGCTCCTAGGCGTCCGAGACAACACGAACGCTCGCTTGACTGAGCAGCCAGATTGCGGACGACACGGCGAGGCTGTCTCAAAACTGAGTCCATCTCGGTCTATGCCTGCGGAAAGGTGTATTTAAGGGAGGGCGCTTGTCCCACCTGGCATGAGCCGGTCGAATGCAAGCGCTTCAGTTAGGCTTAAGCGCGACCAAATCTCGACGAAAAGACGCTGGGGACAGCGTCCCTCCCATGCTTTTCATTAGATTATACGCTCAGTAGCTCCGTTTTGAGACAGCCATGCGGGAGCATGGCCCTCCAGAAAACTTAATGGAGGGTCATGCTCCCGCATGACCGCGCAGGCAGAGCAAGACGGACACCTACAGCCCTCAGCCGTCCCTACCAATTGCAAAATACTTTTTTGCCAGATTTAGTCACACCTTGGTATTAATTAGCTCTGCAGGGTCCTTTCCACCTAGCTTTCCCCACAAATAAGCCAGCTACGTCATAAAACGGGCTAAAAGTAATCTGTAGCATAGCTAATTACCCGCCTTAAAAGGCCTCTAAATAGGCACTGAGTTGACAAGTGGGCAAAATCTACGCAAGTAGAGACTATGAAAGTAATCGCATATTTAAAACCTACTTGTGGCTGGAGCATGGGCGTCCGGGCCATTATGAAAAAATACGGCTTGGAGTATGAAGACAGGGACATTATTAATCAGCCCGATCAGTATGCTGAAATGGTTCAAAAATCGAACCAGCCGCTCTCTCCCTGCGTAGAAATTGATGGCACTATGCTCGCAGATGTTAGTGGCGAAGAGGTCGAAAATTATTTACTCAGTAACGACCTGATCGCAAAGAGCGAGCAGCCCGCTGAGGCCCCAACCAACGCACCTTGCACAGATGAGGAGCACGAAGCGATGCGGTCCAAAACCGTTCGCTTTTTCTAACGGCGTCTAGACATTTTAGACAATCAATCGGAAGCGTCGAAAGCTAACGGCTCTTTCGGCCCTACACAACTAGCTTTAGGCTCCACTAAAGGCTTATTTTCTCATAGACAGCTAAGCCGGAGCCCTTAGCTTAACTGTTCTTTTCGACACTTAATCTGCGTGCACATTCTCTGGCCTCTGCGAGAACAGCGCTCATACATAACCACGACTCTAGAAAAATATAAAAACATGGAAAAAATTACACATCCAAAGGCGCAAGGACTTTACGATCCTAGAAACGAACACGAAAACTGTGGTATTGGCTTAATTGTCGATATGAAGGGTCGCAAGTCCCACGATATCGTTAAAGGCGCTTTGGAAATCTGTGTGAACCTCGACCACCGTGGTGGTTGCGGCTGCGATCCTATTACTGGGGATGGTGCAGGCATTTTTATCCAACTGCCCCATAACTTCTTCAAGAAGGTCTGCCCGGAAGCTGGTTTCGAAGTGCCCGCGGAAGGTGATTACGGCGTTGGCTTCGCTTTTCTCTCTAAAGATGACGAAGAGCGTCAAGTCGAAGAAGGCATCATTGAAAAAATCGTAAGCGAAGAAGGCCTCTCCATGATCGGCTGGCGCGACGTGCCCGTCCGCAGCGAAATACTCGGCAAGGCCTCCGCGGCCTGTGAGCCACTTATGCGTCAATTTTTTGTCGACCGCGGTCAAGCCGTCGAAGCCGGCCTCGAGTTCGAGCGCAAACTCTACATTATCCGCCGCCTCGCGACACACCGTATTCGCTACAGCGGAAGCGACGAGGATGCGCTTTTCTACATCAGCAGCCTTTCCAGCCGCACCATGACCTACAAGGGGATGCTCACGACCGAGCAATTGGGAACCTACTTCATCGATCTTGAAGACGAGTCGATGGACTCCGCGCTCGCGCTGACTCACTCTCGATTCTCAACCAACACTTTTCCCAGCTGGCCCCGTGCGCAACCGTTCCGCTACCTTTGTCACAATGGCGAGATCAATACCGTCCGCGGTAATGAAAACTGGCTGCATGCACGCCAGATGCAGCTCGCCAGCCAAGTATTTGGTGAAGACCTTAAAAAACTGCTCCCAATCATCCGTGAAGATGGTTCTGACTCTCAGAAATTTGATAACTGCCTAGAGTTCCTTGTGCTTTCGGGCCGCAGCCTCGCACATGCCATGATGATGATGATTCCCGAGCCATGGGAACGCCACAAGAGCATGCCGGACTACAAAAAGCAATTTTACGAGTTTCACGCCTGCGTTATGGAGCCATGGGATGGCCCCGCATCGATGGCTTTCTCGGATGGTGTTCAAATCGGAGCCACTCTCGACCGAAATGGCCTTCGTCCGTCGCGCTACTATGTAACTTCCGACGACAAAGTTATTCTCGCATCTGAGGTCGGCGTCCTTGCGGGCATCGAGCCCAAGAACGTTGTCAAAAAAGGTCGTCTTGAGCCAGGCCGCATGTTCCTCATCGACATGAAAGAAGGCCGCATAATCGACGATGCCGAAGTTAAAGAATCCGTCGCTAAAAAAGCACCCTACGGTCAGTGGCTCAAAGAAAACCTTGTCAATTCAAAGGATCTTCCAGAACCGAATTTCGTCCGTGAAGACAACTACACCACTATAGAAACGCGCCAGAAAGCGTTCGGCTACACATTTGAAGATATTCGTTTCATCCTAGGCCCCAGCGCGGAGTCCGGCAAACAGCCGCTCGGCTCGATGGGCAATGACGCTCCACTCGCGGTTCTCTCCGACCAGCCGCAGGTGCTCTACAATTACTTCAAGCAACTCTTCGCGCAGGTCACCAATCCACCGATCGACCCGATCCGCGAAGAACTTGTGACCGCCAGCGTTTCATTCATCGGCTCTGAAGGCGATTTGACTCAGCCTGGACCCGACAGCTGCCGCTTGATCAAATTCGAGTCTCCGCTCATCTCCGATAGAGAACTTTCTCAACTTTTGGAAGTCGATCTACACGGATTTAAAAGCGCAAAACTTTCGATGACGTTTGAAGCGGCCATCGGCGGTCTGGCCGAAGGTCATAACAGTATTTCCGAACCTTCTATTTCCGGTAAAGGACTCGAAGCGTCGCTCGAAAAGCTCTTTGATAATGCAGATGCTGCGGTTAACGACGGAGTCAATATCCTCGTGCTAACTGATCGCAAAATCGGCGAGAAAAAAGCGCCGATCCCTGCACTGATTGCAGTGGCCGGGCTCCACCACCACTTAACCCGTCAAGGCACCCGAACACGGGTATCTATCGTAGTCGAATCAGGTGAGCCCCGCGAAGTCCACCACTTTGCCCTTCTCCTTGGTTATGGTGCCGATGCCATCAACCCATACCTCGCGATGGAATCGATCCGCTACATGATCGATCAGGGCGACCTCGCACTCGACGCAGACACAGCCTGCTACAACTTCCTTAAGGCCAACCTGAACGGCGTCATTAAGACCATGTCAAAGATGGGTATATCAACTGTCGCGTCTTACCGCGGCGCGCAGATCTTCGAAGCGATTGGCCTCAACGAGAGCGTTATCGACAAATACTTCACCAAAACAGCGTCCCGCGTCGAAGGCATCGGTCTGGGAACCATCGCGAAAGAAGCCGAGATGCGCCACACTAACGCATACGGCCTACGCGGCGACCAAATGGCCGCTCCACTCGATCCAGGTGGCATCTACCAATGGCGCGCCGGCGGCGAACGCCACCTCTTTAACCCGATCACGATCCATAAACTGCAAAAAGCAACTCGGCTCGGTGACATCGCGGTCTTTAAAGAATACTCTGAAATCATTAACAACCAGTCCAAAGAGATGTTTACCCTCCGCGGATTGATGGACTTCAAAATCGACGAGACCAAATCTGTCCCCCTCGAAGAAGTTGAATCCATAGAAGCGATTATCAAGCGCTTCAAGACGGGCGCCATGTCCTATGGTTCGATCTCCAAAGAGGCTCACGAATCACTCGCGATCGCGATGAATCGTATCGGCGGCAAGTCCAACACCGGTGAAGGTGGTGAAGACGTTGATCGCTTTTTGCCGGATGCGAATGGCGACAGTCGCCGCTCTGCTATCAAGCAAGTTGCATCCGGACGCTTCGGAGTGACCAGCCATTACTTGGTTAATTCCGACGAAATTCAAATTAAGATCGTTCAAGGTGCAAAACCTGGCGAGGGCGGTGAACTCCCCGGCCACAAAGTGCTGCCACAAATTGCCAAGACGCGTGGAACCACTCCAGGAGTCGGCTTGATCTCACCCCCTCCACATCATGACATTTACTCGATTGAGGATTTGGCTGAGCTCATTCACGACTGTAAGAATGCGAACATTCATGCCCGCGTGAACGTAAAACTCGTTTCCGAAGTCGGTGTGGGAACCATCGCAGCCGGTGTCGCGAAGGCAAAAGCTGATGTTATTCTGGTATCTGGATACGATGGAGGCACCGGAGCATCTCCGCGCTCCTCTATCCAGCACGCAGGTGCTCCATGGGAGCTCGGAGTCGCTGAGACCAATCAAACGTTACTACTTAACGACCTCCGCAGCCGCATCGTATTGGAAACAGACGGTCAACTCAAGACAGGCCGCGATGTCGCTATCGCGTGTCTGCTCGGTGCCGAAGAATTCGGCTTCGCAACGGCTCCCCTCGTTACGCTCGGCTGCTTGATGATGCGTGTTTGCCACAAGAATACCTGCCCTGTTGGGGTCGCTACGCAAAATCCTGAACTTCGTAAGAAATTCAAGGGAGGCGCCGACGCAGTTGTCCACTTCATGAACTACATCGCGACTGAACTTCGCGAACTCATGGCTGAGCTAGGATTTCGCACCATCAACGAAATGGTCGGACGCGTCGATAAACTCGAAATGTGCGGCGCGATTGACCACTGGAAAGCCAAGGGTCTCGACTACAGCAAGATTCTCTACCGTCCAAAGGTAGGGCCTGAAGTCGGCACCTACTGCCAGATGAAGCAAGATCACCTCCTCGATCGTTCGCTCGATATGCTGGAGATCCTCGAAAGATCGAAACCATCCATCGAAACTGGCGAGCCTGTCGTGATCGACCTACCCGTCGTCAACACCAACCGCGTTGTTGGAACAATTACGGGTGCTGAAATTTCCCGTAAATATGGTGCTGCAGGGCTCCCCGATGACACGATTAAGGTGAATCTCACCGGTTCTGCCGGTCAGAGTCTCGGTGCTTTCTGTCCGAAGGGAATGACCTTTACCGTCACTGGTGACACTAATGATTATCTGGGCAAGGGCCTATCAGGTGCGAAAATTATCGTGCGCCCATCACCGGAATCTCCGTTCGTCGCCCACGAAAACATCATCACGGGTAACGTCTGCTTCTATGGCGCGACTCAGGGTGAAGCCTACATCGCGGGCATGGCCGGCGAGCGCTTCTGCGTTCGTAACTCCGGAGCCAGCACTGTCGTCGAAGGTATCGGCGATCACGGCCTTGAATACATGACCGGTGGACAAGTAGTCGTCCTCGGCTCGACTGGCCGTAACTTCGGTGCGGGTATGTCCGGCGGCATCGCTTACGTCTTTGATGAAGCGGGTGATTTCGTCCAAAACCGCCTCAATGCAGAGATGGTCAACATCTATCAGCTGGTTGAGTGCAGCGACGAGGAAATCGCCAAACTAAAAGCCAAGGTTGAACAGCACCTTGCTTACACCGGCTCCGTCCGCGCTAAAAACATTCTCGATACCTGGGATGCATCACTCGCGAAATTCATTAAAGTCATGCCAAAGGATTACGAACGTGTCCTTCAGGCAATCACCCGCGCAGAAGAGCGCGGTCTCGAAGGCGACGACGCCATCCAAGCCGCTTTCGAAGAAAACGTGCAGGCGAATCACTAATCAAAAGAAGGTAGCAGCAACTTCTACCTTCTAACTACAAAACTTCTTTTAAAAAATATTATGGGCAAAGCAACTGGATTTATGGAGTTCGAGCGCAAGACGATTACTAATCGTGATCCGCTCGTTCGTGTGAAAGACTGGGATGAAATCCACGATGATTTCGATGCCGAAAAGGTGCGCACTCAAGGCTCGCGCTGCATGGACTGCGGCACGCCCTACTGCCACACTGGGATAACCCTTAGCAATATGGCAAGTGGTTGCCCGATTAATAACCTCATCCCGGAGTTTAATGACCTCGTCTATCGCGGCAAGTGGCACGAAGCCTACTTGCGCCTATCAAAGACAAACAACTTCCCGGAATTCACAGGTCGCGTTTGCCCCGCACCATGCGAGGGCTCTTGCGTGCTCGGAGTGATTGAACCACCCGTTACAATTAAGAATATCGAGTGCTCTATCATCGACAAAGCCTGGTCCGAAGGTTGGGTCACGGCGAGACCACCCGCCGAGCGCACAGGCAAGAAAGTGGCCGTAGTTGGCTCCGGTCCCGCTGGCCTCGCCGCAGCAGATCAGCTCAATAAAGCTGGTCACCTCGTTACACTCTACGAACGCGCCGACCGTATCGGCGGCCTTCTCATGTATGGCATCCCCAACATGAAACTGGAGAAGGACGTGGTTACTCGCCGTGTTGATCTCATGGAAGCCGAAGGCGTCATCACCAAGACTGGTGTCGAGATCGGTAAAGACATTTCCAGCAAAGCCCTCATGGACGAGTTCGATGCAGTGGTTCTCTGCTGTGGCGCAACTAAGCCGCGTGACCTTCCAATCGAAGGCCGCGACCTGACCAATATTCGTTTTGCCATGGAGTTCCTCGGACCCAACACCAAAGAAATCTGGGATATCAAAGAGGGTAAATCCAAGCAGTTCAGCGAACTCGCGAAAGGCAAAAACGTCGTCATCATTGGCGGCGGCGATACTGGCACAGACTGTGTCGGCACTTCCCTACGACACGGTTGCAAGAGCGTCACTCAGCTCGAGATCATGCCAAAGCCTCCCGAAGAGCGCGCCGATGATAACCCGTGGCCAGAATGGCCAAAGACTTACAAGATGGACTATGGCCAGGAAGAAGCCGCGGCCATTCAGGGAGAAGACCCGCGCCAATACCTCGTCACCTCTAGTAAATTTGAAGGCGACGCAGACGGTCATGTTAAAGGAGTCCACGTTCACAACATCGAATGGACGAATGACAACGGCCGCTACATTCCGAAAAAAGTCGAAGGCACCGAACGTGTTCTCGAAGCCGAGTTGGTGCTCCTTGCAATGGGCTTCCTCGGACCGGAAAACACCATCGTCGAAGAACTTGGTCTCGATACGGATGGCCGCTCTAATGTGAAAGCCGATTACGGTAAGTTCGAAACCAGCGTTGATAAAGTATTCGCAGCCGGCGATATGCGCCGCGGACAGTCTCTCATCGTTTGGGCCATCAATGAAGGCCGCGCGGTTGCCCGCGAATGTGATAAGTTTCTCATGGGGGTTAGTAAACTACCCTAGGTCATCGAGCGTTTTCTTTTATCTAAAAGGTCATACAAATTTGTATGACCTTTTTGATGCCTATCCATGTCCTTCACATCAATGATCTCAATTCACTCTCTATCCTGAATATTCTTTAAAGGATGATTCAGTATTGTTTGCGATTTTCGGCCTCATCATTTTATTATCAGTATGAAACAGCGATCGACCACATCAGCGCTACTGACTTGCCTGCTCTTCTTAACAGCTTGCAAAACAACTCCTGTAATTGATTTCGATCAAACAGCAGCTGCAAAAATCGCAAACTATAACAGCTTCAGTATTATTGATAAAAATACTTCCGAAGCCGAGAAGGCATCGATCCTGAGCCCAATTGTAGATCGCAGAGTAAAGGCTGCGATTACGATCTCCCTGAACTCAAAGGGGTTCACTCTAAATGATGAAAATCCCGATTTTAAAGTCGCTTTTGACACGCTTTCAAGGACACGCAAAGAACTAGAAGAAATATTTATCGGCTTTCCACCTTACCGAAGTCATCCCTATTACGGATATAGCAGATCACCTCAATTCGTAAGCAGAGAATACGAAGAAGGCACTTTTCTAATAGATATTGTTGATACCCGAGCGAATGAGCTCATCTGGCGCGGTATTTACAAAAAGGACCTCGGGTGGGAGGCACCGACCGACTCCGAGGTAAATGAAATCATTAGCCTAATCCTGGCAGAGTTCCCGCCACAACTGGCCAACTAAAGACGTCGCCCTTATTGAGGTTGACAGTTGAGTCGTTTCTCACGGTTTTGTTAATCCATGAATATCGTCTGCCTTGACCTGGAAGGGGTCCTCATCCCCGAGATTTGGATCGCCTTTGCCGAAAAAACGGGAATCGAAGCGCTCAAACGCACAACCCGTGATGAACCCAACTACGATACGCTGATGCGATATCGGCTCGATATTCTCGATGAAAAAGGCTTCAAACTCGCCGACATCGAAGAAGTCATCGGCACACTCGATCCCCTGCCCGGCGCGATCGAATTCGTCCAATGGGTCACTTCGCAAACGCGTCTAGTCATCCTGTCCGACACCTTTAGCCAGTTCGCTGGACCGCTCATGGCGAAACTCGGTAATCCTACCCTATTCTGTCACGACCTCGTGATCGATGAGACCGGCCGTATTGCCGATTACAAATTACGGCTCCCCGACCACAAGCGAAAGGCCGTCGAAGCATTCAGAGCACTTAATTTCGATACCATCGCCGCAGGTGATTCCTACAACGACCTTTCCATGATCGACTGCGCAGATGAGGGGCTGCTTTTTTGTCCACCAGAGCGCCTGACCAAGGAGCGCCCGGAACTGGCCGTTGCTCGGAATCATGCAGAGCTGCAATCGATCATCGCATCTAAACTATAACTCTAACACTGATTCCATATGCTTGTTCACGTTGTATTATTCTGGCTTAAAAAAGACCTAGACGCCGACCAAATCTCTGCTTTCCGGAAGGGTGTCGACAGCCTTACCCATATCAAATCGGCAGAAGCTGCCTACGTTGGCACAGTAGCCGAAACGCCCGAACGCCCCGTCATCGATACAAGTTATGATGTCTGCCTGACCGTGATCTGCAAAGACGTGGCCGCGCACAATACGTATCAAGTAGATCCGATACATACTGACTTCCTGGATCAATTTAAAGGTTACTGGGAAAAAGTAAAAATCTGCGACGCCGACTAGCCGCGACTATGTTGGAAGACCTACGAGATCAATTACTCGCGATCTCAGCCGTCGAATGGGTCGGTATGCTCACGGGATTTCTCGGTGTCTGGCTGAGCATTAAAGAAAAGATCGCCGCATGGGCCGCCTTCGTTCTCTGCTATCTGGCCTATATCTATATTGGCTATCAATCGAGTTACTATGCCTTCGCAGGCATGAACGTAGCCTTCGTGGCGATCTCTATTCATGGCTGGATCAAATGGTCAAAAACGAAGTCTGAAAGCGAGGAGTCGCTCAAGATTTGCCGTGTCCCTGCCTCGCATTGGCCCGTCCTCGGGCTAGTTTTAATTGTCTGCTCTTTCGGCATAGGATATTTACTGACAGATACGGGAGCCCGCTTCCCATACATCGATGCATTTGCCACGACCTGCGCATTTATCGCGCAGTGGATGCTAACCCGAAAACAAATCGAAACATGGCTGTTCTGGATCCTATCCGATATAATTTACCTGTCACTCTATGCAATCGATCAGATTTGGCCCACTGCACTTCTTTTTTTAGTATTCACAGGACTTGCTCTGAAAGGCTGGCGAGATTGGAAACAACAACTTCAATAACCCACGCTAACTTCTTTTTAAATGCTTCGCATCGTCATCACAGGAGCCGAATCGACCGGCAAAACAACTTTAGCTAAATCGCTTTCAGGCTACTATGGAGCGCCTTGGACCGGAGAATACGTGCGCGATTATGTCGATGAAATAGGCCGCGAATTGGCAGCCTCCGATCTAGATCACATTGCGCGCGGACAACTGGCCCAAGAAGACGCAGGGCTTCTTAAAGCGAAGCGGCTCGTTTTCCATGACACGAACATCCTTTCGTCCATTATTTACGCAAATCACTACTTCGAAACCGTCATCGATTGGGTCAATGATGCCTTCCTCAAACGCGACTATACGCTCTATTTGTTTTGTGTGCCGGATATCCCGTGGACCGCCGATGAGGGGCAACGCGATAGCGCTGAAGCGAGAAACACATTGCACGCAAAGTTCAAAGACGCACTCAACAAACTAAACCTCCCTTATCTCGAAATCTCCGGAAGCCAAGTCGAACGCATGCATCGCGCTGTCAAAGCAATCGATCAAGTAGTCGATGCCTCTAAATAGAGCTCCGATTCGCCTTTTCCACAGATAGTAGTTACCTCCGAAGCGTGCCGAAAACGAAAGAATCCATCCAGCTACGCGGTGTCCGCCAAAACAACCTAAAAGGTTTCGACCTCGATATACCCATCGGTCAGCTAACCGTCGTCACTGGCCTCAGCGGTGCGGGCAAGTCCTCCCTCGTATTCGAAACACTTCATGCCGAAGGCCAGCGTCGCTACGTCGAGACCTTCTCGCCCTACACCCGCCAGTTCATGGATCTACTCGACCGCCCGAAGGTCGATAGCGTCACCAATATCCGGCCCTCCATTGCCATCCAGCAGTCCAACACCGTTAAGACCTCTCGCTCCACCGTCGGCACAATCACCGAACTCTGCGATTACTTTAAAGTCTGGTTTGCCAATGTCGCGACCCTTGAAGACCCCGCCACTGGAAAACCGATCACAGACGACAACCCCCAGTCTATCTGGAACGATCTGCTCACGCAGCACAAAGGCGAATCCTGCCTGATCGCCTTCCCCGTCCACCGACCGGAAAAACTCACTTGGACCGAAATCCTTAAAGCACTCTCCGCCCAAGGCTATACCCGCGCCATCGTCGAAGGCGAAATCGTTCGCCTCGAAAACTTCACCCCTCCCGCATCACTTCGCACCATTCAGGTCATTCAAGATCGCATCACGAACCTGGACACTAAGGCACGGTCTCGTTTCATCGAAGCCGCCCAGCAAGCTTTCGCCTTCGGTAAAGGCCATATTTTTCTCCTCAATTCAAAAGGCGAAGTCCTCCACCATTACAAACACGGCCTCATCTCTCCCGGAACCGGCATCGAATACCGCCCCGCCAGCCCCGCACTCTTTTCATTTAATTCCCCCATCGGTGCCTGCCCGAGCTGCCGTGGATTTGGCCGTATCATCGAGATCGATCCAAACCTTGTCATCCCGGACCATAAACTCTCCATTGACGATGGTGCCATCCGCGCCTTTCAAGGCGAAGTCTACAGCGAGAGCCTACGCGACCTTCAACGCGCCGCTAAAAAACACAAAATCCGCACCCACATCCCTTGGTCCAAGCTCAATAAAAAAGAGCGCAGCTTCGTCATGGAAGGCGAACCCACCTACGAAGAACACCGCAGCCAATGGTATGGCGTCGATCGCTTCTTCGGATGGCTCAATCACAACCTCTATAAGATGCACGTCCGCGTCTTTCTCTCCAAATTCCGCAGTTACACAAAGTGCCCCGAATGCCACGGCGCACGCCTCCAGCCCGAATCACTTAACTGGAAGTGGCAGGGCCACACCCTCCCCGACCTGTATCAAAAAAGCGTCTCCCAACTTCTAACCCAACTGGAGGGACATGCTCCCGCATGTCCACAACCAACCCAAAGTAACAACGGCAAAGCGTTACCCCCCGAAATAACAAAAGAAAGTCCTGCCCTTACTGGCATACTCAGCCGCCTCAGCTTCCTCGATCAAGTCGGCCTCGGCTATCTCACCCTCGACCGCACCTCGCGCACCCTATCCGGCGGCGAAACCATGCGTGTCAACCTCACCTCCTGCCTCGGTTCCTCCCTCGTCGATACCCTCTTCGTGCTCGATGAGCCCTCCGTCGGTCTCCATGCCCGAGACATGGATCGACTCATCTCAATCCTCCGCCGCCTCACCGACCTCGGAAACACCGTCGTAGTGGTCGAACATGATGAAGCCATCATGCGCTCCGCCGATAACCTGATCGAAATCGGCCCTCAGCCTGGAGCTGCCGGCGGACAACTTAGCTTCAGTGGCAGCTACAAACGTATCCTGAAATCTGATACGCATACCGGTCGCTACCTCTCTGGTCGCGAAACGATCGATACACCAAAAAAACGTCGTCAGTGCATTCAAAATTTAAAACTGGAGGGCGGGCGTTCGACCCGCCCCCTCCTATCCATCTACGGTGCGACCAAGCATAACCTGAACAAACTCGACGCCCACATCCCCCAGCAAGCCTTCGTCTGTCTTAGCGGAGTCTCAGGTTCTGGCAAATCAACGCTCCTTAACAACGTAATCTACCAAAATCTCCTCGCCCAAAAAGGACAGATCACCGAAGAGCCCGCCCAAATCGATGACCTCGAATCAAGCTTACCGATCTCTGATGTCGTCCTCGTAGACCAAAGCCCCGTCAGCAAAACCCCACGCTCCAACCCTGCCAGCTACACCGGTGCCTGGGATGAGATTCGCAAACTCTTCGCTAAAACCGAAGCTGCCGCCTCCGCCGGCATGATACCTGGCCACTTCTCTTTCAACAGTGGTGAGGGACGTTGCGAAACCTGCTCTGGACTCGGCTACGAAAAGATCGAAATGCAATTCGTATCCGACCTCTTCGTGCCCTGCCAAACCTGCGAGGGCCAACGCTTCAAAATTGAGGTCCTCGAAATCAATTTCCAAACAAAGACCATTGCTGAAATCCTCGACATGGATGTCAGTCGTGCCCTCGAGTTCTTCCAGAAATCTAAAAAAGTATCCCAAGCCCTCAAACCACTCGTCGATGTCGGACTCGGCTATCTCAAGCTCGGCCAACCACTGAACACCCTCTCCGGCGGCGAGTCCCAGCGGCTCAAACTCGTTAAATACCTCTCCAAAATTAAAGGTGGGGACGTCAGTCCTAAGGCGTCGGGAGCTCGCGCCCCTTCTGCCCACACCATGATCCTCATCGATGAGCCGACCACCGGGCTCCACCGCGGAGATGTCAAACGCCTGATCACCGTCCTACAAAACCTCGTTGAAGCGGGGCATTCACTCATTGTGATCGAGCACAATATCGACATTCTTAAAGTCGCCGACTGGATACTTGAACTCGGTCCCGAAGCGGGTGCGAACGGCGGTAAAATCGTCGCCCAAGGCACCCCTGAGCAAATTGCCGAAAGCGACTGCGAAACCGCAAGCTACCTCCGGGAAGCGCTGAACGACATACCGCCCGCGCACGCACTCAAAACACTTGGAGGGACACGCTCCCGCGCGCTCGGGCAGTCACTAAAGGCTGCTGAAGAAAAAGCCAGCTATCACGCCGCACAGTTCACGCCTCTACCCTCAAGCGCCTTACTCGTGCAAGGCGCTCGCGAGCATAACCTGAAGGACATCTCCTGCCGGATCGAGCATGGCAAAATTAGCGTTGTCACCGGCGTTTCCGGGTCGGGCAAGTCCTCCCTCGCATTTGACATCATCTTCGCCGAAGGCCAGCGCCGCTTTATGGAGTCGATGTCGGCCTACGCCCGTCAATTCGTCGAGCAAATGCCGCGCGCCGACGTCGATCACCTCTCCGGCATCGCACCTACCGTCGCCATCGAGCAACGTGTGACCAAAGGCACCCGCAAGTCGACCGTCGCCACCATCACCGAGATCGCACAATACCTCCGCTTGCTCTACGCACGTATTGGTATCCAACATTCTCCGACAAGCGGCGAAGCCGTCGTCACCCAAAGTCCTGACGCGCTCTTCAAACGTCTACAAACCATCCTCAAAGATTCACCTAAGCAGTCGCTTCAGCTATGCGCGCCATTAATCCGCGGTCGTAAAGGCCACCACCAACCACTTGCCGACTGGGCACGCGACCACGGCTACGAAACGCTCCGCATCGACGGTCAGCTCACTCAAATCGCGGATTTCAAAAAGCTCGACCGCTACCGCGAACACGACATCGAACTCGTGATCACCCAACTACCCGCCTCTAAAGGTAGCGGCGGTCGTCCCGACCGCCATCAGGAGGGTGCCCAAACCGACCGCCCATCGTCGCCACTCCGCGCCCATCTGACCACTGCCCTCAAGCTCGGCAAAGGCACCGCTTTCCTACTCAACCAAAAAGGTGGAATCGTATCCTGGCTCTCAACCAAGCGCACCGACCCGACCACTGGCGAAGCCTTTCCCGAACTCGACCCGAAGCACTTCTCATGGAACAGCAGTCGCGGATGGTGCCCAAGCTGCCGCGGCTACGGGCAAATCTACGATTGGATGGCCAAAGACGAAAACTACCTCGATCTACCAGGAGACGTCGAAGACGGCGCACCCTGCCCCGACTGCGAAGGCACGCGGCTCAACCCTTTGAGCCGTAGTGTTAAGCTACTACTTACTGATACAAAAATTAACAATGCAGTTAGTCTCCCAGACTTGCTCTCGCTCACGCCGACCAAGCTGATCGATACGCTCAAAGCGGTTAAAACCGATGCCCGCTCCAAGCCGATCCTCGCAGAGCTCCTGCCCGAGATCGAAGACCGCATGCGATTCATGGATCGCGTCGGCCTCAACTACCTCGGCCTCAGCCGATCGACCGCCACCCTTTCCGGGGGCGAAGCCCAGCGCATCCGCCTCGCCGCCCAACTCGGCTCCAACTTGTCCGGCGTCCTCTACGTGCTCGATGAACCCTCAATCGGGCTCCACGCCCGCGACAACGAAAAGCTCATCGCCTCGCTCGAACAACTCCGTGACCGCGGCAACACCCTCCTCATCGTCGAACACGACGAGGCTACCATGCGACACGCCGATCAAATTATCGATCTCGGCCCCGCCGCCGGCATCCACGGCGGTGAGATCGTCGCCCAAGGCACCCTCAAACAGCTCCAGAAAAATAAAAAGTCGATCACCGGGAAATACCTCCGCGAACCGATGATGCACCCACTACGCGGGAGCTACCGCCCACTCCCTCCTGAGTGGAGCCCCCGCAAAAAGAAAGGTATGGACCAGTGGATCGCCCTCCAAGGCGCCTCCCTTCGTAATTTAAAAGACTTCGACGTCACCTTCCCAAAGCAACGTCTGATCGCCGTCTGCGGCGTTTCCGGCGCGGGCAAAAGCACCCTGACTCGCGACCTTCTAAAGCCGCTCGTCGAAGCCGCTATTGAGTCAAAGTCCGCGAAACTGACTCCGAAGATGATTCCAAGTTCGTCGTTCAAATCACTCTCGAATGCGCACACCATTCGCAAAGTGATTGAAGTCGACCAGTCTCCCATCGGCAAGACCCCTCGCTCCACGCCCGCGACCTACATTGGTGCCTACGACATCATTCGTGATATCTACGCCAACCTCCCCGAAGCCCGCTTCCGCGGATATTCAGCCGGCACTTTCTCCTTCAACACCAAAGGCGGACGTTGCGAGAGCTGCAAAGGTGCTGGCCGTGTGAAACTTGAGATGAACTTCATGCCGGACACCTACGTCACCTGTGAAGACTGCCAAGGACGCCGCTACGGACAAGAGCTCGACGACCTTTTCTGGAATGGCAAAAGCATTGCCGATGCCCTCGCCATGAGTTTCGAAGAAGCGGCAGAGTTTTTCAGTTTCCATACAGGCCTGAAGAGCATGCTCGACGCGATGGTCGAAGCGGGCCTCGGCTACCTCACCCTCGGCCAAAATTCGCCCTCACTTTCCGGGGGCGAAGCTCAGCGCCTCAAACTTGTCAGTGAACTCGCCAAAGGTATGCCCAGCTTCAAGGAGCGCCAATACAACAAAGGCCAAGGCAACCTATACATCCTCGAAGAGCCCACCATCGGACTCCACCTCGCCGACGTCGAACGTCTCATTGCCCTCCTCAACCGCCTCGTTGACAAGGGCCACACCGTAATCGTGATCGAACACCATCTGGATCTGATCGCCGAAGCCGACTACGTAATCGAAATCGGACCCAACGGCGGAGATGCCGGCGGCGAACTACTGTATCAAGGTAACGTGGCAGGCATCAAAAAGTCCACAAAGAGCATCACCGCGCAGTTCCTATAACCACAAAAAAGCTCCAAGTATCCCAATATCCTTGGAGGGACACGCTCCCGAGGCTGTCTCAAACCGAGTCCAACCCGATATGTGCCTGCGAAAAGGTTTATTTAAGGGAGGGCGCTTGTCCTCAAGCGCTTCAGTTAGGCTTAAGCGCGACCAAATCTCGGCGAAAAGACGCTGAGGCCAGCGTCCCTCCCATGCTTTTTATTAGATTACACGCTTAATAGCTCAGTTTTGAGACAGCCTCTCCCGTGTGTCCGCGAGCGAACAGACGCCTGCTTCCTGTATTCGACTCCACAATTGACTTTCCTTAAACAAGTCGGAGACGTTCAGGCCATAGTGGAAGCTACAAATTTTCATGACACATTCTCGTCGGCAGCCATGGCGCAGTTCCCGCACTCCCGATAATTTATACCAACGACGCACTATATCCGGTAATATTTTAACTGGATACGTAGGGCGGGCGTTCCTACCATTTTACTAGAAATAGTCACGCGGTGGTATAAGAGGCTGGAGGGCTCATGCTCCTGCATGACCGCGAACGCAACGAGCGGTAACACATAATACGAATCACTGGCTTTATCCGGTAGTAACAAAACCCCGAAACAAAGTTTCGAGGCCACGTAGCCTAGCTGGTAAAAGCATGGGCATCTTCGTTTTTACCAGTAAAAGTTAGACGCTGGTATTACACCCTTGGGATTCCCCCTAGAGAACGAATTAAAGCCTGAGCCGATTGAATAAGGTAAAGCTATTTAGGGTGACGAGTTAATCTGGGAGTTACTGGAGGGTGCCCCGCGATTAAATGAATGGGCCTGCTTTCATCCAGAGAGCAAGACACTGGTCGTCGCTGACTTGCTGTTCAATTGTAGAGCTAAACTGACGATTCTTCCTCTTTACAGCTTCGTTCATATTTCCGAAGCTAAGAGCAGGTGCATTTCCCTCCCAAAAATTACTTTCGAAAAGACGACGCCTTACCCGCGGAATCCAAGCTGCCTACAAACGGCTTTCGCATCGAGTTTGGCGATACCCCGATAATCACGGCAGACACGCCCGCAGCCAAATACTACGCGGAGGCTTATCTCGTATCAGCGGCAGCCTCGGAAAAGCCACCAGCACGAGGTGATGTCGTCGTTGATTGGCCCACCATCGAGCACCGCGGATTCATGCTCGATGTGAGCCGTAACCGTGTGCCCACGATGAAGTGGCTCAAGTGGCTCATCGACTGCCTCGCGCTGCTCCGTTATAACGAGCTTCAACTCTACACCGAGCACACCTTTGCCTATGCTGAACACAAGACCGTCTGGAAAAATGCATCGCCCTTTACCTCCGAGGAGATCCAAACGCTTGACCAATATTGCTCGGAGCGTCACATCGAGCTGGTCCCAAACCAAAACACCTTTGGGCATATGGAACGCTGGTTGCGGCACCCCGAGTATAAACACCTCGCCGAATCGCCCGATGGATTCCTGCATCCAATCTCCGGGCCACGTCCTTTCGGGAGCACTTTATACCCTTGCAGAGAGAGTCTAGACTTCATCGGTTCACTCCTGGAAGAGCTCTCCCCCAACTTCAGCTCAAAACAAATTCACATCGGGGGTGATGAGCCCTGGGAGCTGGGCCAAGGTCGCAGCAAAACAGCTGTAGCCGAACGCGGTAAACACGCTGTCTATCTCGAATACGTCAACAAAGTGTGCGCCCACGCACTCGCCTATGACAAAATCCCGCAGCTCTGGGCCGATGTCATCATGGAGCGCCCCGACTTAGTGGGGGAACTTCCGCCGAACCTAATTCCGGTGATCTGGGGCTATGAAGCAGATTCTCCATTCGACACTCAAGCCGGTATTGTTGCCAAAGCAGGCTACACCAATCAATTCTACCTTGCGCCCGGAGCTGGCACTTGGAACAGCTTCGGAGGACGTCTCGACGTCGCCCGTGCTAACATTCAAAATGCCGTCCATGCCGCACGAAAACATGGCGCATCGGGCCTGCTTTTGACTGCTTGGGGCGACAATGGACACCACCAATCTTACGCCACACTCTTTCCTCCACTCATCCTGCAAGCTCAAGCTGCGTGGGGCATTCCACTTTCTGAAAAAGACGAACTCGCACAGGAAATCGACGCAGTCTTCTTCCCAGATAGCGCGAGCCCGCAGGGGTCGATTCTCTGCGCTCTCGGTGAAATCGACGCCCTACTCCCACAGCCCGCGCCGCCTAACAGTTTCTTGAACTCGGCACTTTTTGCCTCGTCGGAGAAACTTGAAACACTGTGTCACTCTATCTCAGCAGAGGACTGCCTAAGTATCCTCGAGAAGCTCGAAGCACTCAGCACTCAACAACTCGACTCCCAAACCAAACTCGCACTTAACTTGAACCGTTTCGCTGCAGAACGCTGCTTGGCGCACTTTAATCATATTCCTTTTTCGAGCGCCTCTGTGCCCGAAACTATCCTTGAAGCATTCAAGTCAGTCTGGCTGAAAGACAGCCGCCCTGGCGGGCTCGACGAGAGCTTGGACTACTTTGCGGCACTACCGAATTAAAAGAAAACGATGAGTGAATTTCTAAATTGTGTATCTACACGATCTGTCCCGTCACCAAGGTCACTGTCATATTCCTTGTTGTAGGAAAATTCAAAACCCAGAAGCTCCGACAACCGAAAACGTATGCCTGCTGACAATACATAGTTATAGAAATCGCTATCCTCAGGATTTGTATAATAATTAAAGCTCTGAGTTAACTCCGATTTTTTGTAGAATTTCCAACTGAATTCTTGGAAAAAATTCACGACTGGATTCTGACCATTGCGGTTATCTTCAAAAATCGAGTCAAACTCTTCTATACCTCCGCCCGCGCCCAGTATCAAATTAAAGCTATCCTTCCAGTCATATTCATAGCCCAGACCTAGCAAAGCTTGAAGCTCACGGTCAATGCCCTTGATTTGGTCAACTCTCAAACTGAGCGTGTGTTGCAAAATCAAATCATCGAGAAAAGTTCGTCGATAGGTGAAGTCCGCATCGTATTTATCTGTCGACTTGAATGACTCGCCATTGGGTCGCGTCGTCTCTCGATACTTGTAAGAGCCACCGAAACGATAAAAATTAAGCGACTTTTCCGGATCGATGATCAAAGTCCCAGCCACGTAGGACTCCTTCCACTTGGAATCGCCGTCACTGGCGTTGATACCGACACGCACTCGCCCCGACCAAGATTTAGGCGCTTCTAACTCGCGCACCACGTCGACTAAAGTCCCTGCCCCTTCGATCGTGGCCGCTAAGACTGGTTTTGGATCAAAAAATGAAGTCGGTTGCTCATCTACCGTATCAGACGCTGCCATCGACTCAGTCACACTCGAAGACTCTACCTTGGGCTTCAAATTTGGAGCGACGATTACAGGAGTTTGCTCAATAACTTCGGCTTCTACAACAGCTGGTACCGAGATCGGTTCTATAGACACAATCTCTTCTCGCGAAATAGAGATCTCTCCAAGCGTGTTTGAACGCAGGTAAACCAATTCCGGACCAGAATTGGGTAAGACCTCGCCAATCAATAACTCGCCGGATCGTAGGCTAACTTTCTGCGACTTCGAATAGGCAGGCCCCATTAGGCTCAAGCAACTAACACTGATAATAAATATTCGAATAAACCCCATCATACCGCCGTCTCATTAAATCTTTGCTCGCGAATCACTGTAATTTCAATCGCTCCTGGGTAGTTTAGCTCGGACTCTATCTTTTGGCGAATCCGAAGTGCGATTTTACGCGCTTCCTCCTCAGAGACTTTTTCCGGCTCTACGATAACGCGCACTTCCCGACCCGCTTGGATCGCATAGGCATCCGAGACACCGGGTTGCGACTGTGCGATATCCTCAATGCTGCGCACCCGCTGAATAAATCCGTCAATCGACGAAGCACGTGCGCCCGGCCGCACCGCAGAAAGCGAGTCCGCCACCATCACTAGACCCGCATACACACTCTCAGCCGGCACTTCCTTATGGTGCGCGGCAACTGCATTTACGACCCGAGCATCTTCGCCATGCTGCTTAATGATATCCGCCCCAACGATCGCGTGGCTACCTTCATAGGACTCATCGACTGCCTTGCCCATGTCATGAAAAAGTCCTGCTCGCTTCGCCAAAACCGGATCCATCCCTATTTCCGAGGCAATCAAGGCACATAAATGTCCGACCTCGACCGAATGTGCCAGTGTGTTTTGATTATTTGAAAGCCGATAGTGTAACTTCCCGAGCAGAGCAACCACCTCCGGATGCACATTGACCAAACGCAACTTCCGAAGTGCGCCCTCGCCCAGTTCGATCACATTTAAGTGCATTTCCTCTTCCGCCTTAATCACCTCTTCTTCAATACTCGCAGGATGGATACGACCGTCCCGTAAAAGTGCTTCCAAAGCGAGACGCGCAATCTCCCGACGAACCGGGTCGAAACAAGAAATCAAGACTGAGTCCGGAGTCTCATCAATCATCAAAGTTGTGCCCGTTGCATGCTCAAAAGTTCTGATATTTCGTCCTTCCCTCCCGATAATGCGACCTTTCATTTCTTCACTTGGCAGCCGCACGACCGTAGCCGTCGCATCATTCATCGGTTGGCTCGTGATACGTTGCATCGATGCCAGCAATATCCGGCGCGATTCTTCCGCCAACTCTGATTCAGAACGATCCAAAAGCTTGTGCCTTAAATCACGGATCTCTTTCTCGCACTCTTTTTCCGTCACCCGAATCAACAATTGTCGGGCCTCCTCCTGATCCATTTGTGAAATTTGATGCAATTTCAATTGATACAAGCGACGTGTCCGCTCGGCCTCATGTTGAACTTCATCTAAGGATTTTGTTTCTTTTTCCAGTTCGGATTCTTTCGTATTTAGCTCGGCTTCAAGCTCCGTAAGGCGCTCTTGATTACGTTCTAAATCCGCCTGCTTTCGCTTGTAATCCAATTCGAGATTCGACTTCTCTTCTCGCAGACTCAGTTCGGCCTCACGCAGCGCGACATCCGACTCCATCTTCTGAGCCGCCTCATTCCGCGCGAGACGCCTACGCACATTGAACCAATAATACAGTGAGCAAAGAAACAGCCCTAACAATAGGCCCAAAGTTAAATCTAAGTTCATAATATGTAATTAAGGAATCGTTCAACAGATTGGGGCCTACTGCAAAAGCTGGATTAACTTTGATTCCTGCTGTTTATTTAGAGCAATCAATAATTGAGCATACTCGAGATTTCAAGTGAAACTTCTCTGCCCTATTTCCGATCCTTAAACCAGCGGGCCACCCCAGCGCAATCCCGACAATTAAGCACCTGCTCACCAGATAACCAACCCTTGCGTGCAATATTTACCCCTGCCCTGAAATAACCAAGCCCCTCCATATCATGCGCGTCAGGATTTATCGCACACATCAGACCCTTCTCCGCCGCGCGCCTCCAGAGCCGCCAGTCCAAATCCAACCGCCGTGGGTTCGCATTGATCTCGATGATCACCCGGTTCGCAATCGCCGCATCGATCACCTTTTGCAAATCAATCTTATACGGCTCACGACGGAGTAGTAAGCGCCCCGTCGGGTGGCCTAACATCGTGGTGGCTGGATGCTCGATCGCGCGAATCACCCGAGCTGTCATCACCTCCTCCGTTTGCGTAAAACTCGAATGCACCGACATCACCGCATAATCCAGCGCATCCAAAGTAGCATCTTCCAAATCGAGCGAACCATCTGGTAAAATATCACATTCGATCCCTGAAAATACATGCACACTGGACTCACCCGATTCGTTAAAAGCACGAATCGATTCAACCATTTTCAAAACCCGCTCGTCATCCAAACCATTCGCTTGATAGCTCGCCTTCGAGTGATCGGCCAAACCCAAATACTCTAAACCGAGCGCACCCGTAGCTTCAGCCATTTCCTCAATCGATCCCCGCCCGTCCGAAGCCGTCGTGTGATTGTGAAAAACCCCCCGAATTTGAGCGGCCTCCACTAAGCTCTGAGGGACGAACTCCGTGTCGTCCACAAATGCCTCCAGTTCACCCATTCCCTCACGCAGTTCCGGCGGAATCTCAGCCAATCCTAAGAACTCAAAAAGCCCCTTCTCAGAGTCTATGCCTACATCTATCTGCGCCCGTTCACCACTCTCTCCTTTCTCCTCACTACGCTTCAGTCCCCATTCGCTCAAACTATACCCTTTGGCCAAAGCCCGCTGCCGCATCGCCACGTTATGTTCCTTCGATCCTGTAAAGTGATGCAGCGCGTAGGCAAACTGCGCCGCAGGCACCACTCTTAAATCCGCTTGCAGCCCCCCTTCAAAACGCACGCTCGACTTGGTTTCACCCTGCGCGGTTACCTCGATCACAGAATTCTGCCCAACGAACCAATTCATGACCGGACCTGGCTCCGAAGACGCCACAATAAAGTCCAAATCCCCGACCGTTTCCCGCAACCTTCGCAAACTTCCCGCGGCTTCCGCCCGTTCGACTTCTGGCAATGCACGCAAACCTTCCAAAATCGGCTCCGCTACAGCCTTAGCCGCCCACCACAAATGCCGCTCCCCATAAGCCGCCCGATTCTCGATTCCTTTTAAAATCTTTTCTGCCGACTTCGCACCAAAACCTTTCAAGTCGGCCACCGCACCCGACTCGCAAGCCGCCTTCAGCGCATCGATCGATTCTACACCCAGCGCATCATGGAGCTTCTTCACCTTTTTTCCGCCCAAGCCGGGAATCTCCAACATTTCGATCAGTCCCGACGCGACCGACTCACGCAGCTTCGTGTAGTAATCCAATTCACCGGTTGCATGCAGCGTCGCGATTTTATCAACCAGCGCTGAACCGATCCCTTTCACCTCCGCCAGCTTTCCTGTTTCGATCAGCTCGCCCAGATCGTCCTCCATCGTTTCCAAGACCCGCGCACCCGTTGAGTAGGCGCGAATTTTGAAAGGGTTTTCTCCCTTCAATTCCAAGAGCACCGCGATCGATTCCAGAACATCAACAATATCCGACTTATGCATGTTTTCAAAGATGCAGGACTCGCTTCAAAAAACAAGCCCACCCTAAGTATGCAGAAAACTGCGTGAATCTAATCAGTGACTCAGCACAATCCGATAACGCGCTTTGCCACTTTCGAGGTGTTCGAGTGCTTCATTGACCTGATCGAATTTAAAATGCTCCGTCACCGGCTCGATCCCGTGAAGTGCCGAAAACTCCAACATCTTAGCGATCGTTGCCGGACTACCGACTGGGCTACCCGAAATCTGTCGCTGCCCGCCGATCAAGGAAAACGCTGGCACAGGCACAGGCTCAAGCGCAGCTCCAAGAAAGTGTAGCCGACCCTTGGGTTTCAAGGTGTTAATGTATGCACCCCAATCCAAGGTCACGTTTACAGTCGAGAGGATTAGGTCGAAACTGCCTGCTGCACCTTCGATTTCCGAGCTTTCGCGAGAGTTCAAAGTTTTATGCGCACCCAAATCAAGCGCTTCCTTACGTTTCGCATCTGAAGATGTAAATGCAGTTACCTCGCATCCCCACGCATTAAGAAAGCCCAAAGCCATGTGCCCGAGCCCGCCGATACCGATGACAGCGACCTTCGAAGTCGGACTAATATTAAACTGCACGAGCGGGTTAAATACCGTAATCCCTCCACAAAAAAGCGGCCCGGCCTTCGAAGCATCCAGCGATTCTGGCAGCGGCACCACACTCAAAGCGTTTGCGCGCACCTTATCTGCAAATCCGCCATGACGCCCAATGATCGTGCCCGTGGCACTCCCGCATAAGTTATGATCGCCATCCATACAGCTCGGACAGGTCGTGCAATAATCCGCATGCCAGCCTAAACCGACGCGCTGGCCGACCTTCAAGTGGCTGACGCCTTCCCCGACCGATCCGACCGTTCCAACCACCTCATGGCCCGGCACGAAAGGATATTCTGTCATGCCCCAATCGTTGTTCAACATACTGATGTCACTGTGACAAATCCCACAATGCTCAACATTGATCTCTACCTCTCCTGCGTTCAAAGGGCCTGGATCGTATTCAAAGGGTTCCAGTTTTCCACCGGGTTTGTTGGCTGCGTATGCTTTAATCATAAGTATATGTGTTGGATAAGTTTAATTTTAGTAATCATGTTACAGAACGATCAGCTATCGTCAATTCCACCACTCAGAAGATAGAGACAATGCGGGCACAGCACAGTTGCTGGGTGGATCCGCTGATATGGCCTACTCAAAAGTAAAACTGAGCCGAATAATCGAACGCTCAGGCAACTCAACCGAAAACCCGGCGCCACACTCAGAATCCGACTGAGAAAACTCAGGCTGGAAACGACCCACCTCGTTTCGACCTTTCTTTTCCAATAACTTCAATCCCGGTAAATCAGCAAATCTCAGCGATTCGCTCTGCGTATGTCCCGTCCAATTAGCCATAAGCACCGTGAGTTCCTTATTAGCGTGGTCCAAAAAAACAGAGTAAACTACTGCATCATTACTTTGATACCAACTCGGCGACAGCACTTCCACCTCGGTAGGCAAATCCGCAATAAAATCTCTGACTGCCCAAAAGACCGGTTTTCGCTGAAACGTCTCAGCCGTCTCTGGCTGGATGATTCCCCAACCCGTTTTGTGCCAGTGCGCATTGCTCAATCGATAGAGCACCAGCGCATTCACTCCCCGGTTGAGATGGTTAATTGAGTTCGCCATGACACGCAGAGCGTAGTCCCAGGTATCCACCACCGTTTCCGCAACTTGCACCCTCGGCGAAGCATAATCTACTCCACCATAGTGCGTCACATCGCTCCCATATTCAGTTAAAAAAAGTGGCTTTGTCCCATCTGGGTCCGTCTTGTAAATGCCATCAAAAAATGGCTGCCAAACGCCATAGGCATACTCCGGATTTGACTGCACAAACTCGACTTCGTCCCAAGTATGCATCGACCACCCAAAGAGTGCATCGCTCGCGTCCTGTCCAAGCGCACTCAAGTAAGCGGGCGTTTTCCCGTAGAGATTTAAAAAAGCCAAACCCGGCCCCAATATCTTAACTGCGTGTAACCCGTTTTCGTCAAATATTTCCCGACAGCTCTTCACCAATCGCGCATAATCAGCAGGTGTAACCAAGCCATTCCAGTGACCATCCGGCTCGTTCGCCAACTCGATATAATCGATCTGCACGCCGTGCGATTCAAGAAACAGCAGATGGGCCGCATAAAACCGGGCCAAATCATCGATATGCTCCGAAAGAAAAACACCCAACCCACCCTGTGCCCGCCAATGATAGGGCAGTTCGAAATGAATCAAAATGAGCTGAATATCGCGTGCGCGTAAAAATCCATGGGTATAACGCGCACCCTCTAACCGATTATACGCGTCACCGTTATAGTTGCGCTCAATAAAAGCCTGCAACTCAGCCACACTCACACCTGCCGGAATTTGCTCAGCCAAATCATACCACACGGGCCCTAACTCCATCCGCACATACTCAAGATCAAGCTCATCAAAAGCCTCGCTATAGATAACATCACCCGGATGGATCCCAATGCCGAAACCTCGGTATTCTCCCAGCTGGTCTTCAGTATTTATCGAAAATTCAGTCGCAATCGGCGTCACACTCGAGTCATCCGCCCAGCAGAGTGAACTCGCCGAAAAAGCAACGAACGCAGCGAGCAGAGATGTGGGTATTACAGAAAAAAAACGTCTCATGAGGTAGTTGAAAGCGGAAGCTTATATCACTTCGAAAGTGGGAGCCAGTTACGCAGGTATCTATTTCAACCCTAAAGGAAATAGCCAAAGCATTTCTCACTCGGCCACCGTAGACTTAGGCTCAACCCCAGCCGCTACTCTTCTCACTACCTCCGAAGCCATAAAAAAACCAATCGTCCCCGTCACAAAAGTCGCCGAACCAAATCCGGCATCACAGTTCAATCGATAATCCGCCCCAGACTCCCGCTCACTGCTCACTCCACCATCCTCAAGCGGAAATACCGGGAGCTCATCTGTAAACACACAATCTACTTTAAATTTCTGCCGCTTGAATTGCGGAAAACCATACTGCTGCCGCAGTCGCTTACGCACCTGCAACAAAAGTGGATCGTTTATGGACCGCGCAAGATCCGCAATCTGCACCCGTGAAGGATCGATACGGCCACCCGCACCCCCACAGGTAATCAACGGAATTCCCCGCTTCCGCGCCTCAGCGATTAAAAGGCACTTGTGCCTAGTCGCATCAATCGCATCCAGAACATACGCATACTTCGGTTCCAGAAGTCGATCCAAGGTGCTCTCAGTCAGAAAACAGTTTTCCACAATGACTCGGCATTCGGGTGCGATTTGAGCGACCCGCTCCGCTAGAACGTCCGCCTTCGACCGACCCACTGTGTTGTTCAACGCATGCAGCTGCCGATTTACATTACCCAGGCAAACTTCATCCATGTCGACAAGGGTGAGCGCACCCACGCCACTGCGAGCCAGAGCCTCAACCGCCCAGCTGCCGACTCCACCCAAGCCGATCACCGCAATATGCGAAGCCTGGATACGCGCTAAACCCGCTTCTCCATACAAACGCGCCAACGCACCAAACCGAGCCGTATAGTCCGACATGATCTTAAAGTGTCCGAGAGAGCCTCAGTCCAGCTTCGCCAAATACTTCAGCGCAGCCACATACCCGTCAAAACCAAGCCCCGAAATCACGCCCACGCAAACTTCCGCAGTCATCGAATGCCGGCGAATTTCTTCACGCTTGTAGATATTACTTATATGCACCTCAATCGCCGGCAGATCACTCCCCGCGATTGCGTCGCGAAGCGCTAGACTCGTATGGGTCAGCGCACCCGGATTAATGATTAACCCGAAGACCTCACCATCCGCATACACATTGTTGATCTCATCGATAATGAAACCCTCATGATTCGATTGGTAAAAGAGCAACTCCACACCCAAAGACGTCGCCGCCTCAGTCAGCAAGTTTTCCAAGTCAGTTAAAGTTTGGTCGCCGTAAATTGCCGGTTCACGCTGTCCGAGACGATCCAAGTTCGGCCCGTTAATTATCGCGATGCGTTTCATACCCAACAATAAGAATCAAAAAGTCATCCGAGTAAAGCGGGTAAATTCAGGCAGAGAGTCATCCGGGCGCAGTGCTTTCTCTATGGTTATACCAGTGCGTAACTTTTACTGGTGTAAACGACATATATCTCGTTTTGATTCCCCCGCATTTACGAGCGAGGCTACGTGGCCTCGAAACTTTGTTTCGGGGTTTAGTTATTACCGGAAAATGTCGATCACTGGTATTAGACATCTTATATAGGACGGGCTTCTTTAGGACCCGTATTGCAGTTCAATATCCGATGGGAAAGCTCGGCACGTGCTCCCTTTGGGAAGGCAAGTCCTACACCATGCCTCAAGGTCGATCTTCGCCCCTCACACTCTCACTGCGTTGTGAAAATCACAGCGGACACGGCTGCTCAACAAAGCACCAATCGATTCCGAATTTCTCCGCCACTTCCTGCGCGAGCGCTTTCACCCCAAAGACCTCCGTAGCGTAGTGACCACAAGGATACAGGTTAAGTCCAAGTTCCTGCGCCATATTAAAATGGTGCTGCCTCAACTCTCCCGTCACTAAAGTATCGATCCCCGCCGCCTTCAGCTTTGGCACCGCACTCTGGCCACTCCCCGTCAGTATCGCCACTCTTTTTGGCTGCGCACTGCCATACTCGATCGCCTGATACGTCTCTGGAAATAGTGCCTTCAAGCCCCCTGCCAAAGCAGCTCGCCCTCCAGCAGGCCCCTCTGCGATGCAGGCCATGTCATTGCCTTCATAGTTCAAAAATGTATCTACCTTCTTCAATCCAAGCGCATCTGCCAGCAAAGCATTATTCCCAATCTCCGGATGCCCATCGAGCGGAAGATGCGCCCCATACACCGCCAGATTTCCATCCAGCGCCGTCTTAATTTTCTCACGATCCACACCGACCAGGGGAATCGGAGGCGTCCAAAAAAGTCCGTGGTGACAAATCAAAAAATCCACACCCGCCGCGATTGCTGCTTCAAAAGGCCGCAAGCCCGCATCCACTGCTGCACCGATTTTCGAAACAGTCCCTCCGTTTTCAAGTTGCAGCCCGTTATGGGCCCCATCGAAGTCAGGGATTTCCCGCTGACGCGTGCGTTCATCACAAAAGGCTACAATTTCTTTTAAAGTCGGCATACCCACCACCCTAACAAAGAAATCAGCACCGTGAGAAGCCTAGTCTTTACAAAAAGGCAACGTGCGGCCGTTCCCTGCTCGCCTAATACCATATTCGAGAAGGTTTGATCTTGTCGATCGCTCAATCCGTGGCCTCGAAACTCTGTTTCGGGGTCGATGCGTATCGCCCCGGTTCCGAGAACCGAGGCCACAAGAATCATATCTATTGGGTCAAACCTTTCGCCAATTGGTATAACTATCCTAGCATTCATGGTTGGACGCTTCCAAGACATGCTCAACAGAGTTCGATATCCCTGTTCTCTAGGGCAAATACCAATATCCAAACAAATCTTCCGCATCACGAGGCCCCCGCGCCTTCAGCGCTTCACTCGGCATCCAGCCCGTCTCCATCAATATCCCCAGCGAAAAAATCGTCGAGCTGTTCGTCTCATGGATGGTGAATTCATTCTGCTCAACGTTAAGCGATGGATGCGCCGCCCAGCGCCGAAAAACCGGATAGTCCGCTGGTAGTTCATAAAAAGTGGCAAAGTCGGCCGCCTCCCGACTATCGAATTGCGGCTTTCCCTTCCAGTCAGTCGCCGTCGGATACGTCCACACCCGCGAGCGTAGTGCCCGAAACGCGTGCGAAGAGGTGTTCCCGTAGATCGTTATGCCCGGATACGGATCGAGCACCCCATCCTCCGTGCTGCTCTCATGTTGGATCGCTACCGGATAGACCGCACCGATCCCCGTCGTCCAACTCATTCCCATCGGATTCGCCCCAAACATATAAGCCACATTCGACTCCGCTGCTTTGCGCAAACCAGTATCCGGTTTCAACAGATCACCGATTAAGAGCACCCGTGCCCGATTCGTCAGGTCACTTGCCCCCCAACTCATCCAATAATCCTGCGACCTCGGCCATGACATACGATACGGCATAGCCTCCGTCAACCGCTCGTAATTCTCTGCTGCCCCGACCAAATCAGACCGCACTTGCGCTTGGATTTCTGCATGCACATGTGCCGTCAGATCCGGGTGATACGCTAAATCAAAAACCAGCCACGGCGAGAAATCCCGATCCGTATAAGGCCACACATACGGCTTCGGAGTGCTTTCATAGAGCATCTGCAGACCCTTCAAATACTCGACGTCCTTCGTCAGTAAATACAACTGCACCCGAGCCATTAAGAGAAACTTGTTATTATAACGTAAAGGCTGCTCAAAGGTCAGCGTGTAAGCACTCCCCTCGCCGCGTTTCTCGGCTGCATGGATTTGCGCTCCATCGAGATCATTACTCGATTCCAGTCCAAAGGCATATGCCTTCAGCGACGACGCTGCATACTCTGCCGACAGCGACCCATTAAATGGCTGCACCGCACGCGCATACTCCGCCGCCGCTGCCGCATACACCAAACTCGACCAGCGGGTCCGCTGCGAAAAACTCCATTTGTTTTCCGTATCTTCTATCGATGGATGCGTCCGTGTTTCCAAAATCCCAGCGACTCCACCATCTGCTCGCTGACTCCGCTTCCACACTCGAATCCCAAACTCTACCTCATCCAGCAAATCCGGAATCCCGTTACCCGACTCCGGTATATTTAATTGTCCATCCGTGAATTTCTCCGGCGACACTTCGTAAAGCTTCAACAGATCAAACACCACTGAGTAGTGATACAAATTCCGATCGTAGTCCGCCGCATCATACCAACCGCCCACAACATCCGAAGTGCTTTTACTTAGATCCGTCGTCGCCCCAACAATATCGAAACGCGGCCACAAAATCTCTTTATCGTCCTTATCTCGGCGAACTTTAGTCGAATCCGCCCAATAAGGAATCATCTCTGATTCATAAACCGGCTCGGTATGATGCCGAGGCCGTGTCCACTTAGTAAACGGTTCCTCCAAAGCAAATGAACCTCGCTGATGATACAGCCCGCGCATGGCAGTATAAAAGGCTTCACCATAGACAGCTTCCCCAACCTGGAACGCCCAAGACCGTCCCACACCCGGAATCCGTATAAAATAAGTCCCCTCCGTAACAAGCCCTCTCAGGTCCAACGAAAAAACCCGCTCCCCCGTCATTAACGGACGATCCGTAATATCCTCACCATTCTTCGGATCCATCTGGGAAGAATCATCACGCAGCGCAATCCTACCATCCGCCAAACTCCCCGAATAAACCTCCCTTCCAGTCGCAACATCCACAACATCGAACGCCTCCAACGCTTCCAGGGGTAGCGCACCAAATGCCTGCAAATACCCACCCACATACGCATAGTTCGTCGACTTCCCCGGCTGATAACCAATCTGGTTAATCTTTATGCTGCGCACCACCGTCGTGTTTAAATCGTATTCATAGCTGACCGACTTGCCATCGCCTAGCGCGATCGTATACCGCTGCCCCGACTCCATCGCTGTTGGCAATTCCAGATACGCGTAGATCCCGTAGCGCACCCAGTCATAGCCCGGTGCCACCCCATGATCGACCGAGATTAAAGTCGTCGTCACACGGCTTGGATTCGCCCCGCCAGTATACGCTTCTGAATCACTCGTCACTGTGTAAAAATTACTGCCTCGCATCGCGAACTCACTTGATGCTTTCCGCGCAGACACCCAATGCTTCCATCGCATTTTCTCAAGCTTCTCACTGTGCACCCAAACATCCGTTTGATGTCCGCGCCGCTGCGCATTACGGACGTCTTCAATCGACCGACTATATTCACCGCCCGTTAAGACATCCATTTCCTTTACCAAGTCCGCATAGGGATCGACTACGACAACCACCCAGCGATCAGACAGCACCATTAACTGCTCCACCCCATCGCGCTCCGGACGCATCATCGCAAAATCATTCGCGTAGGCCGCACTCACAAAACAAATCGACCAAAGCCAAACGATCCGTCGTAACATAGATTGAAAGCCACACATACCTCTAAAAAGGGAAGCCCACCGACAAGTGCAACCTTCCTTGGGTGTCTTCCGCTCGCGGCTTGGGATTGTATCCATATTCCAAGCGAATCGGTCCGACGACTGATTGATAGCGAATCCCTAGACCCACCGAATACAAAAATTCCGTGCTCGCATCGAAAAATCCACTACGCGCTGAATAAACCATGTCGATAAATTCAACGACAGAAAAACTCTTCGATAAACGCTGCTCCAACTCGAAATTCAACAGAACATAACTCTCCGCACCGATGGCCTCGCCGATCGAATCCACCGGTGAGGCCTGCCCCTCTCGATACCCCCGAACCGAATTTTCACCTCCAGTAAAAAAACGGGTATTGAAAGGAATATTATCTTCAGCTCGTCCGCTCGAAGTGATCAACCCACCACGTAAACCTAAATGCACTAAAACACTTTCCAGTATTGGTCGGTGATAACTGCCCCCTAACTCGATTTGTATATAATCAACCGAACCTCCCAACAACTCGCTCGCCCACTTATAACTTGAAAATAGACTGTAGCCGGAACTCGGCTGGAGAAAGTCATCGCGCCGATCTAATGACGCTCTAAAGGTCAAACTTGCGACCGTAGCCTGATCGAGAGAATTGAAGTCAAATGTGCGATTCCGATCCGAACTTTCCTGCGCATAGCCATACTCTGTCGCCATACGTATACCCGTCTTGCCTAATCGCCAACTCGTGCCCACGGCAACACCGGTTGATTCCGATTCGTAAGAAATTTCTTCACGATAAGCGTATTCACCACGCGCATACGCAGTCAGCGGTAAATTAAAGATATAGGGAATCGAATACGTTGTTTGCAGGCGGCTCGCCTTCAGGCTCTTTTTAGCTTCCACCTCGTAGCGATGCGCCGCACCCCAAGGGTTAATGTGCTCCCACTTAAAGCCTACCCGAGCTTGCTCATAACTCCCCCAACCCAAAAGCAAATCCAGGGACTGGCGCATCCCCGGCTCCATGCTATAAATCACCGCACGCTCAGGCCCTGACTCCGGTTCATAATTCAAATCTACGTCGCGAAATACACCCAAGCCCATCAACGCACGCTGCCCCGCATTGACCTGCAAGGGATCCAGCCACTCACTTTGCTCCAAATTCACCTTACGATTGAGCACCGATGCACGCATCTTCGAATCTCCTTCATAACGCACCTCCCCGAGCCGCACGCGTTCGCCACGCACGACCACAAGATTTAAGTTAACCACCGCCGCATCGCCCTGCTTGTTAACCTCTTTATTGGCAACTCGCACACGCGCATCCGGGTAACCCAGTTTATACGCTTCATTACGAAGCTCTATCCGTAACGTTTGCTCCCATTCCGCAGTGTAGAGTCTACCAGAAAGCGCCGACTCTTCTTTCACTACACTCGCTTCGCCCTCCGTTTCTACGGTTACTTCAACTCGACCCACCTCATAACGCGCACCCTGCTCAATCGTAATGCGTGCATTCACTTTACCCGTTTCTGCATCCTGCTCCACCGCTCGATCCACTTCGCGAGCAGACCGGTAACCCAAAGCGTCTAAACTCTCCAATAAACGCCCGACCCGTCGATCCAAGCTGCCCTCAGTGAAGACCGCAGCACGATTCCCAAAGAAATAACCCCCGGGTATAAAAAAGCGCTGCACTCGACTTTCCTCAATCACATCCACTCCAGACACCTCAACACTATCATAATAATAACGCACCCCGGGCAGCACTTTAAACACCACTGACTCTGCTGCATATTCGGCATCCACTTGCACACTATATTCACTGTCCCAAGTAACCGTATCTTTTCCTTTAGTCGTCTCCAGCTCGGCCTTCAACTCTGGCTTCAAATACCCTAAGCCACGCACCTCTTCCAATATCAAAAAAGCACTATCTTCCAAAAACACCGCATCGATCTCAGTAGGCGCATCGGGGTCCAAGCCATGTAAAAACGCTATCCGCGACTCTAGCTGTCGACTTTGCAACCAACCGACGCCGTCGATTTCTAAATTACTTTGCGCACTTAAAAAAGTGCAGCTTAACCCCACGAAAGAGACACATGCTAAAAAGCTCTGCTGAATACTCAATTTCATTTCTCGTAGAGCCTCCAACCCAAATCCAAATTGTAGGCATCAAAACGATCGTATTCACCATTTAAATACCAGTCATCCGACAAATCATATCGAACATCGATCGTATTACGACCCTCACGACTCAGCTCACTACCTACGTCGACTGAAAGACGCTCCGCCCAACTTTCTTTAAAGCCACCGCTACCCATTAATCCTTGCCCAATATATAAACCCGCCGAACCTAGACCGCCCCCGTTTAAACTACCCGTCGCCAAGAGGCGTATAATCTCAGCATTCGTCAGCTCTGGCGTCGATTGGAACGTGATCTGCGGCTCAGACAGTGTTTCCGAAACCTCCATCGATACAACATAACCCGTCTTCTGTGCGACACCCTTGAAATTTAACTGAAGCGCATCCGGTTGAGACGCCGAAATAAACGCTTCACCTTCATCGAGGCGCATCGTCGCGCCGGGGAATCGCACCTCAGTATCATTGGTCCGCATACCGCCGATCAATTCAGGATACTCAAAGCTGCCCGTTAGCATAAAATTCGCCGAGAGCAGCGCTTTAAAATAGGGACTGCGAACGCGCAGAAACTCCTCACCTTTAATTGTTAAATCAAACTGCCAGTCAGCAAAAGGTGCCTCCGAGATCGAAAAATAAGGCGGCCGCTTCACCACCCCACCTTCGTATTTCGGCGAAAGCGGGTCCACCTCAACCAGAAGCGTGCTCGACCTTAAATTCAAAGCACCCTCCACAACCGGCTGCAGTTCGCCTTCGCGAGTCCGCGCGGTCAGCTTCAGATCCGAGCGTAGAATCATTTCCCGTGTCCGGACCAAAGGCACGTTCTCCCCTTCGATGTCCAGTTGCCAACTCGGCTTGGTCCAGTTATTCGCATCGATCACTCCATGAAAGCGCACTGGATGCCCACCAATGCTCGCCGAGGTTTCACTCAGCTCCAATCGCTTATCCACAAGTTTTAAAGACCCTCCAATTTGATTGATTGAAGGTAAAGTCGCCGTCGGACGTAGCGCAAAATCCTTAAGTTTGAGATCTCCTTCGAGCGCACTTCCAGGCGAAAAAACCAAACTACCTTCCACCGATCCAGTTCGACGCATTATGTCGGGCGCCCACTCCATCCAATCTTCCATTGCCCAATCGCTTAAGGTCACCCGACCCGAAGCCACTTCAAATAGTTTGAGCGCATCCAAATCCTCCGATTCGATCCATTCAGTAAACGCAGCTGTCGGCAAAGAAATCTCGCCTTCAATCGAAGCGTCTCGGACCCGCACAGAAAACGGTTTTAGCTCAATGCGCTCTTTCGTCGCCGTCGCCAGTAACTGCACCCGCTCCGTCTCAGGTAACGCTCGACCAAAGACACTTGGGTCCACAGATACGCCTTCAATTATCAATTCCAAGCCCCCTTCGGGTTTGGCTAAAGTGCCCTTCGTATCCAGACGCAACTGCCCCTTTGCAACCCGCACCCCATACTTTCGCTCCAGCCAAGCACTAAACTCCGGCGTCAATGCTCCCGAAACCAAACCCTCCAGACGCCCCGCACTAAGCAATTCCCAGAATTGACCATCAGCCCCAATATTTGGGCCCAAGCGGAGTGGCAAAGCCACCTGCCCATGAAGTAATTCTACCCCTGAAAAATCTAATTTCAACGTATTCACTACAAGACTACTTTCCGTCAGAGCTGCCTCTAAGTTCAATCGCATCAATTCTGCGCTCTCTGGCACCGCTTCCTCAAGCTCGACTTTTAGAGCGCCTAGTATGTAAGGCCTGAATACATTCAGTTGGACAGCGACTTCTTCGATCGCATACTCGGGCAAATCATTTACTAACCAACGGTTTAACCGCTTCATAGAAACATTACTCGCCCAAAAATTTAAGCCTGCCAGCTCACCCCTTTCGGATTCGCCCGCAGGCAGGTAATTACCGCGCACCAATAAATCTTCTCCGACCAGTTCAAACGGCCCAATTCGCAAACGTCGCTCCCAATTAAGTGCTACATCGTCAACGATCGACCAGTTGATTTGCACTGGCGCTTTCAATACGAGATCCGGTCGCTCTGAATCCGACCAAACCAATTCACGCAAGTCAACCTTCACCGCGTCACTCATAATCTCCGTCCGCACATTCAGATTGATCTCAGCGCCTTCAGCTTTAGCTGATCCGATCCAACCCACTTGTTTCATCCCAACTGTCTGCAATTCGCCCTCCAACGCGATCACTTCAGTCGAAGGATGTTGCACGACCGCTCGAAGGTTGGCTCCCAGCTTCGGCTCAGACACATCCCCTTGGAGCGTTCCCTTCGCATGTAACGCTTCCACAAAATATTCCGTGCTCGATAGGACATTCAACCACTCGGCACTCAAATCAGCCACGTATTCGAAATCTAATACTCTTTGCTCGATTCCATATGTTCCCGAAATCTGCACGCCCTTTTCACTCACTTCCGGAACCACACTCAACCGTTCCACCGTAACGAGATCACCCGACCAAGCCCCCTCAGCCGAGACCGACGCTAGCTCAAAATCTATATAACGTAGCTCTTTCCCCGAAATCTCGAAACTCAACTGTCTGGGTTCTCCGCTCAAACTAGCTCCCTTCACTTCAACCTCAGCAGTCAAATCACCGGACGCATCGACATAGCTTTGCTGATCAAGCTGGATCGCAAGCTCGAGCTTAGCATCACCGAGAAATGTGCCACTCGCCCAGTCCAGAACCACCGGCGCACTTAAGCTCAAGTCCAACCAGCGAGCCTCCACCGAAAGTGATGCTATCTCCAGACGTTCTAAATCACCCCGCAACTGAACCTTAGCCGAAAAGCTTTCTTTCTGGGCCTCACTCGTCGCATAGACCCCAGCAAATGAAACAGCTCCTGAAAACGCTGCATCCTCCCAATCAATCGCAATCGTATTGAGCACCAGCGATTCGAAATTATCCGCGGCTGCTTCTGGCAACCAATTCGGATCCACTACAAAATCTTGCGAATGCAAGGATGCACTCTGCGGCAGCCATGCGGTTCCGGCAAAATTCGCTCGACCACTCAACTGATCATCCCCGCTTACAATATCCACGACTATCGGAACCGTTTCAGATTCTACCGCCCCAATCGTAGCGACCAAGCCAATTGCCAATTCCTCCACAGCGAGCTCTAATCTCCACGGTCCCGTCTTTTTCAACTCAGCCTCAACGTCGACCCATTCAGTCCGATCCATCACTTGAAGCGCTACTTCAAGGCGGCGCTCCGCGTAGCTCAGATCACGGCCAGTCAGCCAAATTACTCCATCTTTTTCGCCGACACTAAAATGTGCCAACTGTGTTTTCGGCAACCAATCATCCAACAGAGCAAGGGGCGCATCCAAATCATTCCGTAAATCGACCGGACCATAATCGCCGCCCTCCGAAGCTGCTTCTGATGGAACCGGCTCTAGCTCCACAACCAGCGATCCGCCATTTAATTGACCTCGCTCTTTTAAATAAACCCACACATCGGGCAGCTCAACCCAGTCCAAATCGATAGTTACACCTTCGGCCGCATAGGCCACCGACTCAATCCGGAAAACTTTGTCCTCCGATTTCCACTCAACCGAATCCACTTCAACCCCGAAAGCATCCAGCGCGATCGGAAGCACCGAAGGCACCCACCAGCGATAGGACAGCAGCAAGCCACCGAGCGCAAAAGCACACGCGGCCAATAACAAAAACAAATTACGTAAACGAAAGATACGAAACACAGTCCGACAACATAACACAGTCGTTCCCCTCGCACATCATAAAGATGAGAAATCTATTCCCAGGTAAAGCGACATTCGCTTCGCACTGCCTTTCAGAACAGGATCACCAACCTCTCTAACTGACCTAGTCGCCTCCCAACTGTTGTCGTAAAGATACAACGGCACAGATCGATTTTAATGAGCACGGATCGTAACCCTTCTCTACTTCGTTTCCTGCTTTCCTGTGTTCTTTACCCAGATACTCGACCCCTTAACTCCCCAAAATTTATTCCATTTTCCATACTTTACAAATAGTGAACATATATACACATATTGATCCTCTTTTTCAATATGTCCCTTCGCTATCTATTCATCGACTTCGACAGTTTTTTTGCCTCTGTCGAGCAGCAGTTCCGCCCGCAACTCCGCGGGAAGGCCGTCGGCATAGTGCCCTCGCTCGGAGTCGAGACGACTTGCTGTATCGCCGCCAGCTACGAAGCCAAGCGGCACGGCGTCAAAACCGGGACTGCCGTCCGCGAAGCCCGCTACCTCTGCCCCGGCATCCAATTCGTCGAAGCGAACCATACCCGCTACGTCAAAGTTCACCATCGGATTCATAAAATCATTCACGACATCGTTTATATCGATGCCGTTCTCTCCATCGACGAAATGTATGGTCGCCTCCCTCCACACTGGCAGTCACCCGCCATCGCCCGCAGCAAAGCTCTCGAAATCAAAGCCGCCCTCGCCGAAGAGATCGGCCCCTATATTTCCGCCTCTATCGGCCTCGCGCCCAACCGCTTCATCGCCAAGCTCGCGAGCAAGCTCGATAAGCCCAATGGCCTCGTTACCATAGACTTCGAAGATCTCCCCGAGGTCCTCTACCGGTTCGACTTGGATGACATCACTGGAATCGGCCGCCGCATGCTCCAGCGACTGCACACTGCCAGGATTACAGACATGGAAACCCTCTGCCATGCCAGTAAGCGCAAACTCCACCGCATTTGGGGCTCGATCGACGGCGACCGTATGTGGTATGCCCTCCAAGGCATCGAACTCCCGCCCGTGCAAACCCATCGCAGCACAATCGGCCATTCCCACGTCCTCCCACCGCGCCTCCGCACCTTTCACGGCGCTCATGCCACCCTCCACCGAATGCTCCAAAAAGCGTGCCGACGCCTGCGAGCAATGGACTACTTTACGGGTCACCTTGACGTCAAGGTAAAGCTTGGTTTTGAGCATCGCTGGGGTGCCGAAGTCTGCTGTTTTCCCACTCAGGACACTGTCACACTCAGCCATTTGCTCAATCAACTTTGGTCACGCCACCCGCCCGACGCCCCCGAGCCGACTAAAGTCGCCGTCACGCTTAACAAGCTCGTCCACGCCAGCAGCCACACCCCATCCTTATTCCCACAAGAAAACCAAACCGAGCGCGTCGCCCTCCAACGCGTCATGGATGGCATCAACAAAACCTACGGCGGACGCGCCCTCTACTACGCCGACTCCATGGAGGCCCAACTCTGCCCCGAAGCCGCCCCCATGCGCATCGCCTTCAACCACATTCCAGACCTCGAACTCGAAGACGACCACAGGTAAAAGCAGCCGACATCGCGGATCTCTTGATCCGCGTATGTAGCCTACCGAGCAATCCTAATCCTTACTTCACTGCCTTCACGGATACAGCATTCCTGCTCTCCCATTTAAACAGGCAGCTCATTCTCCAAGAACTTCACCCGAACACCTGCCGCCGAAGTCCTTGAATCGTAGTCAGATTGCCCCAATTGGCACCTTTCATAGCATGAACCTTAGGTGGATACTTTCGATTCCGTTCAATTTGCCAGAGATCGGTAAAGCCTCGCACATATTCCGCCGAGCCCAGAATCGCCCCATCCGTGAAATAGCGCACACGGCAGCGCAAGGCCGCTGCCTTCGGTAACTGGCCCTGCTCTTCATTCATAACTTTCAAAGCCTTCTTCTGATCGATAAGTATACCCTTATGTGTCCAAGGACTTGAGCCCTTACCAAAGATAAGCATGCGGTGCGCGTGCAGCGCACGCTCCCGCAAAGGAACGTCCTCTGTGCCGTCCGCTACGCGCTCCTTCCAAATCCGTAAAAGTCCCTCCTTCGCCAGCTTAGCACCCGCCACCGCCTCCGCGTAGCCACAAAAGCGGTAATCCTTCGGATCTTCAACAATGCCCGCCCGAACCGGGTTTAAATCGATATAGGCCGCCATTGTTTGCAATGGATTCCCCCGTCCCTCGACGAGGACAGACTTAAAGCGCTCCGCCCAGAGCGTGCCGTAGCGGTTATGCGAACGGTTATACCAGACTGAGAATCGCTGCTTCACAGCCTTCATAAACTCAGAAACATCCGACATACGAGTCAGCAGCTTACTCCGGACCCGTTCAGCTTCCTTACCCCCCTCAGAGAGGGTGCGCTCCATGCCTTCTACGGTAGCCTCCTGATGTTTTGTCGGCTTTGGATAGAGCACCTTAAAGCGCCGAAGCAGTTCCTTATCCGAAACCGCCCGCCCATCCGGCACCCGAACCAGGACATGGAAGTGATTCCCCATAATGCAGTAAGTCAGGAGATCCACTCCCGAGAAGTCTGCCACTTGCCAGAGCATTTTACGCAAAACCTCTTTTTCCCGGTCCTTAAAAAGAAGTTCCCCGTTCACAGTCCGAGTCATGCAGTGATACACCGCATCTCGCCCCCCTACTTTTAGTCTCCGTGTTCTCATTTTCTGAGAACAAAGATTAAAAAGATATATGCGTCAACTATTATTTGCCTGTCCCTTTTTTGTAAAATCCAATTTTAAATCGTTAATCTCTTACCTACCTACTAAATTACCATCGTGAAAGGGATTGATGTTTTCTTTAAGTAAAGTGGATGGCGAGGCTTTCCACCTTTAGTCAGCCCCAAGCACGAAAATCGTCCGCCTTTTCCATATCTTTCTAACACCTCTTGGTCGCGGCCTTTGAATCCACCACCGACACCCCAAGCCGCAACAACAAGTCGAGCTCCCAGTATAGCCTCAGCAAGATGCTTTTCATTATCAGGGCCGATCGGATCATTAGCGCACATCATTTCTTTCGGCTCGGTCGCTCGAAATGCGAAAAGGTTTACCATCCATAGGCCACTGTAGCCCCACGACTTTGCAAAATTCATGCACCTTCTAAGCGTTGGATCGTCAAATGATGCGTCTGCTTTCGAAGGATTTAAGCCAACGAAAGTCACTACATTCAGGCAATCTTGATCACCCCAAATCCGGGAAAGAAAGTAGCGATATTGACCACAGTTTGAAATCAGGGCGGATCCAAGTGGTGGAGACAAATGTGGCTCAGCCATAATTGCGAAGTCGTAAATTTCTGAACGCAATTAAAACTTCACCTTCACCACTTCCCGCTCGACCGGATCGACCTCGAAGAACTCCTCTGCCTCTGGCACGAAGTTAAACATCCCTGCTACGATATTGCCCGGAAAGCTCTGCGTCTTATTCCGATAATCCCGCACATTGCCGTTATAGAAACGGCGCGCCGCTTGGATACGATCCTCTGTGTTGACCAATTCCTCCTGAAGCTGCTGGAAATTCGTATTCGCTTTAAGATCCGGGTAATTTTCGGCCAGAGCAAATAAACCATTTAGGCTCGATACCAATAACTTCTCCGTCGTCGCTTGCTGAGCCGGCGAACCGTTATTCGCGCGGCACTGATTGCGCAGCGCGATCACCTTTTCTAGAGTCTCGCTCTCGTGCTTGGCATAGCCCTTGGCGGTTTCCACGAGATTTGGAATCAAATCATAGCGCCGCTTCAGCTCAGTATCGATATTGGCCCATGCATCCCGGATATGATTCCGGATCGCGATTAACCCATTGTAGGTCAACATCACATAGAGCGCAGGTAATCCAACCAAAATAAATAGAGTAATCAGTGTAGGTATCATAATGTTTAATGAGTGAATAGGTAGTTGGGAATCAAAGTGCGAATTTTTAACAGGCGTTCATAATTAGGCAAAATAGCATCGATCGCCAGCTTACCTTTAAAGGTCAGCGCTAGCACATTTCCATCCACTTCGATGATCAAATCCCGCTGCTGCAGCAGGAAATCAATCATCTGTGCATTACAAAAGTCATAGGCAAATTTCTTGTCATGCGACTTCACGGCGTAGCGCTTGGAAAACTCCATCGATTCAAAATCAATATCGTCAAAACCCAAAGCCTGCCCAATCTTTGAAAAGAACCCCTCCGGCTCGATATTCAACTCAGGGAATTGTTGCGGTAGAACCAATGTAAAAATAGAGAAGTAATGATGGTGTGTCGTCCGACGACCTTTACTGTCCCGAGAATAGGTCGCGTAGTGGTAATCGAAAATACGAACGGCATCCCCCTCCTCGCTTGAGCCCGACAATACATTGTATGCGTATCGGTTATGCCCGTCGTCCATATGGTCGAGAAAACCATATTGGTTGGCCACAGAACGGTCCTTTTGCGGCGCAAAGCGGAAACCCAATTGCTGCGCGATCCGCTGAAAAGCCTCCCGCCGCTTCTTCGCCTGCAAGTGGCCCACGTAGGCAATGACCCCGACTAAGATTAAAAAGCCAATGAAGAATAAAATCGGTGAATCCACGGCGACAGAAAAAACTAACCGCTTCTGGCTGACAAGTTTAGACTCCAAAGTAAATACGAGGCACTATTCGCTCAATCGTTCTAGTTATCGTTGTCGTTGTCGTTGTCGTTGTAGAAGATCACCCAGGATCAGAAATCGATAAGACAAACGATTCATATAATAAGCGTCCTCATTTGCTGCTTTCTTGCTTTCCTTATTCATCAGTCCCTCCAATCCTAAGCGCATGCCTGATCCTGAAACATCCTTCGCAGACAGTTACATACCTGACGGGGCCGCACCCGCCGAAGCCCGCGCACGCACCTCTCATCTAGCGATTGGCGCGCATCAGGACGACCTCGAGTTTATGGCCTTTCACGGCATCACCAGTTGCTATGAGCAGCCCATGCACTGGTTCAGCGGAGTCATCTGCACAGATGGCGGCGGCAGTGCCCGCGCCGGCAAATACGTCGACTATACTGATGAGCAAATGAAGGCCCTGCGTATCGAAGAGCAACGCGCTGCTGCCGACCTCGGACAATACAGCTTCATCGACCAACTCGGTCTCAGTAGCCAGACAATCAAAACCGAAGAAGGCCGCACCCGACTCGCCGATCAACTCGAGCAAATACTCCTCACAACCCAACCCGAAATCGTCTACACCCACAATCCTGCCGACAAACATGCGACCCATGTCGCCGTCTGTCGTGCTACACTCGAAGCGATCAACCGTATCCCACCCTACTCGCGCCCCAAAAAAGTCTACGGCTGTGAAGTCTGGCGCGACCTCGACTGGCTCTGCGATGACGAAAAAGTCGCTCTCGACGTAAGTGCTCAGCCAGAACTCGCAAAAAAACTACACGCCTGCTTCGACTCTCAAATCGCGGGCGGTAAAAACTACAGCGAAGCCGTCATCGGCCGCTCCATCGCCAACGCTACCTTCTTTCAAGCCCACGCCGTCGATGCAGTCGAAAAGCTCTGGTTCGCGATGGATCTCACTCCATTGACCGAGATAGATGCCCCCACCTTGGAAGCATTGGTCGAAGAAAAGATTGCGCGCTTCAAACAGTCCACCCTCGACGGCTTAGAGCATTCTGCGTGAACGCGGCGGATGCAACGCTGTGTCCTCGAAACTCGATTTCGGGCTTCGGTTCATAGAACCGAGGCTATTAAAAGAAGCATATGTAGGATAAAACCTTTTTGAAGGTCTTAGTTCAAACCGAGTCACTCCGCAGCATATTGCTGCAAGGTCTCCAAATCAACGAACTCCAAGACTGACGCATGCGTGGCTTCCAGCTTCACTTTTGGGGCAACACCTGCTCTGTACGCTTCCAACCAGCGTGCCATGCATAGGCACCAGTAATCACCCGGCTTCAGTCCCGGGAAATTGTAGGCTGCCATAGGCGTCATCAAATCATTGCCCTGTTTCGCGCTAAACTCCAAAAAGTCCGCCGTCATCAGCGCACAAACCGTATGCATTCCGCGATCATCCCCACAGGTATCGCACAGCCCTGTTCGAAAATACCCCGTCATCGGGTCCGTGCTACATGCGATCAAATCATTTCCTAATACATTTCGCGCCATATCTCAAAAAAGGTCGGTGCAGAAAGATCTGCAAGGACCAAGTGACGCTCTTCATCAAAGTTCGGCCACAGCCGTCCATCTTTAGAGCGCGTTTCTGCAAACAAAAGTTAACAAATAAATGGCGGAGAAGAGGGGATTCGAACCCCTGGAACCCTTTTGAGGTTCACTTCTTTAGCAAAGAAGCGCTTTCGGCCACTCAGCCACTTCTCCATACCAATGCAAAACTGTAAATGGGCTTGATTGCCAGAGATCAACCCTATTCTGAAATTTTCCTCCGAGAACAAGCGAAATTTTACCAGAGGCTGGTTCTGACTCATGCAATGAATCGCCCCTCCTTCATAAATAATATCGCTGCAATCAAATCCGACAACCGCTCGCTCTGGATAGCACGCGCTAATGATTTCCAATGCTTTCGCGTCGTTTTCAGCCTGCCCGTATGTCGGCACCAAGACCGCACCATTGAGCACAAGAAAGTTCAAATAGCTCGCCGCGAGGGGCTCCCCTTCCAGATTATTGACCGGATCAGGGATCGGTAGCTCGACTATTTCAAACGAAGTGCCTTGCAAGGTTCGGAAAGCCTTCGCTCGCTCCAAATTTTCCTTCAGAACTGAATAATTCCCGTCACCCGCATCCCTTGTCGAAGCCATTAATATTCCGTCACATTTAAAAAAGCGGGCCAAGTTATCAATGTGTCCATCGGTGTCGTCGCCCAACAAACCATCCTTTAACCAGAGCACGTCCTTAACTCCCAAATGCTGGCCTAAAACGGATTCGACCGCCTGAGTATCCGTAGGACCATTTCGATTCGGATTTAAAAGAACGACTTCCGTGGTCAATAACTGCCCCGCTCCATTACTTTCAATCGCGCCCCCTTCCAAAACATAATCGATGGCGGCGCGCTCAACTCCGAACTTTTCGGCAATCCAAGCATTCGCAGCATTATCTTTTGCCTGACGCGGAAATTTATTACCCCAGGCATTGTAACGCCAATCTGTCATCGCGAAGGCTGCTCGCGACTCATTAACCATAAACAAGGGTCCGAAATCGCGACACCACACATCATCGCACTCGTAGTCATACAGCTCAACTCGCGTAGAATCTCCAAGCGCTGCCATACGGGCCGATAAAGCTTCCTGCGCATAGCCAGGACACAGGACACGCACTGGCTGATACTTCGCAGCAAGCACATATAAAGCCGCCAATTGATGCAATACTCTGGGCAAAACTCCCGCCCATAGGTCTGTTCGCGTCGGCCATGCGAACCACACTGCAGCCTGCGGCTCCCACTCCGCTGGAAAGCGAAACCCACTCAAATTCTCTGACCCCGCACTCATCATCAGGCTAGTCCTCGTCGATCATTCTACGGGTAATCCCCGCATACGTCTCGATTCGACGGTCTCTGAAAAACGGCCAGATACGTCGCATCGACTCGAGGCCCTTCAAATCGCAATCTGCAATCAGTATGGATTCTTCGGATACAGGCGCACGAGCGACCAGTTGCCCATAAAAATCTGAAACGAAAGACTGCCCCCAAAATTCCGTATCGCCCTCTATGCCGACCCGATTAGTCGTCGCGACATAACACCCGTTAGCCACGGCATGTCCGCGCTGGACCGTTTCCCAAGCAGTATGCTGCGCCGCTCCCAGCGCTGCTTTTTCTTCCGGAAGCCAGCCAATTGCAGTCGGATAAAAAATGATTTCAGCGCCGGCCAACGCAGCCATCCGCGCCGCTTCCGGATACCATTGATCCCAGCAAATTAAGACTGAAATTCGGCCAAACCGAGTATCCCAAACCTTGTATCCCAAATCTCCAGGAGTGAAATAAAATTTCTCCTCGAAGCCCGGATCTTGCGGTATGTGCATCTTACGGTATTTGCCCAAATAGCTACCGTCCGCATCAATTACGGCAGCGGTATTATGATAAACACCAGGCGCACGACGTTCAAAAAGTGAAGCGATCAGAACCACACCGAGCTCCTTAGCCACTGAGCTCAGGCGATCAGTTGTTGGACCTGGAATCGGCTCTGCCAGATCAAATAGCTCAGTATCTTGAACACGACAAAAATATGGCGTATTAAACAATTCCTGCGTCGATATGATCTGCGCGCCCGATGCGGCCGCTTCACGAATCTTGGAGATCGTATATTCGAGATCCGCGGCAGAGCTTCCCTGTTCGCGTCCTTGAATTAAAGCGATTCGCACACTGCGGTTTTCTGAGGAAGCGGCTCCCATCGGCAAAGCTAGTAAACTACTTTATTTAACGGATACTCAATAATTCCTTCAGCACCATGCGCTTTCAGAACAGGTATGATCTCACGCACGACCTTCTCATCGACAATCGTTTCGATCGCGACCCAAGTAGGATCCGTCAAAGCACTCACCGTCGGGTTGCGCAGTGCGGGTAACTTCTCTAAAATTGTCTCTACCTTTGACTTCTCAATATTCAATTTAAGACCCACTTTAGAATGTGCTTCTAGAGCGGCTTTCAAGAGCAAGGCAATGATTTCAATCTTGGCTCGCTTCGCCGGATTTTCCCAAGCTGCCTTATTCGCAATCAACACAGTGTTCGTGTAAATCAGAGTATCGACAATGCGTAGATTATTCGCGCGGATCGAATTTCCCGTTTCCGTTAAATCGACGATCGCATCGACTAGATCAGGGACTTTTACCTCGGTAGCACCCCAAGAGAACTCGACCTCAGCATTCACACCATTTTCCTTCAAATAGTTACGCGTGATATTGACCACTTCAGTGGCGATCCGCTTACCTTCAAGATCTTTTACCGTCTGCACGGGCGAAGCTTCAGGCACCGCTACAACCCATTTTGAACGGCGATTCGAGGCGCGGCTGTAAACCAAATCACAGACCTCGACTACGTCTGAATCATTCTCAAGCACCCAGTCTTGCCCCGTCAACCCACAGTCAAAATACCCATGCTCGACGTAACGACTTACTTCCTGGGCACGCACAAAACGGCCATCCAAGTCCTCGTCATCAAAAGATGGACGGTAGGAGCGCGAGCTCTTCGAGATCTCGTAGCCCGCTTTGGCAAAAAGCTTGAGTGTTGCGTCTTCTAAACTGCCCTTCGGCAGGCCGAGCATAAGTAGTGGTTTCGTATCCATGGTGGCGGACAACTTGATAAACGCTGTCTTAGGGACAAGACTAAATTTACGACATGTGTGTGACTGCGTGAAATAAGTAATTGTAAAAAATATACTTTCTCTCTTATTTATAGGGGGGTTAGCCCAGAATATACTAATGTCTTTAATCCAACCACTCAACGCAGGTAATAAAGCTCCTGACTTCAGCTTTATTTCAAAGGGCAAAGATATGAATATCAATGCCTTAGGCAGCTATTCGTTAATTTATTTCTACCCGAAAGACGACACTCCGGGTTGCACGAAAGAAGCTTGCGGCCTCAGGGATGCTTGGTCCGACCTCCAGCGCGCGGGGCTCAAAGTGTTCGGCGTGAGCGGTGACTCAGAAAAATCGCACGATAAATTTATAAAAAAATACAGCCTGCCCTTTAGCTTGATCGCAGATACTGACCTGACACTTGCTCGAGCATTTGGCGTCTACGGAGAGAAAAAGTTCATGGGGAAAACCTATGAAGGCATTCACCGGATGTCTTTCCTCCTCAACCCAAAAGGACACGTCCTAAAAACTTATTTTAAAGTAAAACCAGAGCAACACGCCAACGAAGTCTTAGAAGATTTTGCCAAATTAGATGAACTATGAGTAACGCACCCAAACCATTAATCGTCATCGCGGAGGACGAAAAAGATCTCGCTGACTTGATCGCCATGCAACTCGAAGAGTCCGGCATGCAGTGCCAAGTCTGTAACGACGCGGCTCACGCCACTCGCTTTCTAAAAGCAAACTTTGCGAACCTCCTGCTTCTCGATTTGAATTTACCCGATTCCACGGGATTCAATCTGATGGATGATTTGAGACAGCAAAGCATTGAAGTCCCCGTCATCTTTTTGACTGGCGAAAACACCGAGCTGCAAAAAGTCAAAGCGCTTGAAATGGGCGGTGACGATTACATCACTAAACCTTTTAGTTTTCCCGAGCTTGTCGCTCGCATTAACGCAGTTCTCCGCCGGACCGAAACCGCCAAAGATACCAGCATCACAAAAAACACGACCACTTTGGATAAGCCTTTCGACTTTTGCGGTGCTAAAGTTATTCCCAGCCGACTCGAAATCGAGTTTCCCGACGGAGAAACCGAAAGCATTGGCCGAAAGGAGCTCGGCATTTTTTCCTACCTAGCCAGCAATGCCGACAGCGTGCTGACCCGGAAAAACTTAATTCATTCTGTTTGGGGTGTGCACGCAGACGTCAAGAGCCGGTCGCTCGATCAGTATATTGTAAAAATTCGCGATCTCTACAAACGCCACGGACTCACATTGGATGCCTTCCGCACCGTCCACGGTGTCGGTTATATTTACGACACCAACGGTTACGAAGAAAGCTAGCCTATCCAAAAACCCGCCGCCGCAAGCCCTGAATAGTGGCCAAGTCCTAACTGAAAGACAGCGCGTAGATGGCGAAGCCCTGCTTTAGCAGGGTGAGGAAGCGGGTGCCCTCTGGGCGGCAGACGAACAACGTAGACGGTGGAGACCCGACCGAAGCGCGGAGCCGTGAAGCCCCCTGCTGACTTGCCGGGTGACAGCCCAACGCCACATTATGTCAAAACTTCGTAGGGTGGTTGTTTGAGTGAGTGTGCGAACGAGCCACCCGTTAAGCGAAGATTGGATGTAATGTGAGTTGGGCGGGGAACACGGCTTATGTTACAGAACCAGGGGGCGGTCGCAGGCGGCGGAGCGCAGGGACGGTCGACTTGGAAGTTGGGCTCGTGGACGCCTGTTGCCCATTGCGGCGTTGATACGAGAGGCGGCTAAAAACTGATTTTGTTAGAATGCGTGGACCGACCCTTTTTTCTACACGATACGAGAGGCGGCTAAAAACTGATTTTGTTAGAATGCGTGGACCGACCCTTTTTTCTACACTGACCGGTTCCGAACAGCTTCTGCCGCAGCGCGCCGATCAACCGGGTCAGCCGAAGGATCTCCTTTTGGTCTCGCTGCTGCTGACGCAGCAGTGCCTCGCGTTCTGCAAGCAATGATTCTACTGTTGGCTTTGATCTAATCTATATAGCGTTACTTATAAGTCCGGAAAACACAAGAAAAAAGATCACTCAAATGTAGATTTTTGGCTTTTTACCTGCGCACAGTTCCTCTGCAGCAGCCGCACTGAGCACGGAAGCACCCCGGCTACGCTCGATCCAGTGGTAATGTCCCTGCTTCAAACGGCGTGAACCCATCCACAGCCCCGAGCGGTCCAAACGCACGCACTTGAGCAAACTCCGCGTGCGGTTACTGAACAAATACCACGTGCCGGGTTTCGGGTCATCAACCAATGCCATCAAGCCGGAGCCGCCTTTGCGCAAATCGACTACGCCGTGAAATAAAACTACCTGATTGTCTTCAAATTGCATCCAACACTTATACAATCATCTTTCACGATTGCATAGGGGGTGGAAAAACTACCGCTTACGATGGGTTGGGCGGGGAGAACGGCAAAGGCAATAATAGCCAGGGGGCTGCGCGGCGGAGCGGTTCGGGCGGGGCGGCGATTGGAACTTCGACCTTCGAACGGGGCGGCAGCCGTTGCAGCATAGACAGGAAGAGCGGCTAAGGATTGACGGGGAGCGTTCGCATTGCGCGGCAGCGAACGAAGTTGATTTGTAGACACAGAAGCGACCCAAGAACAACAAACATTTACGACATGACTCCGTCGGGTTTTCAGTTAGTAGTGGATACAGAAACGGCCAGAGAAAGAATCACAAACATTACTGAATGTCCCCATTTTCACTTCTTTTTATAATTGAAAGCACTCTGGGGTCCTCAAAACAAGCCCTGCTCCACCGGATTTTGTAAATGGAAAATTATAAAGCTTTAGGGAGCCGCCTTCTTCCACAACATATAAAATTTTTACCATTCGGCTTTCAATGTTGCTGCGATCTTTTTCAACTACTTGAACAATAAACGCTTTATATCTTCCATAATCTTCGATGTTGATCAAATCGATCCGCTGAATAGACCAATCCTGATCCAAACTTTTAACGAATGCTGATTTTGGTAACCTAAAGCGCAATGAATCACTGAAAAGTGAATAAATCGAGGCACCGTCACCCTTTTGTGAATATTCTTTAAATTGAGCCAAAAGTAAACTGGATTCATTTGGAAACGCAGGAAAAACCTGTGCGTTTACTGTTTCAGACTGATCTGCGTCACAAGAAACAGCTAGGACGAGAAAACATGCTGCGCATATTGTTAATACTAGTTTCATAACTTATCTTGATTCACTTAAATCTAGATCTCGAGTGCGATTGAACAAATAGATGGTATCAACCTCATTTAAGTCAATACCTGCATAGTCTAGGAGCCTTAAATAATCCCCATCTAAACTATAAGGGCTAATTTCTTGTGTTGCACCAGTCGCAACATGGAGAGTCAAATATCCGAAATTGTTATCAATTCCTCCTGAAAAAGGGACAAATTCGAAGAGCAACTTATCCCTAACGGAAACTGGATGCCTATTGTAAACCTCTAGAGGCATCATCGTAGAGGCAATGACCCTCTCTCCATATTCTACTTCGAACACTGGTATCGGATTTTTAATGATTTCATTGGTATCCAAGATGAGCTCACCTGCCACTCCGATCATGGCTACGACCACTGGTAATTTCACACGGTAAAAATGGGGTCAACGGTAAAAATGGGGTCAGTCCACGCATTCTAACATTTTTAAGGATTCCCATTGAGGATCATTAGCTAAGCAGTGTTTCCGATGATGACTCACTCGACTACTCACAGACTCTGCGGTGCCCATAGACAAACGCTCGGCGATCCATCGATTTGGAGTCAAGCTGCACTCTCGCAAGTGACGAGCCAGAGCAACCTTCCAGTCGGCACTCTTGCGCTGTGATACGAGGTCCAAATCCGTTTTCTCGAGAGCACTCAAGCCTTGTTGTAAGCGACGCTCCCACAAAGGTCCACGAAGTTCCTTTGCTTCCGATTCGACGACCTTCTGCGAAATACCATCCTTTAAATCGTCCATGACAGCCTGCTTAAAGTCTTTACTCCCCTTCGCCCAGCCTTTGCACATCTTTTCAAATCCTAGCTGCTTACGTGTCATATCATTACTAGACAGCCATTCAAGATAGTCGCGGTAACAACTTCGTCCGTGCCGAGTGTCCGACAGATCACCCGCTTCACCTAGAGCAGTCGATGCCACAAAAAATGACCACCGTTTTGAAGGATACCAAATCTGATGGAAACCCGATTCTGAATAGCTCTGTAAATCAGCCGCAATAACTAAACCGGCGCGGACAGGATTCAAGTGTATGTAATGACACACAGCACCCACGGCATCAGGGTCCAACAATATCGCCTGGTAACGACCCTGGAAGACATGGCCATTCGCATTGCGGTAGCGATTAAAACGATTTGCAAAAGTCGACTGCAACCACTTCATCCCCTCCACTAAATTAGGCTCCGGAGTCTCCAGACACAGATGGTAATGGTTACTCATTAAAACCCAACTATGCACTCGCCAGCCCATCGCCACACAAACCTCCTCCAAGCAAGAAAGGAAACTAAGGCGCGCGCCCTCGCTCTCGAAAATCCAACTGCGATAGTTACCACGATTGATCACATGGTAAAACGCCCCGGGATATTCGATTCGTAACTTACGAGCCATCATACAAATGAAACAAATCAATTACACACGTCAAGAAAGTCTTGTTAGAATACGTGGACTGACCCTTTTTTCTGTCCGCTTTTTTCTGTCCCAAAACCGTCGTAAAAAACAGCCCGACAACCGACAACTCAACCTCCTGTAAAAACAAAAAAGCCCGTCTTCTGACGGGCTTTTTTCATCGTAAAAATACGACACAAATGAGCGAAAAATACGCTAACAGTCCCGCCAACGGGAAATGAGTAAAACGAATCGGGGACCGTAATCTTGCAGAACACCCCAAAATCCTACGACCAGAATTTGGACAAAATTACGATGTCAAATAAAGTGCTTACACGTAACATTCAGCCTCGTTCACTTAAAAGCATTGAGATTAATTCATTTTCACGCTCAAACCAATTTGAAACTATTCGAATTGATTTCCCATTCTTATGATAAACCAGAGTTGAAGAAGCACTTTTTTTTTCCGTTGGAGTGTGAACTGCAACAAGATCTACAACACGATCAACTTCTACCCTCTTTTTAAGTGGTCTATAGACGATCAAAAGATTGGCGCGAACTTCGACCCCACTGATACTCGTAAATTTGTATAAATACCCAGAGCACAGACAAAATAAGACACATCCAACTCCAAATAAAAAAACAGATTCCACGTTAAAACTAAGACTCCAAATACCTAACAAAGTCAGTAATAGGGAAGCCATACACCCAACAAGGCATAACAACACATGTATGCTCATTTTTTTCCGCTTAAAGTATTTTTTTTCTGCAGTCATAAATCACTCCTGATAATATTCGTCATCGCTGATCCCGGCTCTAATAATTCTCTCGATTACAGATTTAATAATGTTACCTGGTGCAGCACCTAAAGCAGCAGCATCATTGACCCCACTATAGTAACCAGGACCAAGATTATTATAAGGCGTGATAACTTGAACTTCTCGAGTCCCTGGCCTGAACTCAATTGTTTTTGGAGAGGACGGCTCTGCTTTCTTTACATAACGGAAAACAGTAAAGAGACCTCCAGTAATAAACCCACCTCTTGCTGCCGTGACAATTCGTCCAGCCGAATCGGTGAAAGTGGTAGGTTTTCTAAAGATAAAAAGATCAACCAATTCTTTAAATTGCGCGACAGCTGAGGCAGACACGGTGCCCGTGAACGTACCTGTTCCAAACAGACCATATAGTCCAGTCTGTCCGCCAATAGCTGAAATAACCGGAGCAAACTTGAAGGCAATGAATCCTCCCAAAGCGCCATATCCTGCACCTTCGGCTAATTCGTAAAGTATGCCGCCAGTCGTATAATTTTTACCTCCGATAATTCCTTTATAAGAAACAACCGCGAGCTTTGATAAAATACCAACAATTGCACCTACCATAGCAGTTTCACCTAGCGACAGGTTCCCACTCGGATCAATGTAGCTAATCGGGTTGGCATTAGCATATAGGTATTTGTGCAGTGTGACCGGATCGGTGGTGACGCCTTCGAAGGTGTCCATGGTGTGGAACCTTCCGGTCGAGACGTTGAGGTAGCGAGCACGGAGGAAATACATTCCCAGGTCTTCATCCCATTGCTCTCCGGTGAAACGGAAGGCATTTGAAGTTGGAAGGGGCAGATCTGAAGTTTGATTTATGAGCACGCCCCTCGCTTCGTAGGTGTAGGTATCAGTGATCGCTCCGTTGCTGTCGGTCAGAGCGCGAATACTGCCTAAACCATCGTAGAGGTAGAAGCTCTGCGTGAAGTTCCCGCTGTCATCGTTGTCTCTTCGGTCCTGGCTGATCAGGTCGAGGCCGTAGGTGTAGATGACTTGGAGTTCCCCACCCTGCCCGATTTCTTCGACCACTTGGGCGTAACCGGTGAGGTTGTTACGGTCGACGAGGAACTTAGTGGAATTCAGAATTAAGAAAGAAGCATTACGAACTGTTTTCTCCATTCGGTCGCCGAAGCCGTCGTAGACGATTTCAATGATGGTGCCGTCGCTCCTTTGGCGGGTGATCAAGCGGTTGCGCCAGTCATAGGTGTCGTGCAGCGTTACAGACGCTTGCTGAAGCTGCGCGCTACGGATCGTGTTGCCGTTGGAATCATAGTCGTGTGAATCCAACCACGAAGCGCAACCGCGCGTAGATGGTCGATGCTCCGCATCGGCCCCGAAGCAACGCGAAGGGGTGAGTCGAGCGGGTGCCCTATGGGCGGGAGACGAACAATTGTTGTCCGAATACGTC